>QMCE01000351.1_pt1 | contig 43324 bp, 41 predicted proteins | sample 1821851 | NCBI WGS metagenome assembly QMCE01 (sample SAMN09453174, study PRJNA476694) | Termite gut metagenome, whole genome shotgun sequencing project. | isolation source: worker | host: Odontotermes sp. | place: South Africa:Pretoria | collected 2016-01-28 | reverse complement strand
GCTCGGCACATCACCAATCTGGAGTATTATCGAAATAGCACGGCCGAGAAGCAGACGTTAGAGGGCGAGATCGAGGATTTGCAGGAAACTAAACAAGTCCGGCGACAGGAGGGTATGGAACTCGAACAGCAGGAACAGCAAGCCCGCTCCCGTACCGAACAGGCCACCGTCGAAAAACAACAGGCCGAAACCGAACTGGCGGGTAAACAATCCGAACTCCGGCAGGTAAAAGGCGAACTGAAGACCGAGAAATTCAAATGCTCCGCCGCCGAAGCCGGGACGAAGTTTGCCAATACCGTCGGTTCCCTGTTAGGTTCGTCCAAGATCGAGCGCCAACAGCAGGAGATAGACACCCTCAAAGCCGAGAACTACACGCTGACGATGCAGTTGAAAGGGCGGGACACGCAAATACGCACCCTGCACAGCGACCATAAATCTGACATCGAGCGGCTCCAACGCTCCCATGACCGGGAACTGGCGGCCAAGCAGACCGAACTCGACCGCATCGCCCTGTGGTTTCCCGACGTGCCGCAACTGGCCGCCACCGCCGACTATTGCCGCGAGGTGGGTTTCAGCCGCGAGCAAACACAGGTTTTGCTGACACTAAAACCCGTCGAGTACACAGGAAAACTCCGCTCACCCAAGTCTGGGCGCAGCTACGAGGCCGACAACGTAACCGCCCGCCTCGAAAAGCGACACAGCACATCAGGCTCCGGTTTCACCCTCACAATCAACGGAACACCCATACTACAATGGTTCAAACTGCAATTCGAAAAACTCCGCAATGTTATTCAACCCGGGCAGAGTCGGGGCAGGGGGATCGGATAGCAGATAAAATTTCAAATCTCGTTTGGATATAGAAATTATAGTATCTTTGCGATACATATTAGACGACACAGAAAGTGTAAAGTTTATTCTCGCAATCGAATCTGGAACATTCAAAAGGGAGAGAATGAGCCAAAGCGTGGGGCTGTTGCTTATTTATCCCGTGGTCTTCCAGAACCCGATTGCTAAGTAGGTTTTCAGTCCTGCGCTTTCTTTTAGAATAACCGTCGTATTCTGGACTGGGCGGCAAAACAAATATAATGATGAAACAATTATTCTTTCTACTTTTTTTAGCCATTGTGCCATACTCGCTATACTCGCAAAGCGACACGAAGATTATACCGGCTCATAATGGATCGGGTTATTCTACATTATCATACCCGCTCGTAAAATGGGGATATAAGGATTTGCAAGGCAACTGGGTCATCCCGCCTCAATATGTTAAAGCGAATAGTTTTAACAAGGATGGTATTGCGGAGGTTGTTCTCGACGAGCAAAAACGTAATACGCATTCTGTATTAAGTGCTTTACCTCTGGTAAGTGCGTTTGTTGAACCCACACAAACACAAAGTACGGTAACAAGAATAGGACTTATCGACCTTAACGGCGATATTCTTACCAACTACAAATCTTCGATTTCGCAAAAACGAAAGGATAAGAAGTACGAACAGGCTCTTGAAATAGCCTCTGAACGGAGGGCTAACGGATTATATGATGATATTTTTGCCAGATTCGCACGGATTGATGCTGATATAATTGCACAACAGCAAAGAGAGCAGGCTCGACGGCAAAGAGAACAAGCCCGACAGGATAGTATTCTAATGGTTCAACAAATATTGAAAATGCAGGCAGACAGCATTGCGGCTGCCAAACGTGTAGCCGACAGTCTTATATTAGCGAAAGAACGTGAGATAATTGCAAGAATATCCTCCGGGAATAGGCTGTCGCTTAGTAAGGTCAAGGTTACAGGTCATGGTATGCTGTTAAGCAAAGACGAGACTTGGCGAGAATACACAGTTCGGATGGATGATTTTAATAGAATTCGCATAACTTATGAGGGAAACACAAGATTGCGGGGCGAGTTGGATGTGCTGAAAACGATCTATGAGTCTGATTGGAGCTTATTGTCAGACGTTTTATTTCAAAGTATCGAAATATCTAAAATGACGCTTGAAATATCACAAGGTGCCTATACTAAAAAATTCGGTGCATTTTCATTTCTTGTAACATTAAACCTTGATAACTTCAATAATATACACACCGACGAAGAAGCCAATCTTACCGTATCATATGCGATTTCTCAAATGGAAAGATTTATCTCATCGTTTATGAATCATTATCAGAATTCGGCATACTTCGTCGAGCCGCTATTCCAAGTTAAGGTAGGCGGCAGAGAGGGCATTACAGTAGGCATAGTAGATAAACAAGGTAACGGAGCGTCATTGGAAGATGCTAAACGCATTTGTAACGAATCACTACGCTCACTACGCAGATAATAGCTATCACATTAATAATAAGCACTATGAAACAAATATTTCTCCTCGTGTGTATCTTTTGCCTATTCGGTTGTTCCGGAGGCAAAAAAGAGGTAATCGAAACAACTAATGAATTCTTTTCTGCGATAAAATACGACAAACAAGAAGTGATGAGGCGCATATATCCCGATGTTTACCAAATTGGGAGTTGGTGGAAATCGGATGAAATAGAAATCAAAGAGGTCAAGCGGTTAAAACGGGGAGAATTTTTGGCCACGGTTGATAGTCGCTTCACAAATGGCTTTGGAAAAAGTGATGTCAAAGAAATTACGTTGTTCCTAAGGCGAGATAAAGAACACGGGGATAGCTATGTTGTTTACGATTCGAAAAATTTGGGGGCAGACTTCAACCGAGAAAATGATGTCTATTATTATGCTCTCCAAGTGGGGTGTATTGACGAAATAAAGGATGAACCGGATCAAGTTATTGCTAAAAAAATGGCTGATGCAAATTATATGATGATGTTAGAAAAAATAGAGCTATCGGCATATCTTTATAAGACTGTTTCTGTTCGTAATATAAATTGGAGAAGTAACTATTGGGGGAGTGGTGCAAGCGGGGAGGCTTTGTTTGTCAATTTGTCGGATTTAGATTTGCCGATGCCGAAGTATATTGTCGAGTTCAAAAATAAAAAAGATGGATCTGTGTTAGCGACCGAAACAGGCTACATAACTTATGACACATTTCGTAGTGGCACCACAGAACATATTAGCTTTTACTCAAGCTACACAGGAGGAGCGAAATGGGCAAATATAACACTACATATCGACGAAACTTTGCTACAAAAAATGGAGAGTTATATTGCACGAGAAGTGGCTTACACAGGTAGCGAGTATCGTGATTATTTGCAAACACAAAAAGAAGAGCCATACACTCCTGCGCCGATGCTCCCGGCGGATAGTATTGAGAACAAGGCTGATTAATATATGACACCACATTCCCCTTTGTGCGCAAAGGTAACGTTGGCAAAGATAAATCCGCAAGGTCGGTTCCGGTCTTCGACCGGTTGCCCATCCGGGCAAACCTTGCGTATTTATTTTTCCAACCTTGCGAGTCCGCTACCAAATGAGAATGGGGTGGTGCGGCGACGGCTGTTTTCGTGTACTTACTTCCGTGATCCCCTTGAAAACAAATCCTACTCAATCAAAAAGCATTCGTCCGAGTTGTGTGCAAATTGTGTGCGCATAAATAATGAAAGAGTTGTGCTGATAGGCGCAACTCTTTTTTTCGGTGTGATCTCGAAGCGACTCGAACGCTTGACCGACAGCTTAGAAGGCTGTTGCTCTATCCAACTGAGCTACGAGACCGGGATTTTCGGACTGCAAAGGTATGCAAAAAAATGTAACGGGCAAAATGTGGCCCGCGGGAGGAGAATTGGCGTGCAAAGAACGCACGCCACCTCCTTGCGGCTCGGCAGAGCGAGTAGACTCCCTCTGCTCTCGTTCGCTGCGTCGGTTCGAACCTCCGGTTCGATTCTCCTCCCTCACACAACAAAGAGGTGGGAAGACATTATGCCTTCACACCTCTTTGTAGCGGGAGGAGGACTCGAACCTCCGACCTTTGGGTTATGAGCCCAACGAGCTGCCAACTGCTCCACCCCGCGATGTGGCGACAAAGATAAGGACTTTTTTAGCAATTACCAAATTTTTCCTATTTTTACGGAATGAAAAAGATCGGGATCATAATTCCGGCGGGTGGATCGGGCAGCAGAATGGCTACCTCCGAAGCGGTTAGAGACGCGCCAAAACAGTTCCGTCTGCTTAGCGGCAGGCCGGTGCTGGCGCGCACCATAGAGGCTTTCAGGCGAGTTATGCCCGACGCCGAGATAGTCGTGGCGCTCCCCGCCGACAGGTTCGACGAATGGGCGGGCCTGTGTATCGAGTACGATGTCCCGCCCCACAAAATATGCGAGGGCGGCGCGACGAGGTTCCTGTCGGTGCTCGGCGCTCTCGGGGAACTCGACCCGGCCTGCGAATACATAGCCGTTCACGATGCAGCGAGGCCGCTTGTCTCGGAAGAACTCATAGTGCGCGCCATCGAGACGGCCCGGAAACACGGTTCGGCCATTCCTGTCGTGCCGCTCGTCGACAGCGTTCGCCGCATAAGGGAGAGCGCCTCATATCCCGAAGACCGTACCACCCTGCGCGCGGTGCAGACACCCCAGGTGTTCCGTTCCGACATCCTGCGCACGGGTTATGAAAGGGCCGCGGGCGACGATTTCGGCGACGACGCCACGGTGGTCGAGTCGGTGGGTTACACCGTGATGCTGTGTGAAGGCGAGCGGCGCAACATCAAGATCACCGAACCGGAAGACATGGCGATCGCCGAAGCTTTGCTGTAACCCCTTCCCAGCCCCGGGGTTTCGCCCGAAGTGTCGGACAGGGGTGAAATTTGATAAAAAAACGGGGCGCATTCGTTTATTTCGACTTTCTCTCCGATTTTTTTACCACAAATCATTGGCAAGACCGAAAAGTTTGGATAATTTTACACGCCGGAGTCGTACCTACGCAACTACCGGTGTAAGAAGATGCCAACCGTTCCTCGTATCGACCCGACCGACCGAATGATCCTTAAATCTTTAAAATAACTGCTAAACTAATGAAAAGAAGAGAATTTCTGACAAGCCTGGCCGTTGCCGGAGCAACTGTTCCCATCGTGGGCTTGGCCCCGGCCGTACTCACTTCGTGTGCCGACGGCAAAGGCGGCTCCAAAGCCAAAACCTACACCCCCGAAGAGTTGGGTATGTACTCGTTCGTCGAGGTCGCCCCCGACGGAAAACCTCTGAAGGCCGCCCTCGTGGGTTGCGGCGACAGGGGAACGGGTGCAGCCACGGCATTCCTGAACGCTGGGCCCAACGTATCGATCATCGCACTGGCCGATGTTTTCAAAGACCGCATGGACGGTTGCCGCAAAATTCTGGCCGATAACCACAACAACCCCGTGGACGACGCCAACTGCTTCCTCGGTTTCGACGCCTACAAGAAAGTTATGGAGATGCCCGAGATCGACGTCGTTCTGCTGGCTACTCCGACCCACTTCCGTCCCGAGCAGTTCAAAGCGGCCATCGACGCGGGCAAACACGTATTCATGGAAAAACCGTGCGCGGTAGACCCGACGGGTATCCGCACGGTCATCGCTTCGGCCAAAGTAGCCGCGGCCAAGGGTCTCACCGTTATCACGGGTAACCAGCGCCGCCACCGCCGCGACTATTGGGAAGCCTACGTACAGGTTAAGAACGGTATCATCGGCGACCTGGTGAGCGCGGCGGCCCACTGGGATCAGGGCGCATGGTGGAACAAATACAAACGCCCCGAGTGGAGCGACATGGAGTATTGCATCCGCAACTGGTTCAATATCAAGTGGCTCAGCGGAGACCACATTCTCGACCAGGCGATCCACAACATCGACATCACCACCTGGTTCATGGGCAAGAACCCCGTCGTCGCGAACGGTTACGGCGGAAGGGCACGCCGTCTGACCGGCGACATCTTCGACTTCTTCGGCGTGGACTACACCTACGACGACAACACCCGGATGATCGCCACCGCCCGCCAGATCGACGGAACGGCCGGAAGGGTATGCGAACAGATCCTCGGAACCAAAGGTGTCGCTTTCCTGGGCGACCGCAACGACATCAAGATCGTCGACTACGCGGGCAACACCCTTTGGGAGTACGACTATGCGGCTAAACCGGTGAAGAACCCCTACGATCAGGAGCATGTACACCTCGTGGAGTCTATCCGCCTCGACAAGAGGATCAATCAGGCCGAAGAGTTGGCTTATTCGACCCTCGTCGCCATCCAGGGACGCGAAGCCGCCTACACCGGGGCCGCCGTCACCTGGGACGAGATCATGGCGTCGGATCTGAGGTACGGCCCGACCACATACGAAATGGGCGCGCTTCCCGACTATCACGAAGGCCAGGCCCCCGTACCGGGAAGAGACCCCCGTCCCGCAATGTAATTATCACTGCAAAAACTTGGAATTATGGCACGTCCCGTAACACTCTACTCCCTTCAGTGGGGAGACCTGCCTTTGGAAGAAGTGTGCAAAAAGGCTAAAGAATTCGGATACGACGGCATCGAGTTGGGTCTTCCCGACCATCTCGATGTACGACAGACAGACCCCGCTTACTACAAGGGGATAAAAGATATGTTGGACAAATACGGCATGAAGCTCTATGCCATCTCCTCCCACCTTGTGGGACAGGCGGTGTGCGATAACATCGACGGCCGCCACAAGGGCATCCTTCCCGACTATATCTGGGGCGACGGCGATCCCGAAGGAGTCAAACAAAGGGCGGCCGAGGAGTTGGTACGCACGGCCCGGGCTGCGAAAATGCTCGGGGTCGACACGGTGGTCGGCTTCACCGGCAGTCCGATATGGCATCTGCTGTACTCGTTCCCGCCCGTGTCAGAGGCTATGATCGACGAAGGGTACGCCGACTTCGCACGTCGTTTCACCCCGGTTTTGGACGAGTTCCAGAAACTGGGTGTGCGCTTCGCACTCGAGGTGCATCCCACCGAAATAGCTTTCGACACCTACTCGGCAGAGCGGGCTTTGGAGGCGCTCGACAACCACCCCGCTTTCGGGTTCAACTACGACCCGAGCCACCTGGGCTATCAGGGGGTCGATTACGTCGGCTTCATTTACAAGTTTCCCGAGCGTATCTTCCATGTCCACATGAAAGACGTGTGGTGGAGCGATACTCCGCGCGAAGTGGGTGTGTTCGGCGGCCACATGTCGTTCGGCGATCCGCGCCGCTTCTGGAACTTCCGCAGTCTGGGACGGGGCAAGATCAACTTCGAGGAGATCATCCGTGCCCTCAACTCGATCGGTTACCAGGGGCCTCTCTCCATCGAGTGGGAAGACAGCGCCATGGATCGCGAGCACGGGGCAAGGGAGTCGTGCGCCTTCACCAAGAGGGTCGATTTTCAACCCTCCGCTCATGCTTTCGACGCCTTCTTCTCGAAAGACTAAGTAGCGCGAGTTTCGCTTATTCGCGAAACGATAATTTTCTCCTGCCGCAAAACCCACAGGGTTTTGCAAAGTCCCCCTTTCGAAGGGGGGCGTAGCCTTTCCGAGCGTAGCGAGAAAGGGGAGCTGAAAATGCCGGGCACTGCCCGGCGGCAGATGCGGAATTTAGGGGGTAGGTTACAAGAGCCGGCTTTGAAAAAGCCGGTAACGTGGGTTTCACGAGTTCAGACGAAGTGGACCTCATGATGAATAAAATAGATAAATCGTCTGAACTCGTGAAACCAACGTTATGAAACACAGGAAATTAAGAATGGGTATGGTCGGCGGCGGAAGCGACGCTTTCATAGGTGCGATCCACCGCCGCGCCGCCTTCATGGACAATCAGATAGAACTTGTGTGCGGCTGCTTCAGCGTCGATCCGGAGATTTCCAAATCCTCGGGACACTCCTATTATCTCCCTGAAAACAGGGTCTACGCCACATATCAGGAGATGTTCGAGCGCGAGATGCAGCTTTCCGCCGACCAAAGGATGGACTTCGTATCTATCGTCACACCCAACAAATGGCACTTCGAGCCTGCGATGATGGCCCTCGAGAGAGGTTTCCACGTCGTGCTCGACAAACCGATGACCTTCTCTCTGGAGGAGGCTTATGCCTTGCAGAAGAAAGTCGAGGAGACGGGACTGACGCTTGCTCTGACCCACGTTTACAGCGCTTTCCCGGCGGTGAAGGAGGCCCGCATCGCCCGCGGCGAGTTGGGTAAACTGCGCCGCATCTATGTGGAGTATCCGCAGGGGTGGCTGGCCGAAAGGATCGAACTTCAGGGCGGCAACAACGCCGGATGGAGAACCGACCCCAAACGTTCGGGCAAGGCGGGATGTGCGGGCGATATCGGCACCCACGCGTGGCATCTGAGCGAATATGTCACGGGCCTGAAGGTTCAGGAACTTTGCGGCGAACTCACGGCGTTCGTTCCGGGACGTCCCATCGACGACGACTGCACTGCCTTCATGCGTTATGAAGGTGGCGTGAAGGGGGTTCTGATGGCGAGCCAGATTGCAGTCGGCGAGGCCAACGACATCCGCATCCGCGTCTACGGCGAGAAAGGCGGCATCGAGTGGCACGTCGAAGATCCCAACATACTTATCGTCAAGCACCTCGACCGCCCCGAAGAGCATCTGCTGGTCGGAAACGGTTATATGGGTGACGAGGCGAAGTGGAATACCCGTACTCCGGGCGGCCACCCCGAAGGGTTCATCGAGGCATTCGCCAATATTTATCGTAACTTTGCCCTCACGGTGATGGCGAGAAGCCGCGGTGAGAAGCCTTGCGCCGACTGTCTCGACTTTCCGACGGTCTACGACGGCGTTCGCGGCCTGCAGTTCATCGAGACCATCGTCAAGGCGGGGTACGACGACACTCAGAAATGGGTTAAGTGGGTCGAGTAGATATAAATTACGAGTTACGAGTTACGACTCGGCTACCCTTAATAGCAAACGCAACTGTTCATTAAGCATAGTTCTCGTAATTCGTAATTCGTAATTTGTAACTCGTAATTCGTAACTCGTAACTCGTAACTCGTAATTCAAATATGACCGGGTTGAAGTTCAAATACCGGCCCGACAAACGGTGCCGCATCATAACATGGTCGGTGGCTGGGAGCATTCTCCTTGCCGCCGGGCTGTTGTGGTGGTTTTCGCCCGGAGAGTACCTGCCCGTCTGGTTCGCTTCGATCGCTCTGGCCCTCGTCGCCCTCGCCCTGCTGTCGGTTCCGCGAAGTATACGTATCACTCCCGACGCTCTCGAGATACGGTGTACCGTCGAGATAACCCACATTCCCTGGCACCATATCCGCAACGTGAGCCGAACGGGACGGATAGAACTTCGTCCGTTGATACCCGTTTTCGCCAGTCCGGGATTTTTCGGCTGGTTCGGATATTGGCTCGATGCGCGAAATTGGGACTTCATCAAGTTCTACGCGACATCGTGGCATGGGTTGGTGATGATCGAGGATATCTATGAACAGAAATATGTCGTGAGTGCCGACAATCCCGACCTGCTGTGCGAAGCGATATCCGAGCGCATCGACGCGCGGGTGGAGCGCGGACAGTTGAAAATGGAGTTCGACAGTTGAGAGTTGAAAGTTGAAAATGAGGCTAACGCAAAATTTATTAGTGTCTTTTTGCGTTGCGTAGCTCATTTTCAACCTTCAACTTTCAACTTTCAATAATTATTGCTATCTTTGAGGGATTTGTATTATCTCCCTAAATGCTCAAACTTTTCCTGGCTCCTCTATCGTGGATTTACGGCGTGGTTATCGCCGTGAGGAACTGGTTATATGACGGGGGTCTGCGCAAAAGCGTCTCTTTCGACATAACCGTCGTGTGCGTGGGCAACATCACCGTGGGAGGCACCGGCAAAACCCCCATGTGCGAGGCGCTGATCGCACATTTTCAGGAAAAATACAACGTGGGCCTCATTTCGCGGGGTTACGGACGAAAAACTAAGGGGTATCTGGAAGTTACCCCGGGAGTGTCGTGGCGCAGTGTGGGCGACGAGCCCCGCCAGATCAAGACAAACTACCCCGACACCGTGGTGGTGGTGTGCAAAGACCGCATCGAAGGCATCGAGCGCATGAGGCGTGAGCATCCGGAGGTGAACCTCGTCATAATGGACGACGGTTTCCAGTATCGCCGCCTCGACCCGAAACTCAACATAGTGATGATGGACTACACCCGGCCCATCTACAAGGATCGCCTGTTGCCGGCGGGACGCCTGCGCGATCAGCAAAAGCAGATGCGGCGGGCCCATTACGTCGTCGTGACCAAATGCCCGGCAGGCATGACCCCGCTCGACCGAAGGATCATCCGCAACAACCTCGATCTGTTGCCTTTCCAAAATCTCTCGTTCACACGGGTCGCTCCGGGAGCGGCCTATCCGGCTTTTCCCGCCGACACCGACAAAAAACATCTCGCTCCCGGGGCGCAGGTGGTGGCTATGGCGGGATTGGGAAATCCCGAACCCTTCGTTAACGGACTCAGGAAACGGTACCGCCTCACAGGCGAGTTGCTTTGGGGCGACCACCATCCCTATGTGGTGAAAGACCTTCGCCGAATGCAGGTGGCCCTGGACGACGCGGGCGACGACGCCGTGATCGTGACGACAGAGAAGGATGCGGTGAAATTCGGGAGCGGCGCCAAAATTCCTCCCGGCCTGCGTGCACGTATCTTCGTGCAACCTATCCAGATGGCCTTCATCGAGGAATCGAAAGAGAATTTCTTCAAAAAACTGGAATACGATGTTAGAACGGATCAAAAAAACAGCCTCTTTTATTCACGATAAGGTCGGAGGGTTCACCCCCGAGGTCGGGATCATTCTCGGAACGGGACTGGGCGGACTTGTCGACAGTATCGAGATCGCCGCGTCGATCGCCTACTCCGATATTCCCGACTTCCCCGTGTCGACGGTCGAAGGACACTCGGGACGGCTCATTTTCGGAACGTTGGGCGGCCGCAGGGTCGTGGCGATGCAGGGCCGGTTCCACTATTACGAGGGCTATCAGCCGTGGCAGGTGGTATTTCCGGTCAGGGTTATGAAGTTCCTGGGCATCGGCACGCTTTTCGTCTCGAACGCGAGCGGAGGCATAAACCCCTCGTTCCGCACGGGCGACATCATGGTCATCACCGACCATATCAACCTGATACCAAATCCCTTGGTCGGCCCCAACATCGCCGAACTCGGCCCACGTTTTCCCGATATGCACGGCTGTTACGACCCCCGTCTGCGCGAGATCGCGGCCGATGTGGCTGCCCGGGAAGGCATCGAACTTCGGTACGGCGTATATGTCGGCGGCACGGGCCCCACCTTCGAGACCCAGGCCGAGTACCGCTATTTCGCCGCCATCGGAGGCGACACCGCCGGGATGTCGACGACGCCCGAAGTGATCGCCGCCCGGCACATGGGAATTCCGGTCTTCGGAGCCTCGATAATCACCAATGTGGGCCTCTCGGAGGAAGCGGGCGACCATGAGGATGTTCAAAAACAGGGCGCCGCGGCCGAAGCGAAAATGACAACTCTATTCACGAAAATAATCGAACGATTGGATTGACGGCGCGGACAGCGCTTTCAATTTTCAATTTTCAACTTTCAACTGACTATGATAAACAAAGTAATTTTAGTGGGGAATGTGGGCGCCGATCCCGAGATCAGGACTCTGGAAACGGGAACCAAAGTGGCGCGTGTGAGGCTCGCGACGACCGAGCGAATATATAATCGCCAGACCCAGGAGACAAAAGAACATACGGAATGGCACACCGTGGTGCTGTGGAGAGGACTTGCCGACGTGGCCGACAAATATGTGCGCAAGGGTTCGCAAATCTACGTCGAAGGCTCGTTGCGTTCCAACGAATGGACGGACAAGGAGGGCGGTAAACGTTACGGGGTCGAGATCGTTGCTAACGATCTGAAGCTGTTGGGACGGAGGTCGGAAGGCTCCGGCGGCTCGCAGAACTATCCGCAGGGCGCGTCATCGGGCTATGGTACGGGCAACTCCTCCGCGTCTTCCCCTGCACCCGCTCCGCGTCCGGCTCCGGCGCCCGCTCCTATTCCCGCGGACGATCCCGACGATTTGCCGTTCTGATCGGAGGTTATTTGAAATTTTCCGACGAACATTTGTTTTTAATATTATTTAATTACATTTACAATTCGAAAACAAAACTTAATCTTAATAATTCCCTTTAACTAACTACCAAAACCTAACTATCATTATGACAACACAACAAAAACAGGGTGGCAACATCATCGGCATCGTCACGATGATCTTCCTGTTCGGAATGATCTCGTTCGTGACGAATCTGGCGGCCCCCATCGGCGTCATCTGGAAGAACAATCCCGATTTCGAGAATCTCGGCATGATGGGGAATATGATGAACTTCCTGGCTTATCTCTTCATGGGGATTCCCGCGGGCAAGATGCTTGCACGGATCGGATACAAAAAGACGGCTCTCACCGCCATCGCCGTGGGTCTGCTGGGTATCTTCGTACAGTTCCTGTCGGGCAAGACCGGTGCCGCCGGATTCTATGTATATCTCGCAGGCGCTTTCATCGCCGGTCTTTGCGTGTGTATGCTCAATACGGTCGTGAACCCGATGCTCAACCTTTTGGGTGGCGGCGGCAACAAGGGCAACCAGCTTATTCAGGTCGGCGGCTCGTTCAACTCGCTGATGGGTACCCTCACCCCCATGATGGTGGGAGCGATGATAGGTGAAGTCTCCAAAGCCGTTATTTCGGATGTAAATCCGCTTCTGTTTATCGCGATGGGTGTGTTCGCCGCAACTTTCGTCATCCTGTTGTTCATCCCCATAAGCAACCCGACCAAGACGGCCGCCAATGTGACTTATGAATCGAGCGCATGGAAATTCCGCCATCTGGTGCTGGGCGCCGTTGCCATTTTCTTCTATGTCGGTGTCGAAGTCGGGATACCGGGTATTCTGTTCTTCTATCTGTCGAAGGGAGCGGGTCTTCCCATCGCCACTGCCGCGGCTACGGCCGGTGCGGTTGCCGGAACCTATTGGTTCCTGATGATGATCGGCCGTTTCATCGGCAGCGCGGTCGGCGGTAAAGTCTCCAGCCGGGCCATGATGGTGTTCACGAGCGGTGTGGCGGCCATTCTTGTCATCGCGGCCATATTCACTCCGAACACCGTTCAGATTTCGATGCCGGCTTTCACCGGAAGTGCGTTCATAATGACAAATGTACCCTTGAGTGCGTTGCTGTTGGTACTGTGCGGTCTGTGTACATCGATCATGTGGGGTTCGATCTTTAATCTTGCCACCGAAGGGCTCGGCAAATATACCGCGCAGGCCTCCGGGATTTTCATGATGATGGTCGTGGGCGGCGGCGTTATTCCGCTGGTTCAGGAACAGCTCGTAAAGACTGTCGGCTATATGCCTAGCTACTGGCTGATCGTGGCGGGTATCCTCTATATGCTCTACTACGCTTTGGCGGGTAGCAAAAACGTCAACAAAGACATTAAAGTCGACTAAAGCATGGATAGGAAATATGTGATCGGGGTCGATATAGGTGGCCAAACATCCAAATTGGGGATTGTGGACGCCCGCGGCAACGTCGTGGCGCAAAGCACTATCCGCACCGATACCCACGAAGATGTGAACCTCTACGTGAAAGATCTGGGTGCCGCCATCCGTACCCTCGCCGAGCAGGTCGAGGGAGGCCTCGGAGCCATTCGCGGCGTGGGCATGGGAGCCCCCAACGGCAACTATTATCGCGGTACCATAGAGTTCGCCCCCAATCTCAGGTGGAAAGGAGTGATTCCTCTGGCGGACCTGGTGAGCGCCGAGATCGGCCTTCCGGTCAAGCTGACCAACGACGCCAATGCCGCCGCCGTGGGTGAGATGACCTATGGCGCGGCTCGCGGGATGAAGAATTTCATCATGATAACTCTCGGAACGGGTGTCGGCAGCGGCATCGTCGTGGGAGGTTACGTCCTTTACGGTCACGACGGCTTCGCAGGCGAGTTGGGCCACACCATTCAGGTGCGCAACAACGGGCGTCTGTGCGGTTGCGGCAGAACCGGTTGCTTAGAGGCTTACGCATCGGCCATCGGGGTCGCACGCACGGCGCGCGAACTGCTCGAAACCACCACCCGGCCCTCGATCCTGCGCGATCTTCCGCTCGACAGCATCTCCTCGAAAGACGTTGCCGAAGCCGCCGCCAAGGGAGACGAGCTGGCTATAGACATTTTCAACTTCACGGGCCGTATGCTGGGTGCGGCTATGGCCGACTTCGTGGCTTTCAGCGCCCCCGAGGCGATAATCCTTTTCGGCGGCCTCACCAAGGCGGGCGACCTTATCAAAAAACCGGTCGTGGAAGCGCTCAACAACAACCTGCTACCTCTCTGGAAGGGGAAAGTGAAGGTCGAGTTCTCCGAACTCAAGGAGTCCGACGCCGCTATCCTCGGCGCCAGCGCTCTTGCATGGGAGTTGTAATCCCTCTGTCCTTATAGAAAAAGGGCGGACGAATTGTCCGCTCTTTTTTATTGTATTTCGGTGAACACAGAATCGGCTGTGGAAAGCAACTTGCGGGTGTCGGTGGCGAATGTCCAGGCCTCGGGGATCGTGTCGAGTGCCGGAGCGGGGAGAACCGTATAGTGGCGGCGGTTGTCGCGCCAGAAGGTGTGAACCCAGGCGAGATGCCAACCGAGGTCGAAACTCAAGGGAGAGGGGGTGTAGAGCGACATCGAATCGGCACAGGGTGCCGTAACACGGGTGACGGTTATATCGGCGGCGGTGCCTCCATCGGTGCCGCGGCTACGCTGGTTCGATACGAAATTACCCAGCGAATAGTAAGTCGCACCCGTCACTTCGGTCGAATCGGCGTTGTAGTGCGCCTCGAAAGGCTCGACGACGTGGGGATGACCGCCGATGATGAGGTCGGCGCCGCGGGCACGTGTCCAGGCCGCAAGTTCGCGCTGGGCCGCCGTGGGCCGGGTACGGTACTCTTCGCCCCAATGGTAGGAGACGACGACGCAGTCGGTATCCATGTCGCGGGCGACGGCAAGGTCGCTCGCGATAACGGCGGTGTCTATCAGATTAACCATCATTCCATTAGGAACAGCCAGCCCGTTGGTGCCGTAGGTGTAGGCCAGGAGCGCGAAACGCAAGCCCCCTGCCGTGAAGCGGAGCGGATTTCGCGCGTGCCGGTCGACGGAGTCGAGGAAAGCTCCCGTGTGGCGCAACCCCGCGCTGTCGAGCAGGGCGAGCGTCGAGCGGATGCCCGCGGCACCCTTGTCGCAGATATGGTTGTTAGCTGTGGTGACGATGTCGATGCCCGCCCGGCGCAACGCGAAAGCGAGCTCGGCGGGGGCGGCGAACGACGGATAGCCCGTGTATGGCGGCGAGGTGCGAAGGGTCGTTTCGAGATTGGCCACGGCGATGTCGGCACTCTCGAATATTGGGCGGAAACGGTGGAAAACCTCGGTGTAGTCGTATCCGTCCGCCGTTTGGGCGGCGGCGACCTGCGGCGAGTGCGACATCACGTCGCCGATGAACACCAACCGCGCCGAATCGATAACCGGTTCGGGCTCAGGCACAGGCAAGGGCGGCGGCGAAACGCAACCAACTAAAGTCACAATGGACATCAGCGCTAATCGCTTAATATTAATCATTTACGACTACTTATCACTATTAAACTCCGCGCTGTCGACGACGATCCGGGCGGCGGGCGACAGGGGCAGATCGAGACGGCGGTAGACCTTCAGATCGGGATCGCTCGGGGGAAGATAGCCGCCGTCGGGACGTTCGGCCACAAGATCCAGAGCCACGGTGTAGGCTTTGCCCTCTTTGACGCCGGTGATGGGAACTGTGACCGCGGCATCGCCCGAAGGGGGTATATCGACGGGAACCATCCCGCTCGAGACCACCTTGCGCCCCACGAGGACGCGATAGTGCACCTCTCCGGCCAGTGGGGTGAAAATGCGCCTGTTCTCCACCACGAACCGGCCGGCCGCGACATCGTGGCCGCTGTCGCCGAAGCCGACGTTTCCGGCGATGCCCGAAAATTCGCGTGCCACGTCGACCATCACGGCGTCGGGCTCGGTGAGGTGTCCGGCAAAATCGGTGTTCCACTCCCCTCCCCCGTCGGCATAGACCACCGGCCGGTGCGGCTCCAGCGCTTTGAGCGCCAGATAGCTCTCGTAGAGGTTATAACCGTTGGCCGAACGTTCGCCCAGAGAGAACATCGCCACCGACGGGTAGTTCTTCGAGGTGTGGTACATGGCCATCGTGCGGTCGAGGTACGCTCCCTCCCACGCGGGGTCGTTCGACGGATTGCCTCCCACCTTGCGGGAATCACCGCTCAGACGGGTGTCGATATCGGCGCGGCACGCCACATATATCCCCATCGAGTCGCACAGCGCGAAGAACTCCCGCGAAGGCGGCGCACCCCGGAGCATCAGACCCAGAATACCCCGGGAGTGCATCCTTGCGATAGACGCGCGCGCGGCCGCCATATCGTCCCCGGGGGTGAACTCCCGCATCGCCACAGGCAGCAGACGGCCGTTCAACAGCAGTGTGGGTCCGCCTGCACCGTCCGGCCCGACACCCTTCCCATCGGCCGCATCGAGCATGTCGAAACTGCGGAAACCGATCCTGAACGCCAGATATTCGCGGAATCGCCCCTCGTTCTGCGTCTTGATAAACAGGGTGTAGAGGCGCGGTTCCTCGTGGCTCCAGGGCGCCACGCGCGGAATGTTGGCGAAGAAACGCACAGTGTCCTCGCGCCTCATGTCGAGCCGTGCGTCGCGCCGTCCCTCGGCCATGATCTCGCCCGCCGGATTGAGCAGTTCCCACCACACGGTGTAGTCGTGGGGATTGAGTTTGTGGCTCTTGAGGATCACACCCAGTTCGAGAAGCCCGCTCGTCCCCTCCATGCGCGTAGATATGGCGACGTCGCGAACGCGGATCCCCGGCTGCGAAAGGATATAGACCTCGCCCTCGAGGCGGGGCTCCTGCGGCGGGCGGCTGTTCTCGAGTTTTCGCGCGGCCGGATCTTTGTAGATCACGATCTCCAGTTCGTTGGCCCCTTCGCGCGAGGCGTCGGTTATGTCGAACTCCCCCGGGGTGCTGCCGGTCTGGCTGTATGCGGCAAGGGAGCCGTTTATCACCACGTCGAACGAACCCGTCGTGCGCCCAACGTACAGGAATTGCCGACGGTCGATCCACTGGAAAGGTATTTTGAAGCGGGTTTTGTAGGTCACGGCCTCGGCGGTTTCGGTGCGCGTCCATTCGTCCAAGGGTTGCAGGTATTTCGACACGCCGTAGGTACCGCGGACGGCGTCGGCCCTCGAATCGTGGCTCACCACACTGCCGCGCGGAAGTTCCTTGCCGATCGAGACCACCGTCGGGTCGAGATGGCGCGGGGTTTGCGGAACCGTAGTTTGAGCAACGGCACCCGCAAAGACAAGGACGGCTGAGAGCGATATAAAAATATTTTTCATAAAAATAACTACTTTTGTTTCGTCATTGCGAACCCTTTAGGGGTGAAGCAATCCAGAAACTCCGGATGCTGGATTGCTTCGTCATTTCATTCCTCGCAATGACGATTGCGATTATTATTCGAGCGTTAAAGATAAGGTAATTTTTGAAAACAGCCGCCGATTATCCGAAACTGACCTTGCCCCCCTGCCGGTTGAAGGTCGCCGAAAGGGAGGGCGGACTGTGCGTGTGGGACACCGTTCGCAGGCGATGGTTGGTGTTGACCCTCGAAGAATGGGTCAGGCGCCATGTTCTGGCGATGTTCGTCGAGAGGATGGGCATATCGGCGGCAAACATTGCGCAGGAGTATCCCGTGGAGGTGAACGGCCAGCCGCAGAGGGCGGATATCGTGGTGTTCGGTCCGGGGGGGCGGCCGCTGATGGTGGTGGAATGCAAAGCGCCGGGCGTCGCAGTTTCCGGCGCGGCTTTTGCTCAGGCGTTCCGCTATAACGCCGTTCTGGGCGCGCGCCACGTGATGCTCACCAACGGTCTCGACCACTATATATATGAGGTCACGGAAAGCGGCGAGTATCTGCCGTTGAAGGATTTTCCCGAGCTGACATAAAATAGCGGCGGGGCCTCTGGTCGAGGCCCCGCCGCTATTTTAAATAACGTGAGTTCGATGAATTCAAATGTTGTGATTTATAGTATATTAAGCTATGTTTAGGGTTCATTTGAACTCATCGAGCCCACGTTACCGGCTTTGAAAAAGCCGGCTCCTTGTAACCTACCCCCTAAATCCCCCTTCAAAAGGGGGACTTTGCAAAGCCGATGGCTTTGCGTAAGTGGAATATATTGAAAACAAATACATTACAATTAACTAATTCATCGAACTCACGTTAAATAGTCTCGAATTTATAGACTATCTTTTGAATGTACCGTTCGCCCGGACGAAGGGTCTGGTCGGGGAAGTTCGGATGGTTGGGGGCGTCGGGGAAACCCTGGCACTCCAAAGCCACGCCGTCGCGGTTGGCGTAGGGGCGGCCGCTCTTGCCTGCGGGCGAACCTTTCAGCCAGTTGCCCGTGTAGAGTTGCACGCCGGGTTGCGAGGTGAGGATCGTCATGGTGCGTCCGCTGGCGGGATCGGTGAGCCGACCCGCTTCTCCCAAAATATTTTTCTTCCAGCCGTCGATCACCCAGTTGCGGTCGTATCCGGCGGCATCGGTGATCTGCGCGTAGTCGGCGTCGATGTCGCGGCCGAGCGTCTTGGGCTCGCGGAAATCCATCGGGGTATCTTCGACGGGCCATATCTCGCCCGTGGGAATATTGTCGGGACGGGTCGGGACGAAGTGCGAGGCGTTCAGTTGCAAAACGTGCCCCAGCACGCTGCCGCTCGCCTCGCCCGAGAGGTTGAAATAGGCGTGGTTGGTGAAGTTGACAACGGTGGGGGCGTCGCATTCGGCCGAGTAGACGATCTCCAATTCGCACTCGTCGCTCCAATGGTAGGCGGCTTCGGCCACGAGGTTGCCGGGATAGCCGCCCTCGCCGTCGGGGCTGGAGATCGAGAATACCACGCGGTTGCCTTCGACGCGCGCGTCCCAGATCTTGTTGGCAAGAGTCGCCGCGCCGCCGTGAAGTTGGTTGCGCCCTTGGTTCGGGATGAGGGGATATTCCACGCCGTCGAGGGTGAAACTCGCGCTACCGTCCTTGCCGCCCATGCGGTTGGCGTAACGGCCGACGCTCTTGCCCATGAAGGGACCGTCGCCGATGTAGCTCTGCCAATCTTTGTAGCCGAGCACCACGTCGGCAAGCGCGCCGCCGGAGTCGGGAACGAACGCCGAAACCAGCGCCGCGCCGAGATTGGTCAGATCCACAGATGCTCCCGAAGCGTTTTTAATGGTGTAGAGTATGACGGCCTCGCCTTCGGGAGTGAAGCCCCAGGGGGTTTGAGTTATTTCCATAAGTTCTCAGGATACTCGCCGGAGGCAATTAACGATTTGATGCGTTCGACCACCACCGGTTTGTCGGCCTTGTAGGTAACTCCGAACCAAACGGCGTCGGTGGGAAGAACCTTCATGGAGGCGGCGCCGCGTTTGATGAGAGTGTCGACCATCAGCGGAATGTAGAACTCGGCTTTGAGGTTTCCGGCGTTCTCGTCGAGGAATGTGCGGAAATACTCCTCGGAATGGGTGAAATAGTCGGGCGTGAAGCCGAACATGTTCATCGAAACGGGCGTGTTGTCGGCGAGCGGTTGCTGCGATCCGTCGGTGGGATCGACGAAAACCACCTGCCCGTCCTCGCGGCGTTCGATACCGTGGCGTTCTGTCATCGAAGTGAGGTTGCCCTCCGCATCCTCGGAACAGACCCCGCGCGAGACGGTACCGTTGTCGGACAGCGTGTTGGATATGCTGAAACCCACCATCGCATAGCGGTTCTCGCTGCTGTGAAGGGTTTGCAGATAGTCGCCCAGAACCTTGAAAGAGTCCTTGCCGTAGAAGTCGTCGGCGTTGATAACGGCGAAAGGTTCGTTAACCGCGCTCCCGGCCATCATCACGGCGTGGTTTGTGCCCCACGGTTTTTCGCGCCCCTCGGGAACGGTGTAGCCCGAAGGCAGATAGTCGAGCTCCTGGAAAACGAAATCGACGGCGATACGTCCGCCGAAGCGCTCGGGAGTGAACACCTCGCGAAAATCCTTCTCGAAGGAGTGGCGGATCACGAAGACCACCTTGGTGAATCCGGCGCGGATGGCGTCGAAGATAGAATAGTCGATGATGGCTTCGTTATTGGGGCCGACGCCGTCCATCTGTTTGAGAGAGCCGTAGCGCGAGCCCATTCCGGCTGCGAGCACGACAAGAGTCATATCCGACATAATATATTAGGGATTTGGTTTGTTATAGTTTCCGGCAAAGATATAAATTACGAATTACGAATTACGAATTACGAGTAAAAAAAATCTATCTTTGTGCCGTATGCGTGAAAAACTCAAAAAATGGTGGCGGGGATTTGTCGGCAAGCAAAAACTCGCCGTTCTCGACGGGGACGACAACTCCACCCGGTGGTATATGTACATCTCGCCGTCGCGTGTGCTGGTGGGATTCATAACGCTGGTGCTCGTCATCGTCGCCGCCGTGGTGTTGCTCATCGTCTATACTCCGGTGTTGGACACGATCCCGGGTTATCCGGGCAAGCGTTCGCGCGAGGCGCTCATCCGGGGCATCATGCGGCTCGATTCGCTCGAAAGGGAGATGGCCAACCTGACGGTTTACACGGGCAACATCGGTCTCATCATGGAGGGCAAAACTCCGGTGATACGGGAAGTAACGCGCCAAGGCGACTCCGTGCAGATGCAGGACAAGACTCTCGTGGCCCCCGGCGCCGCAGACTCGCTACTGAGGGCGCTCATGGAGGGTGACGGCGAATACTCGCTCGCGGCATCGGCGGCGGCGGCCAGATCGGGTATCGCACCCGGCCATCTGGTACCTCCGGTCAAGGGGATCGTGCAAAGCGAGTTCAGTCCCGTGGCTGGGCGCTACGGAGTGGAGATCGCAACCGCCGACCAGAGCCCCGTGGTGGCGGTGAGGGACGGAACGGTCACGATGAGCGTCTGGACGCCCGGCGAGGGATATCTTCTGCAAATACAGCACGCCGACAACCTGTTGTCGGTCTACCGCCGGTTGTCCGAAGCCCAAAGCAATGTCGGCACGCGGGTCAAGGCGGGCGAGATAATAGGCATGGCCGGGCCGCTCGTTTTCGAACTGTGGTATAACGGCACCGCGGTCAATCCACTCAACTATATCGTTTTTTGATGGCGCGGCAGAGAATTGCGGTCCTGGGATCGACGGGTTCGATCGGACAGCAGACGCTTGAAATACTTGCGCTTCACCCCGATCTTTTCGAGGCGGCGGTGCTGACTGCGCGTTCCGACTGGAAGACGTTGGCCGATCAGGCACGCGCCGTGGAGCCGGATAGTGTGGTGATCGCCGACCGGGAGTTCTATGCTCCTCTGCGCGACGCTCTGGCCGACCTGCCCGTGAAAGTGTGGGCCGGCGAGGATGCCGTGGCCGCCGCGGCAGAAGCAGGCAATGTCGACGTCGTGGTGAACGCACTGGTCGGTTACGCGGGACTTGTTCCCACGGTTCGTGCCGTTAAGGCGGGCAAAAAGGTCGCGCTTGCGAATAAGGAGAGTCTCGTGGCGGGTGGTGAACTCGTGATGCGTCTCGCGGCGGAGCATCGTGTACCCATAGTACCCATCGACTCGGAACATTCGGCGATCCTGCAATGTCTCTCGGGAGAGGTCTCGCCTGTGAGCCGGATCATCCTCACGGCTTCCGGAGGAGCGTTGAGGGATATTCCTGTGGAAAATCTCGCGGATGTCACCCCCTCGATGGCCCTCGCCCATCCGAACTGGAAAATGGGGCCCAAGATAACCGTAGACTCGGCGACACTCGTCAACAAAGGCTTCGAAGTGGTCGAAGCGCGGTGGCTGTTCGGTCTCTCTCCGGAGCAGATCGACGTTCTGGTGCATCCCCAGTCGATAGTCCACTCGATGGTCGAATTTTGCGACGGGGCTCTCAAGGCACAGTTGGGCACCCCCGACATGAGGGTGCCGATAGCTTACGCCCTTTCGTATCCCGCTCGACTGCCGCTACCGGAGGATTTCGGAAGGCTCTCGTTAGCCGACCATCCCAACCTGAGTTTCGAGGCGGTCGACCATGAGAGATTCCCCGCTCTTGCCCTTGCCCGCGAGGCGATGGCGGCCGGGGGAACTGCCCTTTGTACTTTCAACGCCGCCAACGAGGTTGCCGTCGAGGCGTTCCTCGGGGGCCGGATCGGATTTTTGGACATCGTGCGAACGATCGCCGCAACTCTGGAGTGTACCGAAAACATAGCCCGACCCACTCTCGACGATTACGTAAACTGCAACAGTGCCTCGCGCCGCGTGGCCCAGCAACTCATAACCCATAACTCATAAACGTATAAATGGAAATTGCAATCAAAGTTTTACAACTGATATTGGCGCTGTCGTTGCTCGTGTTCGTACATGAGCTCGGCCACTATTTCACCGCCCGGATGTTCGGCATCAGGGTCGAGAAGTTCTATCTCTTTTTCGACGCGTGGGGATTCTCGTTCTTCAAATTCAAAATAGGCGATACCACCTTCGGCCTCGGCTGGGTGCCTTTCGGCGGCTATTGCAAAATCTCGGGCATGATCGACGAGAGCATGGACACCGAGGCGATGAAGCAACCCGCGCAACCATACGAATTCCGCTCCAAGCCCGCATGGCAGAGGCTCATTGTGATGGTGGGCGGCGTGGTGATGAACGTCATCACGGCGATCGTCATCTATATCGGCATGAGCTGGCACTGGGGCGACAGCTATATCGACAACGGCGATCTTAAATGGGGATACTCGTTCAACGAGTTGGCGCACCAGATCGGTTTCGAGGAGGGCGACCGCATAGTCAGTTTCGACGGCGAGCCGGTCGAAGGGAACTATGGAAGCGTGTTCGCCGATATGGTGATCGGACAGGTGAAGAGCGTCGGCGTCCTGCGCAATGGGGCTCCGGCCATCGTCGCGATCCCCGAAGGCAAGACGGCGCAGATGCTCGACAGTCCCGACTTCATGATCCCGCGCGTGCCGTTCGTGGTGGCTTCGGTTCCGGCAGGATCGACCACGGGATTGGCCGCGGGCGACTCGCTGGTGGCATTCAACGGAGCCCCGATGAGGTTCCGCCACGAGTACGAGAAAGCTCTTTCGGAAGCGGGGGGCGGAGCGGAGGTCGAACTGACGGTGATGCGCGACAGCGCCGGTGTGCGCGTCCCGCGTAATCTGCGGACGACACTCACGCCCGAAGGTTTGATCGGATTTAACGCCGTCGTCGATTATCCCCCCATCCGGACGCGCGACTACACCTTCGCAGAGGCGATCCCGGCGGGTTTTCGGCGGGCGGGGGCTCAGATAAGCAGCTATTGGGATCAGCTAAAACTGTTGGTGAACCCGAAAACAGAAGCCTACAAGGGCGTCGGTAGCCTCATCACCATCGGTAGCATATTCCCCGGCACGTGGGACTGGTTCAGGTTCTGGAGCGTCACGGCGTTCCTGTCGATAATCCTGGCGGTGATGAACATCCTGCCCATTCCGGCGCTCGACGGCGGCCACGTCGTGTTCCTGCTGTGGGAGGTGGTGACCCGCCGCCGCCCCAGCGACAAAGTCCTCGAATGGGCTCAGATGGTGGGTATGCTGCTTTTGTTGGGATTGATGGTACTTGCTTTCTGGAATGACATTTACAGATTTTTTATAAAATAGGGAACCTTATAGAAAACCGGAGATGCGATATTCACATCTCCGGTTTTCTATTGTCGTAACTTACCTCTAACGGTGAGCTTGACATATCAAACAATTACAGGCAGAATTTGTATAATGTCTAACACCTACAACTTTTTTACCGATAGTGTCTGCGCGGGAAAAAATTCGATTGAACAAATTAGTATCTCCTTTTTCAAGGTAGTGCCTGATCGCTAACGCACATACATCGGCTATTTGTATCATACTCGTCAGTTGGGAATCTACGAAAAGAGGAGTTTCAATAATATTAGTTATATCTGTAAATAGCGTACCTTGTCGATGAAATTTTTTCATTAACTCCGTGTGTTTTAGCGCTACTGTCTGATTATTGTCGTGTATAGTTAATCCGTAATTGATGGTACCGGTGTATTTATCCTTCCGCTTAAGACATTGTTCAAATCTTGAAATAATCTGTTCAAATGCCTGCTCGTCTATTGTTTGCCTGCTTCTCGTAGGATCAAAATGAAGTTTATCTATACACTCTGCAAATAATCGAGCTGATTTCCACGAGGCTACACTATCAGCCAATTCTTCCACAAACTGCCATCTCTCGACATGTGTCAAATGTATATAAGGTTCCGTGTGTTCGTAATTCTTTTTTGCCTGTCTATATGTAGCGCTACCATGTGGATTTTTCTGTAACCTCAATAATTCTGCATGACGCAAACTCATCACTTCAAATCTTCTTCGGCTATAATCCATTGACTCGAACTCCGCTACCTTATCTTGTTCTCCATATTTACGCAATATCCATCCAGTATGAATTTCTTCCGAATTCAATCCATATCGCTTTTTTATTACATTGATTTTCCTTTCATAGTTTTTCCATTTTTCTATTGGAATGGCAAGTCCCGCTAACACAAAATGAGAAGAATTTCCAGGCATAGCAGATGTGCCGGATTCATCAATATAGCAAAAAAACATGGCGGCAGTTGTTTAGATTTGGAGGTAATACAAAAAAAAAGCGACTGGCGATGGAGAACGTATCCTCCTCATGTGAGACGCTAACGACTCATACCAGACGCATCGCAAAGGTATAAACAAATATTTAAAATACAAATATAAAATTAAAACAATTTTATTTACTAATTTCGTGTAGGTTTATATTAAGACAACGATTATGGCGAAGATAAAGAAGGCATACTTCTGTTCGGCGTGCGGCAACGAGCAGCCCAAGTGGATGGGCCGCTGTCCGGCGTGCGGCGAGTGGAACACGTTCGTCGAGGAGATCATCGCAAAGGAAGATACCTCGGGCGGTGCGCGTTCTCTTGTGAAGTCGGCGGGAGGAGCCTCTTCGCGCCCTGTTCCCGTCGGCGAGATCACGCGCGACGAACTTTCGCGCATCGACCTCGGCATAGGCGAGGTTAACCGCGTTTTGGGAGGAGGCATGGTGCCGGGATCGTTCGTTCTGCTGGGCGGTGAGCCGGGGATCGGGAAATCGACCCTCTCGCTTCAGATCGCCCTCGCCTCGCACGGCCTTCGCACGCTCTACGTCTCGGGCGAGGAGTCGCCCCAGCAGATCAAGATGCGCGCCGAAAGGGTCGCGCAACAAGGGTCGGAGGAGTGTTATGTGTACGCCGAGACGCTGCTCGAAAACATCATTGCCCAGGCCGAAGCGCTCTCCCCGGGCCTGATAGTAATAGACTCGATACAGACCATCTACACCGAACTGCTGGATTCGTCGCCCGGCAGCGTGTCGCAGATACGCGAGTGCGCGGCCACGCTTCTGAAGTACGCCAAGACGCACGGGACTTCGATCGTCATCATTGGCCACATCACCAAGGACGGCGCCATCGCGGGCCCCAAGATACTCGAACACATAGTCGACGTGGTGCTCTCGTTCGAGGGCGACGACGCGGGAGTGTACCGCATTCTGCGCGGCGCCAAGAACCGTTTCGGGGCAACCTTCGAGATCGGGGTGTTCGAGATGCGGGGCGAGGGGCTCGTGGAAGTGGCCAATCCGTCGGAGATACTGCTGGGCGATTACCCCGAGCCCCTGAGCGGTATCGCGGTGGGTGCGGCGGTCGACGGCATAAGGCCCTATATGATAGAGACGCAGGCACTTGTCGGCGGCGCGACATACGGCACGCCTCAACGGGTGGCCACGGGGTACGACATGAAGCGGATGAATATGCTGCTTGCGGTACTCGAAAAACGCGCGGGACTGAAGCTCGGCGCGAAGGACGTTTTCCTCAACTTCGCGGGAGGTTTCCGAATCGCCGACACGGGACTCGACCTCGCGGTGGCGGGAGCGGTGATCTCGTCGTACTTCGATCGCGCGATAGCACCCGGAGTGGCTCTCGCCGGCGAGATAGGACTGTCGGGCGAGGTGCGTCCCGCTCCCCGAAGCGAGCAGCGCATAGCGGAGGCGGCGCGTCTGGGTTTTGGGCGCATCGTGGTCTCGGCCTATCTGCGGAAAAGCCTGCCACGGCCTCCGAAAGGCATAGAGGTGGCGTATATCAGCCGCATCGACGAACTCGGCAAATACCTTTTTAGTGGTTAACGGTTAGTGATTAGTGAGCTACGCCGAATTTTATATCGCGTTAGCGCTAACCACTAATCACTAACCGTTAATCACTATTTAAGAGAGACGAGTTCCTGGGTCATTTGCAGATTACCCGCACCGTCGCGGGTTTCGGTTTTAACGTTGCCCACCCCGGCGGAGATCCAGGCGACCGACTTTACGCTCTGGGTCTGCCCCATTGTAACCACCGTCATATCGGACTCGATCTTATAGCAGTCGAAAGTGCCTGTGGGAGTGGTGATATTCTCGCGTGCCGTGACCTTCTCCCTGGCGGAGGTGGAGACCTTCATCCCCATCATTTCGATAGAGAACTCATACTCGAACTCCTGTCCCACCGAAATGTCGGCCGGATAGGAGGGAACGGTACCTTCGATCTCCATTCCCGGCATGTTGGGCGCCATTTCGACGACGCCGTCGCGAATGACGGTGGTCATGGGCATGGGAGCGGTCATGGGACTGTGACTGCCGTCGAACGCCTCGACGTTGTAGGATACGGTGTAGTTGCGTGCATCGACGGCGTCGATCCCCGTGACGGTCGACCGGGCGTACGACATCACTGTACCGTCGGGAGTTTTGACCGCATATTCGGCCACGGCTCCTTTTTTATCGAGGAAGAACGGGGTTTGCGCGGAAGCTGAGGCGGTGATTACAAGTGTGAAGAGTACGGCAAATGCCGAAGTCAGAATCTTTTTCATTTTGTCTGCGTTTTAATGTCGATAATCAGAACAAATGTAAAAAAATTGCGGGACTTTTCAGCCCCGCAAAAAATTATTTTAACGTCACGACGATTCCCGCCGAGACCCACGTTCCGGGCATCGGCAGACCCCCGAAATCGAAATAGCGGGTTCCCGTGAGGTTCGTCGCGTCGAGATAGAGTTGCCAACCCGTGCGGCGGGCGCCTCGAGGCTCCCATGACAAGCGACCGTCCAAAAGAAAATAGGGTTTATACCCCTGCTCTGTGTCTTCGGCGTCGAGGTAGCCTCCCACACGGTCGTAGAACGATCCCGTCAGCGTGAGAGTGAAATCCCTCAGGAAAGCGAACGCCACCTCGCCCGAAATCTTGTGCCTCATGTAGTCGAGGGCATATTTCGAGATGTAATCGGTGGAGACCGAGATGTCGCTGTGGAGGTAGCCGTAACTGAGCATCGCCCGGGGGAGCCATCCCGTTCCCTTGTAGTGGGCGGTCAGTTCGCCGCCCACGGTTCCCAAGCGGTTGTGCTGGGTCGAATACCAGTGGCCCGCTATGTCGCCCGGCCTGTCGCCCGTGCGCTGCTCCCAATCGATGATGTCGCGGGTGCGGCGATACCACACCGAAGCCTCACCGAACCACTTTTTCGCAGGCGAGGCGAAGGCGGCAGTCAGGCGGTAGGTCATCGCCTTTTCGGGCTTCAGATCGGGGTTCGGATGGTAGATGACCACGTTGTAGTAGAGATCGGTGAAGGTCGGAAGGCGCATCGAACGCAGCGCTCCGGCCTTCAGGGAGACAACTTCGGAGGGACGCCATCCCGCCTCGGCGGCGAAAGCGCCGGTGGTGCCGTAGGGTGTGTCGCTGAGCGTCGCAAGTCCCGCGGTCCAGAAACGCTCCCACGATTTCCGGTGTCCGGCCCACGCGCTGGCGACATATCGGAAAGCGCGTTTGGGATACAGCACATCCTGTCCCGGAACTTTGTGCCGGGGATCGCCCAGCGGCTCACCCATAGCCGTGGAGAACATCGTGTGGCGGGCGTAACTCGCCCCGAGCGAGGTGACCCCCGCACGACGCCAGGTGTAGTCGGCGGTGAGCGACGCGGTAGCGTGATAAGTGGTGTGGTAGTTGAACGGAACGCCGCCGCTCTCGGGATCGGGATTGGTGCGCACCATCTCGAAACGGTCGTTGTTTTGGCGGAAACTTCCGGTCGCCTCGAGGGTCAACCTTTTCCACGAGCGTATCCATCGCAGCGAGGCGAGCCCCGTGAGGGTACTTTCGAACTGCTCGGGGTACTTGAGCGAATAGAATCCGTTGGAGCCCCATTCGCGCCGCTGGAAACCTCCCTGAACGTCGAACCAACCCGCTTTCGGCGACTCATAGTTCACGCGAGTATAGGCGTTCAGGTTCCAGAAGTCGGTGTTGTGGCGGTAGCCGTCGGAACGGCGGTACGATACGGCGCCGAGGGCGGATATCCGTTCACCGTTGCGCCCTGCGCGGCCCGACCACGCTCCCGACATATTTCCGTAGCCATATCCCCAAGCTCCTCCTTCGAGGCGGACGCGAAGATAGCGCGGATAGGCGGGTGCCGTGCGAAAATCGACCGCACCGGCAAGCGCACCGGGTTGGGCGGTGCCGTCGAGAACGGCGATGTCGGAGAGCACGTCGAGATCGACGGGCAGAGAGTGGGATTGATGCCCCGTGCGGGCATCCGAGAAGTCGATGCCGCCCAGCATCACCATTGTTTGTTCGAACGAGCCTCCGCGAATTGCGATGTCGGCCTGGGAACTCCTGCCCCCTCTTTCCCTGACGTCGACCGAAGGGAGCAGGCGCAAGAGTGCCTCAGCGCCCGCGAGGGGAGCCTTTTCCTTTTGATCGACAAGAAAGCGGGTTTGCGACACGAGCGGGTGGACTGACGCGGCGGCCTGACTTTGGCGCGCCGTGACACTCACCGCATCGAGATGCAGGGTGCGAAGCTGGGCCAGAGAGTCTGTCCCGGTCGTTTGCGCACCTGCAATGTGCGTCGCAAGCAAGATGATCGACATCGCAACCGACAGATGCCCGTAGCGGAACCGGCGCATGCCTGCAAAAGCCGCCCAGGGCTTGCGGGACCAACGCCGGAAGCACCAAAGGGCTTCGGGTTGCGTTTGTTTGTTCATCTTTTTTGAACTTGTTTTTGAAGGCCGTTTCGGGCGGCCTCCGGGTTAATGTTCCCGGGCTTTTCCCGGGATACAGGGGGCGAAGGTAACTTTTTTCCGCTATCTTTGTGGCGGATTAACGGGATTTTCATATTTTTGTACATTATAATGTACATCAAATATTTAATGCCATGATAGTCATAAGCAGTGCCGAACTTCGGGGCAATATGAAAAAATATCTCGATCTTGCCTCCTCCGAACAGGTTTTCGTTCAGCGAGGTAAGGACGAAACGTTCGAATTGGTAAAAAGACAACACATCAAAGAACCCGATGCCGATTTTTATCGCTCCATCTCCATGGAGGAATTCCGAAAAAGGGCGCATGAAATGATCGAAGACATGTATAAACTTCCGCGATGAAAGTAGCGTTGCTTCCCGATGTGCTGATCTATTTACAAGAGATGGCACACATTCTCTATTTCAACAACTATTTCGGATTCGAAGAGTCCGCACATAGATATGTGGATGAACTGCTCGACGACATAGAGAACGAACTGCCTTATCTTTCTCACAAAGAAGCGCCGCCATATTTCAACAAGTATGGGCAAGGTATGTTCTACGCCACATTTCGTAAAAGCAAACACACATACTGGTATGTTTTTTTCGATAAATATTCATCCGACGGAGAAACCATATATGTAGTTAGATTTATCGGAAACAACCACACAATAGCACAATACTTATAAATCATGTTCGAAAACCTGACCGACAAGCTCGAGAGATCGTTCAAGATTCTCAAGGGCGAGGGAAAAATAACCGAAATAAACGTTGCCGAGACCCTCAAGGAGATACGGCGAGCCCTGATAGACGCCGACGTCAACTACAAGGTGGCCAAGACATTCACCGACACCGTCAAGCAAAAAGCGCTCGGCGAGAATGTGCTCAAGGCCGTCAAGCCGGGCCAGATGATGACCAAGATCGTCCGCGACGAACTGGCGGCCCTGATGGGCGGCACGGCGACCGATATAAATCTGAGCGGCAGCCCCGCGGTCATTCTCATCGCGGGCTTGCAGGGCTCGGGTAAAACGACCTTTTCGGGCAAGCTCGCCGCGCAGATCAAAAGCAAACGCGGGCGGCAGGTGCTGCTCGTGGCGGGCGACGTGTACCGTCCGGCGGCGATCGAGCAGCTTAAAATCCTCGGAGGGCAGGTCGGAGTGGAGGTCTACACCGAGCCCGACAGCAAGAACCCGGTGCAGATAGCCGAAAACGCCATAAAATACGCGAAGACCAAAGGCATTAATACCGTCATAGTCGATACCGCGGGCCGTCTGGCCGTCGACGAGGCGATGATGACCGAGATCAAGGCGATAAAAGACGCGATGAAGCCCTCGGAGACGCTCTTCGTGGTCGACGCGATGACGGGTCAGGACGCGGTGAACACGGCAAGGGAGTTCAACGACAGGCTCGATTTCGACGGCGTGGTGCTCACAAAACTCGACGGCGATACCCGCGGCGGGGCGGCGATCTCGATCCGCTCGGTGGTGAACAAGCCGCTGAAATTCATCTCGTCGGGCGAGAAGATGGACGCTCTGCAGGTGTTCCACCCCGAGCGAATGGCCGACCGCATACTCGGCATGGGCGACGTGGTTTCGCTCGTGGAGCGCGCACAGGAACAGTACGACGAGGAGGAAGCCCGCCGGACGCGCAAAAAACTATACAAGGACACCTTCGATTTCAACGACTTTCTGGACCAGATCGCGCAGGTCAAAAAGATGGGCAACATGAAGGAACTCATGTCGATGATCCCCGGAGTGGGCAAAGCGCTGAAGGATGTCGAAATTTCGGACGACGTGTTCCCCGCGCTTATCAACGCCTCGCGCCGCGAACGCATAGCGCGCGGAAGCGGCACCACCCTTCCCGACGTCAACCGGCTGATGAAGCAGTTCGAACAGAGTCGAAAGATGATGCGCTCGGCCGTGGGCATGGGCAGCATGAAGAATATGGCGCAGGCTGCGATGAGAAGACGGTAGAATCTTCTTCTCAATTTACAAATTTCGAAACCGGCTACGCAGAAGGAGCTGCGGTTAAAGATGCGGCCCCGGGAGGAAGCGGGTCTCGACGATCCGGTACGCACGGTGTGCGGGAAATAGGAAATGGAGCCTGACGGCTCCATTTCTTATATTGCGTTGAAAGTCTTGGCTATTTGCTCGGCCATTTGGTCTATTCCACCCTGAAGTTTACTGCCGATCATCATTTTAATCATCATGCTCATCTCGGCGTGCAACACCAGTCGCATTCGCGTGTCGTAGGGCGCGGCCTCTTTGAGTTGCACCCAGAGGGTGAATCCTATCGGCGAGGCTTCCGTTGCCTGGACCTTGATTAACTCTCCGGGGATTTTCTCGACCATGCGCAGTCCGAAGGGCATCCCCTTCACTTTGAACGAGCATTCGTCGCCCTCGACCGTCCATCCCTCGACCTTGTCGGCGACAAGAGGGGTGAAATTATTGAAGTCGGCGAGCGCGCCGTATATCGTTTCGGCGGAGCGCCGGATCTGCTGCTGTTTGCTTTCGTATTTTTCGATCATAAACATTGCCGTCGGTTTTAACCGACGGATATATTGACTATTATGGACAGGGCTTTAGCCCAACGCACAACAGTTGGGCTAAAGCCCTTTATTATTAGATATCGTTCATACCATCCGTCAGCTAAAGCAGACGGCAATGGATCTACTTTGTCACATCCAGTATTTCCGCAACCTTGGCTTCTAGGCCCTCGCCGCGCAAATCCTTTGTAATTATAACTCCGTCGGGGCTCACCAACACGGTGTGAGGAATGAACTTCACCTGATACAGGTCGCCCACAACCCCTTTAGCGTCGAGAACCTGAATCCAGATTAGACCATCCTCCTCGATGGTTTCCAGCCAGGCTGCCCTGTTCTCGTCGACCGATACGCCGACTATCTCGAAACCCTTGTTCCGGAAGCGGTCGTAGAGTTTCACAACGTTGGGATTTTCCTCTCGGCAGGGGCCGCACCATGAAGCCCAGAAGTCGATAAGCACGAGCTTGCCGCGTAGCGACGAAAGGGTGAACGGCGCGCCGTCGGGGCTGTCGAGAGTAAAATCGGGAGCCGGTTTGCCGACAGAGGTTCGGGCGAGCAGATCGCGCCGTTCGCGCACTCTTTCGGTGAAAGCATTGGCGGGCGCGCCCGAAACCAGATTCAACAGAGAGTCCATCACCGCAAAAGAAGTTTCCGACTGAGACTGCATATCCATCAAAAAGGCGGCAAAAACAGTGTTCGCATTGGCTCGAACAACTTTTGCGATGTATTCGTTATACTCCTCCATAGCCGCATCATAATCGGATCGAAGCTCGCTCGCGTACAATTTAGCTTCCAATTCCACCGCGTCATCGCGGAACGAGTTCCAGCTATCGTTCGCGGGGGTTCCGGAGAACACAGCGCCCTCATTGGGATTCACCGTGGCGGTTATGGCGCCCGCTTCGACAATGAATGGATACATTCCGCTGTCGGCGTCGAACTTCAGAATGCGCCCCGAGGGATAGGTATCCGCAAATTCGAACCGAAACTTACCGCCCTCGACGACGGCACTGTCGAGGATGGCCGTCGGCGGATAGTTCATCAGATAGACCACCGTTCCCTCGTCCACGCCTGTAACTGTGACGTTGAGAGTGGCCTCGGGACGGGTGCCGCACGCGGCAAAAACAGCTACGGCAAGCAAAATTGCAAACGATCTTTTCATCCCCGTCGAATTTTATTCCGCCGCGCCCAACACTTCGGCGACCTTGGCTTCGAGGGCCGCACCGCGCAGATTCTTAGCGACTATCACCCCGTCGGGACCGACCAGAACGGTGTGGGGGATCGAGCGCACGGCGTACTGTCCCGCCACCACATTGTTCCAACCACCCAGGTCGGAGACGTGCTTCCATCCGAGGCCGTCCTCTTCGATGGCTCCGAGCCAATTCTCGCGGTTGTCGTCGAGCGACACGCCGAGAATTTCGAAGCCTTTGTCTTTAAAACGGTCGTAGAGCTTCACCACATTGGGATTCTCCATGCGGCAGGGGCCGCACCACGAAGCCCAGAAATCTATCAACACCAGCTTGCCTTCGAGCGACGAGAGGCTGAGGGGCGTACCGTCGGGTTGTGCTTGCACGAAATCCGGAGCTTGCTGCCCGACAGCGCTTGCGGCCAGGAGGCCGCGGCGTTCCACGAGACGATCGGTGAAGGCGTTGGCCGGAGCGCCCGCCACTATGGTCAGCACCGAATCGACCGCTTCAGGGGTCATAAGGCTGTGCGCACCGCTGTTTATAAGATACGCGGCCAGAGGAGCGTTGGCATTATCGAGGATCAGTTTGTCGGTGTATTGCCCCCGCTCGTTCTCGATCCCGGTATAGATGGCGTAGAGAGAGTCGAAAGCGGGTGTACCCTCCGCCGCAATGAGACCGGGGACCATGGCCTGCATTCGCTCGTTGAAGGATACGGTTCCTTGTCTGAGCGTCGCGAGACCGTCGTTGGAGGGGGTACCGGAGAACACCGGCGTTACGGGAACGGCCCCTCCGTCGATAGCGACTGTGATAGCGCCCGGCTCGACGAAGAAGGGATAGGCTCCGCTCCGGTCGATCGAGAGGCGGTACATGTCGGGATAGGCTTCGGCTATCTCGAAACCGAACTTCCCCCCCTTGACGGCGGTGCTGTCGATCGTTGTGCCCTGAGGATCGTGCAGGTAGATCGCGGTGCCGTCGACCATGCCGGTAACGGTGCCGACGAGGGTGGCGGCGGGTTTCGTACCGCAGGCGGCAAACAGGGCGGCGGCAAGCAAAATTGTTAATGATCTTTTCATATTGGCGATGTTTTAAAAGTTTGCAGGATCGGTGCGCCAACGCTTCAGCGTTTCGACATCTTCGGGTTTCACGTAGCCCTGCGTCTGGGCGAGGGCTATCAAAGTGGGATAGTCGCTCAGCGTGTCGAGCGGGAGCGCGGCGGCTTCGAAATTGCGTGCGGCGGTATCGAAGCCATAGGTGAATATCGCGGCCATTCCCAACACGTCGAGACCCGCACTGCGCAACGCCTCCACTGCCTTCAAAGAACTTCCGCCCGTCGAAATGAGGTCTTCGATAACAACGACCTTCTGTCCGGCGTCGTATTCGCCCTCGATGAGGTTTTCCAGGCCGTGGCCTTTGGGCGCCGAACGTACATAGACGAAGGGCAGTCCCAGAGCCTCGGCCACCAACACCCCGTGGGCTATGGCTCCCGTAGCAACCCCCGCGACGACCTCCGCCTCAGGGTATTTGGCTCTGACAAGCCGGGCGAAAGCGTCGCGAACCTGCCCCCTCGCCTCCGGATGGGAAAGCACGCGGCGGTTGTCGCAATAGATCGGCGAACGCCACCCTGAGGCCCACGTAAAAAGATTTGCAGGACTGAGTTTAATTGCGTTAATTTGCAGTAAGGCCGAGGCGATCTTCGTGGCGGTCGTATCCATAATGAAAGATATTTTGGACAAATATAGTGCAAGTCGAGCGGCAAGCCAAATTAATTTGAGCTTGCCCGAGATGCAACCTATATTTTCGACAATAGAAGCCGCGGGAGGAGCCGTCGTTTCGCCCGACGGGCTGATTTTGATGATGTTGCGCCGCGGAATGTGGGATCTGCCAAAAGGCCATCTCGAACCGGGCGAGACTCTGCGCCAGTGCGCCGCACGCGAGGTGTGCGAGGAGTGCGGGCTCGATCCCGTGAGGCTGACCGTGCATGAGCGCATCGCGGAGACCGTCCACATGTCGAAACCCGATGAGGAGAAGCACACGACGTGGTTCCGAATGACCTACTCTGGCGACCCTTCCGCCGCGGCGCCCCAAACCGAGGAGGATATAACGGCGCTCGAATGGCTCTCCCCCGCCGAAGCCCGCCGCCGTGCCGCCACGAGTTTCGAGACCATTCGGGAAGTGATAGAAAAACTAATCCAAAGAATATGAAAAGGTTTTTGACTTTAGCAGTTATCGCAATGAGTTTATTTGTAACAGGTTGTACGGGCGGCGGCGCGCCGAGGGAGAAATCGGCCGGGCTTCTTGCCATCGACAATGCCCTCACGGCCTCCGAGATCGCCGCCGCGACGCTCACCCCCGAGGTGATGTGGAAGATGGGGCGCATAGGCGAATTCGCCCTCTCGCCCGACGGCTCGCAGGTCGTTTACGGCCGCACCGACTACAACGTGGCCGAAAATCGCGGCGTGACGACGCTGTGGGTGCAACCGGTCGAAAGCGGTGAAGCGAAGCGCATCTCGGGATACGACGAAAACGCGAGCGGAGCGGTGTGGAGCGCCGACGGCGGCCGAATACTCTATCTGAGCGACCGTAGCGGCTCGTCGCAGTTGTGGAGCGTCGCTCCCGACGGCACGGGCGCCGCGCGGCTCTCCGATTTTGACTTCGATATCGAATATTTCGGCGTCGCTCCGGCGGGCGGCAAGATATGGTACGTTCGCCGCGTGCAGGTCTCCCCGCGCACCTCGGCGGAGATTTACCCCGACCTCGATAAATCGGCCGCGCGGGTTTACGACGAACTCATGGTTCGCCACTGGGACAGGTGGACCGACGGCAGCCACCTCCACATTTTCGTGGCCGACTTCGACGGTGCAAAACTTACGGACGGCAATGACATCATGGAGGGAGAGCCTTACGACTCGCCGATGGAGCCCTATTTCGATGCCGCCGAGATCGCGTGGAATAATGCCGGGACGGCTCTTGCCTACACCTGCAAAAAGATGGGCGACACCGAATATGCCGTATCGACCGATTCCGATATCTATCTCTACGACCTGGCGACCGCAGCGACCGTGAACATTTGCAAACCGGCAGGCGTCCGGGCCGACGTTATGGTGGGTTACGACAAATACCCCGTCTTTTCGCCCGACGACAACCGCATCGCCATCCGCAGTATGCGCCGCCCGGGCAACGAGGCCGACAAGGAGCGTTTGTTCGTTTACGATATCGCCTCGAAAACATTTACCGATCTCACGGCCAACTTCGACAACAACGCCACGAGCGTGACTTGGAATGGTAACGACCAGGTTCGTTTCATCGTGCCCTGGTTCGGCTCGTATCAACTCTTCAAGAGCGATCTCGCGGGTAATATCACTCAGATCACCGACGGAGATCACGACATAACGGGAGCTTCGTTCGCCGCCGACCGCGCCGTGGTGTCGCTCACCAGGCAGGATCGCGCCACCGAGCTATATACCTTAAATGTCGCCGACGGTGCGCTCACTCCTCTGACCGACGTGAACGGACACATATTCGGCGCACTCGAAACGGGCCGCATCGAAAAACGCATGGTTCGCACCACGGACGGCCGCCAGATGCTGACATGGATAACCTATCCGCCCGATTTCGACCCGGCGAAGAAATATCCCGCCCTGCTCTACTGCGAAGGCGGCCCGCAAAGCGCCATAAGCCAGGGATGGAGCTATCGCTGGAATTTCCAACTTATGGCCGCCCAGGGCTACATAGTCGTCGCGCCCTGCCGTCGCGGTACCGTGAGCTTCGGGCAGGAGTGGACGGATCAAATCTCGGGCGACTATTCGGGCCAGAACATCCGCGACCTTCTGGCCGCCATCGACGAGGTTGCGAAAGAGCCTTTCGTGGACGCCGATCGCCTCGGTTGCGTGGGTGCGAGCTATGGCGGCTACTCGTCGTTCTACCTTGCAGGCACACACGCCAAACGCTTCAAAGCCTTCATCGCCCACTGCGGTATCTTTAATTTCGAGAGCATGTACGGGCACACCGAGGAGCTTTTCTTTGTCAACAACGACTACGGCGGCCCTTATTGGAGCGATGACGCGACGGCGAAGCGTTCTTACGCGGGTTCGCCCCACAAGTTCGTGAAGAATTGGGACACTCCCATACTGATAATCACGGGGTTGAACGACTTCCGCATTCCCTACACACAGAGCCTCGAAGCCCACACCGCCGCGCGCCTTCTCGGAGTTCCTTCGCGTCTTGTGGCGTTCGAGAACGAGGCTCATCAGGTCTTCCGTCCGCAGAACAACCTCGCCTGGAACCGCGAGTTCTTCGGGTGGCTCGATAAGTATGTGAAAAATCCAAACAAGCTCTAAAACCCCACACGCCCCCCGCCATGTTCAAAAAATACAACTATTTCGACGACGGCAAATCGCTTGTCGAGAACGGTTATTATCTGCTGATGATCCTGTCGATAGTGTTCGTCGCGATCCAAGTCATAATTGCCCGCAACTCGATCGACCACAATGCCCAACTGGAACTCACCAAGCACACCATCGAGCAGGACAACCGCTACCGGGTGGCGATCGAACAGAAGGCCGAGGAGTTTATGACCGCTCTTATGGAGGGACCGTATCCGGTGTCGGCCACACGTATCGACTCGATAGTTATGCAGACCGGGAATCTGGAGGAGATGAACGCCGACCGACTGATAGCTATGATGCCCTACAACGAGGGTGTCATGGCCGATCCCGTCGAACTCGAAAGGCTGGCTCAGATCCAGCTCGACCTCGCTACCGAATTGGAGCAATACGCCTTTTTCATCCTCAACGGGTTCCTCTTCGAAGAGCAGGCTTACAACGATCTGGGAAATACATTCCTGCGCTGCACCAACTTCTGCGCAATGCCGGTCATCTACATGTTGTCGTATCGCAACTACACTCTGTATCACATCAACGAGTATCGCCACATCCGGCCGCTTTACGACATCTGGTGGCATCGCCAGCAGATCGAGCGATGCCGTAACCGCATAGCGATCTGCCGCTCCATCCTTTCGGGCGACGAGCGCGAGATGGAGTTTCTGGGTCTGGCCGCGGCGGCCGAACTGTCGCTCACGCCCGAAGAGCTTCATGCCACGATCCGCCAAATGGAAACCGAGATCGCCGGGCTCGAAAAGGCCCTCGCCTCCCGCCTGAAAAAGACCTCCGTCCGAAATATGTGAACGGCAGGTGCCTGAACGAAAGCGGGCGCGGAAGTTATTTCCGCGCCCGGCTCATTTACGGGTGATTCAAGCCACTGTCCTATTTCTCGCGTGTCAGAGACTTGATATTTTCGATCAACATCGCCACGGCGACGGAGTTGAAGCCGCCTTCGGGGATGATGACGTCGGCCCAGCGTTTCGAGGGTTCGACGAACTCCTCGTGCATCGGTTTCACCGTGTTCAGATACTGGTTTATCACCGACTCCATCGTGCGCCCGCGATCGCACACGTCGCGCATGATGCGGCGTGCCAGGCGCACGTCGGCATCGGTGTCGACAAAGACTTTGATATCCATCTGCTCCCTGAGCGCCTCGTTCTCGAAGATCAGGATGCCGTCCACGATCACCACCCGCGAGGGTTTCACGAGCACCGTTTCGGAAGTGCGGTTGTGTTCTACGAACGAATAGACGGGCTGATCGACCGGCACGCCGCTTTTGAGCGCGCGCAAGTGCTCTACCATCATAGCCGTGTCGAACGCGCCCGGATGGTCGTAATTCAACTTCGAGCGCTCCTCGAGGGTCATGCCCGAGTGGGCCTTGTAGTAGCTGTCGTGGGCGAGCATGGCGACGCTCGCGCCCTCCCCGTTACCGCCGCCGAAAGCCTCCAGCAACTTCTTGACCAGAGTGCTTTTACCCGAGCCGGATCCCCCGGCAACTCCTATGACCGTGACTTCCATTTTAATTGGGAATAGAGAACCTACTATATTGCCTCGTACTTACGGGATTGCGGATAACGTATCGCGTTAGCCAATTCGTAATTCGTAATTCGTAATTTATTAAGCGTCGATGTTGGCGTACCTTGCGTTTTGTTCTATGAATTCTCTACGGGGCGGCACGTCGTCGCCCATCAGCATCGAGAATATGCGGTCGGCCTCGGTGGCGTTGTCGATCGTCACCTGACGCAGAATGCGGGTTTCGGGGTTCATCGTGGTATCCCAAAGTTGCTCGGCGTTCATCTCCCCGAGACCTTTATAGCGCTGGGTGTGAATACCTTTGCCACCGAACTCCGCGATCGTTTCCTCGCGCTGCTCCTCTGACCAGCAATAACGTTCGCGCGCACCCTTTTTCACCAGATAAAGCGGCGGCGTGGCGATATAGACGTGGCCCTGCTCGATGAGTTCGCGCATCTTGCGGAAGAAGAAGGTGAGCATCAGCGTGGCTATGTGGCTTCCGTCGACGTCGGCGTCGGTCATGATTATAATCTTGCCGTAACGCAGTTTTTCGAGATTGAGCGCCTTAGAGTCCTCCTCGGTGCCGATCGTGACGCCGATCGCGGTGAACATGTTCTTTATCTCCTCGTTCTCCCACATCTTGTGCTCCTGCGCCTTCTCGATGTTGAGGATCTTTCCGCGCAGAGGCATGATGGCTTGGAAAACGCGGTCGCGGCCCTGTTTGGCGGTGCCGCCTGCCGAGTCGCCCTCGACAAAGAAGATTTCGGCACGGTCGCGGTCGCGCGACGAGCAGTCGGCAAGTTTTCCGGGAAGTCCCGCTCCCGACAAAACATTCTTGCGCTGAACGAGTTCGCGGGCGTTGCGGGCGGCGTAACGGGCGGTGGCGGCAAGGATAACTTTCTGCACGATGGCACGGGCATCCTTGGGATTTTCCTCCAGATAGTGGCCCAGCGCGGCGGCCAAAGCCCCGTCGACAGCCGTTGCGACCTCGCTGTTGCCCAGTTTGGTCTTGGTCTGACCCTCGAACTGCGGCTCCTGTACCTTCACCGAAATAACGGCCGTGAGGCCTTCGCGGAAGTCGTCGCCGGATATCTCGAATTTGAGTTTGGCGAGCATTCCGCTCTCGTCGGCGTATTTTTTGAGGGTGCGGGTGAGGGCGCGGCGGAAACCGGTCATGTGCGTTCCGCCCTCTATGGTGTTGATATTGTTGACGTAAGAGTGAACGTTCTCCGTAAAGCCGGTGTTGTACTGCATGGCCACTTCGACCGGCACGCCGTCCCTCTCGGTGTCGAGATAGATGACGTTCTCGGTGAGTTTTTCACGGTTGGCATCGAGATACTCGACGAATTCGCGCAATCCCCCTTCAGAGTAAAAATCGTCGTGGCGTGGTTGGGGACGCTCCTCTGAAACCCTCATGTCGGTTATTTCCAGCCTAATGCCCTTGTTAAGGAAGGCCAACTCGCGCAACCTCGCCGCCAGAATATCGTATTCGTACTTCGTGACGATGAATATCGTGGGGTCGGGGTGGAAGGTGATCTTCGTGCCGGTAGTGGTCGCCTCGCCGACAACCTCCATAGCCGACACGGGCGCGCCGATGCTGTACCGCTGACGGTATATTTTGCCGTCGCGCCGCACTTCGGCCACAAAATCGTCGGAGAGGGCGTTCACGCAACTCATACCCACACCGTGCAACCCCCCGGAGACCTTGTAGCTGTCCTTGGAAAATTTACCCCCGGCGTGAAGCACCGTCAAAACGACCTCTAAAGCCGATTTACCCTCTTTCTCGTGGTAGTCTACGGGAATACCGCGGCCGTCGTCCTCGACGGTGATAGAGTTGTCGGGATTGATCGTGACTTTGATGTCGTGCGCATATCCGGCCAACGCCTCGTCGATCGAGTTGTCGACTATCTCATAGACAAGGTGGTGCAACCCCTTGACGCCGATGTCGCCGATGTACATTGCGGGGCGTTTGCGCACCGCCTCCAGACCCTCCAGAACCTGAATACTGGATGCGGAATACTCTTCCGCGTTGTTATTTTTTACTTCTTCGCTCATAATTATCCAAAAATAGAGTCGATATCCAACTCTTCGATATGTCCTTTACTGAAACGTATTGTTCGTGACGGATACTGCTGAATATTAGCCACATTGTGGGTCGACATCACTATGGCGCACCCACCCCGGGCAATCTCTCCGAACAGGCGCATAATGCCGTCGGCAGCCTCTGGGTCGAGGTTTCCGGTGGGCTCGTCGGCCAGTATCGCCACCGGATCGTTGAGCAACGCCCGTGCGATGGCCAGACGCTGCTGCTCGCCGCCCGAAAGCTCGAACGGCATCTTGTGCTCCTTGTTCCGCAGGCCTACCTTGGCCAACACCTCCTCGATGCGGTGGAGCATGTCGCCGGTATTGCGCCAGCCCGTGGCCTTCAGTACAAAGCGCAGGTTTTCGAGCACATTGCGGTCGGTGAGCAGTTGATAGTCCTGAAAAACGATGCCGAGCTTGCGCCTCAACAGAGGAACGTCCCTGCGGCGCATACGAGTAAGGTCGAATCCGGCGACCGTCCCTTCGCCCTCCAGAAGCGGGATCTCGGCATAGAGGGTTTTCAACAGCGTCGATTTGCCGCTGCCCACCCGGCCTATCAGATAGAGGGTCTCTCCGGGGCCGACCGCCAGATCGACATCGGAGAGCACACCCTCGCCGCACTTCATATAGTTGCGGCGGGTGAGCCTGCGCCCCGCGTGAAGCGAGTGGTAGACATTCGCTCCGCGCAGTTCTATGACATTTTCTCCGGTCAATTCTTTCGCATTTTTGTAACGTACAAAGGTAGCGAAATTAGCGGGAATATCCAAACCGGATATCAACCTTCGATCTTCAACAATTTTTCGGGATCGTGGAAGTGGTTCAGGGAGCCGTTTCCGCGGCCGACCCGCACATCGCTTCCGGCAACTATCGCCGCGGAGACATACTCCTGCGCCAGCCTGACGGCATCCGGAAGTGATTCGCCGCGCGCAAGATAACTTGCTATCGCCGAAGAAAGAGTGCAGCCCGAACCGTGGGTATTGCAGGTGGCGATTCGCTCGGAATGATATTCGGTGACGCCGCCCGCGCCGTCGAAAAAGAGCGATGTGAGGCGCGCCGTTTTAAGGTGTCCCCCTTTCAGAAGCAGCGAACGGCAGCCCAGGGCCAGTATCTTTTCGCCCGCGGCGTACATATCGCCGAGGGTTTCGACCGTCATTCCGGCCAGCACCGCCGCCTCGTCCATATTGGGCGTGATGAGGGCCGCCAGAGGAAAGAGCTTATCGACTACGGCCCTGATAGTCTCCTCCTCGATTAGCCTGTGGCCGCTCGTGGCAACCATCACCGGATCGAAAACCACGCGGTCTTTCCATCCGGCCGAGCCGTATTCGCCGAAGACGCCGACTATCGTATCGACAAGCTCGGTGGAATGAACCATGCCGATCTTCACGGCATCCGGCGGAATGTCGTCGATAATGGCGCGCATCTGACCGGCCACCACATCGACGGGGATCGGGTGGATGTATTGCACCCCGCAGGTGTTCTGCACGGGCAGGGCCGTGAGCGCCGACGTGGCGAAGCAACCGAGCGCCGAGATGGTCTTGATGTCGGCCTGAATGCCCGCGCCGCCGCTCGGATCGAAACCCGCGACGGTCATAACCGAAAAATATGTGGACATATTTTGAATTACGAATTACGAATTACGAGTGGGCTACGCGGAAAATCATTCGAAAATTTTCATATCTGTAAATTTAAGTCGCGTTGAGAACTCCTCTTCTGTGATGTTGTAGAGTTTATCGAGGAGGGCGAGTTGGAGTGTGCCGGGGCCGGGAGCGCTCTCGGCCGCGATCTCGCCGCATATGGCGAATAGCGCCGTGGCCGCCGTCACAGCTTCGAGAATATCGCCGCCATCAGCACCTGCCGCCGCGATGAAAGCTCCGATCACCGCCGAGGCCGAACAACCGAGGCCCGTCACACGGGTCATCATCGTGCTGCCGTTGTAAATGTAAACCGTCCTCTCGCCGTCGACGATTATGTCGGTCTCGCCCGAGACGCACACCACCGAGCCGAATTCGCGGTTAAGCCTCTTTGCCGCGGCCACAGCTTCGCCCGATGCCGCCGTGCTGTCGACCCCCTTGGTGGCAGTCGCATTCGCGCTGGCAAGGGCCATGATCTCGGAAGCGTTGCCCCGGATCACGGTGGGGCGCAGGGCAATGATACGGGCCGACACCTCGTCGCGATAGGGGGTCGCCCCCGCGCCGACGGGATCGAACAGCCACGGTTTTGAGAGCCGGTTCGCCTCACGAGCCGCGCGGATCATCGTTTCGACCCAATATTCGTCGAGCGTACCGATATTTACGACCGTGGCGCCGCAAAGGGCGACCATTGCTTCGACCTCGGAGTGGGCGTGCGACATGATGGGCGATGCGCCTACGGCCAGAACGGCGTTGGCGGTGTTGTTCATCACCACGAAGTTGGTGATGCTGTGAACGAGCGGCGATGCACTGCGCACCCGCGCGACTCTTTTCCAAAGATTTTCAGTCATAATAATTTCCTCCGCCGGCATTATCCGGATCAGGTTCTACGGGTTTGTTCTCAGCCCCGCTTTCCGGCAG
>QMCE01000691.1_pt1 | contig 43383 bp, 32 predicted proteins | sample 1821851 | NCBI WGS metagenome assembly QMCE01 (sample SAMN09453174, study PRJNA476694) | Termite gut metagenome, whole genome shotgun sequencing project. | isolation source: worker | host: Odontotermes sp. | place: South Africa:Pretoria | collected 2016-01-28 | reverse complement strand
TACCTGGGCGGCCGGATGTGGGGCGAATACGGATTTCGCGACTCGTTCCATCTCGGACAGAACTGGTTTGCCCCGTCGTTTTTGGCCATCGACCAGGGACCGATTGTGGTGATGCTCGAAAACGCGCGCACCGGCCTCGTTTGGGAGCTCTTCATGAGCCGCTCCGACATCCGTGCGGGTCTTGCCAAACTCGGGTTCACCTACAGTTTTGAGTAGAGAACCTCAAGGCGATGCGAATACAAAAATAGTGCAACGCGAGCGCAAAACCGAGTCTCTGGTAGTAAAAATAAAACAATAAAATTATAGGCTAATTCGTTTAGTTTTCATACTTTTGCCTACAACTAACCCGATCGACATATCTTAACACAGGGTACGCACTTCGGTAAGGTATACGATAATTCACGTTAAAAGTCATAATACCATTTCGCTTAAACCAATGTCCGGATTACGACCTATATTCACCATTTTGTCGTGCCTGCTGATGAGCATATCCCTACGGGCTCAAGTTGCGCCTGCCGGTTTGAGTTTCTACTCCAACGATCGCCCCGTTGCCGAAAGAACCCAATACGACGTATTCCACGGATATCGGAAAATGCAGGGTGATTCTCTGGTTGTGGAGTTTGAGTTGTCTGTTATCGACCCCGATTTTTTCGGACATATCATGAACCTGTTCTCCAAAACCGGCGAGGAGTTCAATCTGGTGTTGGTGAATTTCAGGGATAAGAATAATGTCTACATAGATTTTAACGAGGTCTCCTCGGGAGTCAAATTTTCTTTCCCCATCCCCCGGAGCGAATGCAGAGACGGAAATTGGCATAAGGTCAGGCTCTCGATTGATCTTTTGCACGGGAAGATCGGACAGGCTGTGAACGGCTCATTCCAAAGTGCACCCTACGACTTTCGACAACAGATAAATGAGTTTATGTGCGTATTGGGCCGTTCGGCCAAATATACGGACGTTCCCCGCATGGCCATTCGCAATTTGGAATATACGGATGGTCGCGATTCTTTTCTTTTCCCTCTCACCGAGACACGCGGTGAAACAGTACACGATTCCCGGGGGCGGGCTCTGGGGCGTGTCGAATGCCCGGAATGGCTGACCAACCGGCATTTCTATTGGAAAAAAGAGGCGGAGTTCTGGCAGGAAGGGGTGACCTATATCGCTCACGACAGCCATCGTCATAAAATTATCGGCTATAGCTTCGACTCCACTTTCGTGTACGACATAAGCGGACGTGAACAGCTTGTGAACAGGAAGAACGAATATCCCGATCGTTTCCCGATCACCGCCGGCGAGCTGTTTTTCAATTGGGCGAAGGATGAGTTTATTTTATACAACACTCTGCCCCGACTGCAGGACGATTATTCGGTGGCCGGATACGATTACCTGAATGAAAGATTCACTCCGCTGGATCTGGCGGTCGCTGTCAGCAAGTTGCATCACCACAATGCTTTTACCGACAGCCAGGGCGAGGATCTCTATATTTTCGGCGGATACGGCAATTATAGTTACTCGGGAAGCGTATACCGATATTCCACCGGAACACACAGTTGGGTGGAGGAGCCTTTTTCGGGAGATACTATCCCGCCGCGATTTTTTGCCGCGTCCGGATATAGCGACCAGGAACCGGGCACAGTCTATCTGTTCGGCGGTTTCGGCAATAACAGCGGAAGACAGGAGGACGGAGCCCGTAATTTCTACGACCTGTATCGGATAGATGTAGATCGGAGGCATATCCGCAGGATGTTCGATGTGCCGTCGTGCGACACGATCAATTTCGTTCCGGCCGGACAACTGATGGTCATGCCCGATCTGCAATGTCTCTATGTTTTTGCCTATGACCACAATGTCCCCGAAACCAGGGGTTATGTCTATCGGATCGGTATGGACGGTCGATCTTTCGAGCGTGTCTCGGACGGGATCGACATTGTCTCCGAGAAGATCGAGTCCCGGGTCTATTTCTTTTACGACGACTTCTACCAGAAGATGATATGCGCCACGCAAGAGATCGTAGAGGGGAAAGGAGCACATATCAGCCTCTATTCTCTCTCTTTCCCTCCAAGCGTCCCTGCAGAAATATTATCGACAGGCCGTGACGGCAGGAGCGTATGGTTGCCTGTCGGGATAATAGCGGGGGTGCTTCTTTTGATCGGGATCATTGTTGTGCGTCGCCCAAAACGGACGGTGGGCACGGCTATGGCCTCGGGGCCCGAGGAGAGTGGAGAGCAGAACGACGAGGCGATCGTGCGCGAAACCCGCGAACAGCAGGCCAATTCGGTATGGCTGTTGGGCGATTTCAGTGTCTTCGACCGGGATGCGCGTGAAATTACTTACCGGTTCAGCTCCAAGATCCGACAATTGTTCCTGTTGGTGCTGCTCCATTCGGGAAAAGATACCGATGGCATATCATCCGCGGAGATATCGGCTATACTTTGGCCGGAAAAGGAGGATTCCAAAAATATTCGAGGGGTGACATTTAAGGCCCTCAGAGACATATTGGCCGATCTGGATGGTCTGATATTGATCCACGAGAACCATAAGTGGCGCATCGAGATCGACCCCGGTGTCTGCATTTGCGACTATACCGTCATTATGAATACCGTACCCGGACAATACGACGGTTCTTGTCCTGCGCCCGAATTGACCGATCTGCTTATGCGGGGAGACTTCATCCACTTATACAGTTATAAATGGATGGATTCGTTCAAATTCCGTTTCGAGGAACACGTTGAACGCCTGATCCGTCCGTTGCTGGATGCCGCCCTGTCGGCAAAGGATTATCCGCAGGTTTATAAATTGGCCAATTGTCTTCAATTTACCCATCCCCTTAACGAGGAGTATCTCAAAATTCAGTTGAAGGCCTTGAAGAATATGGGTAAACACGATCAGGCTCTGAGCAAATACAAGCTCTTTGCCGAAGAGTACCGTAAATCCTACGGTGTAGATCCCCGGCAGGATCTTTTCATGTAGCCGTTCGCGCTATCTCCCTCTCCGGAGGTGATCGTCCTCCGATAAATTATCTGTGGGTTAGTAAGAATTATAGATATTTAATCCTCCGGCTAACCGTTTTGTTAATCCCGGGCGGATACTTTTGACCTCAGAAACACGGGTCCGGGGTATCGTTCGCCGATCTCCTTACCGTGTGGCAAAATCTATTATTAACCCAGTAAAAAATTAATGCCTATGAGACCTATTCCAGACCCCGGAGACATTACCGCCGACAACGCACGTTTCATCACTTCCTTAAATCGAACCTGAACTATGAAGACTGAAAAAAACATAATTTTGTTGCTGGCTGCATTGTTGATGATAATCAATGGTACGATGGCAGGAGCGTTTGCAACTGCCGTATCGCAGTCTGTAAAAACAATAAGCGGAGTTGTGATCGACGAAAGCGGAGAGCCGCTTGTGGGAGCTACCGCTATAAACAAAAACCGTAATGCAGTCGATGTGACCGGAACTGACGGACGTTGGACGATTGATGCGGCCGACGGAGAGGAGATCATCATCTCTTTGATCGGTTATACATCTCAGACCATACAGGTAACTGCGGCCGATTCTTACGATGTAGTCCTTAAAGAGGATGCCACGGTGCTGGAAGAGGTGGTCGTGGTCGGCTACGGCGTGCAGAAGAAGGCGACACTGACCGGCTCGGTCGTAGCGGTGCAAAACGACGACATTATCAAGACCAAGAACGAGAACATCCAGAATATGCTCACCGGTAAACTTCCCGGTTTGCGTGTGGTTCAACAGAGCAGTGAACCGGGTGCTTTCTCCATGAAGTTCGACATCCGGGGCATGGGAAAACCGTTGATCATCATCGACGGAGTGCCGCGCAGCAACATCGAGAGGCTCGACCCGAACGATGTGGAGAGCATTTCCATATTGAAGGATGCTTCGGCTGCAATTTATGGTGTACAGGCAGCCAACGGCGTGGTACTCGTTACCACCAAAAGCGGTGGTGACACGGGCGGGAAAATTTCGCTGGACTACAGCGCCAATTTCACATGGCAGTACACCTCGGGACTTCCCAAAACGGTCAATGCGCTCGATTTTATGAGCTTGTCCAACGAAAAGGGAATGAACAACATCGACGGCGGAGCATGGCGCTATACGCAGGAAGAGATCGACGCCTATCGTAACGGAACCCGCAAGGGTACGGACTGGTACGGAAAAGTGATCCGCCAGGGAGTTCCCCAGTCGCAGCACAATCTCAATATCTCCGGAGGCGGGGATAGAACCAACTATTATATCAGTTTCGGTTACCAAAATCAAGAGGGGTTCTTTCGTTCCGGTGACTACAACTATGAGAAGTTCAATATCCGTTCTAACATCTCCTCGAAAATCACCGACGACCTGAAACTCGATGTGAAGCTGAACGGGATCCTCGACCGGCGAAACAGAACCACGGAGTCGGCGCGTAATATCATCTACACCATGTGGCGACAATATGCGGTGGATCCGATATATGCCAACGATACGGCTCCCTACTACTACAATCCCGGCGGTAAGGGCAATCCGGTGGTTATGATGGATAAGGATCAGGTGGGCTACATCCGTAATGAGGGCAAATGGTTCCAATCTTCGATCGGTCTGCAATACGATGCGCCATTCCTGGAAGGGCTCACCGGCAAGGTGCAGTTCAGTTTCGACTACGATCAGGCGGTGGATAAAGAGTATAAAAAGGAGTACTCCTATTACACGTACGACAACATCAATGATGTTTACAGTCCGACAAAAATGAACACGCCGACCAAGCTGACCCGCACTTTCGGAGAAAACAGATCCATGCTATACCAATTCATGCTCAGTTATGCCCGGCAATTTGCCGACGCCCATAATGTGAATGCACTGGTGGTGTGGGAAGGCAGAACCCGGGAGAGCGATGGATTTTATGCCATGCGTGAAATGTCGATCGACATGGATGAACTCTTTGCCGGCAACGAACTCAACCAGATCGGGAGCATGAATCCGAATGCCCGTAACAGGTACGCCAACCAATCGCTGGTAGGTCGTCTCAATTACGACTATAAAGGGAAATACCTGATCGAAGGCGCTTTCCGTTACGACGGTTCTTCCCGTTTTCCTGCGAGTCACCGTTGGGGATGGTTCCCCTCGATCTCGGGCGGTTACAGGATCTCCGAAGAGGGTTTCTGGAAGAACTCTTTCCTGAGAGCGGTCGATAATTTCAAAGTTCGTGCTTCTTACGGGATCATGGGTGATGACAGTGCGCTGGATTATCAATTCCTCACAGGCTACAACTATCCTTCGTCGGGATACTTCTTCGATGGCGTTTTTGTGAACGGAGTCTCCAGTATGGGTATTCCCAACCTTGCCATCACCTGGTATAAATCCAAGACCTTCAATGCCGGTATGGATGCCGATGCCCTGGGTGGCATGATCGGGATCTCGGTCGACGTGTTCCGCCGCGATCGTACCGGTTTGCTGGCCACCAGCCAGGCTGTGGTTCCCGGAGCGGTGGGTGCCGAACTGCCGCAGGAGAACCTGAACTCCGACCGCACGTTCGGTTATGAGATCGAAGTCAGGCACCGCAACCGGATCGGGGATTTCCACTACAATGTCAGCGGTAATTTCTCGTTGACCCGGGCAAAGACCGTTTATCGGAAAGAGAAAAATAACAGTAACGACCGTTTGCAGAATATCTGGTGGGGATGGGAATCCGGAGGACGCTTCCGGGACTACCGACAGATCGCCGAACATTCGACCCACGTTTCGCGCAACAATCTCCCGGGCGACTATTATTACCAGGACTGGAACGGCGACGGCTTCATAGATTCGTCGGACGAACATCCTATCGGCTTGAACAGCACGCCGCTTCTCAACTACGGTCTCAATATAGATATGTCCTACAAGGGGATCGACTTGAACATACTGTTCCAGGGTGCCGCCCTCTCCAATGTGGCGTACACGGGTATGCTCCGCGAACCTTTCTGGGGAGGTCTGGCCGGTCCGCTCGATATCTTCCTCGATCGCTGGCGTCCATCGAATCCGCTGGCCGATCCATACGACCAGCGCACTACCTGGATCTCGGGACGATATCCTATGATGGGTGCATCCGTTCCCGACGAGAACTCCGAGTTCAATGTGCACAACGGCCGTTACCTGCGTCTTAAGAATCTGGAGCTCGGTTACACTTTCCCCTCGCAGACGGGTGTGCTGAAACGGATCGGTATCAAAGACCTGCGGATATACGTCAACGCATATAACCTGCTGACCTTCTCGCCGTTGGATTTCGTAGACCCGGAACATCCCTCCAGCGAGAGCGGCTATATGTATCCGCTCAACAGAACGATCTCTGTCGGATTAAACTGTAAATTCTAAAAAAATGCGAACGATCATGAAAAACATAATCTGCATACTTTTATTGAGCACACTGCTTGGAGGCACTCTCTCCTCATGTGTGGACATGGATATCGCACCGGTGGGTATCGTTACCAACGATGATGTTTTCACCTCCGAAAGCGGCGTGAACGCTTACCTTGCCAAGGTGTACAGAGATGCTCCTTTCGACGATTTTCTGGCCAGTCCCATAGGCGGATACAAAAAGGAGGGAGCAACCTCCTTCGGCGGCTGGTCGGGATTGACAGGAGAGGCCATCGTACGCGGGCAGAGCAGTCAGAGTGCCCAGTCGTGGTTTACCGAGGGCTACAAGATGCTTCGGAACATCAATGATTTTATCGAAACCCTGCCTCAATATGCTTCGAATTTCCCCTCTGTCCAGGTCGATACATGGTTGGGAGAAGCTTATTTCTTTCGCGCGTTTGTATACTACACCATGGCAAAGCGTCATGGAGGTGTGATCCTGGTCAACGAGGTGTTGGACTATCCTGCAAAGGATATTTCGGAATTCATGTTACCTCGGAGCTCCGAAGAAGAGACATGGGATCAGATATCCGCCGATTTCGATCAGGCGATAGACCTGCTTGCGGTGACCGGCACCCGGGGAAGGGTGAACAAATATGTGGCCGCAGCCTACAAAGCGCGGGCGATGATCTTTGCCGCCTCGATCGCCAATTTCAACGAGATCAGTCACTTCGATACCGAACGGCAAATCCGCCTTTGCGGTATTCCCAAAGAGCGTGCGGTGGATTACTACAAGCAAGCCTACAATGCCGCAAAAATGCTGGACGGTAAATATGAACTGTACATGGCAGAGTGGAAAGAAGACGACAAGCAGGCTCAATACGAGAATTTCCTCAATATTTTCCAGAAACCCAACAACGTCGAGGCGATTCATGTGATAGAGTACCAGTATCCTACCCTGACTCACTCCTGGGATTGCATTTTCGGCCCGTTGCAAATGCGCGTCGAAAATGTGGTGGGAGGTATTCAGCCCACGCTCGATTTTGTGGAGATGTTCGATGGACTGAGTAAGAATGCCGCAGGTAAGATAACGTTTATGGATGCTCAGGACCACTACATCCTCTACGACGACCCGTACGATCCTTATCGCAATGCCGAACCCCGTTTGCGGGCCTCCATCCTCTTCCCGGGCGATGAGTTTAAAGGTGAAAAGATCGAGATTTGGAGGGGAATTTATACCAATCCGGTGGGTGCGGGTATTCCCAAACTTTTTTCGGAGACTTCCACCGCCAAATACAATACCCACGCCGCTCTTTCCACCGCTTCCAAGCAGGATGCGATCGAAAGCTATACGCTGCCCGATGGCACTCAGATGCCCCGGGCCGGTGCAAGCGGTTCTTTCACCAGTGCAGGATACGGTACGCAGTCGGGCTTCATTTTCCGCAAATTGCTGGACGTTTCGCTGGGTCGGGATCTCAACGTTCCCCGGCGCTCGGAATCCGACTGGATCGACATGCGATACGGAGAAGTGCTGTTGACCAAAGCCGAGGCTGCTTTTGAGCTGAGTTTGCTGGGAAACACCGACCACGATTATGTGACCGAGGCCTACGACGCCGTGCAGGCGATCCGTACCCGTGCAGGAGCGGAACTGATGACGAACGAGTCGCAACTCGACCGTGCGGTGATCCGCAAAGAGATCCGCAAAGAGCTTGCTTTCGAGAACAAGACCTACTGGGATTTTGTCCGTTGGCGTATCTACCACACCGAACAGGCCTCAAAGCGGCGTTACTTCGCCGCGACGCCATTCTATGTGGCAGAGAACGGCAAGTGGTTTATCGACCGCAAGTACAGCGAATCGTCCACGACCTACACGTTCAATACCCGATGGTATTATGTCGATATTCCTTCCGGGGAGATCGACAAGAACCCCAATATCGTGAGAAACCCCTGATACGCGCATCGTTAGCATAATGTATATTAAAAATAAAACGTATGAAAACCATGAACAGATTTAGTATACCGATCTTAGCGCTTTTTGCGGCGACCTGCCTGGGTTCCTGTCTCAAATACGACAACTACGACGGCCCGAATGAGACCCTCGAAGGTAAGATCGTCGATAAGGAAGGGAATCCGCTTTGGGTAGAATCCGGAGGCGGGATCCGAATCAAACTGATGGATTACGGTTGGTCCGACAACCCCGAGGAGTTGTATCTGAAGGTGAAAATGGATGGTACCTATGTAAACACCAAAGTGTTCGAAAGCACCTATGACATCGTGGCCGAAGGTCCTTTCGTCCCGTTGGTGCGAGTCGATGAAAGTGGTAATATCACCTCCGACGGAACCAAAAAAGGGGTGAAGGTAAAGGGGACGACGAGGGTTGACTTCGAGGTCGAACCTTTCCTCAAAACTTCGTGGGTCGGCGAACCTGTCCTGGGACAGGATCGAAAACTGACCGTGCAATTCAAAGTCGTCAGAGGAACGGCCGATCCGGAGTTCCAGCTCGATGTGTTCGACATGGGGCTTTTCGTGAGCACTACGCGGTTTGTCGGAGAGAACAACTACGATAAGGAGCGTTCGGTGAAAATTACCGACAGCGCCCAGGCCACCTCGCAACTCGGACAGACCGTCGAACTGACCACCCCCGTCGAGCTTAAAAGCGGGAACACATATTATGTGCGGGTCGGTGCGCGATTGAACTATTCGCTTTTCAACGGGTTGACCTACAACTATACCGATGTACGGGAGATAACTGTACCATAGTGATGTGATGCGGGCGGGGCGGGTCATGCCCGTCGCCGTCCCCGCTTTTTATGTTCATTAACAATGATTATCCATGTGTAAAAATAATCTTATTCTTACATTGCACCTCTTTGCTGTGGTTTCGCTGTCGGTTTTTTCCGCGTGCGGTAACGGATTGCCGGAGAGATCATATCCGGTCGATTATGTGAATACATTACAGGGTACGGCCTCGGAATCGGAATTTTCCACCGGAAATACCTATCCGGCTGTGGCGCTTCCCCGCGGGATGAATTTCTGGACTCCCCAGACCCGGAGCAATGGGGATGGTTGGCAGTATGTCTATTTCGACTCATCAATCCGGGGATTCAAGCAGACGCACCAGCCCAGCCCGTGGATCAACGATTACGGTTGTTTTTCGTTGATGCCGGTTACAGGTGACGTTATCGGACAGCAGGAGCGTGCCGCCGGTTTTGTCCACGACGATGAGATCGCCCGTCCCTATTACTACGGGGTGAAGCTCTCCTCGGGTGTTATGGCCGAGCTCACACCCACCACCACCGGAGCTGCCTTCCGCTTCACATATCCCCAACAGGGAGATATGTCGCTTGTGGTCGATTGTTTCGATGCCGACGGGTATATCAAGGTGCTGCCCCGTCAGCGTAAAGTGATCGGGTATTCCAGGTACTACGCTCCCAACAATAACGCCGGGTTACCCGACGGATTTGCCACCCATTTCGTGATCACATTCGACCGCGACATCACTGCCGTTTCTACCCTCGGGGAACGGGTCGTGGTCGATGGATCCGAAATGGAGTTTTCCGGAGAAGGGACGGTGTGCCGCCTCGAATTCGAGAAAAACGAGGAGTGCGAAAACCGCCTGCACGCAAAAGTCGCCTCGTCGTTCATCGGGCCGCAGCAGGCTCAGGTCAATTACGACAGAGAACTCGACCGTTCGGATTTCGACCGGATCAGCGATGAGGCCCGCAGAGTATGGAACCGGGAACTCGGCCGTATCGAGGTGAAGGGGGGAAGCGAAGAGCAGAAACGTACTTTTTATACCGCGTTATACCGCACGATGCTTTTTCCGCGTAAAATACACGAATATGATGCGGAAGGAACACAGATACACTACGGTATGTTCACCGGACAGGTGGCAAAAGGACCAATGTATACCGACAATGGATTCTGGGACACGTTCCGGGCCGTACACCCTCTGTTTACGATTCTCTACCCCGAAATGAGCGGCAAGATCATGGAGGCGTTGCTCAATTACTACCGCGAGGGCGGATGGTTGCCCGAGTGGGCGAGTCCCGCCTACAAGGACTGCATGATAGGACAGCACTCCTCTTCGCTGGTGGCCGATGCCTATGCCAAGGGTATTCGTGGATTCGACGAGAAAATGATGCTGGAGGCTCTGATCAAGGGGGCCAACAACGAGGGGCCGAATGCCACGGGGCGCAGCGGATACCAATATTACAACGATTTGGGCTATATCCCCTATGATGTCGGTGTGAAAGAGAGTGTTTCCAAAACGCTGGAATACGCCTACAACGATTACTGTATCGCCCGTTTCGCCGAACTGTCGGGAGCTAATTCCTCCATTGTGAATCTCTACCGCAGTCGCGCCATGAATTACAGGAATGTATTCGATCCAGCCATCGGTTTCGTGCGCCCGAAAGATGCGTCGGGGAGGTGGCAGGAGCCATATACCCCCGATATTTGGGGCGGCTCGTTCACCGAGGGGAGCGCATGGCATTGGACATGGTGCGTTTATCACGATCCTGCGGGGCTTATATCTCTGATGGGAGGCCAGGAGGCATTCATAAAGAGGCTGGATTCCGTTTTCGTGGCTCCGCCCACTTTCGATGCGACGAATTACGGCAGGGAGATACACGAAATGACAGAGATGGTGGCCGGCAATATGGGACAATACGCTCATGGGAATCAGCCTATCCAGCACATGATCTATCTTTATAATTATGCAGGCGTCCCGGGTAAGGCCCAAAAACGTGTGCGGGAGGTTATGGAACGAATGTATCGCTCGGGCATTGAGGACGGCAGGGGGCTTTGCGGCGATGAGGACAACGGTCAGACCTCCGCATGGTATGTGTTCAGTGCGCTGGGATTTTATCCGGTATGTCCCGGAAGCGGTCAGTATGTGATCGGAAGTCCTTTGTTCGAACAGAGTACCGTCGTGTTGCCTAACGGAAAAACATTCACCGTAAAAGCCGAGGACAACTCTCCCGAGAATGTTTACATACAGTCCGCCAGACTTAACGGAGCGCCGCTCGACAGATCATACATTCTCCATGAAGAGATCGCCGGCGGAGGCGAATTGGAGTTCCGGATGGGTAACAGGCCCAATCCGTTGTGGGGTTCCTCGGCCGCAAACCGTCCTTTCTCTCTATCCGCAATGCAATAATTTTCTATCGTATGAAAAAATGGTTGATACTCTTTTGGGCGGTTGCGGCCATGGGTGCCGCTTCCGCCTCGGGGGGCGACGAATTATTCGGTTGGCCTGAACAGAGGGTGCCTTCGGCAGTGATCGTGTGCGACCTTCCGGAGGACCTTCCCGGAAAGATGATGCTCGAATCTCTGAGCGGCCTTGCGGCCCGGAAGGTGAACGAGGGTGTGTTCGACGAGATGGTTTGGATGCGCAGTGGAGATGCCGTGTACGAGAGTCTGTACGAACGTACCAAACAGGCCATCGGTATCCGACATGAAAAAACGATGGAATTGTGGCAGTTGCTCGATTATTTACACGGAAAACGGATCGTAAAAGGTTATGTCCTCTATCGTGCCGACACCAGCGACGGGAAGGACTATTCGAACCGTCCCGGGATGGATCTTTCGTCCAACAGCGCCACGGTATATGCGGCTTTGTTGGGTGGAGTACTCATCGAGGAGAGTCTTGGGGAGCAGGCTCGGCGCGCCGGATTGAAACTTCTGAAGGATTGTCGCGGGATCTCACCGCAGCAGTGCTTCGAGGAGAACCGTTCGCGTCTGAACAACATTTCGGCCCTGTGTGTCGATCCCCGGGTGGAAAATTGCAGAGATTTTGCCATTGCCCATAAAACCATGGTCTATTACGGAACAGGGGAATTTACGGAACAGGTGTTGGAGTGGGTACAACCTCTGTCGCCCATCGTCGGATGGAATTGTGACGATGAGGATCGCCACACGGGACCGGTAAGTCGCTGGGGCCATTTCAACACCGCAAGTAATTGGTGCCGCAACCTGCCGTTTCTTTCGGCTGCCAGAGGAAAAGTTCCCCTGGTCAGAGCAAACGAGAGGTCGCCGGAGGAGATAGATTTTGCCGATCCATCCGAATTTCATTCATTCGTGATGAGCGACGGAGACAATATGCAGTGGAGTATGGGACGCTTTGTCTCCAGCGATCTGTATTATGGTAATACCGCGAGAGGTCATATCAGCTGGACCTGTTGCCCGATCAACCTGTCGCTGGTCTCTCCATATACATGGAACGATATCGCAAATGGACAACAGGGAGTATCTTCGCTGATCGAGTATGGCGGGGGCTACCAGTATGCCGACCAATTCGCCATCAATCGCCCCGACAGGGAGGAGCTGCTGACGCGGTTCGCGCGCAGGGTCAATCGCCACATGAACCGACTGGGGATAACGGTGCTGGGATTCATCTGTATGGACGTCCGGTCTGCGGCAGCTATGGAAGCCTACCGCATCTACGCCCGGGAGATAGAGAACCTTACAGGGATGCTGGCTGTGCAATATTATCCTTATGAGCTGGGAGGAGAGATCATCTGGGCGGATAATGGAAAGGGAGCGGATATTCCTGTCGTGACGGCGCGTTACAGTATATGGAACAGTGTCAGCCATGCACGTCCCAATGCGGGGAGTCCCGAGTATGTGGCAGCGCTGATCAACAGGGATGCGCTTCGTACTCCTGCCGGCGGGGAGGGGAAATTGGCGTGGACGGTGGTGCACGTCTGGTCGCAGTTCACCCCGGAGGAGAGCGCTTTGCCTCGGTCGGTGAGTGGCGCAGATGCGGTTATATCATCGGTAGAGAGGCTGATCCCCCGGGTGAAGAATATTTCCGCGAACGAATTGCTCTGGAGGATACGAATGGAATACCAACCGGAGCAAACGTTACGTTTATTGGAGAGAGCACAAGACAACACAAACTGATAAAAACACTATTATGAAGAATGTAACGATGCGTGTATGTACACTGGCGATCATTATTTTATCCGGACTGTTTTCGGTTCTGTCGGGATACGCCCTGCAAAACCCCGATAACGACCCCCCGGTGAAGAATGTTATATTCATGATCGGGGATGGCATGGGTCTGGCCCATGTTGCAGGCACGATCATCAACCAGAACTACCAACCCCTGAATCTGGAACGGGCGCAGTTTGTCGGTCTGGCCAAGACCTACTCGGCCAACAACCGGGTGACCGATTCGGCGGCGGCGGGGACGGCGCTCTCCACCGGAACCAAAACCTACAATGGGGCGATCGGGGTGGATGAAAACCGACAACCCGTAAAAACGATTCTTGAAAAGGCGGAGGATAATGGTTTGGCCACGGGACTGGTGGCAACCTATTCTGTCACCAACGCTACGCCGGCGGCTTTTATAGCCCATGTCGAATCACGCAATCAGGAAGAGCGGATCGCGGAGTATTATCTTGAAACCGACGTGGACGTGTTTTTGGGAGGAGGAGCCAAATTCTTTACCGAACGTCGGGACGGCCGTGATCTGACTCGGGAGTTGCGCGACAAGGGATATACGATGGTAGACAACCTCGAAGATATTCTCGCTTTCGAAGGGGATAAATTGGGTGCGCTGCTCAGCGGTAATGCCATGCCCAAAATGGTGGAGGGACGTGGAGATTACCTGCCTCGGGCCACCGGAAAGGCGCTGGAAATATTGAAGCGGAATTCGGATAAAGGGTTTTTCATCATGGTGGAAGGTTCCCAGATAGATGGCGGAGGGCATAAGAAAGATGCCGCGGTGGTATTTACGGAGACTGTCGATTTCGATGAGGCGGTGGGGGTGGCTTTCGATTTTGCCGACCGCAATCCGGGAACGTTGGTGGTGGTGACCGCGGATCACGAAACCGGTGGCCTTTCGATACCTTCCGGTAAACCCGATTTCTCTCTTCCCGACCAGGGTGTCAACTACGAGTTCAGTACGGGGGGCCATACGGGAATATTCGTGCCGATATATGCCTATGGAGCAGGCGCTGCCAATTTCAGCCGTGTAATGGAGAATATCGAAATCCCCCGGATGATGGAACAATTGCTTAACCTGAAATAGTGTTCGGACAATATGAAAAGATGTATTTTGTTGCTTTTTATCCTCCTGCCGATCTTTGGTTGCGGAATAAATAATGGAGTCGCCGCCTCCGGGGAAGGGGAAAGCTCCGACGATGAGATCGGTAGCCCCTTCTTTTTCATCCAGATGGCCGACCCCCAACTCGGATTCGCCACCGGCAGCAGGGATTTCGAGGCGGAGACCCGCAATATGGAGCAGGCCATCGCTGTGGTGAACAGGCTGAAGCCCGACTTTGTGGTAATCACCGGCGATTTTGTCAATAACTACAACAGTACTGTCCAGTTGGACGAATTTCATCGTCTGCTCGGCTTGTTCGACAGTTCGGTGCCGGTCTATCTGGTCCCGGGTAATCACGACATAAAAAAGATCGAAACCGGCAACGAGATCGAACCCTATATATCTCGATACGGTTATGACCGATTTTCGTTCACACACGCGGGATGCCGCTTTATCGGGATTAATTCCAACATAATTAAAGATGGCTTCGGGCAGCTCATCGTTGAGCAGGATATGTGGCTGGAAAAGGAGTTATCCGACACCGACATGGCTGCCCGGACCTTCATATTCATGCATTGCCCGCTGTTCGCCCGCAGTTTTGAGGAAAAAGAGACCTATTCGAATTTTTCCATGGCGGACAGGAACAAATACATGGACATGTTTGCAGAATATGGGGTGGATGCCGTTTTTGCAGGGCATCTGCATAATCAGTTCGATGCGGAAGAAAAACAGATCCGGTTCATCACGACGGGTCCTGTATCCAAACCGCTCGGCGAAGGTGGATTCTCGGGGATGAATCTGGTCAGGGTATGGCCCGGCCGTTTTACCTCGGAATTTATCGCTCTCGACCAATTCCCCGAATCCGAAGATTAGTACCGGTTGTATCGGGTGGGTAATAACATCTTTTTTCTTTGATTATTTTTTTCTGTACAATAGCATAAAAACAGAAAAATATCCCTATCTTTACAGTGAAAACTTATCTTATAAGGGTAAGTCAAATCCTAACTTATAACTAAACCACTAAAGCTATGGGAGCCACCAAAGATTACGGCAACGTCGACAAGGCAAAGGTCAACCGAATTTTAGACTCGTTGCGCAACAGCGGCAAGAGTGTGTCCGGCAACAATCCGTGGAAAATTGACGTGAAACAACATGGCGTCAAGCTCGAAGGATCGTGGGACGAAGTGCGCTCGAATCTACACGTCAGGGTGACGGACAAAAACTTCTACGTGCCATACGACAAGATCTGGAGCACGATAGACCCGTTGATCCGAAACGCGTAGCAATTAACAACCCCTCTTACTCTTTTTTGACATCACGCCCGAAGCCTCGCCTTTGCGTAGAGGGGGGCTTTGGGGCGTACCGGATTGCAAAGCAATGAAGAAAGCCACCCCCCCGCGGGGATGGCTTTCCGATTTTCAGGTTTCCGCCCGATGAGATTTCTCAGGGCTCCATCACCACGGTCACATCGTCGACCGCATAATAAGCCGGCAGCGGATATCCGTACGGGCCGCTGACACCGCCCTGATTGAGTTTCAGCGCGACGATCGCCCCGAGCGACGACAGGTCGAGCTTTGTCCATTCTTCGATGAAACTACCCTGCGAGGCGTAGTCGATCCTCACCGTGCCGACTTCGTTGCCCTCGCCGTCGATACCGGTGGCCTCCAACCACACCTTGTCGTCGGGGCCGAGTGGGCCGGAAAATCCCCTGCCGTCGCGCGCCTCATTGAGGAAGTATGTGGTCGAGTTGACGAACAGGCTCTTGATCACGCGTGCGGTTCCGTCGGCGAACATCAACACCGGCCGGTAGTCACCCATGCTCATGGGCGAGTCGTCGCTGTAACCGTACCCTATCACGAAGTTGTCCGATCCGTTGTTTCCGCCGCCTGTTGTGGCGTTGTCGTTTGCGGGGTTGTACACATACAGGTCGTTATCGTATCCTCCGTAAGTTGCGGTGTCGTTGGAGTTGAAAGAGGAGACGATGAACGCATAGTCGTAGCCGAATCCGTAATCGCCGTTAAATATGGTGGGATACTCCGTACTGAGCGACGTTGCGGCATCCACCCACGGAATGTAGGTCGAGTAGGTGTCGTCATATCCGGTGATGCTTCCGGTCGAGGTTGCCCCGCCGTTGAAGTTCGCCGCCACGAAAGGCTCCCAGTAGTCGCCCTCGAAAGTGACTGTATGAAACCCGGACGCCTTCACATTCACCTTAGCAATGACGCTCGCCCCGCTCTCCGAAACGGCGACGATTGCGATCTGCCCCTCGGTGTCGGCCCATGTATTTGCGGCGTCGGGAGCGGTGATCGACAACTCACCGCCGGCCCAGGAGACCTTCCATCCGTCGGGCTTTCCGATGGTGTAGTCGGCCACACCGGTCGCTACAACGCCCAGCTTCTCTGTCGCCCCGAATTCAACGTACACCGTTGCCGTGCGTCCGCCGTCGATCTCAAGCGAGAGCGCGCCCGATTTCGGCATGGTGAGTTCCGTTCCGTCCGCCAGAACGAACGTAACACTCCCCTCGTCCTGCTTCACCTCGTCAAAGAGCGAGTCTCCCTCTTCTCCGCGCGCCTCCACGGGCTGGCCACCGGAAAGTACCCTCGTCGGGCCGCTGCCCGTGTCGACCGTCCAGTACCCGTCGCCGTCCACTCCCATAACGGGCGTCACCCCGCTGACGGGCATCACGGGTGTATCGCTGTCGGGCAGCCACCGCGTAACTCCGTTTGCGGTGATATTCCAATAGTACACCCCTTCCGAGGCAGCCACACCTATAACGGGCGCGGGCGTTCCATGCTTGATTTCGATCGAGGTGTTGTCGCTGAACGAGACGATGTATCCCGTGGCCGATTCTGTGACATTGGTGATCGTTTTTCCGCCCGAGATCCCCTGGACGAGTGTTTTGATCGTCGTCACTTCGGAGTTCATCGTGATGAGTTGCGCCTCGATCGTTTTGAGTCGTGCTTCGTGGTCATCGACTTTTTTCCACAGGCCGCTGTCGTCGTAGTTACACGAGGCGAGGATTGCCGCCGCGAACAGGGATGCTAAAAGTTTTTTCATTTTTGTTTGAGTTAGTTGAAATTGTTATGGTTATTTAACGAGTTGTGTCTATGTCGATTCCGAGTATATGCAGATCCTCCACCCCCATTATCTCGGAGGAGGATTCTCCCAGCCGTCCGCTTTGTTGGCTGACGCCGGTATATATCTTTATGAAGTCGATCCCTGTCAGATTCGCGGGCCGTCCCCGGTCGTCCACCGCCCAGTCGATGTCGATCGTCGAGCCCTCGTCCGCATTGGGTGCGTTGTCGGCGTAACCCCACCCGAATCTGTGGAACACGAAATAGACGCCCGTCCCGCTCTCATCGACGGAATTTTGCGGCAGACGTGTTCCGCCGAAAGTGAGTCTGTCGTCCTCCACCCACTGCGGATAGTATGGCTGCCTGTGGAACGCGTTTTTCGCCCTCCAGCCTGTTTCTCCGCGGTTGTCTTCCCATCGTATGTATGCGGGCCACTCGGCGGGCGAGTCGGGCTCCCGTTCGGGCCTGTGGTAGGTAACCTCATATCCGGCAATGGTCTCGACCTCGTTTCCTGCCGTCTGCGCGAGGCCGTACCACGACTCCGAGGCGGGATCACGGTGGGCGCTCCCCTCTATCTCGTACCATTCGTCGGGATCGGGCCTGCCGTTTTCATTGACATCGCGCGCAACCATAATAATCCCGGGCTCGCTGCTCCCCCCTTGCGCCGGCGTCGGATTTTCCTCGGCGTAAAAAGCGTTGCTGAGAACCCTGAAGTCGCGTTTTCCGGCAACATTACGAATCGTATGGTCGAATCCCACCACCACATATCCGCCCCAGCCTCCGAGCGATATCACCCCGCGCCTGTTTCCGCCTATCATCTCCAGCGCCTTTCGGTTCATCGTCTGCCGCGTGTCGCCCTCCGTATATTCGGGCAGCAGGTTGACGAACTGCCCGGGCGCGGGCACATACTCTATCACCTCCGTCACATAGGCGCTGCCGTCCGGCTGCTCGGGTGGATCGGTACCCGGATCGTCGACATCCTGCAACTTCACGGTGGTAAAGGCAATGTGCGCGGGAATATCGCCCGTTGTGACCGACCATCGCCGCACCCCCTGGGGCGAGTAGCAGTGCAGCCGTCCGGGAGTAACATAGTCGCGCGCGTCGGAGACAAAGAGCTCGCCCGTCGCCCGATTTACCGCCAACCCGTAGGGGATCTTTATCTCCCGCTCGGTACCGTCCGCGATAAAATTCCGCGTCACGACCCGCCGCGTTTTGGTGTTGACGATCGCATACGAGACACCACTGCCCTCCCCCGCCGTCGCGTAGTCCCGCCCGTAGCTGTGCACATACAGACTGTCCCCGCGCCGTGTCATATTTCCCACCGGCACTTCGAAGCTGCCCGTCACCTCGTCGGTTGCACTGTCTATGGTGAAGAGCTTCGAGGGCACGTCGAGCAGATCGCCGCGCGAGGCCACCCATATCGTCCCGTACCTGTCGAGCTCCAGAAGGCCCGGATTGACGCCGACCTCGATTTTGCGCACCTCGGTAAAACTCTCCAGATCTATCACCGACACGGTGCGGTCATATTCGGGCGGTCGATATCCGCCGCTGTTGGCCACATAGAGTTTGTCGCCCGCAACGACCAATCCGTCGGGCTGATACCCCACCACGCACTCCCCCACCACGGTGAGCGTCTCCAGATCGACCTTTGCCACATAGCCCGGTCGTGCGTTCGGATCGACCTGCACCGGCCCCGCGTACGACGTGACATAGGCGTAACCATCCTCGAAAGCGATATACCGGCAATTGGGTATCGACACCACCCCGATGTGCCGTGCGGTACGCACATCCATCACCTCGACGAAGTTCGAGCAGTTGATGACGGCATATATCCTGTCGCGATATATTTGAATATCGTTGCCCACATCGCCGAGTTCCCCGACCACTTCCGGATTGCGCTCTGCGAAAATATTGCGCGTATACACCCCCGTCCCGTAGTCGAAATAGTCGAGCGAGGCTTTGTTCGATCCCATGTTCCCCTCGTTGAGCACGAAGAAGCCCTTTATCTCGCCCGGATCGGGATCGGGATATGTCACCTCGACGGGTATCGACGGCTGACGTGTCCGTTCGTCCGAGCGGCACGCCGCAAACAACAGAAGCGCCAACATCGGCCCGCCCACCCACACTGTTCTCAGTTTTTTCATAGCGTCCAGGTTATTTTGAACATAAAGTTGGTTCCCGGCATCGGATAGTTCAGCACCACGTCGTACTGCTGGTCGAATATATTGTTGACTTCGGCCCCGAGGCGCATCTCCGACCCCCGCAGCGCTATCGTTCTGGAGATCGCCACATCGCTCGTGTACCACGGTTCGATGTAGTTTTGCGGAATGTTCGCCCTTGCGTCCCATCTCTCTCCGGTGTATATGAAGCTGTAATTGAGATCCCACCTTCGCCACGTCGCCCCCACCACCGCCGACCCGCTGTGCACCGGAGCGTAGGGTATCAGGTGGCCGTAATATTCATCCGCTTTGTCGGTCACATCCCTCGCCCTCTGCCACGTGTAGCCCACCCGCGCGTTGAAATCGACCTTACCCGCTTTGAGCGCCGCCTGCACCGCCGCATCCACCCCCGCGATATCCACGAGCCCCATGTTTATCATCGTCCAGCGATAGAGATCCCCCTGCCCGCCGGAGGGATAGGCTACGATCTTGTCCTTCACACGATTGAGATACCCGTCGACCTGCACCTCGATGCGCCGCAGCCACCCGTGCGGGAACCCGCGCGTCCAGAACGCCCCGAGGTTGTACTGCGTGGTGTATTCCGGATCGAGATACTTGGTACCTATGTTGGTGTAGTATAGATCGTTGAAAGTAGGCATCCTGAATACCCGCTTATAGAACGCGCGAAGGGTCAGATCGCCCCTCCTCAGCGGCTTCCACGATGCCACCGCCGTGGGCGTCCATCGGTTTCTGTCTCCCGCCGCCCCGCCGCCCGATCGTGTCCTGTCGTGAACGTGTGTGTAGAGCAGACTCGCCTGAAACCTGAACCGTTCGAACTCCAGAGCCGTCGCCGCCGCCGCAAGAACCGTCCCCCGCCGCGGATATTCGAAATTGACAAGGTTCCCGTCGAGCGCGTTGAACTGCACATCGGCCGACAGCGACGCCCGCCACCACCCGGTCACCGCCGCCTCGCCCGCCGCCGACAGATAGGCCTCCCGCTGGCGGAACACATTGTTGCAATACATCTCGGGATCGTTACCCTCGGGATTTGTCAGATAGTGCATGTAGTTGTAGTCCAACTTCGCGTTGACGGCCAGATCGACCGCCCCGAAATATTGCCTGATCGACCCCTGCGCAAAGAGGTTGGTATCCCACTGCCGGCCGATGCGCCGGAACACGCCCGGCTCGTCTCTCACCGCCGCCCCGGGATATCCCCTCTCCGAGTCGTAGAGGTAGAGTTTTGCCCTCCAGTCCCCCTTTCGCAGCTTGCCGAACAGCCCCGCCTCCAGGCGCGCGGTCTGCCACCGTTTGCCGGAACCTGTACCGTCCCGTGGTGTACATATACTCGCCGCTGATCTGAAGATCGACCCTCTCCCCCAGCCTCCTTTCCCACAGCACCGAAGGATTCACCGTCCCGAACGATCCGCCGCTGATCGCCGCCCGCAGATTATCGTGCCGCCCTTTGTCGAACACCGGCCGCCGTGTTGTGAGATAGACCGCCCCCGCCGAAGCGAAGTCTCTCGCACTTTGAAGTATATTGCTTTTCTGTCCGTTGTAGAGCGCGATCGCCTCCATGTTGTCCATCGAGAACCGCCCCATATCGACCGTACCGTTCTGCGCGTTGCCGATCTGCACTCCGTCGTAGAACACTCCGACATGGTGCGTGCCCATATTCCTGATATTGACGGTCTTGAGTCCCCCCACCCCGCCGTAGTCCTTTATCTGCACCCCCGAGAAATAGCGTATCGCGTCGGCCACCGACACCGCCGAAAGCCGCCCGAGCTCTTCGCCCGCCAGCACCTGCGCCGGAATCACATCCTGCGCTACCCGCCGTGCGACCACCACCACCGAGTCGATCCTGAGCACCTCGTCCTGGCCGCCCGAACCCGAACCCGAACCCGAACCCGAACCGACAACCCCCTGGGCCCGCCCGTCGAGGCACACCTGTATCAATAAAAACGCTATGGATAAAATCCGCTTCATCACCGCCCGTCCATTCTCCGTGGAGTGCAAAGTTCGTAACAATTCGCATCGGGCAGGTCTTCTGACTCGTTCCGGTATTCGACGCCTTCCCATTCGTCACGAACAGTGGCAAAAGAGTGTCGAAACCCTCGTTTTCGGGAACCCCTCTCGGATCGACGAACATCCGCCATCTCCTGAACAGACCGAACATCCATCGTCTCTTCGATCGACCGACATCCGTCATCTCCTGAACAGACCGACATCCGCGTCATCTCGGGGCCCCTTGGAACATACAGCAGCGGGAACTGTTGCCGGTTCACACGGCATTCCCTTTTAATCCCCCCTCGCCTGGGCGACACGGGAACCAAATGCGGGGGCAAAGATAGGAAAATAGTTTCGTATTATCAACCCCTCGGCTTCGTTGCGCCGGCTTTTTGGGTCTTCTTTTTCTCTTTGGTTTTTCCCGTCGGCACCATGATCGCTTCGGACACGAGCCGTGAGGCTTTGTCCATCACCGAGCGCTCCAGCGAGGCGAGATATATCTCGGTAGTTTTCTGGTTCGAGTGCCCCAGTCCCTCGGATATAACTGCCAGGGGCAGCCCCGCCCCCTTGGCAACCGTCGCCCAGGAGTGGCGTGCGCTGTGTGAGGAGAACCGCGTTTTGATCCTGCAGAACACGGCGACTCCCTTAAGTCGCTTGTTCTGGAGCCGCAGTCCGCTCTCGTATTGCAGGGAGATGTCTCTGGACGGGTCGTTCAGTACCGGAAAAACATACTCGCTGCCCGTCGTCGGAGCTGCGAACCATTCGATGATCCGCCGCATCACGGGCAGCATCGAAAGCTCGATCCGCTGTCCCGTTTTGTGTCGGTAATAGACAATGGTGTCGTCTTGTACGTCGCTCTTCTTCAGATGTGCCATATCGACGAAACACATCCCGCGCGCATGGTAGCAAAACAGAAACATCGCCACCGCCGGAGCCAGGTGTTCGGGCATCTCCTTGAACTTTCTTCTGCCCGCATTCTCCGGATCGGTCGGATCGAGAGCCGAGATACGTGTCAGATCGTCGGCCGTCAGAGCGAGTTTTCGCGTTGTGGCGATACCGGTGTAGACGTTTCCGAAGATATTCTCGGCTCTGCGTGGTGTACGCCCCTCTGCCACCCCCTTGTTGTATACCGCCCTGAGCATCCTCATGTAAAACGACACCGTGTTCATTCCGCACCCCTCGGCCTTGAGCGAATTCTGGAAATCGGTCATCAGCGAGGCCGACATCTGGTCGAGGGTGATATTGCGTCCGTCCATAAAACTGCGAAGGCGAGCCACGGCGGCGCGGTAAGCCTGAGCGGTTCGATGTTTGTGGTCGGCGTCGAGCCGTGTGGCGAGCATCTCTGCGTAGGAGCTCAGAGTGTTGCCGGTCATTATGGCGCGATATCGGGCGATCAGTTCATCGGCGGTGAAGTGTCCCCATTTTTGCAACTCGTTTATCACCATCTCCATACGGCGGGAGTCGCACAGCATCTGGCTCTCTATTTCGGTCAGTTGTCGTATGCGTTCGCTTCGGCCGTAGGGTATCAACAAGCGGCGGCCGACCGAATCCCACTCGTGTGGAAAGATCCGGTAGTTGGTTGTAACGGAGCGCGACTCCCCTCCCTGGATGACGCGCAAATAAAGCCGGCCCGGAGCTCCTCCACGATGCACCGAGGGCCGAAAACAAAATCCATAACTTGCCATCAATCAATTGTTAATGGTTAATATCTCCATAGTTGCACCATGCAACATGGTTTCTCTCCGCGGAGCTTTCGGGCACCGTGAAAAGCAGATCGGAAGCGGCCGGCCCACCCCTCGGAAAAGAGAATCTCTTTCCGGAGAGGTACGGCGCAACGTACCGATCGGTAATAATGACCAAAAACAACATACGAACACAGCGGTTCACACGTGTCTTTGGTTCGTGGAGTTGGTCTTTTTTATGGGGGAATCGCGACTTCCGGCAGAGTGTTCGCCACGTGCCCGTAAGGCCCGTAACTATCTGCGGGACAAGCCGCTGACAAGGACGCTGTGGCCAAACGGCGAGCGCCTCTGCGCGCAAAGATAATCAATAAACGGGAAAAATATCAACCTGTCCCGAATTTATTTCCGACAACCATCACCCCCACTCCCGCAGCGGGGCAAAAGCAGTTCAAATAGGCACATTTTTGTACCCGAATATCTGTATGTCACGACCATGTTTTTCGGGCGGATTCCGATCGGAAGAGTGAAATATTGTCCTAAAAACACCTTTTTTCGGGATTTGCCCAACCCGCAAAATAGACGTACTGTCAAAAAAAGGCATTTTTTTGAGTACCACCCCCTAAAAAATAGGGGGTATCGTCGAAAAAAACGCATTTTTTCGGGATGTACCCCCGTAAAAACAGGGGGTCACTCCAAAAAAAATGATTTTTCACTTCGGCGACGGAACAAAAACGAACATTAACGGAGCACAAACGGAACAAAAACGGAACATCGGCGGCGAATTCGTTGCCGGTCGTAAATTTTTTTCCACATGGCGCGTGAAATCTTTTACAATTTGCTATATTTGCAACAAACGGATCCTCCCACTTCCGATGTCTGAAAAAAAGATCTCGCGCGAGGCGGAGAATATGTGCCGGACGTTCACCTGAAGCCTTTGGGCGGTCGGTGTGCCTGTCGCGTCGGGGTGTTCGTCGCGTCGGGGTCGGGCGCTGTACACGTGTATTGATGAAGAGACACACTTTTACCCTAAAATACTGTTGATCTATGAAACATTTTATGAAACCGGCGCTCGTCGCCACAGCCGCAATTGCCTCATTGGCAATCCTTTCGGGATGCTGCGGCAACTCAAAAACCGCGCAGGGAGCCTACGATCCCGACGCGCAGCAACTCTTCATCGGCGACGATATCGCAATCGCCCAAACCGCCTACGGAAAGGTCAAGGGATTTATCCTGCGCGGCGTAACTACCTTTAAGGGAATTCCTTACGGCGCGCCCACGGGTGGTGAGAACCGCTTCATGCCGCCGCGTCCGCCCAAGGCCTGGGACGATATCCGGCCGGCGGTCTACTACGGCGAACTCGCCCCGCAGAGGGAATATGGACGCTCGCCCGAGTCTTACAGTGCCTTTGTCGACCATTGGAACTACGATCTGATCGGCGAGGATTGCCTCAGGCTGAATGTGTGGACTCCGGGTCTCGACGGGGCTAAGCGGCCGGTGCTTGTATGGCTGCACGGAGGTGGCTTTTCGAGCGGCAGCGCTGTCGAGCAGGATGGCTACGAGGGTGAGAATATCGCTCGTTACGGCGATATCGTTTATGTGTCGATCAACCACAGGCTCAACTCGCTCGGATTTTCCGACCTGTCGGCTGTGGGCGGCGAGAAGTATCGCGACTCGGGCAACGTGGGGATGCTCGACATAATCGCAGCGCTGGAGTGGGTCAATAAAAACATAGCCAACTTCGGCGGCGACCCGGGCAATGTCACCATCATGGGGCAGTCGGGCGGCGGATCGAAAGTGTGTACCGTGTCGGCGATGCCCGCGGCCAAAGGGCTTGTGCACAAGGGAGTTGCACTGAGCGGAAATACCACCGCGGCAAACGACAAGGAGTACGCGCAAAAGCTCGGGGCGATGATACTCGAAGAGGCGGGGCTTACTCCCGCACGCATAGACGATCTTCAGAAGATCCCCTGGGACGAATATATGGACATAGCAAACCGTGCGGCGGCGCGAATGAGGGCCGAGAGTGCCGGTGCGGGTCGCGGAGGATTCAGCCCCGTGGCCGACGGGATCAATATTCCGGTGGGGACGTTCTGGGCAGACGGGCGCGACGATGTGCCGCAGATACCGATGCTGTTCTGCTCCACTTTCCATGAACGGACGCCCAGCCGCGACGATGCCTCGCTCGAAACCATTACGCTCGACGGGGTGGTAGAGAAGTTGACCCCCGCCTACGGGGATCGGGCACGCGGGATCGTCGAGGCTTACGCGCGCGAGTTTCCCGAGTTGAAACCGATCGAGGTGTGGGCGTTCATCAATTCGAGCCGCCGGGGCGTGGTGGCCGCCGCCGATGCAAAACTCAAACAGGGGCAGCCCGTGTGGATGTCGTGGTTCGGATTCACCCCGCCGCTGTTCGACGGAAGGCTCAGGGCGTTCCACTGCATCGACATAAGCTTCTGGCTGCACAACACCGACCACATGGTGACCCACTCGGGCGGCGGAAAGGTTCCGCGGCAGATATCCGATGCGATGTCGTCGGCGCTGGTGGCTTTCATGCGCACGGGCGATCCCAATACCTCCAAACTGCCCGCCTGGCCGCAATACACCGCCCAGACGGGTGAGACGATGGTGATCAATGTTGTGAGCGAAGTGAAGAACGATCCCGACCGCGAGGCGCGCAAGAGTCTTCAATAGAGTTAGAACGGAAACTTAGCATCACGGTAACGGGTTCGTAATGGCGAACCCGTTACTTTGTGGTGCCGGATGCAGAATAATTACAGAACCATAGTACTGTCGGACGTACACCTGGGATCGAAATGGTCGAGGGCCAGGGAGGCGACACGATTCCTGAGGAGCAACAGCTGCGAGACGCTGATACTGTGCGGCGACATTATCGACGGCTGGGCCATCATGCGCGGAAAAAAGAGGTGGAAACGGAGCCATACCAATTTTATCAAGGCGCTGCTCGACGTCTCGCACACCACGCGCATTGTCTATGTGAGGGGCAATCATGACGATTTTCTCGACAGCATCGTGCCGGTCGGGTTTCTGGGGATATCGGTCGTCAGGGATTTCGTGTACGAGAGCGGCGGGCGGAGATTCTTCGTGCTGCACGGCGATGTTTTCGACCGTGTGACTTCGAGCCTGAGATGGCTGGCAAAACTTGGCGACGTGGGATACTCGGCTCTGCTGTGGGCCAACGGCGTGTACAACAGACGGCGCAGAAGGATGGGAAAACCATACTATTCGCTGGCACGCGAGGTGAAGAACAAGGTGAAGGCTTCGGTGTCGTATATCAGTGATTTCGAGAAACATATAGTGGATATCGCGCGACACAGAGAGTGCGACGGGGTGATTTGCGGACATATTCATCACCCGGAAGTGCGGAATGTGGAGGAAATTTTGTACCTTAACGCCGGCGATTGGATAGAATCGCTCTCGGCGCTGACCGAGGATCATGACGGTAACTGGAAAATTCATCGGACGCAGGAAAAATAGCGGCAAATGAGTTTTTAAGCCGACAGTTAAGTTGAATGAAATGGCTCAATTCGTGAAAAGTCACGTTATGAAATATATGTTTATAGTGCAGGGCGAGGGGCGGGGACACCTGACGCAGGCGATCGCGCTTGCCGATGTCTTGCGCAGGCACGGGCACCAGGTGGTGGATGTGATGGTGGGGAAAAATCCCAATCGGGTGCTGCCGCGGTTCTTCACTGAGAAGATCGGGTGCCCGGTGGCTACGTTCGACTCGCCGTCGTTCGATTACGGAAAGGCGGGGAAACGGGGGAAGATGGCGATGACGCTATTTACAAACACCACACCGCTGAGCCTCGACCGGTGGCGGAAAAGCATGCAGAAGATCGTGCGGCACATCGGACGGGCCGAGCCCGATGTGGTGGTCAATTTCTATGAGATACTGCTGGGGATCACTTCGGTGGTGCACAAGCTGCGGGTGCCGGTGGTGAGCATCGGGCATCAATTCCTGGTGGACCATCCCGACTATGCGCACCGGTCGCGTACCGATCAGGGGCAGTTCGCGCTGCGGCTCAACAATATGCTCTGCTCGCTGGGGACGACCAAAACTCTGGCGCTGTCGTTCTATCCGTTGAAGGATTTCTATCGCGATCGGTTGGCCGTGGTGCCGCCGCTGCTCAGGGGCGAGCTTTTCGGAATGGAGGCGCGCGACGAGGGATATATTTTGGGCTATATTTTGAATCCCGCTTTCGCCGACGAGGTGAAGGAGTGGCACAAGGCGCACCCCGAGGTGAAGCTGCATCTGTTCTGGGACAAACGCGACGCCCCCGAAACGCTTGTCGTGGACGATACTTTGACTTTTCACAGGATCGACGACCGGAAGTTTCTCGATATGATGGCCGGGTGCAGCGGGTATGCCACCACCGCCGGATTCGAGTCGGTGTGCGAGGCGATGTGGCTCGGAAAGCCCGTGCTGCTGGTGCCCGCGCATCTCGAACAGGAGATAAATGCCGAAGATGCCGCGGCGATCGGGGCGGGGGTCGCTGCGGGGTTGTTCGATCTTTCGAAGCTCGTCGATTTTATTCCCCGTTACGGGGCCGATACCGCCGCGTTCCGAGAGTGGGTCGCACGGGGAGAGGAGCTTTTTGTGAGACACCTCACCACTTTGGTCTGAGTTTGACTTTAGCTTTGACGCTTTGACTTTAGCTTTGACGCTCGGGTGGTCGGCGATGCGATCGTGCCCTGTTTCTTACATCCTGAGGGGTCGGCGCTGGCAGATACGCAGGCCGAAGAGATACCATTTGGTCTTTCCGATATTGTGCTCGATCTTTTCGAGCATGGGGATGCCGAAGATCTTGTACCCGAATTTACGGGTGGGCACAATGTGGTCTCCCAGGCCGTGGCGCTCGAAAAAGTCGTTGATGAATGCGATCGCCATCTTGCGATGCTCGCCAAGTTTCAGCTTATGCTCCCGATTCTGCGAATATGTGATCGAGCCGTTGCGCGGCATATAGTAATATGTCGCTCCGGGGACGGTCGCAACCTTGCCGGAGAGCCGGATCGCTTCGAGCGAATACTCCACGTCTTCCATCAGGCGGCCGGGTCTGAAACTCAGTCCCGCCTCCAGAACAAAGGAGCGACGGATGAGATAACGACACGCGCATACCATTATTCCCGAGTTGGCCAGCGAAATTTTGTCTTCAAGCACCGTTATGAGCAGCCTGTCGGGGAAATGGAGCGACATGTCGGGCGAGGTTCTGTTGTCCACGCCGCCTATGGCCACATCGGCGCCGGTCGCGGCGATCGCTTCGGCCATGCGGGTGTAGTAGTCGAGGCAGATGAGGTCGTCCACGTCCAGAAAATGGATGTAGTCGCCGGTGGCGGCCTCGACCCCGCGGTTGCGCGCCACCGACAGGCCGCCGTTGGGCTGAGAGATGACCCTCACGGTCGGATAGCCCGAGGCGATGGCGGCGGTGCGGTCGGTCGAACCGTCGTCGATCACTATGATCTCAAGATCTTTGTAGCTCTGGCTCAGTACCCCTTCCAAAGATTGGGCGATCCACTTTTCGGCGTTGAATGCCGGGATGATGACTGATATTTTCATGATGCTTACGGGGATTTTTCAACCGGTCAGGTGAGCCACTTGCAGTAGAACAACGACAGCGGCAATCGTGTGGGAACGCCCGGAATGCGGAAATTGTGGGCGCGGGCGAAATTGTGGCGCACCTCCTTGGCGTGGCGGTGGTCGCGGTGGCGGCGGCGGCGATGCTCGCGCGAACCCGTCTGCATGATCGAACCCTCGCGGCGGATGTAGGTGTAGACGGCGCCCGGGGTGAGCACCACCTTGTTGGCGAAATAGATCGCCCGCAGCGAAAAGGGCATGTCCTCGATCAGACGGCCCTCCTCGAAACGAAGGTCGTGAGCGCGCAGGAACGAGATGCGGAACAGATATCTCACCTTGTATCCCCACAGGCCGACGTTGGTTACTTTCAGCTTTTCGGCGGTGTCGACAAGCTCGCGCCGCTCGGTGAAGATAGTCGTGCGGTGGGGCTTGGGCTCGTTCACCATGCCCGCCGAGGCGATGTCGGCGTCGGTGTCGAGGGCCGCGGCGGCAAGATGCTCGTAGAACTCGTCGTTGATGGCGTCGTCCACATCCATGAAGTGGAGATAGTCGCCCGTGGCGGCGTCCATCCCGGCGTTGAGCGCGGCGGCAAGGCCACGGTTCTGCTCGAACGAGACGATACGAACGGGGTACTCTTTTGCGATTTCGAGCGAACGGTCGGTCGAGCCGTCGTTGACAACTATCAACTCAAGGTCGTCGTGGGTTTGGCGCATCATGCCGTCGAGACATCCGGCAACGTATGCCTCGCCGTTGTAGACGGGGATTATGACAGATATCTTCATCTCTCGAAACTCGATTTGTCGGGCAGGATATTTTCGAACGCCTCCTGCAGATCGTGCATCACGCGGGCGTAGTTGCGGATGTGGATGTTGTCGTTCAGGCAGACGAGTTTGTATGTTTGCTCTCTCACGGCCCGGATCGCCTGGCGCGGACGCACAACGAGCGGGAACATCCTGGTGTCGCGGTATGTGTTGTAGGGTTCGAACCGCCCCCGGCAGATCTGCCACGCGCGGAACAACTCCTGCGTCAGATCCTCCGTCGAGCGGAAACGGTGGGTCGAAGCCTCACGCAACTCGTCGCCCGCCGCCGCCCACACCTCTTCGTAGGTGCTGCGCAGGTAGGGCTGGGCGTTATGGGGCGTACGCAGGGAGACGAAACGGGGATAGCACCGCAGAAGATAGTTCCACCGCGCCTTGCCGCCGTACGACGGATCGAACCACTTGTCGTGCCACGTGCGCATGACCTCCCGTTTGTCGAAGTGCCGGTTTATTATGGCGATGTTGTTCCTGAGCATCTTTGCCCACTGCGAAGCGCCCGAGTTGAAGCGGAAAGCGGCGATGTCGCACGGCAGGCCGCCCCGGAAAAAACGCTCGGGCGGAGTCGGCGAGGTGAGGAAAAAATCGTCGTTGAAATAGACGAAATGTTCGGCAAGGCCCGGGATGCGGTGAAACCAACTCTCCAACACGCCCGAATTGAAAGAGGGCAGATACTCTGACGGGATGTAGTCGGCATGGTTCACCAGGTGGAGCTTCGGGTTGGTCTGGTCGAGCCAGTCGGGCTTCTGGCCACAGGTGACGAAGTGTATTTTCCGCACCCACGGGGCGAAACGCTCAACCCCGCGGAACCAGTACTTCAGAAAGCCGTAGTCGCGGAAACGAGCCTCGGAGGTTTCGTTGCGCGAATTATCCGCCGTGGCCAGTCCCGAGTATTTTGCGAACCCGGCCCTCCACTCGGGGTCGTCCATGTCGACCCACATCACCACAAAATCTATATCCATTGCAATTTTATACGCGGCGCTGATTCCGGATGCAAAGATAGGTTTTTTTTCTTATCTTTGCCCATGAAAACATAAAGGGGCGGTGCCGACAAACCAATTATGAAAAAAATAATTCTTTCCATACTGTTTTTTGCTGTTTCTGTCACAATCGTGTATGCGCAGGAGCCTGTGAAGACGGAAGTTGCGTCTCCTGTCCAGGACAGTGTGGTGCTGGATATCCTAAACCTGCCGGAAGGAGGTATTACCGTATCCACGGCCGATGGCGGGACATTGACAATCGAGCCTATCCCGGAGGGGGGCACACAGTTTATTGTTACTCCGGATCCGGTGGAAGAGGGGAAGGCGTTTTCCGTTCGGGTGGGGCCGCTGGCGAATGATGGTAATACGATGATCGCCCATATATCCGACAGCGAGGGCCGGATAATCGCAGCCGACTCGACAAAGGTGAAATCCAACAACCCACAACTCGATTTTGTCGCTCCGAAGACGGGGAAATATGCCGCGTCGATCTATCTTGGTACAAATAGCCATGTGAGCCGTAGGGTCGAATTCACGGTGACGGAGGCGAAATAGCAGATGTGATCAGGCAGGTTGATAAGTAATTCTGGCCGCTCCTGTGATACGGGGGCGGTTTTTTTTCCTATTTTTACGGCGTGGAAAATCTTTTGCAGGCGGAGTGGCTGCTCGATCTGGGGTATTGGGGGCTGCTGTTGGGGACTTTTATTGCAGGGACGGTACTCACGTTTTCGTCGGATGTGCTGCTGGTGGCGATTCTGCTGGCGGGTGGCGATCCGTGGATATGCCTTGCGGCGGCGACTGTCGGCAACGGCTCGGGGGCGATGGTGTCGTATCTGCTGGGGTGGTTCGCACGTTGGGAGTGGATAGAACGTTGGTTCAGGGTGAAGAAAGAGACGCTCGAACGGCAAAAAAACGTTATACGGAGATGGGGGGTGTGGCTCGCGCTCTTCTCGTGGCTGCCCGTGGTGGGACAACTGTTTATGATCGGGCTGGGGTTCTACAAGGCGCGGCCCGCCGTCACCACGCTGCTCACTTACGCGGGTTGTCTGTGCAGGTTTTTGGTTTGGGTGCTGCTTTATGTCAACTTCGGCGAGGCGTTTTTGGATTGGATCGGCGGTCGGGTTGATTGATAGTTATGAATTATGAGTTATTAGTTATGAGTTATGAGTTGGCTAACGCGCAACTGCTAACGCGATTTTTTTAGTATTCTGCGTAGCTTAACTCATAACTCATAACTAATAACTAATAACTAATAACTAATAACTAATAACTAATAACTCTAAACAATAGTCCCTATTCGCTCGATGAGCTCGTCGCCCAGGGCGCGTTTCTCCACTATGTGGCGGGTGACAGCCTCGACGAACGAGTTGGTCTCGAAGGCGCCGCGTACCTCCTCGAAGTCGAGACGTTTATCGCCCTCGGAGCCGTCGATGCCGAAGCCGGTCATGGCCGAGAGCGAGAACTCCTTGCGCGCGTCGTCGTACAGCAATTCGTCCAGACCTATTACCGCGTCCTGCCATCCTCTGACCGTTTCGATGATCCGGTGCGCGTCGATCTCGTCGAGACGTACGCCGTAGACAGATTCCCATACGTCCCAGACCCATGTCCACTCCATGTCGTAGTAGCGGCTGTGCATGTCGCGAAAGAAATCCTCGATCGGGGCGAGGGTGGTGACGCTGCCGCTCTCGATCTCATCGAAAAAGCTTTCGAGTGCCTCCTTGGGAATGAACAGGCCCGACAGGTCGATCCATTCGCCGCGGCCACACGGTTCGGTCGGACGAAGACGCTCGCGAACCTGGTCGATCGAGGAGAAGCGGGTGCCTTCGAGGCGCTTGATGATCGAGTTGCCCATGAACTTGCGGACGGCGATCGTGTAGTACTCCAAGGCGCGGCGCAGGGACGAGCCCTTGATGCGGGTGTTCTGATAGTAGTATATCTCCGAGGTTTCGCCCGACACGGCTTGCAGGTTTCGCAGGGTGGCCAGGGCGCGCATCATCTTTCCAACGGTGAAGGGGCTCAGCAGATTGTAGTTTATCGCGTCCAGACGCTCGGGGTCGGCGCGCTTGTCGCGGCGGGGCCATTTCTGGGCGTCTCGGATCGTGCCCACGCTCTTGAGGTTGACGCCCGGGGCGAGCCATGTCTCGTTGTTGTTCTCTATTATATAGGAGAAGGGCATGTCCGAGGTGTCGCTGTGCTGGTCGTGGCGGCCCATCACCAGAGAGAAAGCCCCCACCCTGGCGGGCCACAGGATGAACGAGTCGCTGGTGGTCTTAGATCCGCGCTCCACCACACCCTGATGGATCGGGCCGAGTTTGTACATGTGGTTCGACTGGTTGGAGCCGCTGCCCGCGTTCAGGAACGAGAACATGCCCGCGATCAACAAACTGCTGCGGTGCTGCGACACGGTGAACGGGCCGGCAAAGATCGCACATGCCTCGCCGCACGCGAAATCGCAGTTGGAGAACATGAGCGAGTCGTGGGCCACGAAACCTCCCGAAACACGGCTCGCCTGACCCACGAAACAGTGCTTCAGGGTGGCGCCGTCGGACACCTCGGCCCCGGACGAAACTATGAAATCCTCGGCTATGACCGCGTCGCCTATATATACCGGTGCCGAAGGGTTGCTGTTGATCGAACCGTTCTCAAGACGTGTGGCGTTTGCCACCGTTGCGCCCTGGCCAATGCGGACGTTGCGGATGATGCCCGTGTTGACGATCCTCACTCCCGCGCCGATCGTTCCGCGATCCGAGGCGACGGTCTCGGCGTAGCGGGCGATCATGTCCTGAAGACGCGCCGTGAGTCGGGGACGGTGGCGGTACATGGCGATCACGTAGGCCAGCGAAGCCGACAGGTTGTCGTAGAGGGGCACTTCGCGCCCGCCCGTCTCGTTGAGAACTTTGGCGGGGGCGTTGTTGCCGAATGTGGAGCGCCCGTCGCATACTATCAGATCGACGTTGGCGATGTGGCACCCGGGGCCGATGTCGTAGCCGGCGATGTAGTTGCCCACTCCGCCGATCAGCACGCCGTCGCCGATGGTGCAGTTGTGGATCCAGGCGTCGTGAATGCCGCTGCGGCGGCTCGCTCCTCCCGGGAAGGTGAACTCGCCGACAAAGTTGCCAAGGGTGACGTCGCCCGAAAAACGGGTGCGCTCGATACGGCTCGGGTCGAAGTCGGCGGGAACCAGAATTCGTGTCCAATCTTCGGCGCTGCAACCGTTCGCCGTAAGGGTCGATATTTCGCCCTCGGTGAGGTGTCTTCTTTTCATACGGCAAAGATAATACAGAATTAAACATCATTTAACGTACGTAAATTTTTAAATTATTTTATTTTTACATAGCTTTGCGCGCATGGAAAGACAATTACGCAGCTCTGTCTCGACCTCGGGACGCAAAATGGCGGGCGCAAGGGCCCTGTGGAGAGCCAACGGTATGCGCGAAGAACATTTCGGACGGCCGGTCATTGCCGTTGTGAACTCTTTTACGCAATTCGTGCCCGGACATGTGCATCTGCATGAAATAGGTCAGCAGGTGAAACGGTGGATCGAGGAGCAGGGATGTTTCGCCGCCGAATTCAATACCATTGCCATCGACGACGGCATCGCGATGGGTCACGAGGGGATGCTCTATTCGCTGCCCTCGCGCGAGGTGATCGCAGACAGTGTGGAGTATATGTGCGCCGCGCACACGGTGGACGCGATGATCTGCATCTCGAACTGCGACAAGGTGACTCCCGGGATGCTGATGGCGGCCATGCGGTTGAATATTCCGTGTGTGTTCGTGTCGGGCGGGCCGATGGAGGCGGGGCGTGTGGGCGACAGGGACTACGATCTGATCGACGTGATGGTGCGCGGGGCCGATCCGGCGGTTTCGGATGAGGAGCTGGCGGCCTTGGAGCGGGCGGCCTGTCCCACCTGCGGATCGTGCTCGGGGATGTTCACTGCCAATTCGATGAACTGTCTGACCGAAGCTTTGGGGTTGGCGCTGCCGGGGAACGGAACCGTGCTGGCTTCACATAAACAGAGAACGGAACTTTTCAGGCGGGCGGCTTCGTTGGTCGTGCGCAATGCGGAGAGATATTATTTCGAGGGGGACGAGTCGGTGCTGCCGCGCTCGATCGCCACGCGGGCGGCTTTCCTGAATGCCATGTCGCTCGACATAGCGATGGGCGGATCGTCCAACACGGTGTTGCATCTGCTGGCCGTGGCGCATGAGGCGGGGGTCGATTTCACCATGAACGATATAGACGCGCTGTCGCGGAAGATTCCGGTGCTGTGCAAAGTCGCGCCCAATTATCACTATCATATCCAGGAGGTCAATCGCGCGGGCGGGATCATGGGGATCATGGGTGAGCTGGCGCGTGCGGGGCTGGTCGATGTGACTGCCGGGCGGGTCGATGCGGCCTCGCTCGGGGAGACGATCTCCGCATGGGATATTGCCGGCGGAACGGCGGGCGCGGAGGCGAAAAAAATGTATCTTTCGGCTCCGGCGGGACGGTTCAATCTGGCGCTTTCGTCGCAGGAGAGTTACTATCCCGGGCTCGATGTCGACAGGGCCGGAGGGTGTATCCGTGACGCGGAGCATGCCTACTCGCGGGACGGCGGGTTGGCGGTGCTGCTGGGCAATATCGCCGAGAAGGGGTGTATTGTGAAGACCGCCGGTGTGGATGCTTCGATATTGAAATTCACGGGCACGGCGCGGGTGTTCGACTGTCAGGAGGATGCCGCAGAGGGGATTCTCGGAGGCGTGGTCAAGGCGGGCGACGTGGTGGTGATCCGCTACGAAGGGCCGCGCGGAGGCCCCGGGATGCAGGAGATGCTCTACCCTACCTCGTATCTGAAGTCGATGCATATAGATAAGGAGTGCGCGCTATTGACCGACGGGCGTTTCTCGGGCGGTACGAGCGGGCTCTCTATCGGGCACGTGTCGCCGGAAGCGGCGGCGGGCGGCGCGATCGGACTGCTCAGAGACGGCGACCGCATCGAAATTGATATTCCGGCGCGCACGATAAATGTCGCCCTTTCGGACGATGAATTGGCTGCACGACGCGAGGGTGAAAGCTTTAAACCGCGGCGCGACCGTACCGTCCCCCGTGCGTTGAAGGCTTACGCCTCGATGGTGGCTTCGGCGGACAAGGGCGGGGTGCGGATAGTTGAAAGTTGAAAGTGGGTTAACGCAGAATATTATGGAACAAAAAAAGATATCGGGCGCAGAGGCGCTGCTGTTCTCGCTTAATGCCGAAGGGGTCGACACGCTGTTCGGGTATCCGGGCGGGACGATCATTCCGCTCTACGACGCGCTCTATGTGCACGCCGACAAGATGCGGCATATTCTCACGCGACATGAGCAGGGGGCGGTGCACGCGGCGCAGGGTTTTGCCAGGGCGAGCGGGCGAACCGGGGTTTGCATTGCGACCTCGGGGCCGGGGGCGACCAACCTGCTGACCGGAATCGCCGACGCGATGATCGACTCGACGCCGATCGTTTGCATCACGGCCCAGGTGCCGGTGAATGCGCTGGGGACCGACTTTTTTCAGGAGGCGGACATAATCTCGATGACCTCGCCCGTCACCAAGTGGAACTATCAGGTGACTACCGCCGGGGAGATCCCAGCGGCTATCGCGCGCGCGTTCTACATCGCCTCGACGGGGCGGCCCGGGCCCGTGGTGATCGACGTTACCAAAAATGCGCTGGTCGAGATGGTGGAGGGGTTCAGCTACGAAAAATGTAACGAGCTGAGGTGCTACAACGACCATCCGGTGATAGATGTCGCCGGGTTGGAGCGCGCGGTGGAGCTGTTGAACGGTGCCCAAAGGCCGCTGATTATATTCGGGCAGGGGATCAAACTTTCGAGTGCGGAGAAGCAACTGCGCGAGCTTTCGGAGAGAGGCAATATTCCGATGGCTTCGACCGTGCTGGGTTTGAGCGCCGTGCCGACCGACCATCCGAACTATGTGGGAATGGTGGGGATGCACGGGAATGTCGCGCCAAACTGGATGACGCAGAACGCCGATGTGATTCTTGCCGTGGGGATGCGGTTCAGCGACCGTGTGACGGGAAAGATAGGTGAATATGCGCGGCAGGCACGGTTGATACATATAGATATAGACGCTTCGGAGCTCGGGCGGATCATCACTCCCGAGATTGCCATTCTGGGCGACGCGGCGGAGGCTTTGGCCGCCATGAAGCGTACGATCGAACATCGCGAGCGGCCGGAATGGTTCGCCGCCGCCGCCGAACAGTACGCCATCGAGAAACGCGAGGTGATCGACAAGGATTTGCGCCCCACGAAAGAGCGCGTCACGATGGGCGAGGTGATCGACGGTGTGGCACGGGCGGCGGGAGGCGACGCGATCGTGGTGACCGATGTGGGACAGCATCAGATGGAGGCGGCGCGCTATTCGAAATATACGGGGACGCGGCAACTCATCACCAGCGGCGGCCTGGGGACTATGGGCTACGGACTGCCCGCGGCGATAGGGGCCAAGATCGCGCTGCCGAACAGACAAGTGGTGCTGTTCTGCGGCGACGGCGGGCTGCAAATGACGATACAGGAGCTGGGCACGGTGCTCGAATGGCGGGTCGGTGTGAAGATCGTGCTGTTGAACAACTCGTTCCTCGGCATGGTCAGGCAGTGGCAGCAACTCTTCTTCGAGCGGCGATACTCGTCCACACCGATGACGAACCCCGATTTCCAGAAGATTGCCGATGCTTATGAAATACCCCACCGGAGGGTCGAACGGCGCGAAGATCTCGCGGCGGCCATCGACGAAATGCTCTCCACTCCGGGCGCCTACTTCCTCGAAGTGAAGGTCGACGAGGAGGATTGCGTCTTCCCGATGATCCCGGGCGGCGCGGCACTGAGCGAGATAATGTTCAACGAAAGCCTTTGAACAGTTGAAAGTTGAAAGTGAAAAGAGATGGAAAACAACAGGGAATATATCATATCGGCATTCACCGAGAACCATCCGGGGATACTGTTTCGCGTTGCGGCGGTGTTTCTGCGGCGCAAGATCAATATCGAGACTTTTAAAGTCTCCGACTCGCCGGTGAAGGGGATCAGTCTTTTCACCATCGTGGTGGTGGTGCCCGAGGCGATGGCGCAAACGCTGGTGAGGCATATAAACAAGATCGTGGGGGTGCTCAAGAGCGGGTACTACACCGCCGAAGGACAACTCTCGCAGGAGGTGGCGCTGTTCAAGGTGCGAAAGGCGATACTGAGGGGCGACACCTTCGAGCAGATCTCGCGGAGGCATCCGCTGCGGCTTTTGCAGATGAACGGGGAGTATCTCGTGCTGCGCAAGAGCGGCTACAAGGAGGAGATCGACGCGCTGAGGGACGACCTCAAGGAGCGGGGGCTGCTTATGGAGCTGTCGCGCTCGGGCTCGATAATCCTGCACCGCGAAACGGTGGAGGAGTCGATGACGGGGATATTGTAGTACGGATCGGGAATCGCGCAAGGAAGCCGATGCGAAGGAGAGAATGAAGAAAATTATTTATCCAAACAATACACTTATTAATATGGCAAAAATGAATTTTGGCGGTGTCGAGGAAAATGTCCTGCTCCGCGAAGAATTTCCGGTGAGCAAGGCGCTCGAAACTTTGAAGAACGAAACCATCGCCGTGATCGGTTACGGTGTTCAGGGCCCCGCCCAGTCGCAAAACCTGCGCGATAACGGATTCAAGGTGATCGTGGGCCAGGAACCCCGCTTCAAGGGTGAATGGGACAAGGCGGTGGCTGACGGATGGGTGCCGGGAGAGACCCTTTTCCCCGTTGCCGAGGCTGCCGCCGAGGCTGCCGCCAAGGGGTCGATGATCCTGTTTCTGGTCTCCGACGCGGCGCAGATCGCGCTGTGGCCGACGATCAAAGAGCAGCTCGCTCCGGGTAAGGCTTTGTACTTCTCGCACGGATTCGGCATCACCTACTCCGACCGCACGGGTATCGTTCCGCCTGCCGACATAGATGTTATTCTGGTCGCTCCCAAAGGATCGGGTACCTCTTTGAGGCGTCTGTTCCAGGAGGGGCGCGGGCTGAACTCCAGCTATGCGATCTATCAGGATGCGACGGGCCGCGCTTACGAACGTGTTGTAGCTCTGGGGATCGGCATAGGATCGGGCTACATGTTCGAAACCACCTTCAAGAACGAGGTTTACAGCGACCTGACCGGTGAACGCGGAACTCTGATGGGGGCGATTCAGGGGATCTTTGCCGCTCAGTACGATGTGCTGCGCGAAAAGGGTCACAGCCCCTCGGAAGCTTTCAACGAAACCGTCGAGGAGCTGACCCAAAGCCTGATGCCTCTGGTGGCCGAAAACGGTATGGACTGGATGTATGCCAACTGTTCGACCACGGCTCAGAGGGGCGCGCTCGACTGGTGGAAGCCTTTCCGCGACGCTACCCTGCCCGTTTTCCGCCAGCTGTACGACAAGGTGGCCGCCGGCGAAGAGGCTCAGCGCTCGATCGACTCGAACAGCCAGCCCGACTATCGCGAAAAACTCAATGCCGAGCTCAAACAGATGCGCGAAAGCGAAATGTGGCAGACGGGTGCCGCGGTGCGCTCGCTGAGGCCCGAACGCAAGAAGTAGTGGGAACGCCCACGGCGGATTTTTCAGGAGCCACCTCTCCCCCGGGAATCCCGCCACGTGAAATGAACCCCCCGGCCACTACGGTCGGGGGTTTTTGTTGGTTGGTCGCGGTTGTCGGTGTTGTCAGTCGCGGGCGGGCCGGAGAGTGACGACGAGGTACTCCGAGCGGGAGCCGAGGCGGAATTTGCCTCCCCAGATGCCCAGGCCCTGGGTGATGTGGTAGGTGGTGGTGCCCGAGGCGCCCGGGCGCGTGTGGGTGCCGTGGGAGAATTGGAATATGCGGTCGGTGATCCACGTGGCGGGCCATAGTTGTCCGCGGTGGGTGTGTCCCGAAACTTGCAGGTCGATCCCCGCCCGGGCCGCCTCTTCGAGCCGCAGGGGCTGGTGGTCGAGAAGGATCGTCGTCTGGTCGTCGAACAGCGGGGCGGTGAGTTGGTCGATGGTTTTGCGCTCGCGGTTGGAGGCGTCATCGCGTCCCACGATGGCAACCTCGCCTGCGATCACCGCCACCGAATCGCGCAAAACCCGAATTCCGGAGTGCTCCAAAAACCGCACGCTCTCGTCGATGCCCGAAATGTATTCGTGGTTGCCCGGAACGGCGAAAACTCCGTACGGTGCGTCCAGACGTCTGAGCTCGGCCGCGTAATCGAGTTGCCACAGCGGCCGTGTCGAAGTGTCGATCACGTCGCCCGCGAACAGCACGGCGTCGGGCCGTTGGCGGTTTATCATATCCACCCACCGCGCGAGTTCGCCCCTGCCGATGCCGAAGCCCAAATGCAGGTCGCTGGCCACAACGATCGTCAGCGGATGTGCAAGATGATCGGTCTCAAGCGAGATTTCGACACGGCGTTTGTTGTGGTAGACGATGTTGCCGATCGTGAAGATCACGGTGAGCGCACCTGTCAGGATGGCGAGCGTCAGCCAATTGCCCGTCACGATGCCCTTGGGGATGAGATGCACCAGGCGCAGCAGGTCGCCCGCCACGAAGGCGATCAGCAGATACAAAAAGATGAACAGCCATGCGGTGCCGATGCGGTAGACGAGCGAGGTGAGCCACACCGGAAGGGCCGTTCCGCGCGCCGCCATGCCGCCGAAAAATGCCAGCGTGAGCACGATGCCGCAGACAAGCACCACGATCCGGACGGTCGGCGCCGAGGGCGGAACAAGATGCCAAAGCCGCCACAGAACGTAGACGTTGGCGCAGACAAAAAGGAGTAGAATGATCGAAAAAAAGCCCATTTGGTTGATGGTCGGTTTCATTATGGTTTTTGTTTCAATGTCTTGAACGACAGTACGTGCCACGTCACTCCGACGGCCACGGCAAGCAGGACTCCACGCAGCCACCACGCGTGTACGGCCCAAAACGCAGACAACAGGATCGTTGCCCACATCAGCGACACCGAGACGATCTTGGCCCGCAGCGGAATGGCGCGGTTCTCACGGAAATTGCGGATGTAGGGGCCCAGGCGTTTGCTATCCATCAGTCGGCCGTAGAGCACGGGCGAACCCTTGCACCAAAGCGCCGCGGTGAGCAGAAGAAAAGGAGTCGTGGGCAGCACAGGCAGGAATATGCCCGCGATGCCCAGACCCAACGATATGGCTCCCAGAAATACGTATATGATTCTCACAGAGGGGCGTTCAGACGGGTTTAAAACTGTACGACAGGGGCGGTGGCGGATCCCTCGGCGGCCTCGAAATAGCCGCGGGGGGTGAAACCGAACATGCCCGCGAAGATGTTACCCGGGAAGCGACGCAGCGATGTGTTGTAGCCCTGAACCGTCTCGTTGAAACGTTGGCGCTCTACCGAAATGCGGTTCTCGGTGCCTTCGAGTTGTGCCTGAAGTTCGAGGAAGTTCTGGTTGGCCTTCAGCTCGGGATAGCTCTCCGCGATGGCCATCAGACGTCCCAGCGCCGAGGAGACCTCTCCCTGGGCCGCCTGATACTGCGCGATCGCTTCGGGCGACAGGTCGTCCGGACTGACGGTCACCTGCGTTGCGCGGGCGCGGGCTGCGATCACTCCTTCGAGCGTCGAGCCCTCGTGCGCCGCGTAGCCCTTCACCGTGTTCACAAGGTTGGGAATGAGGTCGGCACGGCGCTGATACTGGTTCTCCACCTGGGCCCACGCCTGCTTGACGGCCTCCTCTTTTTTCACAAAACCGTTATAGGCCGTCACACCCCACAGGGCGATGAGCGCCACGATAACGACTGCCACGATCCATCCTTTTTTCATAGTTTTCTATCTTTAAAAGTTTATAATTCCTGCATTGATTCAGAAACCGGTGCGTGCGCCGCCGCCGCCACTGCGGCCTCCTCCGAAACCACCACCGCCGAAGCCTCCGCCTCCTCCGAAACCACCACCGCCGAGGCCGCCGCCGAGCATTCCGCCGAGTATGCCCCCTATTACGGAGCCTGCGTCGGGGCCGCCGAAATGTCCGGTGTCCGGGCCGGTCGGGCCGTTGCCGGAATTGTTCCCTCCCCTGCCGCCTTTGCCTCCACGGCGCATGGCGATCGCTATCGAAAGCGCCGCCAGCACGACGAACAACAGGGCGATCGTGCCGACAATGCCCACGCCGTCGCTGGGGTTTCCGTCTCCGGCCGCTTTCAGTGCGGTGAGCTCTTCTTCGTTGTCGGTCAGCACGTTGTACACCGCGCGCATGCCCTCCAGAACACCCTTGTCGAAGTCGCCCGCTCTCAGAGGTTCGACCATGTAGAGGGTCTGGATGCGTTTGCAGATGGCGTCCGGGAGCACACCTTCGAGACCGTAGCCCGTTTCGAACTGTACATCGCGCTGGGAACGCACCACGCTGATGACCAGACCGTTGTCCTTGCCGCGCTGCCCCACCCCCCAAAGATTCAACACATTGTGGGCGAACATGTCGAGCGAGGCGGTCTCGACGCTTTCGAGCACCAGCACAACCACCTCGGCGAGCTGCTTTTGGCGCAGATCCGCGCACATACGGTCGATCTCCGCCTCGGTTGCGGGCGAAAGTATGCCGTCGGGGTTGGAGGTGAAACGGCGCGCGTCGTCAAGCTGCACGTTGGGCACCGTCCGCGGGGTGTAATCGCGGGAAAATGCCGGTGTGCAGCCGAGCAAAACGATGAGTGCGAAAAGGAGTTTTTTCATAGCCGCGACAAAGATACAAAATAATGTGCGAAAGTTTGAGCGGGCCGAAAACGTCGTTATCGAACGGTGTCGTAATGTGTTGACAGATCGAATGATATGAGGGTTTTTCGCAACACCGGATAAGATGTGTTTATTGTGCTGAAAAAACCATAAGAAAATACAATGGCAAAAACCGCGTAAACGGCCGAAAATCTGTCGAAATCAGCGAAAAAAGCGGAGAAAAGTGTTGTGGGAAAGGAATTTTTCGTACCTTTGCGGGCCGTTTCTGCATTTTTTCGAGGAACGCAACACGAATAAAAGGGGCCGGAAGTGATTCGGGCCCAGATAAATAAACAGAGGACAAAAACAACAAAACAAACAAAATGCCAACTATTCAACAGTTAGTCAGAAAGGGGCGCGTGAAGATCGAGGACAAGAGCAAGTCGCCGTCGCTCGATGCATGTCCGCAGCGCAGGGGCGTTTGCGTACGTGTGTACACCACCACCCCCAAGAAGCCGAATTCGGCCATGCGTAAAGTTGCGCGTGTGAGGCTCGTCAACGGCAAAGAGGTGAACGCCTACATTCCGGGCGAAGGACACAACCTGCAGGAACACTCGATCGTGCTGGTGCGCGGCGGCAGGGTGAAAGACCTTCCCGGGGTGCGCTACCACCTGGTGCGCGGAGCACTCGACTCGGCAGGTGTTGCCAATCGCAAACAGCGCCGCTCGAAGTATGGCGCCAAGAAACCCAAAGCGTAAAAATTAACAATTTGAGAGCGAATAGCTGCGTTGCTGCTCAAAATTTAGCTCGGTCATGTACTTGAGTACACTCCCTCGCAAATTTTTCACGCGCCTTGCTCTTCATCTCTCAAATCGCTAATTTTCAACAAAGTTTTTAAACGAATAGTATTCTAAAACAATGAGAAAAAGTAAGCCTAAAAAGCGAATTCTACTTCCGGATCCCAAGTTCTCGGACCCGCTGGTTACACGTTTCGTGAACAACCTGATGCTGGAT
>QMCE01769551.1_pt1 | contig 43469 bp, 13 predicted proteins | sample 1821851 | NCBI WGS metagenome assembly QMCE01 (sample SAMN09453174, study PRJNA476694) | Termite gut metagenome, whole genome shotgun sequencing project. | isolation source: worker | host: Odontotermes sp. | place: South Africa:Pretoria | collected 2016-01-28 | reverse complement strand
ACGGCGTTCACATCGGTATCCGCGTTTGTTGAAACCGGATGCCGGGTTGAAGGAAAATTTCAAAAAAGCTGCCTATATGAAACATTCTCTTGTTTATTGCGTAATGGTTTTTTTTCTCATGACCTTGCATGTTTTTATTTCCTGTAACTCGAATGTTATTTTGGGGATTCCCCGGGATGAGGTTCTGGAAAAGCTGAAAAGCCAAAATATCGATTTTATTTTAGAGGCTGATCCTGATGAAATATTGAATCTCAACAAGCTGCACCCTTCCGCTCCGTTTTATATAGGACTTTTGGTAAAAGCCGCGGATGATCCGGTTCGGGCGGCGGTTCTTTTTGAAAAGGCGCTTGAAAGTCCTTCCGAACAAGTTCGGAAAGCGTCCGCCGAACAATTGCTGCCGTTTCTTGTAAAAAAAACCGATAACACGTCCCTGCCCAGCCGGATACAAAAACTCAGCAAAGAAAATGATCTTAAAACCGATGCATCCATGCAAACACTGAACAACGCGGCCTTATATATGTTGGGACGATACCGTGAAATCAATCCCCCTGATGCTGAGGATTTTTTATCCTGGAACCTGGGATTTTATCTAATGGCACAGCTTCACATTGAAAAAAATCCTGGAGAAGCGCAAAAACAGGAAATCCGGAATTACTTTCTTGCGGGACCAATGGATGAAGCGCGGATTTGGGCTTTCGAAGAATTGCAAAAAATCTCTCCTCTGTGTATGACCGCCGCGGAAATGACTGCCATCGAGGGAAGAATTGCCGTATATAGATCGAGTTTTAATGAAGGAATAGAACGATTCAAAACCGTTATTGAAGAGGATCAGGCTTTGTTTTTCGTGTATATCGATCTTTTGCACGATTTAGGCAGGGCTTATCAGTTTACAAAATATCAGCAGGAAGGGATTGAGCGTTTTTCGGAATGGGAGACATGGCTGAGGGCCGGCGCTGAAATCGGAACATCAATTTTGAACATTGATGTTTCAGAAGCTCGCTACAGGCTGCTGTACTTTATCGGAAGGAGTGAATCGCAGGGGGAACATTATGACGCCGCGATACAGGCATTTGCGGAAGCGTTGAAGTTCACTTCTGACGCGGATCAACAGGATGCTTGCATTTGGTATATACTCAATGCGGTTCTTTTGGAACATCCTTCCGAAGTAAAGTCATATCTTCATACTTATGTGCCCCAATGGAATGATGATGAGTATTTTTCCGATATTATGGACAGGGTTTCCCAATATCTGGTTTCATCCGGAGATTGGACCGGATTGCTGGAAGTTTTTGCTTTGATGCAAAACGGAAAAGATGGTACGACAACAGCAAAATACGCGTACACTATTGCGCGTGCCGTCATGGAAGGTTTTATTCTGCCGGAAGCGGTGACAGACACCGCGGAAACGTATTTCAGAATCGCCTTTGAAAAAAGCGGAAAGTCTTTCTATTATAGGGCGCTTTCGGCGTCATTTTTAGGAGAAGAAGTAAATCCGCTTTCCGAAAAATCTGAATCAAACATAAAAACACTCATTTCCAACAAAGATGAGCTTGAATTTCTTCTCAATTTTTTTGAGTTTGGCGCCGGAAGTTTTGCCTATGCTTATTTCAGGGATTTGCCGCTGACCATTAATGAACAGCGGATCGCCGCGCGGCGTTTTATCCAGGCGGATAATTGGTACGATGCGATTCGAGTCTGTTCGGTGTTTATGAACCGTGAAGAATATGAAACGCGGCGGGAAGATTTGGAGATGTTTTATCCGCGGCCTTATGCGGAACTGATAGAAAGAAACGCCGCGGAAAATCAGATTCCTACGGAAATCTTTTTTGGTCTTATCAGAACGGAAAGCGCTTTTAACGCGAATATCAGTTCCTGGGCGGGGGCTGTCGGGTTATCGCAGCTTCTGCCTGATACGGCTTTGGATATGGCGCTTAGGATCGCGCGCAGAGGAGGGCCGAATTATATTGAAGACGGCAGCATTGATCTGCGGAATCCGGAAATCAATGTGCATATCGGCGCCTGGTATTTAAACTATCTTGTAGAATATACCGGAAGCCCTGTACTCGCATTGGTTGCATACAACGGAGGGATGGGAAGGGTGCGAAGATGGCGGACGGCAATGCCCGATTTACCGGAAGATATTTTCCTTGAAACTATCGTGTATGCGGAAACCAGAGAATACGGCAGGAGAGTTCTGGGCGCCGCCGCTGCTTACGGATATTTATATTATGGTATGTCGATGGAGGCAGTAATTGCCGATATATTTAAAGGTAAGCTCTGAAAACCAGTCCGGGATTCCCAGAGTTTACCGCGAATCTTACCAGGAGAATTATTAATCAGCGTGAACCGGATTTCTTCAGAACCAGACCACTCATCATTTCGCTCAGCGGCCGTCGCGGGAACCTTGATTTTAGGCATTAGCGCGATTTTTTTTGGTCTTTCCATTGCGGCGGCTCTTTTTGATCTACCCTTTTTTATTAAAGAACCGGGAACTTTTTTTGTCAGAGCCTTTGGGGTAATGGCTTTTATTATTCCGGCGTATCTTTTTTGGGCATCCTTTGCCTTGGCCGATCCTTCTTACAAGGCGGATAAACTGTTTCTCCTCTGTGTGAGCATCCTTCCGTTAATCACATTAGCGCTCGGATTCGGCATTCTCAAGGATTTTGATATTTGGTCCGGAACAAACGCATTTATCGCAAAAGCAGGCAGACCCGGTTTTGCGGCTATCGTTTTAACCATTATGGTTATTGAATGTCTCATCATCACTGCTTTAAAAATGATCTTTTTTAGAAAAGATAAGACACTGTTCAAAAGCACAGAGGAAGCAAACAAGAAAAAGGCGCCGAAAGAAAATCCGGTTCAGACGAATCTCCACGACATTCGGGATGTTTACACCGAAGCCGCATCAAATGTCGATGAAATTGGCTTGCATCCCGCTGATGAGGTGTCGTCAGAACCGAAAAGTGAACAGTCCTTTGTTTTCAATCTCCCGGAACCGAAACCGCTTGCCAGTAAGGAAACGTTTCAAAAGACGGAGAATCCCGGATCCGGGCTTTCGTTTGGTCTTGATGAAGATGCATCTTCTTCTTTGGAAGAACTTGAGATTCTGGATGGTTTGGATTTCAATGAAGAAGATGTGTTCAAAAATGCCGTTCAGGATGAACAAGTTATTCAGGACGAACAGCGCGATGATCAATCTTTGCAAGAACCGGAAGAACCGGAAGAATTGGAAAATCAAGATGATAATCTTGAAGAAGAAAATGATTCAGCCCAGGAAGATGATCTTCTGAATGATATTGGTGCGGATTACGAGGATGATGCGGATGCAGAAGATAATCTTCAATCTGATATTGATGAATTTGATACATTGGATTCTGATCTTGAAATGGCGATATCGGCCGCTGAGATTGAAGCCGAAAAGAAAACCCGGTCAGCGGCATTGGAAAAACATGTTACAGCGGAAACCAAAACGGAATCTCCTCCGGCAAAAAAACGCAAACGCTGGGGTTCGTATGAAATTCCTGTAGAAGGAATTTTGAATCAATATCCTGATGGGGAATATTGGATTATTGATCAGGTAACGCGTGATTCGGCGGTTATTCTCAAAGAAACGCTCAAGGAATTTAATATTCAGGCTGAAGTAACGGGAATCCGAAAAGGGCCTGTTATCACCATGTTTGAAATTCTTCCGGCGCCGGGCGTGAAGCTTTCAAAGATTGTGAACCTTCAGGATAATATTGCGCTCAGACTGGCGGCATCGAGCGTCCGGATTGTGGCGCCGATTCCGGGGAAACACGCGGTCGGGATTGAAGTTCCTAACAACAAACGGAACATTGTTTCATTCCGGGAAATTATTGAAGGCGAGTTGAAGCGCGATGGGAAAAAGTTTGAAATTCCGGTGATTCTTGGAAAGGATATTACCGGCGAGGCGCAAACCCTGGATTTGGTTCAAACCCCGCATCTTTTGATCGCGGGTTCCACGGGGTCGGGGAAATCGGTTTGCGTGAATTCGATCATCCTTTCCATTTTGTATCAGCGGTCGCCGCAGGAATGCCGTATCATGCTCATCGATCCTAAAATTGTCGAGCTTAAACTGTACAACGATATTCCGCATCTGTTGACGCCGGTTATCACAGAACCTAAAAAGGCGTTTCAGGCTTTGCAGTATTGTATTTACGAAATGGAACGCCGTTACGCCTGCCTTGATTCGATGGGCGTCCGCGATGTTCGCAGTTACAACAAACGAATAAAGGAACGGAATATCGCGACAGAACGGCTGCCCTACATCGTCGTTATTGTTGATGAGTTTGCCGACCTTATGGCAACCACCGGCAAAGAGTTGGAATCAACCGTTGCGCGGCTTGCGGCGATGAGCCGGGCTGTCGGCATTCACCTCGTTCTTGCGACACAACGGCCTTCCATCGATGTCATTACTGGGCTTATCAAAGCAAATATCCCCAGCAGAATAGCGTTTATGGTTGCCAGCAAAATGGACAGCCGCATCATCATTGATATGGTAGGAGCCGAAAAACTGCTTGGGAAAGGAGACATGCTCTATGCCGGCGTGGTGGATCCCTTCCCCGTCCGTATTCAAGGGGCTTTTGTTTCCGAGGAAGAAATCGAACGTGTTGTTGAATACGTAAAAACATTGGGCGAGCCTGATTACATTGATGATGAAATCTTTTTTGACGAAGATGATGAAGATACCGATCCTTCTCTGTTTTCTGACGGAGATGACCCTCTGTATGAAAAAGCGTTGGAAATTGTTATGTCTCAGGGAAAGGCCAGCGCAAGCTATATTCAGCGGAGGCTGAAAATCGGCTACAACAGAGCGGCTAGGCTTGTGGAAGAAATGGAACAAAGAGGAATCGTCGGACCAACGCAAGGTTCAAAACCGCGGGAACTGCTCAGAGGAGTGTAGATTTTTGTTAGATGCCTCCGGTAACGGGCCTATTTTATCTGGTACATCTGCATTGGACTGGGAACATGACCGTCATCATCATTGAAAACAGCCATCGCCTGGTCCATGTCATGGGTAATCTGCTTATCGATTTCGCCTTTATCAACCATACTCTGCATAATGCTGATGGTTTCTTCGTGGGTTCTGCCCGGATGGTAGGGTCTGGATTCACGAACCGCCTGATAAATATCGATACAGGCCATTAATCGGCTTACAAAGTCCAGTGGATAGTAGTTTGCAGGCAAATCAGGATAGCCCGTGCCGTTTAATTTTCGGTGATGCGTTACCGCCCAGCGGCATATTTTATCGAATCCTTCAATGTCTTTGAGCAATGTATACGACCAGGCCACATGACTTTTGATAATCTCAAATTCTTTGTCATCTAGTTTGCCGTTTTTTTCAAGGATTTCTGTCGGTATCATCAATTTACCGATGTCGTGCAGGCTTGCCGCAAAAAAGACATTGGCGCATGTTTCATCATCCATGCCGTAATAACGGGCCATGATATAAGCGCGGTTCGCGATTTGCTCGGTATGTCTGGCGGTAAATTTCGATTTATAGTCAATAATCTTTCCGATAAAATTCGCGATAGACATCATTTTTACCCCAGATAAATTTACTGTCCATTTTGGCATGAATTCTTTAAAAGTGGATTCCACGTTTTCATCGTGAAGCTGATCCAGAAGATCGCCGTCTACAACGGACAAAAACGTCTCAGCCGCGGCGGGAGTGAAACGTGTTCCCCGTTGGTCTTTTATATACGTTTGTAAAGATGCTAACCCGTCTTTATTTTGCGTTCCCAGATGTTTTGCGACATCTACCATGTCGGTGATTGCGATAAACTGCGCGCCCAGGGGGATTTCGTTTAATTTGGCACCAAAGGCGCCTGATCCATCCGCGTGTTCATGATGATAAAGGATAAATCCTTCCGTGTTGGACGGAAAAGGCAGGCAGGATACATTTTTTTCCCCGATGATACAATGGGTTTTCATATTCCAGTCCTGTTCGGGTCCTGGTTTTTCTGAAAGAATATATTCGGTGAGGGCGTTATCGTGAAGCAGCGCACAGGCAGTCAGACTGATTAGTGCTTCATCGGTCCAGCCCATGTACCGGCCCATTTTTGCATTTAAAATCGCGAGACGCTTTCCATGATTTGTAGGCGCTCCTAAATAAATTTTCTCTACCGCATCCAAACCTGTTGTAAGACTGGACAATAATTGATCCATACGAAATGTCATAAATCTGTATCTCCTTCATTTTTATTCACTTTAGAACTTGTTGCAAAACTCGGTTTGTTTTGCCCATTTTGCCCAAGCTCCTGCATTTTCTCGCCTAAAGGCTGCGAAACATGCATTTTTTAAAGGTTGCTGTTGCAAAAACTGGAGTTTTGCAACAGCCTCTTTAATTATTATTTTTTTTATGCTTTTTTACAAAGCAAAAATCGTTTTAATGCCATTAATAGGGTACAACTTAATGGAGGAAGCAATGAATAATCTTAATTCAATTCTAATTGAAGGGAATTTGGTCAGGGATCCGGTTTTTAGATCTACGCCCAAAGGCACATCGGTTTGTACTTTCAGCCTTGCGTCGAATAGGTTTTATAAGCAGGATTCTGAAACGGAAAAGGAGGTAAGTTTTTTTGAGGTGGAAACCTGGTCAAAATTGGCCGAAAGTTGCCGCAATTTTGGTTCCAAGGGAAGGGGCGTCCGGGTTGTGGGCCGGCTGAAACAACAACGGTGGAACGATACCGAAGGAAAACCACAATCAAAAATAATGATTGTGGCGGAACACGTGGAATTTAAACCGGTTTTCAATAAAGATTCGGATGCTTACAAAAAAAATGGAGCCGGAGAAACTTTTATAGCTGCCGAAACGGAAGTTCCTTTCGGAAAGGAGGATGCAGAAACAGCGGAATAATGTTGCGTTTGGCTTGTTGGGATATTTTTTAAGCAGTATCTTTGCAAGTTTCTTTTTTCTGGGGCTGCCTTAGCGGGCAGCCTTTTTTATCCGCAGAATATGCGGAGATTGTTGTGATATTACGGAGATTAGATGCATTAATCTCCGCAAAAAACACGGAGATTGTTTTGAAATACGACTATATTTGACTTCGCGGGGAAAAAATAGTATAATCTCCGTATAAATTGCGGAGATTAGGAAAGATAAACTCCGTAAGAAATGCGGAGTTGTTGAGTATGATAAAATATATCCATGAGCAAATAGGGTATCCAAGGTTTATTTGGGATGAAACCGCAATTTTTAATTGTTTAACACATATCGCGCTTCACCAAGGGATAGTACTCGGTAAAATGCGGCAATTTGGATTCGGGGATCAGCAAGAGGCAATGCTGAATGCTTTGACGGAAGAAATTACTAAATCCAGCGAGATTGAAGGTGAAATTCTCAATTCTGAACAGGTTCGGTCTTCGTTGGCGCGGCGTTTAAACATCAATCTTGAAAAGTTCGTTCCTGAATCGCATCATATTGACGGAATAGTGCAGACGATGATGGATGCGGTAAATAATTACAAAATTCCGCTGACGCATGAACGTTTGTTTGCTTGGCACGCTTCTTTATTTCCGACAGGATACAGCGGGATACACAAGATCAATGTTGCCTCGTATCGCGAGAAAGAAATGCAGGTTGTATCCACGAAACGCTATGAAGAGATTGTCCATTATGAAGCGCCGGATTATTTTTTGGTTCCGGCGCAAATGAACGGTTTTTTGGATTGGTTAAATACCGATGACAATGAGATTCCTCTGTTAAAGGCCGCAATCGCGCATTTGTGGTTTGTGATCATTCACCCTTTTAACGATGGAAACGGCCGCTTGGCGCGGACAATTACGGAAATGATGCTGGCGCGGGCGGAAAATACCGGTCTGCGTTTTTATTCGATGTCGGCACAAATCCAAAAAGAGAAAAAAGCCTATTACGATATATTGAAGCAAACGACGACCGGCGGCTTGGACATAACGCCGTGGCTCCTTTGGTTTTTCGATTGCCTTGAAAGCGCAATTGACGGCAGCGGCGAAATTGCGGGCAAAGTTCTCATCAAAGCTGAGTTTTGGCACAAACATTCGGCCGAGATTCCAAACAAAATACAGCGTGAAATCATTAATCGTTTGATAGACGGAATTGAAGGAAATGTAAGCTCCGGGAAGGCTGCGAAGATGTTTAAAATCTCACAAGATACCGCAAGCCGCTTGTTGAAAGATTTGGAAGCGCGCGGATTCCTTGCCGTTCAGGGAGCGGGGCGAAGCACGCATTATGTGTTAATCTGATTGTAACTAATTGGAAAGACTGATATTTTAGTATTAGTTCTATAATAATATTAAATAGGTATAAAATTGCGTGTTTTCGGGAGACTTCTTATGAAGCATACCATATTTTCGGTTCTTCTGGTCTTTTCTGCGGTATTTGCGGCAGCGGAACCGGTGGTCCTGACATTAAATGATGCAATACAGCGGGCTGAATCGGAAAGCAACGATCTTCGGCAGACATTAATCGATATTGAAACGGCCCAGATGCAGTCAAAAAATAATTGGACTCAGTTTCTGCCGGGAATGCGGGCAGGCGCGGGGCTGAATTACCGCGATAATCTTTTTACCGAAAATAATTCTGCGTCAAATCAAGGTCCGTTTAGTTACAGCATGTCCCTCAATCTTTCGCTCGATCTTAACGGCGGCATTCCCTATCTCATGAAAAATAATAATCTGAATTATCAAACGAGTCTTTTAAATTATGAAAATATCCGCCGCCGCCTGGAAGCTGAAATCGCAAAAACCTTCTATAATTTAATCGCCGAAAAGGAGAATCTTGTTCTTTTGGAAGACGTGCTGAGTCTTTCCGAACAGCAGTACCGTAAAAATCAGGTGTCGTTTGATAACGGATTGATTAATCAGCTTGCTTTGGTTCGGAGTCAGTTGAGCGTGGAAAACGCAAGGCTGGGGCTTGTAAGGGCGCAAAGTCAGTATGATATTAACAAGAATAATTTTCTCACAATTCTGGGATATGATCAAAATATCGATGTGAGTTTTGAAGGCAGTCTTGATGTTACGCAGCTTGCGCTTAACTCTGAAACGCTTATTTCAGAATATCTTTATAAGCGGCCCGATATTGCAAGCCAGCGGAACAGAATCGAGATGCTTGATAATACACGGAAGCAGACTACGATAAATGCCAGGGCTCCGTCGATTAGTTTATCAGCGGGATGGAGCGGCAGCGGATGGACCAATTTTTCAGATTCGATCAGCGGCGGTGTGAGCGTGGGGATTCCCATCGATTCATGGATTCCGGGGTCGGCGTCGTATCAGCGGGTAGAGAACGCTTCGAGGGACATCGAAAAAGCCAGACTGGATTTGCGGGATATAGAAAATAATGCCGCCGCCGAAATACGTTCATTGACGGCGAATCTGAACAACTCATGGGAAAGCATTGTTATTGCCCGCTTGAATATTGAGATTGCCGAATTGACCTATTCGCTTACCGAACAAGGCTTTCAAAACGGAACGGTGGAATTTATCGAGCTTGAAACCGCCCGAAAGGATTTGCTCCAGTCCCGGCAGGAATTACTTGTGCAGGAAACGGGCTATAAAAATATGATTTTTGATCTTGCAAGCGCGCTGAATCTCAATTGGGAAGATCTTATGGAGAGCGGTTCATGAAAAAAATAAAAGGACGAACAGTCTTTACGGTTATATTGATACTTTGCTGTGCCGCGCTGGCGGCGGCGATTGCGGTTAATGTATATAACAGGTTACATCCTGAAGAACAGCAGTCCAGAATCGTAACGACTCCTGTTGAAGCAACAGCGGTCCGGGTTGTGCCGGTTGAAATGGGCGATGTCCGGAACAGTGTTATTGTTAACGGCGAGATTTTGGCACGGACTCAAGTTTCCGCCAACCCGACCGTAGCGGGCAAACTGACAGACCTGTATGTTAAAGTGGGGGATTCCGTCCGCGCCGGACAGACCATCGCATTGGTGGACCCTTCCCGCCCCGGAGAAGTGTATTCCAAAAGTCCTGTCGTTGCCGCTATTTCCGGAACGGTGTTGTCAACGCCGGTAAACGTCGGCGATTCGGTAACGGCTCAATCGGTTATTCTTGTAATAGGCGACTTGAGCAGCATCGTTTTGGAGACCTATGTTCCCGAAAGATTTTCGGCCGATCTTCGTACCGGGCTTACTGCCGAAGCGGCCTTTGAAGCTATGTCCGGTGAAAGATTTACGGCGGAGGTGTATGAAGTTAGTCCTGTGTTAGACCCTGTAAGCCGGACAATCAGAATTAGGCTGCGTTTTCCCCGAAGGGACAACCGAATTAAAGCGGGGATGTTTGCTACAGTATATCTTGTTACAAGAGAGTCGGAGGATGTTACGGTCATTCCCAGAAGCGCGTTAATCAACACTGAGGGGAAATGGATTTGTTATACCGTGAATGATCAACATATCGCGGAAAGGCGGGAACTCATTTTAGGATTGGAAAGCGAAGATACGGTGGAAGTTGTCCAGGGCGTTACTCCGGGCGAAAGGCTTGTTATTTTGGGACAAAACTTTTTGAGTGATCAAGAGCCGGTCCGCATTGTAGAGTAGGCGTTACGATGAACATCCCAAAGTATTCGGTAACAAGGCCGGTAACGATTGTAGTTTTATACGCTCTCGCTTTAGGCATCGCCGCCACCATGATTCCGAATCTTGCGGTTGATTTGTATCCATCTACGACACAGCCATTTTTATCGGTGTACACGTCATTGTCGGGAGCGGGTCCCGAAGACGTAGAGCGGAACATCACGGATCCTATAGAAAAAGCATTGGCTTCCACAAAGGGCCTGCAGAACATGACTTCCAATTCGGGCTTTGAGTTTAGTTCGGTGAATCTTTCTTTTGATTACGGGACTGATATAGAGCAGACGATGTCGGATGTGCAAAATGTTTTGAATCGAATGGCAAACTCTCTGCCTGACGGAACCAGTACGCCGCAGGTCAGGCGTTTTGATATGGATTCCGCACCCATCATGCGGCTTGTGGTAAAAGGAAATTATACGCCCGATCAGCTTCGGCTTTTTGCCGAAGATTATATTCAGGCGCAGATTGAAAGGATTGACGGTGTTGCCGCGGCGAGTGTAACAGGCGGAACAAGGCAGATCGTAAAAGTGGAAGTTTCTCTGAACCGGCTGAACGCGTTCGGAATCAGTTTGAATGATGTCAGCAGTGCGCTTCGGGGACAGAGCATTCTTGTTTCCGGGGGAAGCATCACAAGAGGCACATCGGAATATCAGATTCTTACCCGGCAGGAATTAAACGATCTTGATGAGATTCGGCGCCTCGTTGTGAGAACCGTCAACCGGTCGGATAACAGTTCGGCAAACGTGAACCGTTCGCAGGTTGTACGCCTCGAAGATGTTGCCGAAGTCAGCATCGGATACAACGAAGACGCGTCGAGGGTTTATGTTGACAGCTTGAGCGGCGTGTACATTCAAGTTCAAAACGAGAACGGCAGCAACAGCGTTCGTGTCGCGCAGAATGTCCGCGATGCCTTGGATGCGGTGAACGCCGATCTTCCCAGAGGCATAAGCGTTGAAGTTCTTTCCGATAACACTTCGATGATCAACGCGACATTGCAGGAAGTGTATTCCAACGCGTTTCAGGGCGCGATCCTTGCGATGCTTATTTTGTTTTTGTTTTTGCGGAATATCAAGGCAACGCTTGTCGTCGGTCTATCGATGCCCATCAGTATTATACTGACGCTTATGTGCATGGCTGTTTTCGGGTTTACGCTTAACCTCCTCACCATGACGGGACTTATCCTTGGGCTTGGCATGATTGTTGACGGGTCGATTGTTATTTTGGAAAACATTCACAATTACCGCGAACGCGGAGCCAAGCCGAACATCGCGACGATTCTTGGCAGTCAGGAAATGATCCGCGCGATTACCGCTTCGACCGCTACAACGCTTTGTGTGTTTATCCCGCTCATCATTTATAAAAACGATCTTGAGATGATGGGGCAATTGTTCAGCGATCTTATTTTTACGGTTGTTATTTCTCTTGTGTGTTCGCTTTTGGTTGCGCTTACTTTGGTTCCCGCTTTGTGCGGTCCCATTCTTCGGCTGGATACACGAAAACAAAAGCCGCTGAAAAATCCAATGATTAAAAAAATTGATAACGCTTTTGAAACGTTTTTTAAAGTGATGGAAAGCGGATACAAAAAATCTTTGGATTGAGCCACCGCGCGTTGATTCTGATTTTTGTCATTCTCATTTTAATTTTTTCGGTGCTGCAATATTCCGGTATGGGGATGAATATGTTTATCCGCACAAGGACGGATGATAATATCACTATTAACATTTCTATGCCGCCCGGTTCTACGCAGGACAATTTGGAACCGGTTCTTATGCAGCTTGAAGATATTATAAAATCGGACATTGAAGGATACACGCATCTTATTATTACAAACAGGGGAGGCAGCAACGGCGCGTCTGGGAGCATCCAGATTACTCTGCCGGAACCCGCGAATCAGATTGATACTCCTGTAAGTATTCAGGAAAAACTGACGCCTTATATTTCGCAGTTCCCCGGATCGAGGATTCGATTCCGGGCCGGCCGTTCGATGAGCGGTTCTTCATCCGTTGATATCGCGCTGACATCGAGAGACAACGAAGCGTTAACGGAAAGCGCCGACGAGATATTGAATATCATCACGCAGTATCTTCCTGAGGTTGAAGACCCGGAAATCAATATTGTAGAAGGAAGTCCGCAGTTACAAATTGAAATTGACCGCGACAGAGCGGCGGCCTTGGGAGTTTCGCTTTCGGCGATTTCATCTGAAATCAGAACCTCGATGAACGGCGTTACCGCAGCCACGATCTCGCAGGGAGACGAACTGCTTAACGTTGATGTAATGCTTCGCCCCGAAGACAGAATCGGGCTTCCGACGCTGGACTCCATTTCCGTGAACAGTTCAAACGGTTCACGGGTTTCTCTTGCAAACGTGGCGAAGATTATTGAGAACCGCGCGCCTACCGGAATCCGCCGTGAAAATCAGGAACGGAGAATCAGAATTTCCGGAAACATTCCGCCCGGAATCGCGGCGACCGAAATGCAGGAGAAGCTCAAGGATGTTGTGGGACATTATTATATTCCGCGTGAAGGCGTTACCGTTCAGTTCTTGGGAGAGGCCGAAGAAATCCGTGAATACAATCTGCGCTTCCTTTTTATTATTGCGGTTGCGGTGTTCCTTGTCTTTGGTGTTATGGCGAGTCAGTTTGAATCATTTGTCGATCCTCTGATTATCTTCTTTTCCATACCGCTGCTGTTAATCGGGGTAATCTGGATATATAAGATCGGCAACGAAGCCATGTCTTTGTTTTCTGTTGTCGGCGTTATCGCTTTGGTCGGCGTTGTTGTTAACAACGGAATTGTGCTGGTTGATTACACAAACACACTCCGCGCCAGAGGAATGCTTGTTCGGGAAGCCTGTATGGAAGCGGGCCGCCACCGGCTCCGGCCGATTTTGATGACAAGCCTTACCACGATTCTCGGCATGGTTCCCATCGCGTTTTTCCCAGGTGTTGGCGCGGACACCATTCAGCCCATCGGAAAAACCTTTGTAGGCGGGTTGACCGTCAGTTCGTTTATGACGCTTTTTGTTACACCGGTAATGTATTCCATTCTCAATTCAAGGCATGATAAAAAGAAACAGACGGCGAAAGCCTCGTTTTCCAACAATCGGTAATTCATTGATTGTATGCGAAGGGTACATACTTCTGCACACTCTCGCGTGCGAGCCTTGGGGCGTTGAAAAAAGGTATGTACCCTGAGTCAAATACCTTACCAAAAACAACATACCCCGCTGCTTGCGGCGGGGATGTTGATTTTCTACTTTTTTCATTTTTTGTTGTTAAGCTGCTGATAAGTTGTTGTTATTCGTCTGTTATAATTTTAATGAGATGTTACTATTGGATTACATCTGTAAACAGTGCGGGGGACGGCGGTTTCTTAGGGGTGAAATTATCACTTATTGTTGACAAAGTCATTGTGAAAATTTGACATATCCTACAAAGCGTAGTAATATTTTTTTACAGAATGTCCGAAATTCCTATATAGGAGTTCCCTAGTAGATAACATCTTTGAAAAAGTAACAGTTATTCGCATACATGTAAGGAGAACAAATAAATGAAAATTTTCTTTATTATCATTCTATTTTCACAGTTTTTTATTAAGAAATCGTCTTATGGTTTTTACCCACCCCCATATATTGTGTTGCGATATTTGTACAGACACTATATATTGTGTGGCAGAGGATAAGGGAGTATGGATATGACGAAAAAAACATACATCCTGTTTCTGTTCCTTCTGATTTCCTCTGTCGCGGTATTTGCCAGGGGTGAAAAAGACAACGAATCCCATCAAGCCGAAGATCCTTCCGGTTTTGACAGTACGCTGGATACGAGCGGCCGTCTGACAGACAAAACGCAAAAATACAACTTTTATCTTGAAGCGCAGGACAAAGGCGGTAATACGTCCATTTCCGGGCCTTATAATATTTTTCTGGATCCCGAATCTGATCTTCCGGTGGTTACCATTATTAATCCCCGTGAAAAAATGCACATGCAGGGGAATTTGAATATTGTCGGAACCTGTACCGATGATGACGGCATTGCGCTCGTGGAAGTGTGGTTTAATGATGATGAAAACACCAAAGTGAGGGCGGAAGGAACCGATTTCTGGCTGTTCAACTATGACACCACCAGACTGCCTGATAAATTGTATAGTATTTCCGCGCGGGGAATCGATATCAACGGTGTTGCGGGCAAAGTTAAGCGGGTGGAATGGCATCTTGACCGGAAAAAGCCGGAAATAAGCATAACCAGTCATGAATCCGGGGCATTGGTAAACGGAAGAATAACGATACGGGGAAATGTCCATGACGGGAACGGTATAGAATCGTTGGAATACTCGGTTGATAACGGCGCAAGTTATAGGCCGATTAGGACAAGGTATGATAGAAACACGGATCAGTACAGTTTTGACGCGGCGGTTGATACCTCCCTATTTACCGATGGGGCAACGGTTATTCTGTTCAGATCCCGTGATTCATTAAACACCGAAGGGGTGATGTCGTTTCTGCTGTTTGTGAATAATACGCCGCCGGAAGCGGAAATTGTATACCCCGCGCCTGATACGGCGGTCAACGGAATATTTACGGCGGCGGGATACGCAAGGCACCCGATGGGAATAGCGTCGCTGACGTGGACGCTGGGGAAAGAAAGCGGGGAACTGCCGCTGATAACCGGCAACCCTTGGTGGGTTAAAGAATTTGATATACGAGGCCAGAATGTCAGAGATCTGAATCTGGAAATAAGGGCCGTTGATTTATCCGGCAATGTTACCGTAACCAGGCGAAGGCTTGCGGTGAATCAGGAAGCGGATTTGCCTACGGTTACGCTCACAGAACCGGCCGCGGGTTCGATATTTTCGGAGTCGGGACTGACGGTTTCGGGATTTGTTTCAGATGATGATGAGGCGGCGGCAGTGTTGTATTCGTTGAACGGCGAAGCTCCTGTGGAAATAGCCTGTTCAGACAATTTTTATTTTGTGATAGCGCCGCCAACGGTACCCGCGAGAACCAACTCTGTGGAAATATGGGCACGGGACATTACCGGTATAGAAGGCCGGAAAACACTGATCAGAAACATTATTGACCCCGGCATCGTGCCGCAAATATCCGTTGTGTCGGTGAGCTCCGGTTCCGGAAGAAGCGCCGCGGTTGAAGGGGAATTCCATTCAGGCATTGAAATCGATAGTGAAGCGGGAAAATCCCTCAATGTCATGATACAATCCGGCAGTCCGCTGCAAAGCGTCAGTTATCAACTGGGATCGCGTGAACCGGTACAGATTGTTCCCAGAGGCAGCCAGGGCGGGGAATATATCCAGACTATCCCCATAGGTCCTGACAGCGATTATGGGACGGTTCAGTTGCAAATTACAGCAAAAGATATATATAACCGTGAAACCGTGTTGAAAGATTATATTTTTGTGCCGGATTTTAGCACTCACGCGGAAATGGCGGGTCATGTTTCCTCGGACACATTACGGGACGGCCCCTTGAGCCTGATAGGGCTGAACGGACTAACCCATTGGCAAAAACAGATTACTTTGGCCTACGGAGAGAGACAACCCATACCAATAAGTGCTGCTATAGAAGAAGGCGTACAGATAAGACGAGTGACGGTGAGCATAGCTGATCGGCCGGTAATCAATGGGTCGGTTCGGAACAGTGAAATTCAAGCCCGGCTGCCGCCTGACCTGCCGCTCGGACTGAACACAGTAACGATGACGGCGGTAACGAGAACCGATGAGGAATATACGGTTTCCGGAGAGTTCTGGGTAGTGCGCCCAACCGAAGGCCGTCAAATCGATATAGAAGAAAGTTTTACCTTTTTGGCACCGCCGGAAGCGTTTCTTACGGATAACCGCGTCCTGCTGCTGACAGGACAGGCGACAGAGGGCCTGTATATGTTCAATGGGCGATCCCTGAAAACGGCTGAGATAAGCGGAGAAGGTTCCGAAACATTCAGGGTAAGCCTGAACGAACGGGGACTCGTTCAGCTTGAGGGAACACAAAAAGGTTTATTCGGTCCCTTAACCTTGACATTGACCAACAGCGATGACCGTCAATATACGGAGACCCGCAATTTTTTGGTACTTGACGCGTCTCCCGATTTAAGCGTGCGCGGCCCTGACAATATTTGGGTACAGAATACCGCGGACATACAACTGCAAAGCCGTGATGCAGAGTGGCTCCAACGGTTGGAATACAGCGTGAATCAGAATAGTACCTGGCGTCAAATAGTACCGCAGAGCGAACTTGCTTTGCTGGGAGAAGATACTCCGTACATTCATACCATCAGCCTTGCGGGTGTGGCGGACGGCAGTGTCAACATCAACGTGAAAGCGGTTGATATGGCCGGACGGGAAACCATTAAAACTATCCCGGTCCGCAAAGACACTCAAGCGCCCTTGGCAAACCTTGTGGTACCCATCATCGCCGCCAGTGTGAACGGAACTATACGGATAGGCATGGAAATAAAAGAAGCGGGCAGAATAGCGTCTATTCAGTATGAACGCCCCGGCAGTGCGGCAGAAGACGGCGGGGAAGCTCCTCCGCCCTATTCAAAATTAGCATACTCAGCTTCCGATGCCGGCGGCGAAATGCCGCTGAAATTCTTTGATGTTGTTCTTGACAGCGTAGAAATGCCCTTGGCTCAAAATATGAGTTTTGTTTTTACGGATATGGCCGGCAATGTGTCAAGGCTGTCACAATGGCCGTTCCGCATTGATGAAGTCATGGACCTGCCGGTAATTCAGATAAGCCTGCCCATAGAAAAAGAGGTAATAACATCGGACTTTGTCGTATCCGGCGTTTCTTATGATGACGACGCGGTGAAGTTCCTGCACTGGCGCATAGACGATGAAGCGGAACAGGTTATGGAGATTCAGCATAGTTATACGCTGCCTATCGCGCTTACCAGCATGACTGATAATGAACACACGGTAACTATGTATGTTGAAGACATCTACGGCGTTATGGGTCTGCCGCAAACCCGGAGTTTCAGAATATCCCTCGCGGAACCTTCCGGTGTGGTGCAGGGTCCCGGCCTTGGAGAAATACTCGGCGGAAATGTAGAGATTTACGGCATAGCTAATGATATGAACGGCATCAAAAAGGTGCAGGTTTCCCTGGATAACGGCAACACTTTTAATGATGCCGATGATATTACCGATCTTGATGACATTATCGTTCCTGCCTCGGAAACGGCGGATTCTGAAGAAGAAGTTCCTGTTTCCGAGGACGGCAGCAGTGTCAATACAGATGCTGACGGTATCTTTAAATGGACGTACACACTGAATACCAAGATACTGGAGGACGGCCCTAATGTCATGTTTGTCAGAATATGGGATGAATATGACATCAGCGCGATGTATGCCAGTATGCTGGTTGTTGATAATACCCCGCCGGAATTGAGCATCGACAGCCCTTATGACGGCGTCGGTACTAACGGCATATTGTCCATCGCCGGAAACTCCCGCGACAATATTATGCTTGAATCAGTGCAGGTAAGACTCAGCAGTCTTGAAGGCGCTGCCATACCGGAAGAGCTTGCCTTGCGGGAAGTACCGGTTGAAACGCTGATACTGGAAGAAATGGATTTAAGCGATCTGCCCGATGGTTCGTATAACGTGGAACTCATATCAACCGATGTAGCGCAAAATACCACCACTCTTTCCCGAAACATCAAACTGACTCAGGACGCTCAGTTTAATTATGTGGATATATTGTATCCCTTGAACGGTGAATATGTACAAGGATCATTTAACTTGTATGGTTATGTTGACGGAGTCGATACCGCGGAAACGGTTACTTTGACTTTTAATGGTCTGAATGAAAAAACGGAAACCGTCACTCCTACGGGGTTCTTCCGGTTCTCAATCGACGCAACGGACATGATTCCCGGAACGAATACGCTCGTAGTCAAAAGCGTGTTTGGCGGAAGGCAAACCATTGAGTCCTCAATACGGACCGTCCATTACGAAGCAGCCGGGCCTTGGGTAACGGTAGATACCATGACGATGGGCGACTTTGCTTATGAACGGCCCTGGCTGAGGGGCAGAGCCGGCTATGTGCTGACACGGGAAGAAGAGATGCTGTTGGCTGATAAAGCAACAGCCAGAGAAATACGAACCGCCGTAGAAGCAAAAAAACTGGAGAGCGTTGAACTGTCCTTTGATAACGGCAATACCTTTATTCCCGTAAAAGCCGTCCGCGGCAAGGACTATAATTGGGAATACCGCCTGGAAGACGGCGATATGCGCGAAGGTGTTCATTACCTTATGATCCGCGCGTCTATGGCCAACGGAGAAAAAGCCGTTACCCGCTTATTGGTGCAGGTGGACAAAACTCCGCCGGTTATCCGTTTGTTTACCCCGGAATCGGGCGGCCGTTATAACAACGAACTGCAATTTGCCGCTTTGGCGCAGGATGATAATGAACTGGCAGGACTCACCTATCATCTTCGTGAGGGGGACAAGTCCGCTTATGAAGTACCCGGTTTCCTCCAGGGCCTGTACTTTGAAGGCATTATCCCGCCTTTTATCAGACAGCTAAGCAATGACGCTCCCGCTGTATTATTCGGCGGCGGAGCCACCTATACGGACTTTGGCATGGGTTTAAGTTTTTTTGATGATAATGTAAAGCTTCAGGTACAGTACGGCTTTATAACCCAAGATCTTTTTGAACAACTGGGCGGAGAAAGAGAATTGCGCTATGGCGGTCAGGTACTGGGACTGAAACTGCTGGCAAACATATACACCCTGCCCTTTGCCTCATTCTTGGGGCCGGATTGGGAATGGCTGTCTGCTTCTTTCGGCATAGGCGCGAATTTCTCTCTGTTTGATATTGCCAGTGAAGGGTATACCCAGAGCGGCAGTCCAACGTGGATGAGCGCGTTGTTGGTTCAGATAGAATTTCCCAAGGTTACCATACCAAATAGAACATTTTTGCGTACCTTTAGTATGTTTACGGAAGGACAATTGTGGTTTGTCCCAACAGACGTAGATGCGGCGGCGTATAACCTCGAGACAGTAATACCTCACATTATTATCGGGCTGCGCTTGTATATTTTCTGATGACGTAATCATGGAGATTGTTATGCGTAACAAGGCAATGCAATGGAGAAGCTCGTTGGCTTTAAGCGCCATCTGTCTGATACTGGCAGTGGTTTTCGGCTCCTGTGAGCAAAGTGTTGGTTTTGGTAATACCATAGATTTTGAAGCGCCGACTCTTACCGTAACAAGCATTATTCTCCCTGACGGAACTAAAAGGATAATTGAGGGAGATAGCAGCATTCTCATCGGTCAAGGCATAAAGGTTGGTCCTGAATGTATCCTGACAGGAGAAGCTTGGGACAATGTTTTGGTTACCGGAATACAGGTAGAAGAAACAGGTCCCAACGCGGAAATAATAAACGGCAGAACGCGGGTATGGAACAATGCGGAAATAAGTCCCAAAGGTCCCGATGGGAAACAAACCTGGCGTATTGCGCTGGACGGCATCCAAAAGGGAGAACGGAATATCACCATAAGCGCCTTTGATAAACACCAAATCCAAGGGCTAAGCATGACGCGAAACCTCACCTTACTGGTAGATACGGACCCTCCATTTGTGGAAAGCGTTAGAATTGAGCGGTCTCCGGGAGCTTACGTTGACTTGCTGTCCAAAAGCAGACTGGAAACTCTGGACCCGAATAAACTTGAGTATGTAGACTATTTTCAAAATACCATCCGCGCTTCAATTGTGCATGATTTTGAACTATCCGGGGTAAGCCTTAATTTCTTGAATGAACAGGGAGAGGCAGTGTTTTCGGAGGGGCTTGAGCGGGACAGCGGAGGACTTACCACGCCGATGTGGCTGATAACCGAGGAAATGCTGACTGGCGCCAATCCCGACTACAGTTCGGGGCGGCATTATCTGCAAGCGGTTATAACCGCGAAAGCGGAAGCCGGGCACAGCGGACAAAATGATGTTTATGATGAAGACGGTGATGGTCTTGTATCCAATGAATTGTACAGCCTTTGCTGGTATCCGGAAGCGGACAACGCGCGAATACAGATGGACGAGGAAACCGAAAAAATACTCAAAGAAAAGGGAGCAATATCCACAGAGAGAAACAGTAATATCCCCATAACAATATTTGACGATGATACCCTGCACGCGGTATATACGGCGATAGTTTCGAAAGCGGACTGGGACTTGTTTATGCAGGGGGAAACGGATGATCAAAAACTACAATCCCTTTATGATGCCACAGAGCGTGAAAAATTTCCCCAAATAAGCCCCGTGAACGTCGGCTCTGTGAGAAATACCACTATTCCAGTAACAAGCGCCAGTGAACGGGGTGAGTACCGCCTCGTTGTTCTGGTACAGGATACCCATGCATCAGGACGTTGGACGCACAGATTATTTACCGTTCAGGTTATGGAAGATGGAATTCCGGTCATATCCGTTACATCTCCTGCTGAAAATACCAGTCCGGTCTTAACTGATGGAACCTTTACACTCGAAGGTTCTGTGCTGAATTTGGATGAAGTTGAGTTTCTCAGAATAGCATGGGTTCCTGACGGCCTGGGCTTGAGTGCAAATGAACAGATGGAAAAAGGGCAGGCAGTTCTCATAGATAATGCCCCCGCAGATGGCATACAGATATGGGATGAGGACGATATTGTACTTACACGTATAGAGGACCGTACAATAGGAACCAAAACATTTAAACAGCAGACTTTTAAAAAAACCTTTAACATATTTACGGATTTTATGTACAATGGTCTGGAAAACGCGCCGAAATTGTTCATACTGTATACCCAGAGTAAAGGGATTGATGTTTTCCTTCCCTTCCGCCTGATGCCCTATACTACCCCTCCGGAAATTGCCGTTGAACGTCCTGTGAATGGGGCGAATTTCGGAAAAAATGAAGAAATACCATTTGAAATCCGTGTCAAACCTGATAAAACCGGCGTACCTATTGATCCAGATTCTGTGACACTTATATCTGTAACAGATAACGATAAGCCCATTCCGCTCACAAGAGGTACCGGAGAAAATGAAAATGTATGGACCGGTAATACAGCTTTTCCCAATGAGGGGAATTATTATTTCCGGGCTGCCGTAGAAGACGAGCTTGGCAATATAAACCAACTGGAGCGGTATGTCATTGTTACAACATTGCCGGAGTTTAAGGAAATTGCTTCTCCTTACGCTGAAGGGACAACATTCAGCGGACGGGACACCATTAACCTGCAGGCTGTTTTTAGCGGTTCTGTAAATACGGTTACCGGTATGCCAAGACTGGTATTGGGGGGATTTGAAGACGACAAACCCCGTTATGCTGCATACAAGGACGGAGCGGGAAGCGCGACGCTGAATTTTACCTATCCTGTACAAGCCGGAGATAAAACAACAGCCGGCGGACTCACTGTAACTAAGATAGACCTGAAAGGAGGTTCCATCAGCAGTGAGGATGATCTGTCAAGTATTCCAGAATCGCAGCTGAATCTTCATGTTGACAGTATTGTTCCTAAAATTACCAGCATTGCGATTACCGGCGATAGCGATGAATGGCTGAGGGCGGGACAGGAATTGAAAATTACCGCTGACATTGATAAACCGGTACGAGTTTTGGGAAATCCTAAACTGAAATTATCTTTCAATGGTAATAGCCGGGAAGCAAATTTCCTAAACACCGAAGGTCAGAGCCTTGTTTTTGCCTACACCGTAAAGGCCGGTGATACGGCAAATCCGGTAAGTATAGCCGCAAACTTATTTTCTGAAGAAGACCGTAAGATAATTACCGACACTGCCGGCAACAACGGCAATTGGCTTTCTTTAACAGAGAATCCTGATGTTACCGGAACGGTCTACATAGATACAAAAGCGCCTCCCGCACTGATAATTGAGGATATCACAGAAAATGAAGGAATACCGCCGATAAAGGTGCGGATAAAGGCTGCAAATGTTGAGCTGAACGCAAAAGTGGAATATACCATTAACAACGGTACAACATGGACAAGCATTACTGGCCCATACGAGATTCCCGGAATCACTGCTCCCGGAGACTATCAGGTATTTGCACGTCAAACAGACCCTGCGGGCAATGAAAGCGGACTGTCAAATGAAATATCCTTTATCATAGGAGAGACAAATCTTGCCGCCTTGGTCTGTGACGTACCTGACGGCGCATATCCTGCGGGATCAGATTTTTCCTTTGAACTGCTTTTTACCGGAAAAGTAAGCGCTTCTGTTGGGGGGCCAACGATAACAATTGGGCGAAGTACCGACGACGCACAAGACATAACCATTCCGCTTGCGGCTAATGTAACCAATGATTTTGCCCTCAACTTTGAGTGGAATAATATTCCTTCCGGCTATTTGTGGGAACCTTTAGTAGTAAAAGATATTAACCTAACCGGCGTTACCCGTGATGACGGTACTGCCCCCGGCGGGAATATTGCAAGTGTGATAAGCGAATACAACAGTTCCCGTGCAGGGATACATGTGTTATCTGTAGCGCCGAGTATTACTGAAATACATACCGGCGGGGATGCCGTTGTGGATCAATATGAAACAATTGAAGAAGCGTTAGACGCAGCAGATACAAAAGTTCTGGATAACGAAACACTTGTCCTGCAATTTAGTCAGCCGGTTTTGCCGGAGAGCGGAAACATCACCATTAAACCTGCCGGCGATTGGCTTATTCCTCCGGTATTAACCAGTGATGAGTATTATGAGATTACCAAAAATTTGAACGCCGCAGACATAACAGTGCTGGAATCAGCCTATATAAAAACCACTCACGGACTCAAATTAAACGGCGGCAATTATGTTCCTGATACGGCTGCCAAATATGTGCTGCGATTTGACAAAGGACTGGATGATAATATTCTCAGAGCGGTTCTTGAAAGAGCCGGATACTTACGGCAGATCATCGATGTGCATTCCACTGCCGGAAGCGGAACCAATGAAATAACGGTAACAATGAATCCGCCTCTCCCGGACGGCAGAATATGGGAAGTTACTATTGGTGACGTTGCTTTTATCGATCCTGCAGGAAACAAGTTTGCTGGAAGTACCGTGTATATATGGTCCGGCAAAACAGCGGTTCCGGTTATCAGGGTAAACCGTGTTTCAAATAATCATCCAACGACAAATCCAACAGGTCAGATCGCAACCGCAAATATACCCGGAACCAAGGTGCAATACCGCATAGACAGTGTAACACCAGATGCGGATATATTGTATGAAACAGTTTCTGATAATAACCGTATTGCAATAATTACAGATGATATGAATCTAGCTAGTACATATAACATTCCAAGTTCTATGGGAGTGATAACTGATGGCACATTTATAAGCAGTTCTGCCAATTCACAGATTGATGACATAGAAGCTGACGCCTTGGAAACATTAGATATCACAGAGCCTTATACAGTAATTAAAACCATAGGGGATGACTCTCTATATACCGCCCGCAAGGATTATATAGCGGCAAACGCGGCACGAACCAATCTGGAGGATAGTGATAATGGGTACGAAGGGGTGTTTAAGACCGTGGTGGTTTATCGGAATGTTACGGCTGGTAATTATGTAAAGTTTGAAGGTTCCAATGTAAACGGCGGAGTGCCTACTATAGCCGGATTTCCTTTAGAGATTGAGGACTACAGGACAAGTAAATATGCCTATAAAAATACTTCCGGCGCGAATACAGACTACATTTGGATAACGTGGGAAATTGTCAGTGATTTTTATCAAAAGGGCGTAAAAATATCTAACGATGAGGGTCCGTATACAGGCGCTTCTTGGGCAGGTGACATTAATTTCTTTATTCCCCGTAAATACGGAAATTATGGGTTACGGGTTGGTAACGGGTTTTAAAGAGGAAGGGCGGAAAAGGAGAAAACAATGAATACAAAATCTACTGTACTGATATTCGGCTTATTCATATTAGCACTGGGAAGTTTCTTGTGCTTTTCCTCTTGTGAAAGTCCCGTTGGCTTGGGAGTTAAACTCAACTTAACGCCTCCAACCGTCACCATCGAAAGCCCCGATTTTATGGAGAATGTTCCAAATGAATTTGAAATCAGCGGAACCGCTGCGGATAAAGAGGGAATAGCTGTGTTGACTGTTACGGTGGAACGCGTAACAAAAGAGGGGAATGGGTGGAAGCAAGAATTCCGCAGTGAGCGCGGTGTGTGGAACCGCCGGAGTTCTCTTTCCCAGGAGTGGGAAGGCGTGGAAAACGATGGAGGGACTTGGAATTCTCTTGGTAATAATGTAATCGAATGGTCAATACATGTCGCAATGCCGGAAGATGCGGTTAACGGGGAATATCTTATCAGCGTGAGTGTGGAAAACAGCGTTAAAAGGGCAAGCGCGGTACAGCAGCAGCGAATCGTCAAAGACACATCTCCGCCGGTTGTTGAAATACTTGCACCGGTGCTTAAACGCGATGGTTATACAGAAGCCAAAGAACTCTTTGATACCTACAAGCTGCAGGATCCTTCAACATTAGACCGTCTGCATAATGGGGAAATAGAAGTTCAATATGAAATTTCCGATGAATTTTCTTTGGCAGGATTGAGTTTTCATCTTGCGGATAATGAAGGAGAGGAAGACAATAAAGAAAGATTCTTTTATTACAGCTATACACTGCCGCCGGAAGAATTGAGTTGGAGCGGGAAAACAACAATTGCCGCGGACGAAATTACCGACATCGAGGGAAATCCCATTACAGAAAAAAAATACCTCCAATTGCTCAGTACTGTTACCGATAAGGCGGGCAATGAACAAACCCTCAGTCACGGTTGGTTCGTCTGGTGGCCCGACGCGGATAAACCTTGGGTAGATGGTTTTGGTGTTGAAAAACAATCAGAGGCTCAGGAGCGATCCAGAGTATACCCCGGTTCAAGCATTCAGGGGCAGGCCTATGACAATAACAGTGTGCATTCCGTTTCCTATAAGATATACAATATCGACAACGGAAGAAACGAACTTGTTGCTGAAGACATTCTGCTTAATGAGCCTCTGGAAATAGGAATGCCGCCATCCGCGTTTTTTAACTGGACCATCATCACGAGTCCCGAAAAATGCGCTGTATACAAAATTGTTATCGATTCTTGGGATGCGGTTGAGGGTGAGGATGCGGACGGCAAGAAGGTTTTTATTAAGGGCAATAAAGGAGTAACGGTCGAGCGTTACTTCTATGTATACGATATTGACGCGCCAAGTATTACATTAGAAAGTCCTTCCGCGCAGGACCCCTTGTTTGGCGATGAAAACGGAAACTTTACGGTAAGCGGAATTGTTGGAGACGGAGTTGAACCTGTGAGTCTTCGCATGGTATGGCTTAATCCCAATGCCGATGTGAATGATGACAGCCGTATTTTATATCAGTCCGCTGAGTACGATGGCTGGAAGAACACAGCAGGGAAGGATACTAAGGGGAACCTCATCTGGGACTTGGAATTGGGTCAAAAAGAAATTAATCCAGATACCGAACGGGCTGAAAAAACATTCAGCAAGAGCCTTAATCTCTTTACCGATTTGAATGTAGGAGCAGGAACCGATCAATTCCGTCTGACGGCTCAGAGTTTTATCCTTCGGGTCGAAGGCGATCCAGATTCAGGACGTGCGGTGACTTCACTCAATTCAGTCCGGGGCGACATACAGCCGCCTTCATTGAGCATTGAAAAGATTAGAGTCGAACCAGCGGCCGGTGAGGTTAAGAATTACACAACTGACATTCTCAAAGATGGTGCAATGGACTTTCTGACAGAAGGAGATAACATTTATCTCTCTGGAACATGGAATGATGATTCTGCTGAAATATGGAAAGACGCGGAAAAAATGGGCGGCTTTACGGTGTCATGGAATGATAAGCCTGTTAATAACGCCCTGCTGGAATATGACGGCTACAAGGGTACATGGAAAGCGGGTCCCATAGCATATCAGGGTGAAGGCTCAGGACACATTAAGGTTTCTTTGCAGGACCTTGGCAATAATACAGCACAGAGTTCTTTTTCCGCGAGAATAAATACCTTTAAGCCCGTATTGGTGTTTATCACGAGTGATAAGAGCGACGGCGCGTATAAAGCAGACGAAGAGATAAACATCTATCTTGAGTTTAACAAAGAGGTAACATACACCGGTTCCGATACGCCGTTTCTTACCCTGAATAATGGGAAACGCGCGGAACATGACCCGTTCAGCAATGGTACTATGCGGCACATATTTACCTACACTGTTGCTAGTGGAGATGATACCTTAGACAACAACGATAACGCTATTGACCTTAACGTTGCCGGTATTAACTATGACAGCGGGACATGGACAGGCGGCGGAGTTGCGGATATGAAAATTCCTACCGGGAAAAACCTCAGTGATACCAAAAAGATCAAAATTGATACAAGGTCTCCCAAAATAAGCAAGGTAGAATCCCTAAACAGCTCAGGTTATTACAACGCTGACAAAACACTGTATCTGAGACTGATTTTTGACAGCGATATCGTGTTTAACCCCGGAACCGAGAGAAAGGGCGCTCAATTAACCCTGAATTCCGGCACAGACGCTTCTACCGAAGCGCTTACCCAAAGTGTGAGCGGACAGAATTCTTTGCTGTTCACCTATAGGGTTAAGGCTGGGGAGAATACGGATAATTTATCCGTTGCCGGTTTTGTTTTGGCTGGCGGCGCAACCCTTACCGATACAGCGGGAAATTCTTTGATTGATTTTACCGTTCCCGCAGGAAACAATCTCGCCAGTGGCATTATCATCGATACAGAGAAACCTGCTGCTCTGGTAATAGGGGCAAACGGTTCTCAGAACTTCTTTGAAATTGAAAGCGAGCAAGAAGTGGACGCTTCGGTGGAATACCAGGTTAACGGCGGCGATTGGCTTGTATACGATGAAACCAACGTAAAACCTTTTGCTGTTGCCGGAACTTATACGGTACTTGCCCGGCAAATTGACGCGGCGGGGAACGTGTCTGATAACAGTAATGAGATAGCGCTTACCATTGCTGCCAAAGGTCCTTTGTTGATCAGTTTCGGCGGCAATCCTCCCGGAACCTATGGATTGAACCGCAAAATTGAGATCAGCCTTAATCTGAGAGAACCGGTTACCGTTACCGGAACTCCCCAATTAAAGCTGCAATTCGGCGGTGATACTACCCGCACAGCGGAATTTGATGCCGATAGTAATGACACTGATAAACTCAAGTTCTCCTATGTAACACAAACAGGGGATGCTGCGGAGGCGGTGGAAATAAAAAGCTTTAACCTTGAAGGGGTTGGGTTGAAAACAGCCAACGGGGCAGACGTGAAAAAAGAACTTGCCGACGCTGTTCTATTGAGACTGGCTAACAAACAAGGTTTGACTTTTTATACCCGCATTGCCATAGATACCAGCGTGCCTGAATTTGTCGGCGCGGAATTTGATAGTGCAGAGAACAAACTGACCATCAGATTCAGCAAGAGTATTTTTAAGGGATCCGGCAATATCACCCTTACGCAAGTTGACGATTACCTTGCTCCGGCAGTGTTACTCCCGAATGAATACAACCGTTTTGGCGGTGATTCGGAACTGGGCGGCTATTACACCATAGGAACCAGCAACACCGATGCGGCGGGGAAACCTGATCTTACGGAAAAATATATTTTGAATTTCAATTTGAACACGGATGATGAAACGGTGACGAATGCTCTTAAAGGACAAAACGCCGACAAGGTTATTATTCCCGTGGTTTCCAGTGCGGTTACTGTAGCAGGAGACGATAATAATACTCTTGAGATATTGCTTAGCGGCAGTTATGCCTTTCCGGTAAAAGGGGTAGAATATAACATTACCTTTAGTGCAGGATTGGTACGGGATGAGCTGAATAACCCTGTTGCCGGAGAAACGGCATACCGCAATGAGGATGAGGAGAGCAGAGTAATACCTTCCGGCATAAACCCTGTTTTTATTCGGATAAATAAAGAGAAGGCAAGGATAGAGTGGACTACTGATAAATTTGATCAGTATGCTTGGGTTGATGGGTATGATGATAACGCCAGGATTTCTTTTTACCATTCGGTACAGCCCATTAATGGTCAATTCAAAATAGACTGCCAGACACCTACCGCGCAGTTATCGTATGTAAAAACATTAGTCAATTCTCCTCCGATTCAAAATTATAAGCTAACTCCCCCTGAGGAGCCGGATTTTGACATGCCTGAGAAGGATTTTGATTATACTAGTTATTATTTATATACTGATCCTGTTAATGGGGATACATATTATGAAATAGAAAGAAGAGATGCAGAAGCAAAAGTTGATCCAACCAAGCCAACATATTTTATTAAATTGGCGGAAGTTGCAGATTACACGCCTAATGCCTCTGTGCTTTTAATTCCAGCTTCATTTGCGGAGCACTCAGACTTCGGTAACTTAAGGGAAAGTTTTATTCCGCCCAGAACGGATTATACATCGGGAACAAAAGAGTATGGTTTTGTTATAGGTATTATGGCGCGGGCGATAGTTAAAGACGGAGACAACATCATCGCAGAAGCCGAACCAGCGTATGAAAAAGCCGCCCGTTCGACGGTACAATTTAATTTTCCTACTATTTGGAATGTTGATCATGATGATGATGATAGTACTCCTCGCACTAATATACCTTCACTTCCATTTGATGAACGTAATGGGTACATAACCCAGCTTTGGATTCGGGGGGGGGACAGACCAAGCGGCAGTAATTCTACACCGGGCTTTCCTTTGTCTTGGGATGAAAGAGATTATTCAGGTATACGACTGATGTGTATAGAAAATGGACACGATTGGTATTGGATTTCTTGGGAAGTAAATGAAACAATGTATTTCCATTTTCTTGAGGGAACTACTCCAGCCAGCCAGAGCAACGCAGCATTAAATGATTTACAAAATAATGGCCCCATCGAGTGGGCATGGGGGCAGGCAGGTTGGGCATTCCAGCACGATAACTTTCGTTTGTATCCCGGAAGCAGCCTTAAATTTAACGACAGTACTTACAATCCTCCCGGAGGTACGCCGCCTGGTTGGGGAATTGAGACGCCTAATTTAGAAACCCCCTTTAGGTGGCCGGGGGAGTTTACGGGGAAACGTAGTGGTCCCACGTTTCTCCGCAGAGCAAGCCGGTAATCAACAGCCTTCTGCTTTGCCTCGCAATTGTTGAGCGGGCAGAGGGTTGTTGCAGTAATCGACGAAGTTCTGTGGAAGAGCCTTAGTCTGTTTACCAAATCGAATATTTTTGCGCACCTTTAGCCTGTTTACGGAAGGGCAGTTGTGGTTCGTCCCAACTGATGGAGATGCGGCGGCGTAACCCCGCATTATTGTCGGGCTGCGCTTGTATATTTTCTGATGACGTAATCATGGAGATTGTTATGCGTAACAAGGCAATGCAATGGAGAAGCTCGCTGGCATTAAGTGTCATCTGTCTGACACTAATAGTGATTTTCAGCTCCTGTGAGCAAAGTATTGGTTTTGGTAATACCATAGATTTTGAAGCTCCGGTCTTAACAATTGATCCTGTGCCGAATCCTTTGTATGTAAGACTTGGGACAACTCTCTCCGGAACTGTTACAGATAATACGTCGGTTTCAAATGTAATTATGAGAGACGCGGTAACCGGAAACACGCTGTTTAATGCGGCGATAACAGGGAACCGCTGGGAAATAAGTTTAAATTTTTCCGAAGAACAGAACGGCGAAAAAATTACAGCAGAGATTGTAGCACAAGATAAGTTTAAAAACTCAGGAGACTCGTCTATTGCAACGGTTACTTTAATTATCGATATGAAACCGCCTGTAGTAAACGATATAATGATTATGCGTACGCCTACAAAAATAGCTTTTCTTGAAACTTATGCCGATATAGAAGAATTGGAGACAAGTGATCCGAGAGGAGAGTTAAGCGCCAATGTTGACAAGTACCAGAACGGTTGGTTTTATATAGACGGCAAAGTCTCCGAGGAAGAAACCAGAATAGAAATTGTGTCGCTTAACATTTATGACGCGAGAGAACCGGATACATTACTTCTTTCGCTAGAAAAACTGCCGGATTCTTCCGCATTTTCTCCCCGTTGGCTTGTAAAAGAAGAAGACATAATTAACGCAGGGGCTGCTGTTTTTGAAAATTATAAAACAAATTATTATGATAACAATGAACGTTATTATTATAGAGTCGCAGTTACCGCGGTTGATAAAAGCGAAAATGAGATTGTTTTTACAGAAGATAAAGGATTCTTCTGTATGTGGAAGAATGGTGACGAACCACAAGGCATTTTTGATCCTTCAATGGGAACGGTTGTTACCCGCGGTACGCCTCTTCCTGTAGAGTTTTTTGATGACGATCAGCTTGATTGGGCTTATTCCGCTCTTTTTACCCTTGATCAATGGAACGGCGAAAAGCCTGTGGCAGACGGCGTTTCTATTTCAGGCAGTAATGACGAAGAAAAACTTGCCTGGTTAAAAGAAAGACTGTTAAGAGGAGAGACTGTTTATAACTGGAGTTATGATAAACACACAGGTAATACTTCGGAGCCTTTAACAGAGCTTTTAAAAGGCGCTTCCGTAAGAGATAAACTCATTTATGTTCCTACGGGAAATCTGGAATCTGATTACGGCGATTTTGTACTTGTTTCTTTGGCAAGCGATAAAAAACTTGAACCTCATACAGGAACCGGACCTGAAATTACAAATACAAATGTTTGGAAAGGCAGAAAATGGAATGTACAAGTTATAGATGACAATGCTCCGGTAATTGTATTTGATACTGTTGTAACAACAGAGTCCGGTTATGATGATGTACAACATTTAGGCAGTGCGCAAAATGAATCTAATCCTCTCGCGCGGACAGGCGACAGCCCCGAAGAAAATACTTTCCCGAAATTAACGGAGGGCAGATATTTTGAATTAAACGGCTATACTTTGCGTGAGAATTCATCCGGATTAAATACTGTAGGGATATTAAGAATGGCCTGGATTCCTCATGGAATGCCGGGCGGTCCTGACGCTTACATACAGCAAGTACAAGAAGCGTTAAGTGCGGAAAATTATCCAAATGATTTTGATAGTATTGTGGGTCGGGCAGGCGTACAGCATTGGGAGTTTAACGAGAACTTTTCTGCAGGCGGCGGAGGAGACAAACAATTTGTTACAGGCACAAATCAAGAGGTTAACGAAAGTCCCTTTAAAAAGCAGGTCTTTAGAAAAAGGTTTGATGTTCTAGGCGGCCTTGATGACACAAAATCTGAATACCGCAATTTTACTTACAACGGAATTCATGAAAACGATACGAAACTTTTTGTTCTTTGCGCGATTGACAATACAGGGCGTCCTGTTTACAAACAGATGCGTCTTTTAGGCATGAAAAACGCGCCGACTCTTGCCGTATATGATATTAGTAACAAGTCCGTTATTCTTTCCGAACCACCTCCTGATATATACGAAAATAATGACAATGGAGACTTTACACCTGAATACGCTGCAAAGCTTAAAACTTACAATGAAAAGCCGGAAGTGTATAACGCTTTAAGAAATGTGTCGATGCCGTCAGGCAGTTTAATTCTTACAGAAAATGACGCAACAATTCCCTTTCAAACATATACGCGCGGTACAGAATTAAAATATTGGATTATGGCGGAAAGAAGCGGAGATTTGGCTGTTAAAAATATAACGATGGAAGATATAACAAGTGAAAGCGGCGCGAAAGCTATGGGAAGCGCATTTCACGAAACAGACCGCGCCGTTAGTTTTGTTGAATATTTCCCAGATGTAACAAGCAGGGTTTTCCGTTTTACGGCAACAGATACACTTAACAACGAAGCCGTAATACAGCGCACTGTCGCTATTACAAACGCCGCTTTTCTCCGTGATATAACAACAACCGCACAAAACGGCTCTTACGGAATAGGTCAAAAAATTACATTACAGGCGAACTTTACAAGTCAAATAAGAATAGAAAACGGCACAGGCGGCAGAAAACCTGAACTGAATGTTCGTTACCAAGTTGATGGAGAAGCCGGATTTAACATTGCTTCAATACAATGTAACGAAAAACCGGGCGATGAAGTTTTATCTTTAACTTTCGATTTTATTGTGGAGGAAGGTTTTACCGGAAAACTTGAAACCATGTACGAGTCGGAAACCATGACAGCAGACTCAAGCTATGTAGGATCTATTAACACCGATATGAGCCGCCCTATAAGACTGCTTAACGGTGCGCGGATCATTGATGTTTCGCGTAACGAACCTGCGTTTGTTCCCGGTTATATAGTCGGAAGTTCTGTAAGCTCTTCATGGACAACAGATTTGGGTTCTCTTCAGTCGCGTAAAGCAAATATTCGGCTTGACGGAAAACGCCCCGGCATAACAAACCTGGTTGTTTCGGGAAAAGCCGCAGATTCTGCCGGCAATTATTATTTTAAGGCGGGAGAGATTATCAACTTTACTTTTACCGCGGATAAATCTATTAGAGCTGAAGGGACTCCGAAACTTAATTTTGTTATAACAGATTTAAGCGGCAATACAGAGTTATACAAGAGTAGTGCAGGTAATACAACGTTTACATATCAAAGACCACAAGGCAATAACGGAATGGTATTCAGTCTTAATACAAGCGGTATTCCTATTACAGGTTACGGAAAACTTCACCGTGTAAGTCTTGTGTCAGGAGAAGGAGCCGGAAAAATTGTAGATGAAGTCGGTAATGAAGTTGTAATTAGTACCGTTAATATGAATCACGCGTCTGGCGCTGTTTTTATAAAAACTTCTCTGCCTGCCGCACCCGGGACAACGGTTGGGGAAAGTAATACGAATTTTTATAATTATTCTCCTGCCTTGGAAATAAGCGATCCTAACACAGCGCTTGAGCCGTGGGCTGTAACAAAGCAGTACAGTCTTAACGGCGGCACAACATGGATTACTTTCCCGAATGCGCAAAGCGAGAACCCTGCGTGGACAAAAATAGACGAAGACGACGGCGGTAAATTAAAAATTCTAAACGGGGAATGGAACCTTAGAACGCGTTATGTTGATAAAGCAGGAAACCAAGGAATTGAGTTTGAGTCAGCGGTACATGTAAACCAAAATTTCCCAAGACTGGAATCTGTAAGCGCGGCGGAACCTGCGGGTACATATATCGCCGGAGATACTCTTACGTTTACTCTTAACTTTGCGGAAGCGGTAAGTGAAGGCTCTGTTTCAATTACCATAAAAGACAGAAGCGGCTCAACAGATGCGTCTGCTGTACAAGAACTTACAGCGCTGGTTTCGGAAGATACAGACTCAATAGATTTTGATTGGACTATTCTTTCCGGCAAGCAAATGAATAACGGCTTATATATTGCTGAAATAAACTTAACAGGATTAAAAGACCGGTTTGGAAACTCCGGCGAAAACAGCGTTAGTTCTGATGTTACGACAATAACCATGCCCGCAGACACTAATTACACCGTAAGTAATCTGCCATCGGGAATTATTGTTGACGCAGTTCTTCCCACAGTTTCCGTAAGAACTCCTGCTATAGGAGCAGTTTCCGAAGACAACAAAACAATTACTTTAACATTCTCGGAAAATGTTATGGTTGGCAGCGGAACCATTACCGTAAGACCAAAAGCAGGTTTTGCAATTCCGCCTGTGTTTGAAGATACCGGATATTATTTAGATACAAACGGTAATCGGCAAACTTCTTCCGGAGCAGACAGAACATATATCTCAAGTTTTTATGATGTTTACCAAGCTCTTGATAGCACAAATCAAGGGTACCTGACACAAGGAAACAGCATGAGCGACCTTACTCTTAATGCCAGAACAGGGCAGAGTGCGGGTCCTTACAAAAAAATGACACAAGGCTTGGCCGCGGGCAGAGGTTACACAGGAAATTATTCACAAACTGTTACTACTAACAATGCTAATTCCGGTCATGCTCCTAATATAAGCGCGGCAGCAGATTTTATGGTTCCCGATACCGCGACAAAATGGGTCTTGGATTACCAATACGAAATAAATGATGATGATGAGGCTGTTAATAATATCCGCGCGGCTCTTACCGCGGCTAAGTTCCGCTGGCAGGAAATAGACGCGGGCTCGGCAGATATAACCGGTAATAAAGTTACAATTACGCTGAATGAACCGCTCTTAAAGGGGTTGGATTGGGAAGTGTATTACCCGCAAGGCGCTTTTACCGACATGGCAGGAAACCCCGCGGCGGTGCAGGGTAATATTGCAGCCGACCCTAAAAACTGGACTACTGATTACCACTTCCAGTCCAGCGGAGTACAGGCTCCTGTAATAAGGGTAAACCGCAGAAGTTTTGACGCGAGAAACAGTGATTGGGCATCTAACACAAACAGAACTTATCAAGTACCGCCCGACACAGCTAACTGGGAAACTAATACAATTGGCGTAACAGATGATAACGGCTGGGGTATTGAAGATTTTAATACTGTTCACTACCGTGTAGAGAGTGAAACCCCGGGTGCGGATATTTCCGCAAAGGTATACCAAGGAGCGGCAAATAACCAAGGAGCAGTTACCGCCGCTTGGACCGGTAATGTTAGTGCCAATAATACAGGTAATACTATTCTTGCTGACGGAGCATGGACTTTAAATCAGAATAATCAAGGAACGAGAGGTCAATGGGTTATGCCGAACCTTGTCCGTAGATCAACAGGCAATAATGCCACTGGTTATACGGTAGACGCAAAAAATGGAACCGAAACAAGAACATTTAAAGGCACTTTAAGGTTGTTTAAATCGTATAACAGGGATTTACTAACAACAGAAATTGACAATGCAGGTACTGGAGGGGCTGATCATTTTAATGATGGTTATGGACAGGGCTATATTAGCTTCGACGCACTGGAAGCAAGCAAAAGCTATGTTATTGGTACTGCAACTGCAAACAGAGATCCAAATGGTGGTCCTGTTTCACGCCAAGGTTACGAAGGAGTCTTTAGAACCGTTATTGCGTTAAATTTTGACAACCCTGCCAATGAATATAATTTCATGCTTGTAGAAGGTTCAAATATTAAAAACGGAATGCCTTCTATCGCGGGTTTCCCTGTCCGTGATGCAGAGGAAAAAGGAGATAATCGATTTGTTAAAGCATTCTACAGAGATGGCAACAGCAGATATTGGGTAAGTACAGAGATTGTCTGTGAATGGTATTTCCTTTATTGGAATACCGGCGGACATCTCTATGCTAACGGTGAAGTAAATAACTACCTTGTTGTAGGTTATGGTGACCTTACTTATGCTTATAACTTAACCCGCTGAGGAAGGAGAAAAAATATGAAAACGTTAAAAAGATTTATTTTAATAGGGTTGGCTCTTATTTTTTCTTTCTCCTGTGAACAGCCTGTGGGGCTTGGCTCAAGACTTGATATCGAAGGACCGGTTGTAACCATTACATCTCCTGCTCCGAGGAAGGCGGTTCAGCCTCAATTTTCAATTTCGGGAAATGTTTCAGATAAAACTGGAATCTCTCGTCTTTTAATAACAGCAACTCTTAATAACGAGCCTTTCCAAAAACAATGGGAATATAAGGCAGGCAGTTGGGTCTACTCAAACGATGGAGGCGCAAATAAACTTCCTTTGGAAGGCGCGGAATGGGAAGGAACAGGACGTTCAGTATCTTGGCGAGTGCCTGTAGATATGTCTATTGAAGGGCAGTCTTTGCAGAGCGGAGAATATACATTTGCTGTTCAAGCGTGGGATAGTGTAAATGTTACGGATGACAATTCGTTTAAGACCATTGTACTAATACTTGACTATGAGCCGCCCGCAATTGATGTTTCAAATCCGTATCTTTACAGAGGAGACAAAGCCTACGAGGTTTCTCCGCTTGCCGAATTGCACAATATCTGTGCCGTTGCTCCGATTGTTTTCTGTCCCACCAGCTAATATAGGAAAATTTATAACAGATGGGTTTAATCTTCAATGGCAGATAGAAGATGATTTTGACGTATGGTCAATGGATTTAAGGTTTTACAAACATGATGTAGAAATAGACAATAATCCCGATACCGAACTTCCTGATAATTATATTTATCATTACCATGAAAACCTGCCTCCTCCTCCTGTAGAGCCTGATCCCGCAAACTATATAAAACCCAATGGTTCTGTAATGGTTCCCCCCTTAACAAGCGAAGCGGGCATTTATGACGACGGCGCGGAATTAAAAACTCCTTTAACAGAAAAAACAACAATAAAAGTAGTAGCAGTTTGTTACGATGCCGCAGGAAATCCCAATGAAGAAAGAACGCTTGGGTATTTTATTTATTGGGCAAAAGCAAACGAACCGTGGGTTGTCTTTACGGACGGTATGCAATCGCCCGATGATTTTTATGGTGAAAAGATCACAGACATAGAAGAAGATGTGTTCATGGTGTACCCGGGAAGAACCATAAAGGCTGCGGCTTACCAAGTAAACGGTGTTTCTAAAGTTGTTTATTCTCTTTACAGATGTGAAGAAGATGGAACGGTTCCCGATAAAATTTTAACTAACAATCTTATCCCTGTAGAAGAAAATATAAGTATCCGAAATGAGGAAAGGTCTCCAGGGAATTATTCTACCGTTTTCTCGTGGGAGTTTTCCCCTCCTTCAAGCTCCGCTTATTATGTTGTGAAAGTTACAGCATACGATGCTTCAGGCTGGCCGGGCGGAGAATATGCTTCTCTATTTAGAGTGCAGGATATAACTTTCCCGAACTTTCCGATTCCCCCTAGTCCTTCGGCAACTGACCCTCTTTTTATGCACCTTGAAGATAATAAGTTTGCAATAGAAGGGGAAGTAAGCGATGCTACAGGAGTGAAAAGCCTTGCGTTAGTATGGATAAACCCGGAATCGCGCAATTACGCGGCAATGAGTCAGCTCTCTTATTTTAGGGATCAAAACTATGGAGGGTGGCTTGAGGCTCTTGAACTTGAACCGGGCAGCAGTATTGAAGAATATAAAAAAGGAAACTACAAACCGTTTGATTTGGACCATCCGAACAAGTTATGGAATATTCCTTTAACTGAAAAAGGAGAAAATTCTGATACATATCGTATGCATTATTCATATTCTCAAAGTATCAGTTTGCTTGATGATCTTAACATAGGAGTAGGGCAGCAGCCGCTTAAAAGCCAGGTTTTCCTTTTAAGAGTAGAAAATACAACCGGAAAATGTACGATAATTACTTACGCGCCGCAGGGTGATACTCTTGCGCCTTCAAATTTTACAATTGATGAAGTAGAAATCTCAAATTCTAACAATTCAAACGCTGTAGAGACTTTAATTCCCGGAATTTATAAAGTTATAGAGAAGTTTGAGGAAGAAGATACCATAACTATTAACGGCAGTTGGGCGGAAGATTCGACTGCGTTTTTGAATATTGATACGTACTTTAAACCTAATTTTAAAATTACGGTAAACGGCAAAGATCTTACCGTTAATACGTCAGATATACATTTTTACAAAAACAACGCGTCTTCCGGAACTTGGACTGTTAAAGCAACAGTAAAGACAGGAAACACACTTGAACCTTCAGGATTAAAAGACACGTTAGTCGTAAGTGCGTCAGTTTCCGATATAGGCGGAAATATTGCGGAAGCCGGGGCATCTTGGTTAATTGAAAGCGACAACGTAAAATTACTGCGTGTTACAAGTGATTCTGAAGATAAACTTTATAAAGCAGGAGATGAAATAGAAATAATTTTAGAGTTTAATAAACCGGTAAGATTAAAAAACAGCGGAAAGCCTGAACTCAATTTAAACGCGGGAACAGGCGCGGTTGCTGTCTACGGAGATGGGCAAGGAAGTAATAACAGCCGCCAATACTTTTACTATACAGTAGGGGCGGGGCATAACACAGGTACGGGGAATCTTAATGTTACGTCTCTTAAAGATCCCGAAAACTGGCAAGATGATAATTACGGCTTTACATGGATAACAGGATCTGAAGAAACTGGAGACAGCGAAGAGATAAGGGTAACTAATGTTGCGGAACATGATGGAACAACAAGACCTACAGGCACTTATTACACAAAAAGGCTTCCTGTTACAACAACTGCAAGCGATGATGATTATCAGTTTACTCTTGGAGCGGGAAAACGCATACAAATTGATACAGTTTCTCCTACAGTAACCAATACAATATCTCCTACTCTTAAGGGGTTTTATAGTACAGGTGATATTTACATTGAAGCAGCGTTTTCCGAAAATGCAGCCATACCCGATACTATTGCCGATGCTGATTTGCCCAAATTAACGTTACAAGTAGGTGATGATGTAAAATCTACATCGCAAAAGAGAGACAACATAAAAGTTGCCGGAAATAAAATAACTTTTGTGTACAACATTGGTGTAAACGATGATTCAAAAGGAAGCGCAATACAGGTAACAGGCATCAGCGGAACCATAACAGACATTGCGGGAAATGATTTAAACGCAGAAAATTTTACCGCAAAAACACTTGATGGTATTTATATTGATACAACAGCTCCCGGCGTTCCTGCCGTAAAAGTTTTAAGCGCGGATAACATAAATAATGTTATAACAAATACTGTTAATGGCGGAACTATAACAGGCGCGTCCGGAGGAGCAGAAGTAGAGCTTGCGAACGTTTATAACACTGCTCTTTGGCTTGCAATAGGAAGAAACGGAGCGGAAACAGAAGCGGAAAGGATAGAGTACACCATAACAGGAGACACAGATAATCCCACAACCGCTCCTAACACCAATAATACTCCGTTTACACTTAATCAAAAAGGAGTGAATAAAATACAAGCGCGCCAAATAGACAGAGCGGGAAATGCAGGTGCGTGGTCACAGCCTATAAGTTTTAATTGGGATCCGGGAAATATTCTGACACGCATAAGTTCTACAAGCGCGAACGGAATATATAGCAGTGTCAATGGGCGCAATACAATTGAAATAACTCTCTCTTTTAGAAAGCCTATAACATTAGGCAATAATGCCGCGCTTGAAATAAACGCGCGGAGAAACGGAAGTAATATTTCACTTCCTATTGAATCAGCATTCAGCGGTACCGTTTTAAACGTAACATACATAGTACAGAATGGGGACATGCTTCCCGAAACAGCAAATAAAAAACTTGACGTGTTAAGTTTAACAGCTGACACTATTCGGGACGCGGACGGAGTAGATATAGAACAATTGGTTGATGTAACTAAATTGACAGGTGCTTTGCGGCTTAACGGAAACAAAAGTATTGATGTTGACACAAGCGCGCTTTCGGCAGGTACGCCTTATTTCACAACCGGAGCCGTTGCTGATGACAACTCATACGAAACAACTCTGGAAATAACTTTTAACCGCGATGTTTTTAAAGGAAGCGGAAACATTACAATTGAACAGACTGCACAAGATTTTTATTTGCCTGCCGTAATTACGGAAGCGCAGTATAACAGGCTGCGGTCGAAAGTTAGCAACATTGACACTTTCTACACAAAAGGAACAAACGGAGGAACGACAAACGGCACAAATGCAAATTCTCCCTTTATAGCGGATACAATCAACAAGTATATTTTGAACTATGCGACAAATCCCAACATGTCGGGCGCTGCCCCCAATGCTGATGCGGCTTTCTTTACCGCGTTTAGACAAGCGGAAAAAATTGTCATTCCTGTTAATAATCAGGCTGTTACTGTTAATGGTAACAAAGTTACAATAACGCTTACAGGCGCAAATGCTCCGCAAGTTCCCGGAGCGTCTTATACTATTTCATATCCTGCAACTTTTGTAATAGACTCCTTGGGAAATAATCCTCCTGCCGATAATGCTGAAGGAGTGGCATTAGGCGGCGTAGCGAGACCTTTTATCAGGATAAAGAAAACGCAGGACACGATAGCAATCCAAGCTACGACTAACAACAGACCGCGTCTTGCTGCAACTCAGCCTTTAACCGCAGAGGTACGCATGGACACAAGAACGCCGGGATCGGAAATTAGGTATACTTATACTCAATACAATACGAATATAAATGCAGAAAATTTAAATGTCAATATTATCCCGGTAAAAGCAGCAGGAGCAGGACGTCCAGATGATATAACAGATGCATTAACTCCATACACTATTCCGGTATCAATCGGCAATGATAATTATCAAGGTATGCAATGGCGTGTAAGAGCGAGAGCTTCAAAAGATAATAACAACAGCGCGGAATCCGAAGACATGGCGTACCGTACAGTTATTACTTTTGATACCGGTGGCATGACAGCAGCTGCAAACTCAGGTGAACAAGTTTTAGCTGTTGGAGACCAAGTCTGGATACGCGGCGGAGATTCTATAGGAGCTTCTTCCATACCAGGGTTCCCGTTTACATGGGAAGACAACTGGGGTAATTTAAGCGGTAAAAGAGCCGGTATAAGACTGATGACAAAGACAGGCAATAATAACAATACCCTTAATGACTCAGAATGGAAGTATGTTACATGGGATATGAGTGCAACGGCTTATGTTGACTTTGTTATGGGACACGATACCGCTTCATCAGCAGATGTTGCGTGGCAATATGGCCCCAGGCAGTGGGCTTATCAGCGTTGGGGCTGGACATCATATAAAGATAGATACCCGATATTTCCCGGAGAACATCGTTGGTTAGATGTTAACACAGATAACGAAACTACGGGAAAAGGAAACTTTTCCGGTACTTTTAGTTCGCGCCCTAATTTTACAGTTTCGGATATTCCCGGTGCGAATACAAATGAGTAACTTCGTGTGAGGAGGCAAAGCGGTCTCCAAAAGGAGGCTGTTTTGCCATTCTCCGGTTCATAAAAAATAATTTTTCTCTTCACATTTTCTTTTCAGCCATCGAATTCAATCTTTCTTCAGTTTTGTGATTCGCATAAGGTTTTGGATTAACGCAAAAGCCTGTCCAATTCAAGGCATGATAAAAAGAAACAGGAGGCGAAAAAGGGTTAGTATCAGAAAAAACAAAGAAATCAAATATTTGACATATTTTACAAAAATGATAATATTATATATAGGATATTTGGAATTTCTATATGAGTGTTCCCAAATAGACACCATCTTTAAAAAAGTGACAGCTATTGGTTATTTGGATATATGTAAGGAGGACAGGCAAATGAAAAAAAGGTTTTTTGTTTTGGCGTAGGCGCTGACTTCTCCTTGTTTGATATTGCTGGTGAAAAATATACGCAGCGCGGCAGCCCAGTATGGATGGGCGCGCTCTTGATTCTGATAGAATTTTTCAAAATTCCCATACCAAAACGAACATTTTACACACCTTTAGTATGTTTACGGAAGGGTAGTTGTGGTTCGTCCCAACTGATGTAGATGCGGCGGCGCATAACCTCGACACAATAATTCCCCACATTGTTGTCGGGCTGCGTTTGTATATTTTCTGATGATGTAATTGTGGAGGTTGTTATGCTTAAAAAAACAAAGCAATGGGGAATCTCGCTGGCATGTCTGATACTGACACTGATTTTTGGCTCCTGTGAGCAAAGTATTGGTTTTGGTAATACCATAGATCTTGAAGCGCCGACTCTTACCGTAAAAAGCATTATTCTCCCTGACGGAACTGAAAAGATAATTGAGGGAAATAGCAGCGTTCTCGTCGGTCCCGGTATATTGTTCGGTCCTGAATGTATCCTGACAGGAGAAGCCTGGGACAATGTTTTGGTTACCGGAATACAGGTAGAAGAAACAGGTCCCAACGCGGAAATAATAAACGGCAAAACGCGGGTATGGAACAATGCGGAGATAAGTCCCAAAGGTCCCGATGGGAAACAAACCTGGCGTATTGCGCTGGACGGCATCCAAAAGGGAGAGCGGAATATCATCATAAGCGCCTTTGATAAACACCAAAACAAAATGGGGGAATATAGGATGCGAACCCTCACCCTGCTGGTAGATACGGACCCTCCATTTGTGGAAAGCGTTAGAATTGAACGGTCTCCGGGTGTGTATGTTGACCTGCTGTCCAAAAGCAGACTGGAAAATCTGGACCCGAATAAACTTGAGTATGTAGACTATTTTCAAAACGAGTCTTTTACCATACCATCCGCGCTTCAATTGTGCATGATTTTGAACTATCCGGGGTAAGCCTTAATTTCTTGAATGAACAGGGAGAGGCAGTGTTTTCGGAGGGGCTTGGGCAGACGAGCGGAGGGCTGACTACGCCGGTTTGGGAGATAACCGAGGAAATGCTGACTGGCGCCAATCCCGACTACAGTTCGGGGCGGCATTATCTGCAAGCGGTTATAATCGCGAAAGCGGTTGCCGGGCACAGCGGGCAAAATGATGTTTATGATGAAGACGGTGATGGTCTTGTATCCAATGAATTGTACAGCCTTTGCTGGTATCCTGAAGCGGATAAGGCGCGAATACAGATAGATGTTCAAGAGGAAAACGGAGCAATATCCGTGGAAAAAGAGAGCGTTTTGCCGCTAACAGTGTTTGATGACGATAGCGTAAAAGCGGTATACGCCGCGATGATTTCGGAAGCGGACTGGGCCTTGTTTATGCAGGGAGAAACGGATGATGATATTGTTGATGAAAAACTGCAATCTCTTTATGATGAGGCGGCGCGTGAAAGTTTTTCCTATAGCGGCGATTTGAAGGGTAACCGGATAAGTTCCGCGGTGAGAAACACTACTGTTCCGGTAACGAGCGCCGACGAACGGGGTGTGTACCGCCTTATTGTTCTGGCAGAAGATACATCAGGATGCTGGAACCACGGCTTATTTACCGTTCAAGTTATGGAAGACGGGATACCAACCATATCCATTACAGCGCCTGCTGAAAATACCAGTCCAACCTTAACCGCTGACGGCAGTTTTACCCTTAAAGGTTCAATACTGAATTTGGACGAAGTTGGATTTCTCAGAATAGCCTGGGTTCCTGACGGCCTGGGCTTGAGT
>QMCE01000671.1_pt1 | contig 43507 bp, 39 predicted proteins | sample 1821851 | NCBI WGS metagenome assembly QMCE01 (sample SAMN09453174, study PRJNA476694) | Termite gut metagenome, whole genome shotgun sequencing project. | isolation source: worker | host: Odontotermes sp. | place: South Africa:Pretoria | collected 2016-01-28 | reverse complement strand
CGGTGCTAGGCAAGGCGCGGAAACGCAGCAATGCTTGGTGCCTTGCAAGTTTTCGCAACGCCGCATAGCACCGAATTTATCAAGCGAATATGACCGATGTTTGCTTAATCTGCTCTAATTCACCACATTCTGCGCGCGGCCGGCCTGCCAAGCGGCCAGGTTGCCTGCGGCTATGTCCATCAGGCGGCTTCGGCTTTCCCTCGGCGCCCAGCTAATGTGCGGCGTGATGAAGCAGTTTTTCGCGTTCAGCAGGGGGTTCGCCGGCAAAATCGGCTCGGTGGCCGCCACGTCCAGCCCGGCGCCGCCCAGCTTGCCGGTGTTCAGCGCGTCGGCAAGGTCCTGCTCTGCCACCAGCGGCCCGCGCGAGTTGTTCACCAGCAAGGCGCCGTCCTTCATTTTGGCTATGCTGTGTTTGTTTATAATGCCCTGGGTCTCGGGCGTCAGCGGGCAGTGCAGCGCGACGACATCGGATTGGGCCAGCAGCTCGTCAAGGCCCACATAGCTTGCTATGGCCCGGCCCGCGTCGCTTTCGGCAAGATCGTGCGCCAGCACGCGCATGCCCATGGCCTTGGCTATGCGGCCCGTGGTTTGGCCAATGCGCCCAAAGCCGATGATGCCAATGGTTTTGCCGTCCAGCTCGATGAGCGGCGCTTCCCAGAAGCAAAAGTCGGTGCTTTCGCACCAGCGCCCTTCGTGCACCATTTCGCTGTGGCGGCCAACGCGGCAGCACAGTTCCAGCAGCAGCGCAATGGCGAACTGGCCCACGGCCGCCGTGCCGTAACTGGGGATGTTCGTTACGGGAATGCCCTTTTCCCGCGCGGCGGCAATGTCCACCACGTTGTAGCCCGTGGCCAAAACGCCGATGTAGCGCACCGAGGGGCAGGCGGCCAGCGTGGCGGCGCTGACGGGGGTTTTGTTCGTCACCACCGCGTCCGCGTCTCCAATGCGTTGTTGTATCTCGGCCTCGTCGTCAAGGCTCGTGCGCTCGTATACCCGCACTTCGCCCAAAGCCTCGAAACCGGCCCAGCTTAAATCACCCGGATTCAGCGTGTAGCCGTCCAGTACCACAATTTTGCTCATCCAATTCCACCTCTGTAGGGTTCTATATATTCAGTTCAATGCCCACGGGGCAATGGTCGCTGCCGGTCACCTCGGGGTAAATCAGGCTGTCCTCCACCCGGGGCATCAGCCGGGCGGACACTATAAAATAATCAATGCGCCAGCCCACGTTGTTTTCCCGCGCGGCGGCCCGGTAGCTCCACCAGCTATAGGCGCCCTTGCGCTCGGGGTAAAGCGCGCGGAAGGTATCGGTGAAACCGGCGGCCAGCAATTCGGTCATCTTTTCGCGCTCTTCGTCGGAAAAGCCGGGGTTGCCCCGGTTCGGCCCCGGGCGGGCCAGGTCTATCTCGTTGTGGGCCACGTTGAGGTCGCCGCAGTACACCACGGGCTTCTTTTTATCAAGGGCCGAAAGGGTGGCGCGCAGGGCGTCCTCCCACTCGCAGCGGTAGCCAATGCGTTTCAGCTCCGGCTGGGCGTTGGGGGTGTACACGTTCACCAGATAAAAGCCGGGGTATTCCAGCGTGATGGCCCGTCCTTCGTCCATGTGCGCGCCGCCCAGGCCATAGGCCTCGCTCAGCGGCTTTTCCCGCGTGAACACCGCCGTGCCGGCGTAGCCCTTTTTCTGGGCGCTGTGCCAGTATTGATGATAGCCCTCTGGCTCAAACTGCGCCTGGCCGGGCTGCATTTTGGTTTCCTGCAGGCAAAAAATGTCGGCGTCCAGCTGCGTGAAAAATCCCTCGAAGCCATTTTTCAGCGCGGCGCGGAAGCCGTTGACGTTCCAACTGACGAGGCGCATGCGCGGCCCCCCTTTTTCGTTTGCCTTGGTGAGAACTTTGGCGAAAGCTTGATGGGAACAGTGCCGTGTCCTTACCATAGCACATTCGCCCGCCGCCCGCAATATGGCCCTCGCCTTCCTTCTGTTGTCATTCTGAGCGCCAGCGAAGAATCTTTTTCTGCGCTTTGGCAAAGATTCTTCACTTCGTTCAGAATGACAACGCGTGGGGCGCGGCGCCAGCAGCACACCGGGCTGCTTGTGCACATGATTAAAGTATCTTTCGGCTCGCCCCTTCGGGGCAACCGCCGAAAATGGCAAATTATACCATATCCGCTTCGCGTTTATGGTATAATGGGGGTACCGCCGCAGAGGAGGAAAGCCATGGAACACCGCATCACGGCGCCCGGCCCCGTGCTGGATGAAGCCGGCCGCCCCATACCCGGCTGGGCCAGCGAGGGGCTTTTGCGCTACGACCGCCGGGCCATCCGCGCCCCGGCCTGGCGCATCAAAGAGTGGGACTGGTACCAGGTAAGCGACGATGAAAAGGCCCTGCAATTCACCTGCGGCCACGCCAGCTACGCCGGCCAGGCGGGCATCATGATGTTCAATTTCGCCGAGGGCCGCCCCATTTTCGCGAAGGACAAAATCATCCCCCTGCCCTTCGGCTCCATGGGCCTTGAGGCCAGCGCCGAAGAGGACGGGGTGCTGGAGTACAACAAGCCCGATATGTTCCTGCGCTTTGAAAAGCGCGGGGATGTGCGCTGCATAGCCGCCCGCTGCGAGGGCTTTGAGGCCGAGCTGACCCTCACCCGCAAAAAACCCAACGCCCTCGTCATCAACATCCCCTTCAACGAAAAACCCACGGCCTTTTACTACAACCACAAGGTAAGCTGCATGGCGGCGCTGGGCCGGGCCGTGGTGGGGGATGAGGAATACACCTTCGACACGAACGCCTGGGGCCTTTTAGACTGGGGCCGCGGGGTGTGGCCCTTCCACAACCGCTGGTACTGGGCCTCGGCCAGCGGGCGGCTATCGGGCGAGGTGTTCGGCCTGAACCTTGGCTGCGGCTTCGGCAACACTTCGATGGCCAGCGAAAACTGCCTGTTCTGGAAGGACGGCATCCACAAGCTGGGGCCGGTAACCATCGAGTACGGCCCGGGCTACATGAGCCCCTGGCGCCTGAAGGACGCCGAGGGCCGCCTTGACCTGACCCTTAACCCGGTGTATGACCGCGAGACCAAGATAAAGCTTCTGTGGGTAGACAACAACACCCACCAGATGTTCGGCACCTACAGCGGCCGCGCCGTGCTAAACGACGGCACCGAGCTGCAAGTAGAAAACATCACCGGCTTCGCAGAGGAAGCTATTAACAACTGGTAGGGCCCGAAGGGCAAAATTTGGCTTGCGTCCGCAGAGGCTAATCAAGGCACAATAGCTAAGGCAAACAAATTTTCCCACGCCCGGCGAACAAGGAGCGAAGCGACGCAGAGAGCCGCAAGAGGCGGCAGTATGCCGCCGAGGCGTGGGTAGGGCCCGAAGGGCAAAATTTGGCTTGCGTGCGCAGAGGCTAACCAAGGCACAATAGCTAAGGCAAACAAATTTTCCCACGCCCGGGAAAACGCCGACCGAAGGGAGGCGGAGGCCCGATGACGTGGGTTGGCCTGCCAACCATCATCACCAAGCAAAGGAACCCTATTAATGACACCAAACGACCCCAATATCCGCCTTATCGGCTTCGACCTGGACGGCACCGTCCTGAACAGCAGCAAGGAACTCACGCCCCGCACCGCCGCCGCCATTCGCGACGCCATTGCCGCCGGCATGGTGGCGCTGCCCGCCACCGGGCGCACCTACACGGGCGTGCCCAATGACGTGCTGGCCATCCCCGGCCTGCGCTACGCCCTTGTTTCCAACGGGGCCGCCATTTTCGAGCAAGGCCGCCTCATCTACCAAAACTGCCTGAGCGTGGAGGACACCCTGGCCCTGATTCGCCTGCTTGCCTATTTCGACGCCGAAGCCTCCGTTTACATCGACGGCGCCGCCTACAACGAATTCATCGATTACGACAGCTTCGGCCCCCTGATAACCGCCCCCATGCGCCGATATTTTCTGGAAAACCGCATTGTTGTGCCCAATCTTGCCGCCTTTGTGCGCCAGCAGGGCCGCCCGGTAGAAAAGCTGGCCGTCCTCTTCCGCGCCATGCCCGAGCGCGAGCGCACCCGCCAGGCTCTCGAGGCCACCGGCCTCGTCGCGGTAAGCTCCTCGCTGGACATGAACCTTGAAGTGAACGCCCGCACCGCGAACAAGGGCGCCGCCCTTTTGGCCCTGGCCGAGCGCTTGGGCATTCCCCAAAGCGGGGTAATGGCCATTGGCGACGGCGACAACGACCTTGAAATGCTGCGGGCCGCGGGGCGCGCCGTGGCCATGGGCAACGCCGTGCCCGAGGTTCTGGCCCTGGCCGGCGAAGTGACCGGCACGGAAGACGAGGACGGCGTGGCCCAGGTGCTGGAACGCCTGATAAAGGCGCAGCGCCCGGCCCGGAAGGAGGAAAGACGATGACGATTATCAAGCGTTTGGCCGCGGCCCTGCTGGCGGTTTTGTGCCTTGGGCTTGCCGCCTGCGGCGGCCCGCCGGCCGAAGTAGAAAACCCCATCACCGAATACCAAAGCCCCGAGGAAGCCTTTGCCGCCGCCGGGGTACAGGGCATTTTGCCGGAGTATCTGCCCGGCGGCTACGAGTACCAATCGGCCATCACCATCGGCGGCGGCATTGCCCAGGTGGCCTGGCAAAACGGGGACAACGAAATCTCCCTGCGCGCGGCCAAGGAATCCGACGGAGACATCAGCGGCGACTATGGCAGCCACCCCTTTGAGGACACCCTCGAGGGCATGAACGCCTACGTCACCATCAGGGGAGAGTCCATCGACGAGATCTACCACGCCACCTGGACGCTCGACCGCGTACAGTACGCCCTGATGCTGGAAGTGGGCGTACCCCAGGAGGAAATCATGGACATTGTGAACAGCCAGCCCTGATTTCATTAGATACCTGTTGTCCTAGATACCTATCGTCTTAGATACCTGTCATCCTGGATACCTGTCATCCTGAGCGAAGCGAAGGATCTTTCCCTTCGGTAATATGCTAAATTTCCAACTCGAAGATTCTTCGCCTACGGCTAAGAATGACAGGATTTAATCAGAATAGCGTGCTGGAACAGGCGCTTCATCAAACTATTTTGGAGGGATAAACCATGTCAAACGCTGAAAAGAACCTGCAAGCCAAGGGCTTCGCGGTGCCCCAGCCCACCGCGCCGGTGGGCGCTTACGCCCCGGCCGTGCAGGTGGGAGACACCGTATACACCTCGGGCCAGCTGCCTCTGGCGAACGGCGCGCTGGTAAAGGGCAAGCTGGGGCAGGATATTTCCATAGAAGACGCCTACAAGGCCGCCCAAACCTGCTGCCTGAACGCCCTGGGCGCCCTGCGCGCGCTAGTGGGCGATTTGGACAAAGTGGAAAAAGTGGTGAAGGTGGTGGGCTTTGTGAACAGCGCCCCGGACTTCACCGACCACCCCAAGGTGATAAACGGCGCGTCCGAGCTTTTGGGCGAGGCCTTTGGCGAGGCCGGCATCCACGCCCGCAGCGCCGTGGGCGTGGCCTGCCTGCCCCTGGGCGCTTGCTGCGAGGTGGAAGTGATTTTCAAGCTGAAAGGCTAGCCGCGCAGAACAGTGACAAAAAGCCGCCCCAGGCCGATTTTCAATCGGCTTGCGGCGGTTTTTTTCTTGTCCTCGCAGGGGCGGTCATCGGTCGCCCGCATCCGTTTGCAGAGCGCCCATAAAGGGACGCCGAGGGCGGCGTCCCCTACAACAGCCCCTGTCATTCTGAGCGAAGCGAAGAATGAACATAAATCAGTGGTTACCCAGGCGTTGCTTTTCCCGCAGACTATAAAAACGCGGAATGGTCGATGTGTGAATCGACCTGCAAAAATAAATCATCAACCATACAGCATAACTTTATAGAATTCCACATCGGTTGCGCCGGGCAGCTTGGCGGCGCGGGGAATGGGTGCCAGCACCAGCATGTCCCGCGCGGCGGCGCTGTAGCGGGGCCAGGCACGCCGCCCGGCAAGGGCGGGCTCGCCCTCGCGGATGAAGCCCAGCCACGCGCCGTGGGTGTGGGCCACCAGGGCGCGCAAAGCCTCGGAGGCCAAGAGCGGCGCGGGCACCGTGGCGAACACGAAGGGCAGCTCAAGCGCATGCATCGCCCCAAGGCCCGCCGCCTCCAGCGCCGGTACGGCATAGCTGAAATTGTAGTAATACACCGGCAGCCCGGCCTCGCTCAGCGCATCGGCAAACAGGTCTGTGCCAATGCGCAGGCCCATCTTCACCAAATCGCGCGCGCGGGCGGCGGCGGGGCGGCGTTTCGTGGCGGGGTAGCGTTCCAGCACCTGCCAGGCCCTTGTGCCAAAGATATTATACACCAGCTGCGTGTAAGCCTCTTCGCCGGTGGTGGGCGGAATGAACAGCGTTCCTTCGTCGCTGTTGAAGCCGGCCAGCATGGCTTCGCCGTTCACCTGCCCGGCTGCCAGGGCGGCAAAGGGGTCTTTGGGCAGCACATGGCCGTCCAGCACCGGCCAGAAATTGTACACCGGCGGCGCGGTCATGTTCGCGCGGAAGGCCGCGCCGGCGGCCAGCCGCCGCCCGCTTACCTCGCGCAGGGCAGGCAGGCTGCGCGCGCCAAAGCTGCGCATGTAGCGCAGCGAGGCCGACACCGCCTCCTCGGCCCCGCCCGGCGCGCGGGGAGACACGATGGGCTGCCCCAAGAGGTTGCCGCTTTCAAGAATGCAGCGGCGGAACAGCCCCTTCGCCAGCGGGCTGAGCATAAGGCAGGACACGCTGAATGCCCCGGCGGATTCCCCACACAGCGTCACGTTGGCGGCGTTTCCCCCAAAGGCGGCGATGTTCTCCCGCACCCAGCGCAGCGCGGCAATTTGGTCCAGCAGGCCGAGGTTGCCAAGGCTGCCGTACTCGGCGGCCACCTCGGGGAAAGCCATAAAGCCCAGCGCCCCCAGGCGGTAGCCGATGTTCACCTGCACCACGCCGCTTTTGGCAAAGGCCGTGCCGTCCAGCGTGCGCTGGGCGGGCGAGCCGTCGGAAAAGCCGCCCCCGTGAATGAACACCAGCACCGGCAGGCCCTCGCCCTCCTCCGGCGCCCAGATGTTGAGGTGGAGGCAGTCCTCACTGTGACGGATGGTGGCCTCGCCCGGGTTGCCCTGCAGGGCCGAGGGGCGAAAGCGCGTGCAGTCCAGCACTTCGGCCCAGGGCGCAATGGGCTGCGGCGGCAGAAAGCGCAGAGGCCCCAGCGGCGGCGCGGCAAAGGGAATACCCCGGAACTGGCGCACCCCGCCCTTGGCAAAGCCCCTCACAGGGCCAAGGGCGGTGTGCACCACCGGGGTGGGAAGCTCGCCGCCGGCGGGGCGCAAAAGGTTAAGCGGGGAGATGGGCATAGCGGCCTCCTTTGATAGGTGTCCCGGCGCGCGCGGATTTCGGAAAAACCCTAGTTCTGCACGGGCACCCAGATGTAGCACAGGTAGTCCTCGCTGCTTTGGTCGCCGTCGGTGTATTGCTCAATGTCGGGCGCGTCGGCGTAGCGGTATCCGCTGTTTGGCAGCCATTCGCCCATAATGCGCTTTTGCATGGCCTGAACGGCCGTGGGCATCGGCCCCCTGCATTCAAAAATAGCCCAGGTGCAGGCGGGCACCTCGTAGGCGTCCATCCCCTCGGGCGCGGGGCGGCCGCTGCCCACGGCGATGTAATACTCAAAGCTGCCGGCGTTCTGCCAGTCTCCCACGCTCACGCCCAAAAGGCCCGGCGGGTTGCCCTCCATCAGCGCGCAAATTTGGGAAATGCTGCCCTGCTGCGCCTGCCGCGCCCAAAACTTGGGCACCTCGGCAAAGCCCTCCTCGGCCTCGGGCGTCCAGGGGCAGCACAGTTTCTTCCCCACAATGCGGAAAGCGTCCTTCTTTTCAATGCGATAGTTCATTTCAGCCTCTCCTCGTATGGTAAGATTGAAGCTGATGGGCTGGTGGGCCGCCAGCCGAACGCCCTCCTGCCGGGCGGCGGAGGGCGGCACGCCGTGTACGCTTTGGAAGGCCCGGTTGAAGGCGGTGGGCGAGTCGTAGCCGTAGCGCAGCGCAACGTCCACCACCTTGGCGCCGCCGCTTTGCAAATCAAAGGCGGCCCGCGTCATGCGGCGGCGGCGGATGTATTCCGCCAGGGGCACCCCCGCAAGGGTGGAGAACATCCGCTGGAAGTGAAAGATGGAACAGCAGGCGATTTGCGCTACGTTCACCAGCTCTATTTCCCCGTCCAGATTGTCCTCGATGTAGGCCAGCGCCTCGTTCAGTTGGTTCAGCCAATCCATTTCATCAGCTCCTGCCGATAATATACCACGCGCACAGCGCCCAGTCCTCGCCGTTCTTGCAGGATTTAGCGAGGGCCCTATCGCAAAAGAGAGTCACTTTTATTTGTTAATTATACCAAATACCGGGCAAACTACACAAACACCGCGTCAAACTGGCGGCAGGCCAGTTGCGCCGCCGCGCGGCCGCTCATCAGCGCCACGGGCAGGCCGCCGGGGGCCATGGTGCGGTGCCCGGCAAAGTACACGCCCTTCGCGCCCTCCAGCGTGCAGGGGTTAGCGGCTGGCCTGCCCCCGCCCATGCCGGCCATCCACGAGCCCCGCGAGGCTCCGGTGTATCGCTCGTAGGTCAGCGGGGTGGCGAGGTCGCGCACCTCTATTTTGCCCTCAAGCCGCGGGTGCTGCCGGCACAGGGCGCGGCACACCTGTTCCAGCACCGCCTGTTTTTCGGCCTCGTAGCGCCCTTCGTCCCGCGCCTTTTGCCAGTAGTCAAAGCTGTCGCCCATCAGCGCCGTCGTCAGCGCCGTGCAGCCCTCGGGCGCGTAGCCGGGGTAGTCCGCATAGCAGTTAAAGCCGAGGGTATCATAACGGCAGCCGCCGCAGCGGATAGGCTCGTCGAGCATAAAGGCTGGTATCTCTTTCACTTGTTCCCGCACCCCCAGGCCAACAAAGCAGCAGGCGACCGGCTTTGTGTCCCGTTTCAGGTTTTGCAGCCATTCGTCGCGCGGCGCCTCCTTAAACAGCTGCGCCGCGGCGGCCAGCGTCTCCTGCGTAACGATGACGGCGTCTGCGGGCATCACTTCGCCGCTCACACTGAGGCCGATAACCGCCCCGCCTTGAACCAGCACCTTGTCCGCCTTGGCGCCGTAGAGTATCTTGCCGCCGAGGCCGGTGAAGGTGTCCGCCATGCGCTGCGTCATGGCGAGGGAACCGCCCTCGGGGTAGCCGCCGTCCCCGGCGGCCAGCGTGGCCAAGGTGAACAGCAGGCTCGTGACGCTGAAATCTTCGTCCGGCACAACGCCGCCCAGCAGCAGGCGCAGCGCCGGGTGGCTGAAGCGCCCGACGTATTCGGCGATGGGCATCTTGCCCAGCTTTGCCATTTTGGGCAGCAGGGGCAGCATTTTCAGCATGGCCCCGGCGGGCATTTTGCTGGGCCTCGCCAGCTTCACGCCCTTCAGGTCCATAACGGGCATCTGCATCTTGCAAAAGGCGCGTATGTCCGCCACAAGGCGCTTCGTGGCCCCGGCGTCCTGCGGGGAGACTTCGCAAAAATGCCGCTCGGTGCGGGCGAGGTCGCGGTAAAGATACACGGTTTGGCCCTGCCACTGCGCGCTACGGAAGGGCTCGTCACAGCGCACCCGCACATCTTCACCCAGCGCGCCCACGTCCCGCCACAGGGCGTGTAGCGCCGTTTTGGGCGATGATCCGGTCATCCAGTGCATGGCGCCCTCGAACAAATAGCCCTTGCGCCGCCAGCTTGTGCACATTCCGCCGGGGATGCTGTGCTGCTCTAAAATAGTGGCCCCAAGGCCGCTGCGCCGGGCGTAAATGCCGGCTGTAAGCCCCGCCACGCCCGCGCCGATGATGAGTACGTCCTTCATTTTGATAATCCTCTTTTCTGCTTGACGCTGATGCTTCTCCATGCCGTTTTAATCAGAGAGCAGTATTATGTATCCGCCGATTCATTTCCTGGCCCGGATGATGTCCACAATCCACTCCGGCTGCGGCAGGGGCAGCGAGGGCGTGACGGCATGGGCCTCAATGGCGCCCTTCAGCGCCATCCAAAAGGCGATGCTCAGCGCCAGGGGGTTCCCCGGGCGTATTTCGCCCCGCCTTTGCCCGGCTTCTATCTGCGGCGCCACGCGCCGGTAGAAATCCATGCCCTGGGCCATGGCCCGCGCCTCTTCCGGCATGCCTTCGCTGTAAAAGGCCTGCCCCATCAGCACAAACATTTTGGCGGTGAACTCCGAACCCGCCGCAAAGCCCAGCGTCAGCCGCGCGCATTGCTCAAAGAAGGCAAGGCCCTGTGCGCCCGAAATCCCGCGCAGCATCTCCTCCGGCCCGCTCACGCCCAGGCGGATAAGCTCTGTGAACAGGAGGGCCTTGGAATCGAAATAGTTGAACAGGAGGCCCGCGCTCATATCGGCCGCGCGCGCAATGTCCGCCACGGTGGTGGCGGCATAGCCCTTGCGAATGAACAAGTCCAGCGCGGCGTTTAATATCTGCTGGCGGCGGCGCTCCCGCTGCTCCTTCCTGGTTGGCATTATTATGAATCCCCATTCATTGAATATTTGTTCAGTATATTCTCGGCGGCGGCTCTTGTCAAGCCCTGTGTCTTGCCGGGAAGCATCCTGCCATCTTGTCATTCTGAGCGAAGCGAAGAATCTTGCCCTTTGTATAGAGGGAAGCTTCCCGGCTCAAAGATTCTTCGCTTCGCTCAGAATGACAGGAAGACGGCGGGGCCGGGCGCCCTCGGCGGCCTGCATCTGCCGCCGCGGCCTATATAAGCACGCAAAAAGGGGCCGTCGCATTAAGCCTCGAGTTATAAAAACAGCCCGGAAAGACTCAAATTTCGAGCCTTCTCCGGGCTTTATTCTTTCGTCCATGTGTAGAGGGGTACTGATGGTATTTTGATTTCAGTTTTCGAAATCCTTTATGCAACAGCCCCCTGCGAATAGGGTTTGGCTGTCAGTCCGGCACTCCGTCGCCGTCCACGTCGGCAAAGGAGTCAAACTCCATTTGGGCGCTGGAGGCGGCCCCCGCCGCGCCATAAAGCTCGCGCCCGGTGATGCCCTTGGCGTCTCGCCGCTGCTCCACTATTTTGCTCAAAAACTTGCGCACGGCCTCGGGATTCTTGATGTTCTTAACTTCAAAAGAGGCGTGGGAGCGGTCGGCGCTGAAAAGGGTGATGGTGCCCACGCCGAAAATCTTTTGCCCGAATTTGCGCACCAGCTTGATATCCATAATGCGGTAGAGCAGGGTCTCGTTCGTCTCGGTGCTGAACAAGCCCTTATGGGTGATGAAGCGATCCTCCGTTACTTCGTACTTCGTGAAGCTAATGGGCAGGCCCAAAATGCGTTTGCGGTCTTTCCACAAGGGCTGGGCTGCGTCCTCGGCCATGTTGGGCATATGTATCCCTCTCTTCCACTGTTGTATGCACCCAAACCATCCGTTCGCCGCGTGATGTGGCTAAATTCTACCATTCGCGCAAGGGCATGTCAATCAGCATTCACCCCTTTCTTCATCTTGCGCCGCAGGGTTAAACCCTCTATAATGAAAGCAGCACATTCCATGCGGGAGGGCGGTATGTTCCTGGCCATCGATGTGGGCAACACCAACATTGTTCTGGGCTGCTATGCGGGCGGTGCGCTGCGCTTTTCTGCACGGCTTGCCACCAGCCGCCACATGGAGGCCGATCAGTACGCCGCCCAGCTTCAGGCCATTTTCCACCTGCACGGCCTGCGCAGCGATAAATTTGAGCGGGTCGTAATGTCCAGCGTGGTGCCGCCGCTCAACCATGTGCTCACGCGCGCATTGGCCTTTTTTTCGCCCAGTCCGCCCCACATCCTCTCCCTGGCCGACGCCGGCGAGGTGACGGTGGACATCGACAACCCCGCCGAACTGGGCATGGATCTTCTGGCCGCGGCCATCGCCGTGTGCCACAGCCGCCCGCTGCCCGCCGTTATTGTAGATATGGGCACCGCCACAAAGCTGACGGCCGTCGGCGCAGGAGGCCGCCTTTTGGGCGTGGCCATCGCGCCGGGGCTGTACCTCTCGCTGGAGGCCCTCATCAGCGGGGCCAGCCTTTTGCAGGGCCTGCCGCTGGACGCCCCGCCCGCCGCCATCGGCCGCAACAGCCCAGACAGTATTCGCAGCGGCGTGGTGCTGGGCGCCGCCGCCATGCTGGACGGCCTCATCGACCGCTTTGCCGAAGAAATGGGCGGGCTGGCCTGCGTGGTGGCCACCGGCGGGGCCGCCCCGGTGGTGCTGCCCCACTGCCGCCACAAGATGGAGATGTGCGAAACCCTGGTGCTGGACGGGCTGCGCATCGCCACCGGGTTGTGAATACAGATTTTGAGCGCAATGCCCCGCAAATGAAGGTACAGGAGGACAGCCGCATGAGCAAACACAGCCTGCGCCTTGCCGCGGCCCTGCTTGTGGCGCTGCTTTTGCTGCTGACGCCCCTGGCCGTGCTGGCCGCCAGCCCCAACGTGGAGGACGTGCTGGCCCGGCTTGCCACGCTGCAAAACGCCGACATCAACCCCGCCTGGGAGCCGGATATCCGCGCCAACATGGCCTCTGTGCAGGCCCTGCTGGACGCCTACGAGGCTTGCTCCGCCGGGGAAAAGGCCGAGTTCACCGCGCGGCAAAACGCAGATTTGCGCGCTTATTTTGAGGTGCTGTTCCGCATCGAGGGGCGCGACGCCGCCGGGCTGGACGCCCTGTTCGCCACAGCGCCGCCCGCCTCCTCGCAGTCGGCCTCCTCGTCCCGTTCCGCGGCTTCGTCCGCGCCGGCTTCCTCCGCGCCGGCTTCCTCCGCGCCGGCTTCCTCCTCGCCTGCGTCCGCCCCGGCGGCCGCGTCCGCGCCCGCCCACAGTGCGGCGGACGCCTCGCTGCCAGCAAGCGTCCCCGCCCCGCCGCCCGATGAATCCAACGCCCAACCCCTGCCCGGCGATGATGGCAGCGGCGGCGGCGCGGCCCTGCCCGCCGCGCCCGGCGGCGGGCGTGGCGGCGGCTGGCTGGCCCTGTTCGGCAACCGGGGCCTCGGCGCCCTGCTCATCGTGGTGCTGGCGGCGCTGGCGGTGATATTGTTCATCCGTTTCCTCGTTGCCCTGCGCCGGGCCGGCAAAGCGCCGGACGCGGACGAGGGCGAACTGCGCGCGCGTGAACTGTTCGGCGAAAACTACGAGCCCCTGGCCGGCGAAGTGTATGCCGAGGATGCGCCGCCCGAGCCTTTGGCCACGAACCCCGCGCCCCTGCGGCCCCAGTTCCTTCTTCCGGCAGACGGCGGGGAGGACGACGCGCCGCCCGAGCCGAAGAAAAGAAATAAAGGCGGCCTTTTCCGCCGCCTCAAGGCCCGCCCCGTCGCCGAAGAACCCGGCGAAGCCGATGAAGGCGAGGCCGATACCCCGCCCGCCGGCGAGCGCCCCGCCGAAGAACCCGAAGCGAGCAGCCGCTCCGGCCGCGCGGCGGCCGCCGCCCAGGCCGAGGAAGCCGCCGAAGCCCCCCTGCCCCGCCCGCGCTCGGATGTTGGCCGAAACCGGGACACGCCCATCGGCATTGGCATGCGCTCTTTTTCAAACCAGCCCCGCACCGGCCGCCCCGGCAAAATGACCTTCCGCCAGGGCGACCCCGACGACCTTGACGCGATTGATGAGTGAATTTGTTTTTAAATAACCCGGGGGCCATGCAAAGCGCACCGCTTTGCATGGCCCCCATGGTTTCATATCATGGTACACACGAACATCAAAATGCGTTCTTCGTCATTCCGAGCAAAGCGAAGATAATCCAACCAGCCTGTCATCCCGAGCAAAGCGAAGATAATCCAACCAGCCTGTCATCCCGAGCGAAGCGAAGACACCCCAACCTGCCTGTCATCCTGAGCGAAGCGAAGGATCTTTCCCTTTATGTAGCAGTACACTACCCGCCTCAAAGATTCCTCGCTTCGCTCAGAACGACAGGTATATTTTTAGCCGTAGGGGCCACCTTCGGCGGCCCGTCCCATAATTTTGCCACAGACCTCGGGCAACCGGGATACCACCCATACAATGAACCAACAGGCTGCTGCAAGGCTTGTCACCTTGCAGCAGCCTGTCGGTTTCGTCATGGCAGACGCCATAAATGGCGTCCCTACAAAGCCTCCTCCGGCGCCTTAAATGCCCACAGGCGCTGGCCGATGTAGTTCAGGATGGTGAACACTGCCTGGATGCCCAAAAGGCGCAGCAGCATGTAGGGAATCTCCCCAATACCGGGGAACCAGTGCTCGCGCATCCAGGGCACCACCAGGTGGTTCAGCCCAAAGCTGAGAAAATAGCACACGGTGATGATGATGCCGAAGCGCAGTGCGCTTGGCCCCAACGGGGCCTTGCTTTTAAAGCTGTACTTGCGGTTAAAATAAAAGCTGGGCACGCTGAGCACCGCGTAGGGGATGAGGGTGGAGGGAAACAGCCCCAGCCCGGCCCAGGCGCCCAGCGCAAAGCTGATGAAATAAGACAGCAGCGTGTTGATGCCGCCGATGATGAGAAAAACGCCGAGGCTGCGGTGCCAAAAAAAGCCCCAAAGCTTTTTTATTCCCTTCATGCGCTATTCTACCACGCGCACGCTGGCCATCACCTCGGGCTCAAGGGCCATGTCGCCGCTGGCGGGGCCTTGTGCAATGCGGTCCACCACGTCCATGCCCTCCACCACGGTGCCAAAGGCGGCGTACTTGCCGTCCAAATGGGGCGCGTCGCCGTTGGTGATGAAGAACTGGCTGCCGGCGGAATCCGGCAGCGGCGAACGGGCCATGCTGATGACCCCGCGCACATGGAGGATGGGGTTATCCCAGCCGTTTTCCGCAAACTCGCCTTTAATGCTCCAGCCGGGGCCGCCGGTGCCGTTGCCGTCCGGGTCGCCGCCCTGTATCATAAAGCCGTCGCTGATGCGGTGGAAGACAAGCCCGTCATAGAAGCCGTCGTTTGCCAGCTTGACGAAATTGTCCACGGTGATGGGCGCGGCCTGCCTGTCCAGTTCCAGCTTGATAACGCCGCCTTTTTCCATCGTGATTTCAACCATTGTGTATCTCTCCTCTTCGCTCGTGCTTTCCGCTTCGGCGCTTTCGGCGGCCGGCGGGGTGCTTTCGGGCAAGGGCTCGGGCGCGCTTTGGGGCGTGGCGGCGGGCGCGGGGCTGCCCGCGCAGCCCGCAAGGCCGCACAAAAGCACAAGGGCAGCCAGCCCAAGGGCCGCCCGGCCTGTGGCAAATGTCTTCATAGGGCCCTGCTTCACTCCTCGTGTTTCTTTATCGGCCCGGGGCCCACTTTGGTGGGGTCCAGCTCTGTGGGCGCGGGGTCGTAGTGCTGATGATAGGGCTTCTTGGCGGGTGCTTCCTCGGGCCGGCGGCGGCGTGGCTCGCCAAAGGGGCTTTGGCTGCCTTCCGGCGGGGGGAAGGGCACGCGGCGGTCGGGGTCGAAGCCGGGGGAATCCACCATCTTCTCGTCCTTAGCCATGGCTGCCTCCTTTCATTGAATGCTGCCGGTCAGGTCTGTCTTATACTACTCTCTGACTAAAATGACAAATATCTGAGCGGGTCTTTTTCCCCCTCGCCGCGTTCTCGTCGGTCGGTCGGAATACACCAAGTATTCCTCCCTCCTCCGCCTTGCGAGGAGAAAAAATCCCTCGCTCTGCTATTTGCCATTTCAATCAGAGAGTAGTATTACTAATATACTAGCATCTTTAAGGGGCGCGAACAAGCGTTTTCGGGGTAAAACGCGCCCTCTCACCCGCAAAAACCGACCGCTTGGCGGCTGCCTCTTCCCCCCCGGGGGCAAAACTGATACACTAAATTTGCAGAAAGCATCGAAAGGGGGCGGCCGGTGAAAATACGCATTGAAGTGGATCCCGCGCTTCAGCAGGACGAGCTGATTATCCGCTGCCGGCAAGTCACCGACGACATTCGCCGCCTGGAACAAATGGCCCTGCAAGGCGCGGAGCCGAACCTCGCCTTCTACAAGGACGACGAGGAATACTTCTTCCCCCTCGGCGAGGTGCTTTTTTTCGAGACCGAGGGCGAGGCGGTGTGGGCCCACACCCCCGCCGAGGCCTACCGCACCAAGCTGCGCCTGTACGAGCTGGAGGCCATCTTGCCCCGGCCCTTCATCCGCGCGGCCAAGTCCACCATCGTCAACACCGGGAAAATCTACTCCATCCGCCAGGGGGTGGCCACGGCCAGCCTCATCAGCTTTTCGGGCACCCACAAGCAGGTGTATGCCTCCCGGCACTACTACAAGGCGCTGAAAGAGCGCATTCTTGAAAGGAGCACAACATGAAACGCGGCAGAAATTGGTTCTGGGGCATCTTCCTTCTGGTGGCCGGCATTTTCGTGGTGGTGGCCCAGTTCACCTCCTTCGCCAACTTCAGCTTTTGGAACATTGCCCTCGGCGTACTGCTGACGGCGGCCTTCATCCAAAGCCTAATCAGCCGGAACTGGACGGCGGCGCTTTTGTCCCTCGCGCTTTCGTACCTCATTTTCCACGACCCCCTCGGCCTGCCCCACATTTCGCCCTGGCTGCTTATTTTGGCGGCGGTGCTCACGGGCATCGGCCTGTCCATGATCATTCACAAGCCGCAAAAGTGGCATCAGTATTCTCACACGCAGCATCTGCCGCCCCAGGGGGGCTGGCAGGCCCAGGACGCCGGCTATGCCGGTGAAGGTGCTGCCGGGGAAAGCTATACCGCCGAAGGCCCCCAAAACGGCGCACTAAAAAGCGACGGCAACGCCGACGACAACCACCCCTGCCTCACGGTAAGCTTCGGGGCCGCCAGCCGCTATCTGCACTCCACCGCGCTGGAGGACGGCTACTTCAAGTCCAGCTTCGGCGCCATGGAGGTGTATCTCGACCAAGCCCGCCTTGGCCCGAACGGAGCCACCCTCACGCTGGAAGCCAGCTTCGGCGCCATCAAGCTTTATGTGCCCGCCCACTGGAACGTGCAAGAGAGCATCACCACCTCGCTGGGCGGCGTGGACAACGACAGCCGCCGCGCCCGGCCAGACCTCAGCCTGCCCCCGCTGCGCCTGGTGGGCAGCGCGTCCTTCGGCGCGATAGAAATAACCTATGTTTAATATGAATGCTTAGCGGGAGACACACATGGGGCAGCCACTCAACGAGAAGATATTTGTACCGGTAAACGGCCTAAGTCAGGGCATGTTTTTGCAAAGCGAAAACACCGCCAACCCCGTGCTGCTGTTCCTCCACGGGGGGCCGGGTTCGCCTGAAATCGCCTTCACCCAGGAATTCCCCACGGGCCTTGAAAAGCTATTCACGGTTTGCTGGTGGGAACAGCGGGGATGCGGCATTACCTACCGCCGCGACACGCCCAAAGAAAGCATGACGATAGAGCAGATGATCGCCGACGCCATCGAGGTGACCCGCTACCTGTGCCGCCGATTTGGCAAGGAAAAGGTGTATGTGATGGGCCATTCCTGGGGTTCTATGCTGGGCGTCCTCACGGTTCAGCGGGCGCCAAAGCTGTTCCACGCCTACATCGGCGTCGGGCAGGTCACACAGCAGGATGAATCGGAGCGCCTGGCCTACAGCTATATGCTAAAAGAATTCCGCGCCGCGGGCAACAGGGCCATGGTGCGCAAGCTGGAAAAGTTCCCCATAAACGCCGGCGGCAAAATAAGCACGGCGTACCTAAAGGTGCGCAGCGACGGCATGATGAAGCTCGGCGTCGGCATCACGCGGCAGTGGCGGTCTATGGCGAAGTGCGCACCCGTAATACTGCGCTACAGGGGCTATACCCTTGGGGAAAAGCTGAATTTTGTGCGTGGAAGCGCCTTTTCCATAGACAGCCTTTGGGAAGCGGTGCTGTACATCGACCTGCCAAGCCAGGCGCCCCGGCTGGAAGTGCCGGTGTATGTACTGCACGGCGTGTACGATTATCAGGTGTCCTACAGCCTTGCCAAGGCGTATGTTCAGGCGCTGGAAGCGCCCGTGAAGGGCTTTTACAGCTTTGAAAACTCCGCCCACAGCCCCTGCTTTGAGGAGCCGGAGAAAGTGTGGCGCATCCTGCGCGAAGACGTGTTGCAAAACACGGCAAGCTGAGTAATGACTCATTAATTAACTTGGTACGGTTGCCCGGCATTTACCGGCAGCCTTGGTTTTTTGCGGCCTTGCCGGGCATAGCATATACAACAAGCACATATAATGAACATCATAAAAGGGGAGAAGCATGGACACGTCTAAACCGAAAAAGGCCGGAACGCCGGCCAACCTGCGGGAACTCTTCCGCAAGGATTTCAATCTGGTGGTCATCGGGCAAATCATCTCGCTGTTCGGCAACGCCATTCTGCGCTTCGCGCTGCCGCTGTTCGTGTTGCAGCAAAGCGGCTCGGCGGCGCTGTTTGGGCTGGTGTCGGCCGTCGCCTTTGTGCCCATGCTTATCATGGCGCCCATCGGCGGCGTAGTGGCCGACCGCGTGAACAAGCAGCGCATCATGGTGGTGCTGGACACCTTCACCGCCGCCATCATCGCGGTCTTCATGCTGCTGTGGGGCCTTGCGCCCATGGTGCCGCTGGTGGTGGGGGTGCTCATGCTGCTGTACGGCATCGGAGGGGCCTATTCCCCCGCCGTGCAGGCCAGTATGCCCCTGCTTGCCAAGGGCGATTTGCTGGTGCCGGCCAACGCCGTGGTGAATTTGGTGCAATCTCTGGCGGAACTTTTGGGGCCGGTGGCGGGCGGCATCCTCTTTGGGCGCTTCGGCCTGTGGCCCATATTAACGGTTAGCTGCGTCTGCTTCGTCCTCTCGGCCTTCATCGAGCTGTTCATCCGCATCCCCCATCAGAAGCGCCCGGCCGGTGGCGGCGTGTGGGCGCTGGTGAAGGGCGACCTAAAGGAGAGCGCCGGCTTTATCGCCAAGGAATACCCCGAGCTGGGCAAGGTGATCGCCATCACCTTCTGCATCAACCTTTTCATGAGCGCCATGCTGATTGTGGGCCTGCCCGTCATCATCACAAAGCACCTTGGCATGAGCAGCGAGCTCTACGGCGTCAGCCAGGGGGCGCTGGCGATAGGGGGCCTCTTTGGCGGCATACTGGCCGGGGTGCTGGGCGGCAGGCTGCGGCTGCGCAATGCCCACGTCCTGCTGATGCTTGGCACCGCCGCCATTCTACCCATGGGGCTTGTGCTTCTGTTGGGCGCGCCGGCTTTCGCCAGCTACCTGGTGCTCACCGCCATGTCGGCTGTTATGATGATGACCGGCACCCTGTTCGGCATCCAGATGCTGGCCTTTGGGCAGGCCGCCACGCCACAGCGGCTGGTGGGCAAGGTGATTGCGCTGGTGATGACGGTGAACCTGTGCGCCCAGCCCATCGGCCAAAGCCTGTACGGGCTGCTGTTCGAGGTTTTCGCCGGTGCGCCATGGGCCGTTGTGCTGGGCGCGGCGCTGGTGTCCTTCGCCATCGCGGCCTACTCCCGCGGCGTGTTCCGCGCACTGCCCGAAGTGTCCGACCTCGCGGCGGCAAAAGGGCAGTTGTTAGCAACTTAGTCATTAGTCGTTAGTCATTAGTCGTTAGTTCGGTCAAGGGCAAGGGCTTGCGCAAATGTGCCCTGTGTGTCTTCGTAGGGGACGCCCCCTTGGGCGTCCCTTTTTGGCGTTCTCCTGCCACCTTCTGATACAAAAAGTTACCTGTCATTCTGAGGAGCGAAGCGACGAAGAATCTTTGGCCAACCGTATTTATGGAGCTAATGATTCTTCGCGGGCCACTCAGAATGACAAGGTAAGCTTAGTGTCCCCATATACTGCACGGAAGTTTACAACATCCGGCTTATAAGAAACCCCCTGTTCTACGTCTCTCTTCGCCTTGGCCTTTTTGCCTTGTATTCCTCCAAAAAGCGCCGGTCCTTTTCCTCCAAATCCCGCACGCCCGCCAGAGATTCTATGTGGTGGGTCAGCTCGTGGCGCAGCAGGCGGTCAAGCTCTCGCCTTTGCCGCTGCGGCGAGGAATCGCGGAATACCTGCACGAAGGAACCGTAGTAGACGGTGATGTAGCGCCCGAGGCCGCGCGGGTCGCAATGGTAGCGGCCCAGGGTGAAAAGGCCCTCCCCGTCCGGCGAGGGGGCGATGTCCGGCAGCAGCACCACCCCGCCGTTGAGTTCGCGGAACAAGTCCTCGGGCAGGCCGTCGGCCACCTGCCCCAGGTAGTTTTGCACTTCGTCAAAGCTCATCAGTTCGCTTGCCATGCCCCCAGTATACGCCATCGGCGGGCAAAGGGCAAATGCCCAAGTTTCACTGTTCGCCCGATGGTTGAAATCTCCCGGCCGCATAAGTATAATTAGGGATAATGGGGAAATGGCTCGATTGCGCCTTTGCCCCGGTAACAATGCCGCGTTGCATGGCTGTGTTTATTGTTGCAAGAGGAAGGAAACCCGCGATGGCCAAATGGCACAAGGACTTGCAGCCCAAGAAAGACCCCGCCCCCCAAATCCCGGAGGGCGGGCGCGTCACCGCCAAGCCCGGCGGGAAAAAGGCCGGGGGCCTCGGTGGCTTTTGGGGCGGCCTTGGCCGCCGGAATAAAATTCTGGCCGGGGTGGCCGGGGGCCTGTGCGCGGCCACGCTGCTGGGCATTTTGGTGCTGGCGCTAACGCCCAGGGTGCTTCCCGCCGAGGCCCCCTCGATCAGCCTGCCCGCCGCCCTTAGCGGGCCGGCCTCGGCCATAAACGTGGAAGCCCTGCCGGACAAGATAGAGGAAGCCGCCTTTGTGGGCACCATTTTGCCCGAAAGCGCAGACGCCGGCATGGCCTACTGCGAGGAAACGCTGTTCCTGGGCGATTCCAACACCGAGCGCATGCTGGCCTATAACGACATCACCGGCGTGGGCCTGCAAAACGGCATCGGCGTGGTAAGCATGGGCATCCAGACCTTTACCACCAGCGCCTGCGTGCGTTTTTCCGGCCATTCCAAAAGCTACACCATGCCCCAGGCCGTGGGCGTGCTCAAGCCCCGGCGGGTGGTCATCACCTTCGGCTCAAACAACGTGGGCATGAACCTTGAAACCTTCGTTAGCTACTACGAGGCGGGCATCAAGGCCGTGCGGGAAAGCTACCCCTACGCCGACATCATCATCGGCTCGATATTCCCCGTGGACCAATACCGCCAGAACACCAGCATGACCATGGGCCTCATCGACAAAATGAACGTGGCCCTGGCCAGCCTGGCCCGGCAAACGGAAACCAAGTTCCTGAACTGGAGCGAGGCCCTGCTGGACGAGGAAATAGGCTACTGCGGCTTCGAGTACACTTTACAGGACGGCGTACACCTCACCCGCGCCGGCATGACGGCTATTTTTGACTACTTCCGCACCCACAGCTACGTCACCGAGGACGAGCGCCCCCCCACGGGCAGCATCCCCCAGCGCATGGGCATCATGCCGGGCCTTATTTTGAAGGATCCCGGCAAGATACCGGGGCCCATCGACTGGAGCAAATACGCCGATTCTTCCTCCAAGGAGGAGGGCGGCGTGCGCGTGCAGATAACGGCCTGGGACGATACGAACGGCGTGGCCGGCGGGGGCACGGTGTCCGCCGGGGGTTCCTCCGGCGGCAGCGTCAGCCTCACCGCCTCGCCGGGAGACAGCATCTCGGTATCGGCCACGGCCAAAAGCGGCTACCAGTTCGTAGGCTGGACTTGCTCCGTCGGCAGCGCGGGCGGCGCCTCGGGCGCCACGCTGAGCTACACCGTGCCCGGCGACAGCGAAGGCCCCATCTCCATCACCGCCGTGTTCAAGGTGGCGCAGCCGAAGCCCTCTTCATCCTCCGATTCGTCCTCCTCCTCATCTTCGGGCTCGGACGCTTCAACTCCCGCGCCCTCGTCTGTCCCAAGTTCACCCGACACATCGCAGCCCCCGGTAACCTCCGCGCCCTCTGTTCCGGACTCGTCTTCAAGTGAAGAGCAGCCCGAAAGCTCTTCGCCCCCGCCGGAGGAATCCCCCGGCGAACCCGAGGGCGGCCCTCCAACAGCCGAATAGGCAATCACCGCCGCGTGCCCGCCAAGGGCCAGCCAGGCCGCTTCCAGCACCGGGCGCGCCACGCTTATGTCTCCGGCCAGCGGGTCGGCCAGGCGGTAGCCCTCGGCGTCGCAGCCGTAGGCCACCACGCAGTGCAGGTTGCTGTAAGGCGTATACCAGCTTCCGTCGGGCAAATGCCAGCCGCCGGAGGCATAGCGCGCGCCGTCCTCATAGTCAATCGTCGCCCACAGCATCACCGGGTGGCCCTCGGCCAGCAGGGCATCCACCTCGGCAAGGCCCGCCCCGGTGAGATCCCGGCATCGCAGTTCGCTTTCCTGCGTTTTCAGGTAGTCGTTCGCGCCTTGGCACACCGGGCCGGCAAAGCAGTAAAAGCCGCTTTGGCCGGCGGGGTCGCCGGCGTAGGCTTCCCATGGGCTGGGGCCGCTGCGCCCGCCGCCCGTGCCCGCAAGGTCCTGCCGGGGCATCCAGTGGTAGGCCAGCTCGGTTTTGTCCGCCGCGAAGCCATGATAACCCAGCAGGGCCGCCAGGCTGCTGGCCTCGCAGCCGTTGGGCAGCTCGGGGTTTTGCAGCACCGGCTGCACGGGCCGCAGGGCGGCAGCCGCCGCGCCGGCGGGCAGGCCGGGGGCCTGCGCGGGCAGCTCTGGCGCGCCCGGCTGCGCCATGCCGGGCAGCGCGGGCGGCTCGGCCACCCCGGCCCGTGCATTTACGTCCGCCGGGCCGCCCCCCGGCGCCGCCTTCACCCCAAGGCCCAGGTACAAAAGCAGCAAATGCGCCAGCAAAACCGCCGCCGCCACCTCCAAAATGCCCCACACGGCCAGCCGCAGCGCCTGCCGGCGGCGCCTCGCCTTTCTCGCGGCGCGGGCCTGCGCCGGGTTGCAGCCGGCGTACTCGTGCGTCCAGTCTATGCCGCCCTGCTCAAAGCTTATTATCTTTTCGCTGTATGCCATTTCCCCGGCCTCCTTCACCTTGAGGCCAGCATACTCCCCGCATGTTTCGCCATGGTATCTCCGGGGTTTCGGCAATGTTTCCCCGCTGTTTCCAAAATGTTTTCGCTCAGAATGACAACAAGAGAGCGTTGCGCACTATGCCCGGCAACATTTTTGAAACATTCGTGGCTACCATGAATGACAGAACATATTTATGGCATACATTCATGGTATGGTGTAGTATAGTAATGTGGGGAGAGTGAGAACCATGCAGTATGTACTGATAGTGGAGGACGAGCGGCGCATAGCCGATTTGATTGAAATGACGCTGACCCGCGCGGGCTACCGCTGCCAAAAGGCCCTGGACGGCCAAACGGCGGCGGATCTTCTGGTGGACAATACCTACGATTTGGTGCTTTTAGACATCATGCTGCCCGGCATCAGCGGTTACGAGCTGATTGAATACATCCGCCCCATGGGCATGCCGGTGATTTTCCTCACGGCCAAGGGCGAGCTGAAAGACCGGGTGGCCGGCCTGCGCATGGGGGCCGACGACTACATCGTCAAGCCCTTCGAGCCCGCCGAGCTGGTGGCGCGGGTGGAGGTGGTGCTGCGGCGCTTCGGCCTGTCCTCGGGCGTGCTGCGCGCCTGGGACGTGCAGGTGGACACCGGCTCTTACCAGGTTACCAAGGCGGGCGCGCCGGTGAACCTCACCCCAAGGGAATTCGCGCTGCTGGAACTGCTGATGCGCAACCGGGGCGTGGCGCTGTACCGCGACGTATTGTTCGAGCGGGTGTGGGGCGGCGAGATGGAGGAGGCCACCCGCACGCTGGACCTGCACATCCTGCGCCTGCGCAAAAAGCTGGATTGGCACGAGCACATCAAAACCATCCACAAAATAGGCTACCTTCTGGAAACGGAAGGCGAGGGCTAGCCGACCTCCGACCTGTCATTCTGAACGCAGTGAAGAATCTTCATCAAGCCCGATGGGAAAGATTCTTCGCTTCGCTCAGAAAGACAATAATTACAGGTTAGCAGAGAGGCTTAACTGGCAATGCGTTTTTCGGCAAAAATGGCGGTGGCGGTGGCAATGCTGCTGGCGGTGGCCCTGTCCCTTGGGGGCACGCTGCTGGTGCGGCAGAATTTTGCCGATTCGCTGGCCGTCATCACCGAGCAAAACGCCGGCCAGCACCTTTTGGAAAAATACGCGCTGGAAACCGAGCTGCAAGACCACTACAGCCAGGGCAGCGAGGTGACGAACGAGGCGCTGCTGCGCTACGGCGTCACCCTGAACGCCTACCTTGGCGAAGGGCGCAAGCTCATCTCCATCTTCGGCGAGGACAAGGCCGAGGTGTACACAAACCTGCCCGCCGCCATCACGGCCGAGGCGCGCGGCGAGGCGCTGGCCAGCGGAAACGGGTACTATCTGCTGCGCCGCTTCGGCGGCGTCACCTATATGCTCACGGCCTCGTATGTGGAAAGCCCGGCCCGCAGCCTGTGGCTGCTCAGCGGCTACAACGTTTCCCGCGTGTTCGCCCAGCGGGACCAGCAGCTCGCCAACCTCTGGCGCGTCGGCGCCCTCACGCTGGCCTTTTCCGTCGTGGTGGTCGTCGTGCTCACCACGCTGCTCACCCGGCCCGTGCGGCGGCTGGGCCGCGTAAGCGCCCGCATTGCCGAGGGCGCCTACAGCGTGCGCACCGGCGTTTCCGGCAGCGACGAAATAGGCGATTTGGCCCGCAACTTCGACGCCATGGCCGCCGCCGTGGAAGAGCGCATGGCAAGCCTGAACGAAAACGTGCAGCAACGCGACGATTTCGTTTCCGCCTTCAGCCACGAGCTGAAAACCCCCATGACCTCCATCATCGGATATTCCGACTTTGTGCGCAGCATGGAGGCCGACCCCAAAACCCGCCACATCGCCGCCAACCACATTTACCACGAGGCCCAGCGCCTCGAGCTTTTAAGCCAGAAGCTATTGAGCCTCATGGGCCTGTCCGAGCAGCCCATCGAGCCCGCGCCGGTGAAGCTGGCCAGCATCTACGCGGCCACCCACCGCTCTCTGGTGCCTCTGCCGGAGAAAATAAGCATCGACATTGAGCCCACGGGCTTTGTGGTGCTGGCGGATAAAACCCTGATAGTGGACCTTCTGCGCAACCTTGTGCTGAACGCCATGAAGGCCTACACGGGCGAGGGCGTGGTGCGGGTGTTTGCCCGCAAGATAGACGGCGCCTGCCGCCTGCATGTGGCCGACAGCGGCTGCGGCATCCCCGAAGAGGAACTGGCCCGCATCGTGGAGCCTTTTTATATGGTGGATAAATCCCGCTCGCGAGAGCAGGGCGGCACAGGCGTGGGTCTGGCCCTCAGCCAGCGCATCGCCCAATTGCACGGCACGGCCCTCAGCTTCAAAAGCCGGGTGGGCGAGGGCACGCTGGTCACCTTCGATTTGCCTCTGGCAAACGAAGACGCGGGGGAGGTGCGCCATGGCTAAGCGCAGCAAACTAAAAACCGCCCTGGCCATTTTGGCGGCGGCGCTGGTGGTGGCCGCCGCCGCGCTGGCCCCGCGCTATGTGCTGGCCGCGCAGGAGGCCGCCCTGCTGCGGGACACGCACAGCTACCAGGGGGGCACCGGCCAGCTGGAATACAGCCTCCCAGCTGAAAACATCCCCTTGGCGCAGGCCCTGTACACCGCCGAGGAGATAGGCTACGACAGCGAAATAAACTATCAGGTTCGCCAAAGCCGGGAGGCCGTGGGCGAGCTGCTGCCCCGCGTGGTGGACTACTGCTACGCGCTGGCCGAGGCGGGCGCGCTGCCCTACGAGGTGCTGGACTATCTGCACAGCGAGATATTCACCCTTCCAAGCCTCAACTTTACCCACTACTACGAAAGCCGGGGCGTCGAGGTCATCCACTGCAACCTCGGCATGGGCGTCTCGCCGCCCTTTTACATCAGCTTCAATATAGACCTCTCCACCGGCCTTGTGGTGTCCGCCCTTTTCCAGCTGCCGCCAAATGCCCCCCACCTGCCCGCCCAAACCGACGCGTTACTGGAGGCCTGGCTGGCTTACCTGGGCCTTGATGCTGTGAAAGACTGGCAGCCCATCGGGGCCCATGAGGACGTGGCCCTGCTGGAGGAGGGCTGGTATTCCAGCATCACCCGGCAAACCTCCGAAGAACTGCGCATGGATGCGATAGCGGTGTGGATGCTGGACACCACGCAAGACGGAATCAACGCCCTCAGCTTCAGCGTGAACAGCTACCACAGCTTAAGCGAGGAAGACTGGAAGCAGTACCTGGCCGCCCTGGGCGCTTCCGGCTAGCGCATTGGAGGAATAATAATACCGTTGTCATTTTTGTCATTCTGAGCGCCGCGAAGAATCTTCCCCTTCTTTGTCATTCTGAGCGCCGCGAAGAATCTTTCCCTTGTGCCAGCAGTCTTATCCGGGAGGGCCTTGAATGAAAAAAGTCATCGTGATACCCGACAGCTTCAAGGGCAGCATGAGCGCCCTTGAGGTGTGCGAAGTGGTGGAAGAGGCCGTTTTGCGCCGCTTCCCGCAGGCCCGCGTGCTGAAAGTGCCCGTCGCCGACGGCGGCGAGGGCAGCGTGGATTGCTTCCTTGCGGCGCTGGGCGGGCGGCGCGTGGCCCTGCGCACCCAGGGGCCGCGCTTTGAGGAAGTAGACAGCTTCTACGGCATTTTGCCAAACGGCACGGCGGTGGTGGAAATGGCCGCCAGCGCGGGCCTGCCGCTGATGGGCGGCCGCCTTTCGGCCGAGGGCAGCACCACCTGCGGCGCGGGGCAGCTTTTGGCCCACGCCGCCGCCGCGGGCTGCCGCCGCTTTATTGTGGGCCTTGGGGGCAGCGCCACCAACGACGGCGGCTGCGGCGCCGCCGCGGCCTGCGGCCTGCGCTTTTACAATGCCGGCGATGAAACCTTTGTGCCCACCGGCGCCACTTTGCACGCCATCCGCCGCATCGACGCCTCGGGCCTTTTGCCGCAGCTTTCCGGGGCCGATATCACCGCCATGTGCGACATTGACAACCCCCTGTGCGGCCCGACCGGCGCGGCGCGGGTGTTCGGCCCGCAAAAAGGGGCGGACGAGGCCACTGTGGAAATGCTGGACGCCGGCCTGCGCCATTTGGCCGAGGTGATAAAGCGCGACCTCGGCAAAGATATTTTAGACGTGCCGGGCGCGGGCGCCGCCGGGGGCATGGGCGGCGGCATGCTGGCCTTTTTCGGCGCGCGGCTGCAAATGGGCATCCAGGCCGTGCTAAACACCGTGGGCTTTGATGCGATGCTGGAAAACGCCGACCTCGTGCTCACCGGGGAGGGCAAGCTCGACACGCAGTCCCTCAGGGGCAAGGTGGTCATCGGGGTGGCGCGGCGCGCCCGGGCCGCCGGCGTGCCCGTGGTGGCCCTGGTGGGGGACGTGGGCGATAACATCGAAGCCGCCTACGGCGAGGGCCTTTCCGCCGTTTTCAGCATCAACCGCGTGGCCCTGCCCTTCTCCGAGGCAAAGCACCGCAGCCGCAGCGACCTCGCCCTGACCGCCGCCGACCTGATGCGCTACACCGCGCTATGGGTACATTCATAAACCAAACCTGCAAAGGAATCCCCCATGCCCAATAAGCTTGAAACCCTGACGCGCGCCGCCCTGGCCCTGCTGCCGGCGGCCGCGCTGGCCGCCCCGGCGGCGGCCGGCGGGCGGCTGCGGGTGGCGCGCTATGCCCTGCCCACTGAAAAACTCGGCGGCCGGGTGCGCCTGGCCCTGCTCAGCGACCTTCACAGTTGCTACTACGGCCCCCGGCAGGGCCAAATTACCGAGGCTTTGGCCCGCCAGCGGCCCGACGCCGTGCTGCTGGCCGGGGACATTGCCGACGACCGCCGCCCCCACGCGAACGCCTTTGCCTTGCTGCGGCAGCTGGGGCGGCAATACCCCTCTTTCTACGTCTCGGGCAACCACGAGGTGTGGTCGGGCGAATTGCCTTGGCTGAAAGAGCGTTTCGCCGCCTATGGCGTCACAGTGCTGGCGGGCGGCTGCCGTCGGCTTTTCCTGCGCGGGCAGCGGCTCTCGCTCTTCGGGGTGGACGACCCCAGCATCGGCCGCCGGCGTCAGGCCCGCCAAAGCATCGCCGCCGCCCGCCAAATGCGCCCGGAGGAATTCAATCTGCTGCTGGCCCACCGGCCGGAGTTCGCCCCCTGCTACGCCGCCCTGGGCTACGATTTGATTCTGGCCGGCCACACCCACGGCGGGCAGTGGCGGCTGCCGGGGCTGTGCAACGGCGTTTACGCCAGCGGGCAGGGGCTTTTCCCCAAATACGCGGGCGGGGAATACCGCCTCGGGGCCACGGCGCTCATCATCGGCCGGGGCCTCGCGCGGGAAAGCACGCCCGTCCCCCGCGTATTCAACCGCCCTGAACTGGTTCTGGTAGACCTTGTCCCCAAAAGCGGCTGAGTTCCTCCGGGAGGCTGTCGCCGTCCACCCGGCGCCAGTGCGCCCAGTGCGGCGGGAACATGGCCTGGTAACGCGGGGTGGAAAAGCGGCTGTCTATAAGCAGCACCACGCCTTTGTCCTCGCCGGTGCGAATAACCCGCCCGGCGGCCTGCAGCACCTTGTTCATGCCGGGGAACTGGTAGGCGTACTCAAAGCCCCGGCCGCGCTTTTCGTCGTACCACTCGCGTATGGTGTCCGGCTCCGGGCCAATTTGGGGCAGGCCCACCCCCGCCACGGCGCTGCCGATGAGGGCCTCGCCGGGCAGGTCCACCCCTTCGGCAAAAATGCCCCCCAAAACGCAAAAGCCCAGCAGCGTCTCGCCGCGCCTTTGCCTGAAAGCCGCCAGGAACTCCTCCCGGGCGGCTTCTTCCATGCCGCTTTGCTGCACCAGCGTCGGCAGGCCGGGGTGGCGCCGCTCAAACGCCTTCAGCACCTGGCGCATATAGGCGTAGCTGGGGAAGTAGGCGATGTAGTTGCCCTTCTTCCCCGCCGCCATGGCGGCCAGCAGGTCGGCCACGGGCGCAAGGCTGGCCGGGCGGTCGGCGTATTTGGTGGAAACGCCGTCGGCCACGAAAAGGCCCAGGTTCTCTTGCGGAAAGGGGCTGTGAAGCAATAACAGCTTCGCCCGGGCGGCCCCGGCCGCCTCGCCCGTCCCGCCCAAGGTCTCGCGGTAGTAGGGCAGCGGCTGCAAGGTGGCGCTGAACAGCACCGCGCCGCGCCCCAGCCCGAGGCTCTCGTCCAAAAAGGCGGCGGCGTCCCGGCAAAACAGCTTGGCGCTCACCTCGCTGTGGCCCCGGTGCACCAGCGTCACATAGCGTTCGTCGTACTCGGCGGCAATGCGCCCGTAGAACAGCGCGGCGAAATAGAGGGCCAAAAGGGCTTCCTCGTGCGGGCCGCCGCGCTCGTCCTCTAAAAAGCTTGCGGCGGCAAGGCAGAACTTTTCCGCCGCCGCGCCCAGCGCCGGGGGCGCGTCGGGCAGGGGCAGCACGCGGGTTTCGGCGGCGTCGCAGGCCTTGCGCAGGCCCACAAAGGCGGTGTTCAGCCCCGCCAGCGCCTTGTGCAAGCCCTTGTGCCGCTTCGGCAGAAGCTTTTTGAATTCATAGAAATCGCTTTTGCGCAGCTCCGCCGAATACATTTCGCGCCCGCGCTCAACAAGGTTGTGTGCCTCGTCCACCAAGAAGAGGTAATCGCCGCCCTTGCCCTCGAAGAAACGCTGCAAGTGTACCACCGGGTCGAACAAATAGTTGTAGTCGCCAATCACGCAGTCGCACCAGGTGGCCAAATCCAGCGCCAGTTCGTAGGGGCACAGGCGGTATTGGCGGGCGTATGCCTCCACGGCCTCGCGGCCAAGGGCGCCGCCCCTTTGCAGAATGTCGTACACGGCGTCGTTGCGGCGGTCGTAATAGCCGTCCGCGTAGGGGCAGCCCTCGGCGCGGCAGTCGCGCTTTTCAAGAAAGCAGATTTTATCTTTGGCGGTGAGGGTGATGCTGCGGAAGGCGAGGGCCTGCCCGCCCGCCGCGCCGCCGCGCCCCGCGCCCAGCAGCCCAAGGGCGTCCTCGGCCGCTTTGCGGGCCACGGTTTTGGCCGTAAGGTAGAAGATGCGCTCCCCATAGCCCTCCCCCAGCGCCTTCATGGCCGGGAACAGCGCCGACAGCGTTTTGCCGATGCCGGTGGGCGCGCAGCAGTACAGGCGCCCGCCGTCCCTGTATGCGTTGTAACAGGCGATGGCCATGTCCCGCTGGCCGCCTCGGTAGGCCTCGAAGGGGAAGGTCAGTGCGCGCAGGCTCGCGTTGCGGGCCTCGGCCCAGCTGGTTGCCATCTTGGCCCAGCGGCGGTATTGGGCCAGCAGCCCCGTCACAAATTCGGCCAGCTCGGCGGCGCTGTATTCCCGCGCAAAGCGGCGCACCTCGCCGCTGTCCACATGGCAATAGCTCAACTGCACGCCGCAGGCCGAAAGGCCGCGCTGCACGCACAGGATATGAGCATAGCAGCAGCCCTGGGCCCAGTGCTCGGGGTGGCTGTCCTCCCGCAGGGCGGCCAGCGGCTGGGTCACGGTTTTTATCTCGTCCACCCACAGGCCGCCGGGCGTTTCCAGCACGCCGTCGGCCCGGCCGGATAAATGATAGCAAAAGCCGCCGTCCTCCACGCTCAGCGAAAGCGGCGCCTCGGCGGTGTAGCCGCTGCCGGCCTGGCGCTGCAAGCGCCGGTGCAGGCGGCTGCCCTGCGCGCCGCGGTCCAGCCCGGAAAAACCGCCGCCAAGGCTGCCCCCGCGCAGCAAAAACTCCGCCAGGGTGCGTATGGGCAGGTGGATGTTGTGTGCCATGTGTGCGCCTTTCGCCGGCCGGCCGCCGGGTGCTTGGCGGGTACTTGCCGGATAATTGCCGGAGGGTTGCCAAACCATGACACCATTATGCCACCAAGCGGCCGCCAGGGCAAATGCTGGCATTCCATACGCTTGACACCCCGCGCAAAAACGGGTATGCTTATATTGTTGCAAACGGCACGGTTATTACCGATACATCAATAAATAATTGCAAATCCTCCGCGCAGATGTAGTTCAATGGTAGAACTCCAGCCTTCCAAGCTGGCCACGTGGGTTCGATTCCCATCATCTGCTCCAGCGTCAGCGCCGATTAAATTCGTAACATTAAAATCAGCCTATGACTGCCACGTCATTGCCGGCGTATTTCGCTCGCACGGAATACGGATTGCCGCCGTAAGAGACGGGGCGGTTTTTTTGTACCCGGCTCGGGCAGGTTTTGCCGGCGATATATCCGCGTTTGAAGAGTTGCATGAAACTGTTGCCGCGGCAACGCTTTGGTAAAAATTAATGGACAATTGGGAGCACAATCTGCTGGCGCTGCAAGGCGCGCCGCTGTTCGCCGGGTTTGGCCGGAAGGAACTGCTTGCCCTGCTGCGCCTGCTGCGCCCGGCGCTGCGCCGCTGCGCGCGCGGGGAGGTTCTGCTGGCCGCCGGCACGCGCGACGGCAACATCGGCGTGGTGCTGGCCGGGCGCATAGAGGCCGCCAAGCTCACGCGGGCCGGGGGGCAGCTATTGGTGCAGCGCATGGGCCCCGGCGGGGTGTACGGCGACGTGCTGAGCGCCGGGGCCAGCCTCAGCCCCGTCACCGTAAGCGCGGCCACGGCCTGCCGGGTGCTGCTGCTGCCCTTTGCCCGGCTGCTGGCCCCGCCCGCCGGGGGCGAGGAGCTTTGCCGCCGCCTTTTAACGAACCTGGTGGGCGAGATATCCGGCAAATTTTTCGCGCTGGACAGCCGAATCGACCTCCTGCTCATCCGGGGGCTGCGGCGGCGCCTCGCGGCCTATTTGCTGGACGCCTCGCGCGGTGAGCAAAGCTTCACCATTCCCTACAACCGCAGCCAGCTTGCGGCCTTTCTGGGCTGCGAGCGCAGCGCCGTGAGCCGCGAGCTATCCCGCATGGCGGCCGAGGGCCTCATCGAAACCCAGGGCCGCCGCTTCACCCTGCCCGCGCCCGCCGCCCTGCGCGCGCTGTTTTAAATGCACCTATCATTGCGGACTTGACCCGTTCGTCATTATGGGCTTACCCACGTCATTGCGGGCCTTGACCCGCAATCTCGCCCTTCGCCCTCTCCGTCCCCTTCGTCATTGCGGGCCTTGACCCGCAATCTCGCCCTTCGCCCTCTCGTTCCCTTCGTCATTGCGGGCTTGACCCGCAATCCAGCCCTTCGCCCTCTCCGTCCCCTTCGTCATTGCGGGCCCCACCCGCAATCCGGGATGTTTCCCCGCGTTATGAGATTGCGGGTCAGGCCCGCAATGACGAGCAGGAAAATCAACGCGTTTGGACTTTCCCTTTTAAGTCAAAACGTTGTCATCAATCCGTCCATCGGGTATACTTGAAATGATTTGTTGGATTTGCTGCGCAAAAACCTTATCACAACGCGAATAAGCAAGGAGGACGCCATGGCCCTGCCGGTTTTGTACATCGTGATACCCTGCTATAACGAGGAAGCCGTGCTGCCGCTTACCAGCGGGCTGTTTTTGGGCAAGCTTACGTCGCTTATTGCCGCGGGGCGCGTTGCGCGCGAAAGCCGGGTGTTCTTCGTGAACGATGGCTCGAAGGACGGCACCTGGCCCATCATCCAGTCTCTCAGCCGGGAGGCGGAGCAGTTCGAGGGCATTTCCCTCTCCCGGAACCGGGGCCACCAAAACGCCCTTTTGGCCGGCCTGATGACCGCCCGGAAATTTGCCGATGTGACCATCAGCATAGACTGCGACGGCCAGGACGACATCGATGCCATGGACGCCATGCTGGCCGAATACGAGGCCGGCTGCGAGGTGGTGTACGGCGTGCGCTCGAAGCGCGACACCGACACCTTCTTCAAGCGCGGCACCGCCGAGGGCTTTTACAAGCTGATGAAGGCCCTGGGGGTGGACGTGGTGTTTAACCACGCGGATTACCGCCTGCTTTCAAGGCGCGCGCTGGACGGGCTGGCGCAGTTCGGCGAGGTGAATTTGTTCCTGCGCGGGATGGTGCCCCTGGTGGGTTTCCGCTCTTCCAGCGTATATTACGAGCGGCACGAGCGCATGGCCGGCGAGAGCCATTACCCCTTTAAAAAAATGCTGGCCTTCGCGCTGGACGGCATCACCAGCCTCTCGGTGAAGCCCATCCGCCTCATCACCTGGCTGGGCTTCATCTTCGCGCTCGTCAGCTTCCTAGCCGGCATCGGCATCATCATCCAAACCCTTCTGGCGCCGGGTTCCACCGTGTGGGGATGGAGCAGCACCATCTGCGCCATCGTATTCATGGGGGGCATCCAGCTTTTGTGCGTCGGCGTAATAGGGGAATATGTGGGCAAAATCTACAACGAAACCAAGGCCCGCCCGCGCTATATCGTAAGCGAGGCCACCTATGAGGACGCGCCCGGCGGAAAACCCGCCGAAAAGCCCGCCGCCCGGCAGGGAGGGCTAGCCATGTGGGCGCACATCCTCTTTGATTTGGACGGCACCCTCACCGACCCCGCCGAGGGCATCACGGGCAGCGTGCGCTACGCCCTTGAGCAAATGGGCCGCCCCGTGCCGCAAAGGGCGGTATTGGAGCGGTTTATCGGCCCGCCGCTGGACGAGGCCTTCCCGGAGCTGTGCGGCCTTTTGCCGGATGAAACAGCCCGGGCCATCACGCTGTTCCGGGAATATTTTACGCGCCAGGGCATCAATGAAAACGAGCTTTATCCCGGCATGGGCAGCCTTTTACGGGAGCTTTGCGAGGCCGGGCGCAAGCTGTATGTGGCCACCTCGAAGCCCGGCGATTTCGCCCACATCATCCTCAACACCTTCGGCATCGCCCAATATTTCACGCTGGTGCGGGGCAGCGCCCTCACCCACGCGGGCCACCCCAAGGCCCAGGTGGTGGCCGAGGTGCTGGCCGACGCGCGGATTGCCCCCGCCGAGGCCGTGATGGTGGGCGACCGCTGCCACGACGTGGCCGGCGCTCACGCCTGCGGCCTGCCCTGCGTGGGCGTCCGCTTCGGCTATGCCGCCGAGGGCGAACTGGAAGCCGCCGGAGCGGACTACATCGCAAACGATTTGCCCGATTTGCGGCGGATTTTGCTGGGGCATTAGGCGAATGAAAAAAGGGCTGCGGCAAACCGACTGTCATCGGTTTGCCGCAGCCCTTTTTGTAGAATACTAACGGCTGGCGACCGCTTTTTCCGCCTGCTGCATGGCCTCGGCCAGCTTGTCGCAGAAGGCGTCGAAGTCCGGGTCTTCGGCGCAGAGCTTGTTATTGGCGCGGGCATATTCCATGCACTCGCGCACGCCTTGGTCGAAGCGGGTGGCGGCGAAAAAACCCGGCACCAGGTGCTTGAGCTTTGTGTTGTCGTACACGGTGCTGAGGGCCTTATCGCCCAAGAGGCTGCCGGCGAGGTCGTAGCCATAGGCGGCGCCGGCGGCGCCCAGCAGGGTGCTGGGTGCGTACACCGGGCGCAGTTGCCCCCCGCAGGCGCTTTCTATGCTGCGGTAGGCGGCGTTCCAGGTCACCACCTCGTCGGTGGTGATGTGCACCGCCTCGCCAATGGCGTGGGGGTTGGCCATAAGGCCTGCGAAGCCACGGGCAAAGTCCCGGCTGTGGGTGAAGCACCACAGGCTGGTGCCGTCGCCCTGGATGGGTACGGGCCTGCCCTCGATGATGCGCCGAACTACGGGCCAGCTGCCGCCGTTGCCGTGCACGCCCAGGGGGAGGCTGCGTTCGTCGTAGGTGTGGGCCGGGCGCACGATGGTAACGGGGAAGCCCGAGGCCCGGTAGTGGGCCAGCAGGGCGGCCTCGCAGGCGATTTTATTGCGCGCGTAAAGCCAGTGAGGATTGTCCAGCGGCATGCTTTCGGTGATGGGCAGGCGGCCCGGCGGCGTTTGATAAACCGTGACCGAGGAGATGAAGATATACTGCCCCACCCGCCCGGAGTATAGGCGCACGTCCCGCTCGGCCTGCTGCGCCGTGAAGCCGACAAACTGGGCGGCCACGTCGAAGCGGCGGCTGCCCAGCGCGGCGGCCACGGCGGCTTCGTCGTTGGTGTCCGCCCGAAGGGCCTCGGCGCCCTCGGGGGGCGGCTGGCTGCCCCGGTTCAAGAGGGTGACCTCCCAGCCGTCCGCCAATAGCTGCCGGGCAACGCCCCGGCTGATGGTGCCGGTTCCGCCGATGAGTAAAGCTTTCATGATGTGCCCTCCCAGTGTTTGTCAGTATAGTCAGAGAATAGGGTGATGCCGCGCACCGGATACCAAGCAGACGCACGGAATTTTCCTCATTATACGGGGCGGGGCGCGGGCTGTCAACGCGGGCGAAATCCGCACACGTCATTGCGGGCAATCAGCACATGTCATTGCGGGCTCGACCCGCAATCTTGTACCCAAGGAAACCATCCCGGATTGCGGGCGGCACCCGCAATGGCGCGGCACCGCCCTTATGCCTGTCATTCTGAGCGAAGCGAAGAATCTTTTGCAGTGAGCAGGGCAAGATTCTTCGCCTTCGGCTCAGAATGACAAGTGGGGACGTGGGGATGTGGGGATGTGGGGATGGGGGATTGCGGGTCAAGCCCGCAATGACGTGAACCAAGCCGCGATGGCGCGGCACAGCCCTCATGCCTGTCATTCTGAGCGAAGCGAAGAATCTTTTGCAGAGAGCAGGGCAAGATTCTTCGCCTTCGGCTCAGAATGACAATAAATCAGTGGCAAACTGAATCTAACGCGTCATTATGTGCTTGCACACCCCCCCCAGCGCGGCAAGGCGTTGACATTATTAATAAACTATTATATAATATGTTTATCACAACAGTAAACGGAGATGATTCTGATGCCTTTTGACTATGATGCGCTAGAGGTGAGGGCCTTCGCCGAGGGCGTTGCGGAGGAAGACGGCCGCCACCGCTGCATGGTTTGCGGCGAGGCGTTCGAGGACGGGCAGGTCTACCGCCAGGGGGAGGCCTGGTTTGAGGCCGGGCGGGCGGCGCGCCGCCACGTGGCCGAGGCCCACGGCCCCCGCCTTGCGGCCCTGCTGGAAGATAAATACCTCAACCTCACCCCCCACCAAAAGAAGCTGCTGGCCCTCATGGCCGAGGGCCGAAGCGACGCCGAGATAGCCGCCGAAACCGCCACCAGCGCCGCCACGGTGCGGCGGCAGCGTTTTGCGTTTAGGGAGAAGGCCAAGCAGGCAAAGCTGTACCTTGCGGCATACGGCCTTGCGGGCCTGGCCAGGGCCCCGGCCCAGGCCGCCCGGCCCGCGGCGGGCGCCGCCGGTGAGACCGAACGCTTCCTGAAAGCCGCCTTTTACACCACCGAGCCGCCCCGCCTGCGGGCCATTCCCGTGAAGGAGAAAAAGCGCCGGGCGGTGCTTGGCTTCATCGCCGGGCAGTTCGAGGCCGGGCGAGAGTACAGCGAAAAGCAGGTGAACGAGATACTGAAGGCCATCCACCCCGAGGAATATGTCACGCTGAGGCGATATCTTATCGAGTACAAGCACCTCGCCCGCGAGCGCGACGGCAGCCGGTATTGGGTGCCGTGACAATAAAGAACCGGGCCTCCGGCAAAGCGTATCGCTTTGCCGGAGGCCCGGTTTTCGTATGTGCCTATTCCGCCAGCAGCTCGGCCACGGCGCGGCTGTAGGCCGCGGGGTCGGCCAGGGGCAGGCCCTCTATCAGCAGGGCCTGGTCGTACAGCAGGCCGGCGTATATTTTTAATTTGTCGGGCGCGCTCTCGTGCAGGGCTTTCAGCTTTTCAAACAGGGGGTGCCCGGCGTTCAGCTCCAGCACCTTCTGGCTTTCCAGCTTTTCGCCGGTGGCGGTGGCGGGCAGGCTGTTCAGCACCTTTTCCATCTCCAGAGAAAGCCCGCCCTCGGCGGTGATGATGGCCGGGTTGTCCGCAAGGCGGCCCGAGGCCCGCACTTCCTTCACCTTGCCGCCCAGCGCCTCCTGCATGAAGCTTAAAAGGGCCTGATTGTCCTCGTTCTGCTTCTTGATTTCTTCCTTTTCCTCTTCGCTCTCAAGCCCCAAATCCCCGCCGGAGATGTTGCGGAACTCGATGGGCTTGCCGTCCCGCTCGCCGTAGCCGCGCAGCATTTGCAGGCAGAACTCGTCCACGTCCTCGGTGAGCAGCAAAAGGTCGTAGCCCTTGGCCTTTACAAGGCTGGCCTGGGGCAGGGCGGCCAGGCGGGTTTGGCTGTCCTTGTCTCCGGCGGCGTAGTAGATGTAGGGCTGGCCCTCTGGCATTTTTTCGGCGTATTCGGCCAGGGTAACATAGTCCGACGGGGTCTTGGCGGTTTCGGCGGTATCGCTCGGTTCGGCCTCGGCTTCGCCCTTCTTGGCCTTTTTGCCCTTCTTGGGCTTTTCCTCGGGTTTTGCTTCGGCCTTGTACGATGCGCCGTTCACGCTGTGGAACAAGAGCAAATCTTTCAGGTTGTCGGCCTCGGCGCCGAAGCTGGAATAAGCCCCCACTTTCAGTTGCAGGCCGAAATTCTGCCAGAACTCCTCATACTTCTCGCGGTCGTTTTCCAGCCAGCTTTTCAGCTCGCCGCGTATTTTGCGCTCCAAAGAGTTGCGGATAAGCCGCAATTGCCTGTCGTGCTGCAGCATCTCACGGCTGATGTTGAGGGTGACGTCCTGACTGTCGACGAGGCCGCGTACAAAACTGAAATAATCGGGCAGCAAATCGGCGCACTTGTCCATAATCAGCACGCCCGAGGCATACAGCTGCAGGCCCTTCTCAAAGTCCTTGGTGTAGTAGTTGTGCGGCGCGCGCGCAGGCACAAACATCAGCGCGTTGTAGGTGGCCGTGCCCTCGGTGCTGCTTTGTATCACGCGGGCGGGGGCCGTGTAGTCGCTGAATTTTTCCTTGTAGAAGGCGGCGTAATCCTCTTCGGACACCTCGGCCTTGCCGCGCCTCCATATCGGCACCATGCTGTTCAGCACGGTTTGCTCGGTCACGTCCTCATATTCGTCTTCGCTGCCTATTTTTTTGCGGCTGCGCGTCATGTTCATCTTGATGGGGTAGCGGATGTAGTCGGAGTATTTCTTCACGAGGCTCTCGAGGCGGTATTCCTCTAAAAACTCGCCGTAGTGTTCGTCCTCGCCGTCGTCCTTCAGCACCAAGATGATATCGGTGCCTACGCTGTCGCGCTCGGCGGGCTTCACATTGTAGCCCTCCACCCCTTGGGATTCCCACTTCCAGGCCTCGGCGGCGCCGAAGGCGCGGGAGATGACCGTGACCTTCTTGGCCACCATGAAGGCCGAGTAAAAGCCCACGCCGAACTGGCCGATGATGTCAATGTCGGCGGCGGGTGCGCCCTCGGCGTTCTGGCTGCGGAAGCCCAGCGAGCCGGAGGCGGCGATGACCCCGAGGTTGCCCTCGAGCTCGGCTTTGTCCATGCCAACGCCGTTGTCGCTGATGGTGAGGGTGCGGTTTTCTTTATCCGGGATGACGCGAATAGCGAAATCTTCCCGGGCCATGTTCACGCTGTCGTCGGTGAGGGAGATGAAATACAGCTTGTCGATGGCGTCGGACGCGTTGCTGATAAGCTCCCGCAGGAAAATTTCCTTGTGGGTGTAGATGCTGTTAATCATCAGGTCCAGCAGGCGTTTGGATTCGGCTTTGAACTGTTTCATAGCTTGTGGATTGCCTCCTTGTGCCGTTATGGTGTGCTATTGCAGAGTGCTTAGCAGTCTGTAATATAGAGTGCCAAAACCAGTTTACACCTTTGGCCCGCCCGGCGCAAGGCCCCGGCGGGCATTTTCAAGAAAACTTCATACTTTCTTGTGTTTCATCTTTGAAAAGCTTAGAATATAGAAAACGGGGCGCTATGTTTGCGGCGTTTGCTTTAGGCCTAATTCATTGTCATTCTGAGCGAAGCGAAGAATCTTTAAGCCGGAGAATGTGCTGCTATACAAGGGAAAGATCCTTCGCTTCGCTCAGGATGACAAGATGGCTTGGTTATTCATCGCTCGATTAAGCGCCCGAAGGAGTGTGCGGGAACATGAAAGTGCTTTTGGTGAACGGCAGCCCCCGCGAGGCGGGCTGCACCTACACCGCCCTGGCCGAGGTGGGCGGTGCCCTGAACGCCGAGGGCGTGCAGACCGAATTTTTCCATTTGGGGAAGGGGCCGGTGCACGGCTGCGTAAGCTGCCGCGCCTGCGACGCCACAAGCCGCTGCGCCTTTGGCGATGACGGCGCCAACGCCTTGATAGAGGCCATTTTGGCCGCCGACGGCGTGGTGCTGGGCTCGCCCGTGTATTACGCCGGGCCGAACGGCGCGCTGCTGGCCGTTTTGGACCGCGTGTTCTACGCCGCGTCGGACGCATTTGCGGGCAAGGCGGCGGCCGCCGTGGTAAACTGCCGGCGCGCCGGGGCCACCGCCGCGCTGGACAGGCTGTACAAATACTTCACCATTTCGCAGATGCCGGTGGCCGGCAGCCAATACTGGAACATGACCCACGGCTTCACGCCCGATGAAGTGCGCCGCGACGCCGAGGGCCTGCAAACCATGCGCACCCTTGGCCGCGAGATGGCCTGGATGCTGAAAAGCCTGGCCGAGCGCCCAAGGCCCGAGAATGAGGCGAGGGTGATAACCAACTTCATTAGGTAGTTTTGCGGTTGCCCCGGGCGGCCGAGGACGGCCGCCCCTACGAAGAAACCACCCGCGCCCCGCCATGCACGGGCCGCGCCACAAACACCTGCGCCGCCACGGTGCGGGCGGCCTGGGCGGCGGCGCGGGCGGCGGCTTCTTGCATAAACAGGCCGAATACCGCCGCGCCGCTGCCCGTCATCATGGAGGCCAAAGCGCCGTGTTCGTCCATCACCTGCCGCAGGGCGGCGGTGGTTTCGTCGCCGGCGGCGGCTTCCAGCATATTCTGCATATGGGGGGCAAGCGCGGCCAGGCTGCCGGCCTCGATGGCCCGGCAGGCGGCGCCGATGTCCGGCGAAAGCGGGCTGCCCATGGCGTCGAAACGGGCGTAGGCCACCGGGGTGGACATACCCCCCGCCGGCATGGCCACGGCGAACCAGCAGGGCGGCAGCGGCGGCAGGGGCGAGAGTACCTCGCCGATGCCGCCCACCCGCGCCGTGCCGCCCACAAGGGAAAAGGGCACGTCGGCCCCCACGCCCGCGCCGATGGCGCACAGTTCGGCCATGCCCAGGCGCGCGCCGTACAGCTCGTTCAGCCCCAGCAGCACCGCCGCGGCGTCGGCGCTGCCGCCGGCCATGCCGGCCCGCGTGGGCACGGTTTTGTGAATGGTGATGTCGGCCCCGGCCAAAAGCCCCGTTGCGTAAAAAAAGGCCGCCGCGGCCTTGGTGGCCACGTTTTTATCATCCGCCGGCACCGGGCTTTTGGGCAGGCGCAGGGAATAGCCCGCGCTGCGCACCACCTCCACCCGCTCCCAAATGGAAATGGCCTGCATCACCATGTCCACCCGGTGATAGCCGTTTTCGGCAAGGCCCGTAACGGCCAGCGCCAGGTTCAGCTTGGCCGGGGCCTCCACCGTCACTTTTTTTAAGGGTTCAATTTTCATGCCAGCCTACATCCTGAACAGGCCGCTGCTCTTCACGTCCACGGCGTGCACGGGGCAAATTTCGTGGCAGCAGAAGCAGCGGATGCAGCCCGCGCGGCCCGCCCTGGCCTTTGGGTAGATGCGGGCCTTGCCGTCCTCGATGGCGATGGTTTTTTGCGGGCAGATGGCGGCGCACTTGCCGCAGCCGATGCACAGCGCCTTGCGGATGACCGGCTTTGGCGCCAGCGCGCCCCCGATGGCGCCGACCAGCGGGCGCAAAAAGCCCGGCACATTGCCTGTAAAATCTACCCTGCCGCTGTAGCTGCGCGGCGGGGTAAAGTTTTCCTGTGGGCTTTTCGCCTCATCCGCGCCGATGAAGCATTCCTCCGGCAGGGCGGCGGGGCACAGGCCCCGGCGATGGGCCGCCGCCAGCACAGGCGTGGCTATGGGCTCCATGCCCATCAGGCGGCACAGGGCCATATCTACAAGATAGGGGTCTTCCCCGGCCAGCAATATGTCGCAGCGGCGGGGGCTGCCGCTGCCGGGGCCGTCGCCCTCCATGGCCAAAAGGCCGTCCACTATATGCACGTCGGCGGCCACGGTCTCGCACAAATCCACCAGCATGTCGGCAAAGTGCTCCCGCTCGGGGAAGCGCATGTGGAACTCGGCCTTGTGCAGGCCCGGCACACAGCCAAAAAGGTTCTTCACCGCGCCGGAAAAGCTGGTGAGTACGTGGGTTTTCATCTTGGGCAGGTTGACGATGAAGTCCGCTTCCAGCACCGGGGCAATCAGCTCGAACTCACGCACCATCGCGCCCTTCGCGGCGCGCGTGCCGCTTTGGCTGCCGGTGAACACTTCGGCCCCAAGCTCGCGGCACACCGCCGCCAGGCCGCAGCCCTCGTACAGGGCGCGCATGGCCCCGGCGCTGTAAGGCCCGCCGGGGGAATCGGCCACGGTGATATGCTGTACCCCGCGCGCTTGCAACGCCAAAATCACCCCGCGCAGCAGCTCGGGGTGGGTGGTTACGGCGCGGGAGGGCGCGTTCTTGCTCAAAAGGTTCGGCTTCACCAGCACGCGGGTGCTTGCCCCAAGGCGCGCCGCCGCCGGCAGCCTGGCCAAAAGGCGCGCCGCCGCGGCGTTTATTTCCTGTACGTTGCCCAGGGCCGCCTTTTCGGCGTACACGGGCGCGGCCCCGCTCACTTGCGCACCTTCGCCAAAAAGCGAGCCGTGCGCTCAAGCGCCTCGGCCAAATGGTCCAGCGAGTAGGCGTAGCTGATGCGTACGAAGCCCTCGCCGCTTTCGCCAAAGGCCGTGCCGGGCACCATGGCCACCTTTTCCTCCATCAGCAGGCGTTCGCAGAAGGTGGCGCTGTCAAGGCCCGTGGAGCGAATGTCCGGGAAGACGTAGAAAGCGCCCTGCGGCTCGAAGCAGGGCAGGCCCAGTTCGGCGAAGCGCGTCATGAGGAAGCGGCGGCGGGTGTCGTACTCGTCCCGCATGGCGATGATTTCGCCGTCGCAGTCCCGCAGGGCCACGATGCCGGCGTACTGGCTGGTGGTGGGCGCGCACATGATGGCCGCCTGATGCACCCGGTTCATCACGGTGATAAGCCCGGCGGGGCCGCAGGCCCAGCCAAGGCGCCAGCCCGTCATGGCGTGGCCCTTGGAGAAGCCGTTCACCACCACCGTGCGCTCGGCCATGCCGGGGAAGGAGGCGATGGACACGTGCTTCACCCCGCCGTAGGTTAGCCCGGAGTAAATCTCGTCGCTGAGCACGGTGATATCGGTGCCGCGCAGGATGTCAAGCAGCGGCTTGATGTGGGCCGCGCGCATGACAGCGCCTGTGGGGTTGCAGGGGAAGGGAAACACCAGCACCTTGGTGCGCGGCGTGATGGCGGCGCGCAGCTCCTCTGGCGTGAGGCGGAACTCGTTTTCGTTTTTCAGCGGGATGGGCACGGGCGTGCCGCCGCACAGCGTGGTAAGCGGGTGGTAGCACACGAAGCTCGGCTCGGGAATCAGCACCTCGTCCCCCGGGCCGACGAGGGCGCGCAGGCAGGCGTCGATGGCCTCGCTGCCGCCCACCGTTACCACGCACTGGCTGGCGGGGTCATATTCCAGGCCGCAATGGCGCAGCATATAGCGGCTTATTTCGCCGCGCAGCTCGGCCATGCCGGCGTTCGAGGTGTAGAAGGTGCGGCCTTTTTCAAGGCTTTTGATGCCGGCCTCGCGGATGGCCCAGGGGGTCTTGAAGTCCGGCTCGCCCACCCCAAGGGTGATGCAGTCCTTCATTTCGGCGGCGATATCGAAGAACTTGCGAATGCCGGAGGGGCGCATGTTGCGCGCGCCGGGCGAAAGTAGTTTCTCGTAATCCATCACAGGCCCGTCTGCCTTTCGTCGCGCTGCCGGGTGCTGAACAGCGCGCCGTCTTTTTTATAGGTGCGCAGCACGAAGTGGGTAGCCGTGGAGAGCACATTGTCCATGGGCGAAAGCCGCCTTGCCACGAACATGGCCACCTCCTGAAAGCTGTCGCCGGATACGCTCACCGCCAAGTCGTAGCCGCCGCTCATCAGCTTCACGCCGTCCACCTCGTCGAACTGCGCGATGGCCTCGGCCAATTCGTCGAAGCCGTAGCCCTTTTGGGGAGAAACGCGCACGTCGATGAAGGCCTGAACGCCGTTGCCGCCTACCTTTTCCCAATCTACCAAGGTGCGGGTGCCGCGCAACACGCCCTCGCTTTTGTACTCGTCGATGCGCCCTGCCACCGCGTTTGGGCTTTCCCCCACCATGGCGGCTATCTCCTCCAGGCTCAGCCGCGCGTTGGCCTCGATTACTTTCAGCAACTTGTCCACAGCACCCATCCTTTCTTTGTGCAGTTTTGCGGATATTTAAGCCATTATACAAAAAAGACGGGGTAAAGTAAACCCGCTTTTTGCCCGGGAGTGGCCAGGAATGGCCGAACGCGACGTTTATGTAGTACCTTGTTCAGCCTAAAACATGACGTGTCATTCTGAGCGAAGCGCAAGCGGGCTCGGGCGTTTGCTACGCAAGCCGCCCTCGGCATAAAATGCCCCCGCGAAGAATCTTGCCCTGTGCTTGGGCCAAAGATTCTTCGCCTGCGG
>QMCE01000053.1_pt1 | contig 43648 bp, 35 predicted proteins | sample 1821851 | NCBI WGS metagenome assembly QMCE01 (sample SAMN09453174, study PRJNA476694) | Termite gut metagenome, whole genome shotgun sequencing project. | isolation source: worker | host: Odontotermes sp. | place: South Africa:Pretoria | collected 2016-01-28 | reverse complement strand
GAACATGGCATCCAACTGTCCCATATCCTCCTTGCTGACCGTCACAGTGGCATCCTCGGGATAGTAGTCTGGGAGCGGGAATGCCTCCGTATAACCTTTCTGGCGGCTTATGAAGCTCGTCACACGCTCTATTTCGGGAGTGTCGATGAAGGCGCACTGAATGCGGGTAAGTTCCCCGTTGATGGATATGAGCATATCGCCCATACCTATCAGGTTGTTGGCCCCGGGCTGGTCTATTATGGTGCGCGAATCGACCATCGATACCACTTTGAATGCTATGCGGGCGGGTATGTTCGATTTTATTAGGCCGGTGATGACCTTCACGTCGGGACGCTGTGTGGCGACTATGAGGTGAATGCCTACCGCGCGCGCCTTGGCCGCCAGACGGGTTATCGGTATCTCGACCTCCTTGCCCGCCGTCATTATCATATCGGCGAACTCGTCTATCACGACAACTATGTAGGGCAGGTACTTATGCCCCTTCGCCGGGTTGAGCCTGCGGTTGGTAAACTTCTCGTTGTAGTCGGCTATATTCCTCTCGCCCGCCTTGTTGAGCAGTGTATAGCGCTCTTCCATAACGTTGACCAACGACTGGAGCGTATAGACCACCTTTTGCGTATCGGTCAGTATGGCGTTGTCCTCGCTCTCCATCTTGGCGAGGAAGTGTTTTTCGAGCTTGGCGTAGACCGACAGTTCCACCTGCTTGGGGTCGACGAACACGAACTTCAACTCGGCTGGATGCTTCTTGTAGAGCAGCGATGTAATTATAGCGTTCAGCCCCACCGACTTACCCTGCCCCGTGGCGCCCGCGACCAACAAGTGGGGCATCTTGGTGAGGTCGCCTATGTATATCTCGTTGTAAATGGTCTTGCCGAGCGCTATGGGCAGTTTGAACTTGTTATCCTGGAACTTTATGGACTTTAGCACCGAATACATCGACACCACTTCGCGCGTGGAGTTTGGCACTTCGATACCCACCGTGCCGCGCCCCGCGCCGAGGGTAACGATACGTATGCTCTGTACCTTGAGCGCAAGGGCGATATCCTCTTCGAGGTTGCGAATGCGCGATATTTTGACACCCTGCGCGGGCTCTATCTCGTAGAGCGTGACGGTAGGACCTATCGTGGCCTTAATGCGGTCGTTGATGCGGATACCGAAGTCGCCCAGCTTTTCGCGTATAACCTCCTGATTGGCGCGTATCTCCTCGTCCGATATGCGGATGCCCGTCGAACGGTCTTCGAGTATCTCGACCGGAGGCCGCTGATAGTTGCGCAATTCGAGCGTGGGGTCGTACAGGCGCGCCATCTCCTCCTCGGCCTCGGCCTCCCTGTTCTCGGTCTTCTCTATTTCGAGCCCGTCCTCGCCTCCAACGACGACACCTCCCGCGCCCAACGTGACGGGCTTGACCGGCCGGAACGACGACGCTCTCACGCGCTCGCCCTCATGGTTCACCACCACGAAATCGTCGTCCTCATCTTCTACGACCGCGATGCCGTCGTACGGTTCACCATTCTCGGCACATTCCTCCGCGGTTCCAGGTCCGGCCTCGGGAATGTAAGTATCTTCATCCCAGCCGCCGGGAGCGGTGTCGGAAAGTCCCTCCTCAGGTTCGGGGCGTGTGATCTCTATCTGCGGTTCGGGGCGGCTGTAAACATTGCCGACCTCGAAATAATCGTCTTCCTCCTCTTTCGCATTCCACGGCACGGCACCCCCATCTTCGAGGCCATCTCCCTTGCGCTTGCGGACAAGCAGGTCGGCAGCGCCCTTCGTCACCGCATTCCCCACACGGTTAACGACCTTAATGGTTCTCCGGTTGATATAGACCGCCACGAGTACCCATCCCATTACGAGCAGCAGGGCAAACCCGATCCTGCCGATCAGCGATACGAACCAGTCCGAAGCCGCGATCCCGGCCTCCCCGCCTAACCCCGTGCCGAAAATACCCCAATTCGTGCCGAACAGGTATCCCAGCGAAAGTGAGCCGAGTATCATTATTATGAAGGTTATACGCACCGACTTGTCGAGGAACAGCGGTCTCACGCGCATGATGCGCAGCGACAGGATTATCAGCACGACCGGTATGCCGAGCGCGAAAAGACCGAACCATTTGCCCACCAGGGCAGCGCCCGTGAAAGCGCCGAGTTTGCCCGCGCTGTTGGCCACTTCGCCCGTCGCACCCCAACTCATACCCTCGCGGATGATGGTCTGGTCATGGCTCCAGGTGAAGTAGTAGGAGACCACCGAAAGCAGCACGAACAACGATGCGAAAAGCAGGGTGAAACCCAGAACCCAACGTTCGGTCTCGCCCGGCCTCCGCGAAAGAATGCCGTACTTGCCGCCTGCGTTCTTCGGCGACGGGGATGCGCTTTTATTTGACATAAGGATCAGTTAACAGTCAACAGTTAACAGTTAGCGGTTAATTGTTGTCGACCAGCAAAGGTAAACATTTTTTCCGGACAAATTCAACAGAAAAAACAGGCCGGCTCATGTAGAGCCGACCTGTTAATATGTCCGGCGAACAGGGCGGTGGTGTAAGTAACCGTTAGGAACTTTGCGACCGAAGCTATTTCAAACAACCTCTAAATACGCACCATCACCGCAAACCGGCTGTGTTTAATTTCCTATGCCGCCGGCAGGAATATTATCGCAACCTGCTGTAATAAGTAACGGGGCTCGCGGCACCGCCGAAAGGTCTCCATAAAAACGAATCCGGATAATGCGCGGAATTCCCCGCCGGAGGCACGACCTTGACGGTACCTGTAATAACGGTACCCAGATCCGTCCTGCCGTCGATCTCGATCGTGTATTGGCCGCCGGAGTAAGTCGACTTCAGCGTACCGGACACGATGCAATACTGCTCTTTGGCCTGGTCCGCTTCGACATAGGTGGCTACCGCCCCCAAAATGCCGATATTCAAACTCCCGCGCACCGCGCTCCATGGCTCGTATGTTCCGTTGATATTATATATCCCGTCGGGCATGGGTTCGCCGCTGTTCACCGGAGAACAAAACATAAGCCTGACCATCCAGCCGTCTCCTTGCCAACTTTCGTTAAGGGTCGGATGCGACACTACGAAGTCCCACAGGTCTATGCTGTCCATCTCCCTAAAGTCGGGATAATAGTCCATGAGCCATACATTTGTGAGGGGATCGCCCAGATCGATCGGCACATTCGGATTTTTCACCTCGACCGCACCGTTATAGTAGCCGGAGAATGTGCCGTCGGCGTGAGTAAGATTTATCGTTACATGGTAACCCGCATGGTCTCCGGATATGGTCAATGTTCCGTCGGTGACTGCAAATTCATCGCTGTTGAGTTCACCTCCATCACCAAGTACGGTATGATACAACGACGACACAAAAAGTATATTCGCAGTTTGAGATGAGATACTGTATGTTCCGGCAGGAATGTCGAGATACTCCTTTTCGGGGTTTTCATCTACCGGCGGCGAAGTGATGCCCAGAGAGAGAACCCACCATTCGTCGAGCGCATCGTTGCCCTGTTCGTAAGTAGTAAAATTTATATGAAAATTACTTGCGTCACTACCTCTTCCGTACCTGACAGACGGGACATTCGTGAACTCGATGCCGGTCTGAGGCGGAGGCGTCGTGAATTTGGCGCCCTCCGCCCAATCGCTTACGGCTTCACCTTTGACGGCCTGCACCTTCCATGCATATTCCGTTCCGGTAGTAAGGCCTGTGATCTCGCGGGAGATCCCCGCAACTTCGACGGGATCGCCGTCGTCTATGATCAGGTTGTACTTTTCGGCATTATCGACTCCCGTCCAGGACAATTGCGCAGTCGTCGCCGTGACTATCCCGACCTTAAGTCCGGCGGGGGTGTCCAGCGTTTCGGGATCGCCGGAATCGACAGGTTCGCCGCATGAGGCTGCAAACCAAAGCATAAGAACGAGAAAGCCCGTTAATTGTATAATTTTTTTTCATACTTGAATTTTTTTAGTGGTTTTAATAAGCAATTTCAAAATTAGTTAAAATTACGAAATTACAACTAATTTGCAGATATTTCCGCTTTGCGGCGCAATTTGCGGAGGTAATCTTCGTCCGCAGCCGTGAGGAAGTCGTAGCTGGCGGCATGATCTTCGGCCGCGTGCATATTCAGTTCGTCGAGCAGCCATCCCACGCGGCGCACTACGGCTGGAGCGGGATCCAGTATCTCCACATTCCTATCTGCGATAACCTCCTTCATCCTGCCCGTCAGGAAAGGGTAGTGGGTGCATCCGAGAACTATGCGGTCGGCACCCGCGGCTATCATAGGCTCGATAGAACGGCGCACCATTTCGAGCGCCTGCGGAGTATCCTCCAGACCCTCCTCGACCAGCCCGACGAACCCTTCGCCCTGGGCGCTTATTATCTTTGCATCGCCGGCATACCGCTCCTTCAGGTCGCGGAACCATTCGCTCCGCAGTGTACCCGGCGTGGCGAGCACACCGATAACACCGCTCGATGAGGTCCCGGCCGCAGGCTTAACCGCGGGTTCCATGCCCACGAATGGAATATCGTACTTGCCGCGCAGATACTTTATCGCGGCCATCGTAGCCGTATTGCAGGCCAGCACCACCATTTTCACACCGTGTTCGAGAAGCCGCCCGACACCCTGGTCGACATACCCGGTAACCTCTTCGACGGACTTCTCGCCGTAAGGACAGTTAGCCCCGTCGCCGTAATACACGAGCGACTCATGCGGAAGAGCGCTCCGCAGTGCCGCCCGGACGGACAGGCCGCCCATTCCTGAATCGAAAATGCCTATCGGGGAGTTGTTCATTTAAAAAAATGGAAAATTATGACACATCAAAAAATGGCTTCGGGATGAATAATCGAAACTGTAATTCTGCTTGTCAAAATTAAGAGATTGTTTTGATATTTTCGCAAACAGACATATTTTAACGTGAGTTCGGGATAAGAAAAACCATACATTTTCTTGTTTTACAGGCTATTGTTAATGGTTTTTCTTATTCCGAACTCAGGTTATCTCAATTATCCATTTTCAATTTCCGAAACGAAGTGCAGGAGGTGCGAGGCGATGTATTCATCGCCCACGCCGTTGCAGTCCATCGTGACCGAAGCCCGGGAGTAGCACTCTTCGCGTTCGGCAAGCGCCCCGCGGACATATTCGAGCAGTTGTGCATCGTTCATTCCGGCTGTTTTGGGACGTCTCTGCCGGCCGGGGCCTATCCGTAGAGACAACAGTTCGGGCTTCATTCTGAAATATACCACCTGCCCCTTGCGTTTCATCAGCGACATGGTGTCGTTGAAACACGGCGCGCCTCCTCCCGTGGCCACCACCGTATTGCCGTCGTCGGGCAACTCCTCGATAAACCTACGCTCCATGAGCCTGAAAGCATCCTCGCCCTCATCCCTGAAAATATCGCCCACACTCCTGCCCTCGCGCTGCTCGATAGCCCCGTCCATATCGACGAAACCATACCCCAGCCGCTTGGCTACCCTGCGGCCGATAGTGCTCTTACCGCACCCCATGAACCCGACGAGAAATATAAGCATCTTGATTTGAAAATTCAAAAAAGATTCAGTTGCGTCGTGTCGGGGTTGCGGGTATCGTCATCTTCGGCGGGACGCTCTATTATGAGGTCTTCGGCATCGGTCTCCGGCGCGGAGGGGCGCACTTTCGGCACTTCGGGCACTATCGGCACTTCAGACACTCCGGACGCTACCGGCACCTCCGGCTCTCCGGACAACGGCTCCTGCCGGGATATTCGCGGCATTTCCCGTTGCGCCGGAGCATCCGTGTCGATCGTGAACGACACTCCTGACTCCACGGACGATCTTCCGGCCTTTTTAGGAGCGGGTACCGTTTTGCCAGCTTTCGCCGGTTTTGTCGATTTTACAGGTTTCGCCGCCGCAGTTTTTCCGGCTTCTGGTTCAGGGAACTCCCCCGACTGTTCCGCTTCGGACTCATCTACTATCCCTGCCTGTTCCGTTTCGGGTTCAGGGATTGCCACGGCTTGCTCCACTTCGGTTTCGGGCTCATGGCCGGCGCCTATGTCTTCGATAGGCAGATCCTTTATATCAATATCTTCATCCACGACAGGCATACCTTCATCCGGCTCCGGGTCGCTCCTGAGCGGCTCTATGAAGCGGAGTTTGGCTATCTCGTATGTCGTTATGCGCTTGCCTTTTGCGCGGTGGCTCTTGATGCCTATGAACTGTTCGACCTCTATGATGTCTGCGGGGCGGTTCCTGTGTGCGCCGCCGTATATCACCTCCAGACGCGGGTAGTGGTCGGCGCTCATGGCTATCATGACCGAGCGCGGGTTGTCGTCATCGACGAACGGCTGCATACGGTCGCCCATTTCGGCATTGAACCGCTTGAGGTAGTGGAACTTCTGGCCAGCGTCGTAGTATGCGACGCTGTATATCCGGCCGGGGGCGTATTTTTCCACCCTGATCGTGTCGTCGGGGAAGTGGTGCCCCAGGTCGAACCCTGTCATGTAGTATTGGCTCTTGGCGGTGAAGACTATTATGCGGTCGTCGCCCTTGAATTCGCCCAGCAGGCGGCCGCGGCCGTCGGCGTTGAGCTTCATCACATCCTCGTCGAACCATACGTTCTGGCCGCCGAGCGTCGATGCCCCCTTCTCCTTTACGGTTATCTTGTGTATTGCGTAACGCGAGAAGAGGTTGCCCTGCGACTGCCGCCCCTTTATTGCCAGCTTGCTGAAGTCGAGATCCACTATCGACTTTTTGAGCCGCGCCCTCTGCTTGAACATTACCTTAAGGACTTCTGCCTCGCCGTTGGGGTTTACGCTCATGTAGAGTATGCGGCTCTTGGGCGTACCTTTTGTTATGTCGTACTCCCTGTCGCGCGTGATGCCCCTTATGGCGCACCGCTTCATCATCACGGCGCCCTTTTCGCCGTCGCGGTATAGGACGTTGTATATTGTGCGTTCGTCGTTCTTCTTGAACACACCTATATATTCTATACCGGGGGCGTAGAACGCCTTGTCGCTCACCTTGGTGATTATGTAGCGGCCGTCGCCGGTGAATACTATCACCTCGTCTATGTCCGAACAGTCGCACACGAACTCGTCGTCCTTCATCGCCTTGCCGATGCCGAAGAACCCGCCCGCCCTATCGACATATAGTTTCGCGTTGGCCACCACGACTTTAGTGGCCTCTATGGAGTCGAATTCGCGTATCTCCGTGCGCCGTTCGCGGCCGCGGCCGTATTTATCCTTTATACGCTTGTAGTAGTCTATCGTGTGATCGACGAGGTTGTCGAGGCTGTGGGCGGTCTGCTTCATCTCCTCCTCGATGCCCTTTATCTGGTTGTCGGCCTTGGCGGAGTCGTATTTCGATATGCGTATAAAACGCAGTTCGGTCAGCTTGACCACGTCCTCGCGCGTAACCTCCCTCCGGAGCGCCTTTTTGAACGGTTCCAGACGGCCGTCGATAGCCTCGTAAGCCTCCTCGCGCGAAGTCTTGCCTTCGATCTCCTGATATATTTTGTTCTCTATGAATATCCTTTCCAACGATGCCAGATGCCACTCCTCCGACAACTCGCTCAACCTGATGCGCAGCTCCTGCCCCAGCAGCTCCATGGTGCGTTGGGCGCTGCGGCGCAGTATCTCGCTCACGCCGATGAAGTGCGGCTTCTCGTCGCATATCACGCAGGCGTTGGGCGACACCGACACCTCGCAGTCGGTAAATGCGTACAGGGCGTCGATTGTTTTGTCGGTCGATTCGTCGTTGCTGACGTGGACTATTATCTCCACATTCTCGGCGGTGTTGTCATCGACCTTCTTTATCTTTATCTTGCCCTTTTCGTTGGCGCGGATTATCGACTCCTTTATAGACTCCGTAGTGGTGCCGAACGGTATCTCGGTTATGGCCAGCGTCCGCTTGTCTATCCTCGATATGCGCGCCCTGACTTTTACCGCGCCTCCGCGCAGACCGTCGTTGTAGCGCCCCGCATCCATAAGGCCGCCCGTCTGGAAGTCAGGGTAGAGCGTGAACTCCTTGCCGCGCAGGTGCGCGATGCAGGCGTCTATCAATTCGTTGAAGTTGTGCGGCAATATCTTCGACGCAAGCCCCACGGCGATACCCTCGACCCCCTGCGCCAGCAGGAGCGGGAATTTCACGGGCAGCGTGACGGGTTCCTGATTGCGGCCGTCGTAGCTGAGCATCCACTCCGTGGTCTTGGGGTTGAACACCACGTCGAGGGCGAACTTCGTAAGCCGCGCCTCTATGTAGCGGTACGCGGCGGCTATGTCGCCCGTCAGAATATTTCCCCAGTTGCCCTGGCAGTCTATAAGCAGGTCTTTCTGCCCCAACTGCACGAGCGCGTCGCCTATCGATGCGTCGCCGTGTGGGTGGAACTGCATGGTGTGGCCTATGATGTTGGCCACCTTGTTGTATCGGCCGTCGTCGAGCCTGCGCATGGAGTGCAGTATGCGGCGGTGGACCGGCTTGAGGCCATCCTCGACATGCGGCACGGCGCGTTCGAGTATGACATAAGAGGCATAATCGAGAAACCAATCCTTGTACATCCCCGTCAGCCTGATGCGCGAGCCTCCCTCGGCGGATGTTACCCTGCCGAACTTGCCCGGCTCCCTGCCCTGCTGCGTGGCCGGCTCATCCCCGGCATCTATGCCGTTACCGCCGTCCGCGTCCATCTCCGCCCCCGCATCGCCTGCCTGCGCACCCGCGTCATCGGCCTCCGCCCCTGCGCCGGCAATATCGGCACCACCTGTATCGTCGGCCTCCGCACCGGGAATATCATCCCTCTCGTCGTCCCTTATTTCGTTTTCCTTGCTCATTAACTGTATAATAATCGTAATTACCTTGTTATCTGTATTCTCCGAGGCCGTAAGCCGCCCTTAACCATGTGGCGAAGAAGCGGTCGAGAATGGAGTACCCGCCCATCTCCCTAACTACAATATCCTTGGTTATCAATTGTCGTACCGAGGATTGCACGGAGCTGGCGGATTGCAGCCCGTACTTCCGGATAAATTCGGCGGATGTTATCTCCGTGGCTTTACCCTCTTTTGCAATGGCGATCAAAACCTCTTTTTGCCTTTCGGTCAGGTTGGCCATCCAACTGTGGTACATCGTCTCGTAAGAATCGGCTATATCCTTAACCGCCTGCGAACAGGCCGGCACATCGACACTCCCGCCCCGCGATGTCCTGCCGTATATCTCATTAAAGACACGCTGCACCGACCATGTATGCCCGTCGAACCACCTGTAAACAGTCTCTATCACATCCCCCGCGATGTCGATTTTCGCGTCCCTGAAAAATCCGGCCGCAAAATCGACATATTTTTTTTCCTCGATAGGGCCGAGCGACATGGGCGATACACTTTGATAGAATGGTCTCGAAGCCGTAAAAAAGATATCGCGCATCATGTGGTGTACGCTCCCCGCGAATATGAAATCGGTATTCCTGCACCGCTGAATGTGGGTGCGCAGCAACGCCTCGACATTCTTCTCCGGAAATTTGGCTATCTGCTGGAACTCGTCGATAGCGACTATACATCTTTTGTTCGCAACTTCGAGATATTGAAATATCTGTTCGAGCGACACTTCGGGCTGGCGTATCTCACCGAGGCCTATGTCGAACACTGGTATGCCGGTGATATGGTCCAATTTAAGCGCAGGGCGCAGGGAGGTGATCGTCGCAAAGAACTTGTCTATAAACTTCTGCCCCCTCGGCCTCAACGTCTCGAAAATATGTTTGCTCAACAGGAAAACGAACTCCCTGAGCGTACCTGTCGAATATATGTCTATCAGAAAGGTGTAATAGTAATCCGCTATCTCCGGCCGGTGGTAAACATGCTCTATCAGCCCTGTTTTACCCATACGGCGCTCGGATATCATGGCCGTGTTTCGGCTGTTCTTGATATTCGAGATCAGCTGTGCCGTCTCTTTTTCGCGGTCGCAAAAGTACTCCGATGCAATATACCCCTTGACAATGAACGGATTATCTGCCATTTCTTTCATAATTATTGTATTTTCAATAATTGCTTTCCAAATTATTGAATTTATAATTATTGCAAATATAATAATTACCTTTTAAATAACCAAAATATGGAGCTCGGCCGAATACTCTTACTCCACATAATCGGCCTCTATGCGCAGGTTGTCGATAATGAAATTCTGGCGTTCGAAAGTATTCTTGCCCATATAGAACTCCAACATATCGTGTATCGGGTCGTCCTTGGTTAGGCGCACGGGCTCCAGGCGCATGTTGCCGCCTATGAACTCCTTGAACTCGTCGGCCGATATCTCGCCCAAACCCTTGAAGCGGGTTATCTCTGCGCTCGCCCCCAACTTTTTGATGGCCTTCTGCTTTTCGTCCTCGCTGTAACAGTACGACGTCTCCTTTTTGTTGCGCACCCTGAAGAGCGGCGTCTGCAACACGAACAAGTGGTTGTTGCGGATGACGTCGGGGAAGAATTGCAGGAAGAAGGTCATGATGAGCATCCTTATGTGCATTCCGTCCACGTCGGCATCGGTGGCGATTATCACCTTGTTGTAGCGCAGGTTGGCCATGTCGTCCTCGATGTTGAGCGCCGCCTGTAGCAGGTTGAACTCCTCGTTCTCATATACCACCCTTTTGGTGAGGCCGTAGCTGTTGAGGGGCTTGCCGCGCAGCGAGAACACCGCCTGTGTCTGCACGTCGCGGCTGCTGGTTATCGAGCCGCTCGCCGAGTTGCCCTCGGTGATGAATATCATCGTGTCGTACTTGCGGTCGTTCTTCTCATCGGTGAGGTGTATCTTGCAGTCGCGCAGCTTTTTATTGTTGAGGCTCACCTTTTTGGCCATTTCGCGCGCCTTTTTCTGCACGCCGGAGATGGCCTTGCGCTCCTTCTCGTTGGCGGCGATCTTCTTGCCCATGGCGTCGGCCGTTTCGGGATGGATGTGGAGGTAGTCGTCCAGCTTCTCCTTGACGAAATCCATTATGAAGTTGCGCACCGTGGGGCCGCCCTCGGCCATATCCTTCGACCCGAACTTGGTCTTTGGCTGGTTCTCGAACATGGGGTTCTCGACCTTGATGCTTATGGCGGCGATTATGGATGTCCGCACGTCTGCCGGATCGAAATCCTTTTTGTAGAACTCCTTGGCCGTCTTTGCCACCGCCTCGCGGAAAGCGGCCTGATGCGTACCGCCCAGAGTGGTGTATTGTCCGTTCACGAACGAATAGTAGCTCTCCCCGTATCCCGACCCGTGAGTTATCACCACCTCTATGTCGTGCCCCGTGAGATGTATCGGCGGGTATAGCGGCTCCTCGGAGAGGCTGTCGTTGAGCAGGTCGAGAAGGCCGTTCTTAGAGAAGTAGGTCTTGTCGTTCAGCTTGACGGTAAGCCCCGGATTGAGGTATGTGTATCGCTGGAACATAGGCTCGATGTAGTCGAACCGGAACTCGAAGTCGCCGAATATCTTCTCGTCGCTGTCGGGCGTGAATGTTACCTGCGTGCCGTTCTTCTCATCGACCCCCTCCTCCCAGCGGTCGGAGACCTCCACGCCGCGCGAGAATACCACTTCGCGTGCCTGCCCGTCGCGCACGCTGCGCACCCGGAACTCCGTCGAGAGTGCGTTCACCGCCTTGACGCCGACGCCGTTCAGGCCGACCGACTTCTGGAATGTGGCGCTGTCGAACTTGCCGCCCGTGTTCATCTTGCCCACCGCGTCGGCAAGTTTCGCGAGCGGTATCCCGCGCCCGTAGTCCCTGATGGAAACCGTATGGCCGTCGAGCGTAGCCTCCACCACCTTGCCGAATCCCATCATATACTCGTCTATGGCATTGTCCATCACCTCCTTGACAAGCACGTAAAGCCCGTCGTCGGGCTGGCTGCCGTCGCCGAAGCGTCCGACATACATCCCCGGCCTCTGCCGTATATGCTCGTTCCACTCCAGCGTCTGAATACTGTCCTCCGTGTAAACCCCGTTACCGTTTTTTATTTTATCACTCATTTTCAATTTTGCATTTTGCATTTTGCATTTTTCTAAGCTCTCCGAGCTTGGAAATCGAAGCTTCCCTCACTTCCGCCATAAGCCGGCGCACGGGAAGTTCCGCCACCCTTTCCGCCTCTACCGGCGGCAGTATCGCTATCTCGAACGTCGTGGGATTTACCCTCCACCCCTTCGTGAAATCCTTCACCCCGTTCATCACGCAAGGCAGTATCTCCACCCCCGCCTCCCTGGCGAGCAGGAACGCCCCCTCTTTATAATTATGTATCTCCCCGTCGCGGCTGCGTGTGCCTTCCGGGAATATCACCACCGAAGTACCCCTTCGCAGACGCTCCCTGCCTTTTGCTATGAAGCCGCGCGCCGCCTTCACCGACCCCTCCTCGACCGTTATGTCGCCGTGGAGCCAGAGCACCGCGCCGAACAGCGGCCACCGGTAAACCTCCCTCTTGGCTACCCATTTGAAGTTTATCCGCGGCAGGACATACATCAGCGGTATATCTATCATCGATTGGTGGTTCACCGTAACGACATACCGCCCGTCGCGGCGGACATTCTCCCTGCCGGTCACTTTCAGTTTCCACAGTGGGTTGAGCCACACTATGCTTTTAGCCCACAGGTGCGACATCCGGTGAAGCACGATCCTCTCCCTGTCGGGAAGCACCGTCAGCAACCACGCCACGCACATGAGCACAAAATAGGACAGCGACCACACCAGTATCACGGTATAATAGTATATGGAGACGACAGTGCGCATTACAGGAGTTATTAAGTCAATTCGGCGAAAAACATATCGCCCTAAAATCCTGCAATTTTAATCATTTTCCCGCTCAATTCCTACGCCGCGGCAGGTGAAGTTATTAACAATTGTTTTTGGGCGTCGTAGAAAAGAGTCGCGCAATAAAATCGCAATACCGGATTTTTACATACCTTTGTCGTGATATTCGGATAATACTTTAACGACATCTTAACATGAAAGCATTTGTTTTCCCCGGTCAGGGAGCGCAATACGTGGGTATGGGTAAAGACCTTTACGACAACGTCCCCCGCGCCAAAGATATGTTCGAACAGGCGAACGAAATACTCGGTTTCCGCATTACCGACATAATGTTCGCCGGAACCGACGAAGAACTCAAACAGACGAAGGTAACGCAGCCCGCCATCTTCCTGCACTCGGTCATACTGGCCGACAGTCTCGGCAATGATTTTGTCCCCGACATGGCCGCAGGCCACTCGCTCGGCGAATTCAGCGCCCTCGTGGCGTGCGGAGCGCTCGGCTTCGAAGAGGGTCTCAGGCTCGTTGCAAAGCGCGCCATGGCCATGCAGCGTGCCTGCGAAATAAATCCTTCCACAATGGCCGCCGTACTCGGCCTGCCCGACGAAACAGTCGAACGGATCTGCCGTGAGACTTCCGGCGTGGTGGTCGCGGCCAACTACAACTGCCCCGGACAGTTGGTTATATCGGGCTCCGAGGAAAGCATCGACGCCGCGTGCGAGAACCTGAAAGCGGCCGGTGCCAAACGCGCACTGAGGCTCAATGTCGGCGGCGCGTTCCACTCCCCCCTCATGGACCCCGCGAAGGAAGAGCTACAACAGGCCATAGAGAACTCTGTATTCAGCCGCCCGCGCTGCCCCATATATCAGAACGTGGATGCCAGACCCCATACAGAGCCCGAAGAGATAAAGAAGAACCTCGTGGCACAGCTTACCGCTCCGGTGCGCTGGACGCAGATAGTGCAGAACATGGTTTCGGACGGCGCAGACTTCTTCATGGAACTCGGCCCGGGCAATGTTCTCCAGGGACTCATCAAAAAGATCGCCCCTGCCGACGCCGGTGTGGAAGCCGTATCAAAGCAAACGCTTTGAACCTAAGAGCCGGACGATGTCCGGCTCTTAGGTTAATTGACAATTGACAATTGGCAATGACAAAAAATTGTCAATTGTCAATTTTATATAGTATATTTGTGGTGTTATAATAACCGTGGAAAGATTTGGCCGCTTGCAAACCACTTAAAAAAATCGCTAAAGAAGCATTCTTTATCTACTTTTTTCTTTACAACAGCCAATCGATCCATTTTTTGTTTAATTTTAATAATTAACTGAAAATGGCATTTTTATTTACATCGGAATCGGTGTCCGAGGGACACCCCGATAAAGTATCGGACAGGATATCGGACGCTATCCTCGACGAATTCCTGCGCCGCGATCCCGAATCGAAAGTAGCCTGCGAAACACTTTGCACCACCGGCCTCGTAGTGGTGGCGGGCGAAGTGCGCTCGGAGGCCTATGTCGACGTGCAGACCACCGCACGGCGTGTTATCAACGACATCGGCTACACCGACAGCGACTATATGTTCGACGGCAACTCCTGCGGGGTGCTGTCGGCTATACACGAGCAGAGCCCCGACATAAATCAGGGCGTGGTGCGCGAAGCGGCCGAGGAGCAGGGTGCGGGCGACCAGGGTATCATGTTCGGATACGCCTGCAACGAGACACGCGAATTCATGCCCGCAACACTCATTCTCAGCCACGTGATCCTTAAGGAATTGGCCTGCATACGCCGTGAGGGGAAGCTGATGCCCTACCTGAGACCCGACGCCAAAAGCCAGGTCACAGCGGAGTACGACGACAGCGGCCGGCCGCTCAGGGTGCACACCATAGTGGTCTCCACCCAGCACGACGAATTCGTGAAGCCGTCCGAAAATGTATCGGAATGTGAAGCCGAACGGACAATGGGACAGCGCATCAGGGAGGATGTACGCACAATACTTATTCCCCGTGTGAAGGAACGCCTCGAGAAAGCGGGCGACAAACTCGCCGCACTCATCGGCGACGACTATATATTATATGTAAACCCGACAGGCAAGTTCGTCGTCGGAGGGCCGCACGGCGATACGGGTCTCACGGGACGCAAGATAATAGTCGATACCTACGGCGGCCGAGGAGCCCACGGAGGAGGCGCCTTCTCCGGCAAGGACTCGTCGAAGGTCGATCGTTCGGCCTCATACGCCGCGCGCCATATAGCCAAGAACATGGTCGCGGCCGGAGTAGCCGACCAGATACTCGTGCAGATCTCCTATGCCATCGGCATTGCGGAGCCGCTCAGCGTCTATGTCGACACTTACGGGACGGCAAAAGTCGCACTCTCCGACGGCGAGATAGCCGCGAAGGTAACAGGGCTGTTCGATCTACGCCCTGCGGCCATAATAGCGCGGTTCGGTCTGAAAAATCCCATATTCGAAGCGACATCGTCTTACGGCCATTTCGGCAAACGTCCCTATACCGCGGAGGTATCGGTCTTCGACCACGGCAGGGAAGAGCGCAAAAAAGTCGAATTCTTCGGTTGGGAGAGGCTCGATCGCGTCGAAGATCTGAAAAAAGAATTCCTGATCTGAGAATTCAGTAATTCGAAAATGAAGCCATAAGAACAACCGCTCCGGAATTTGCTCCGGGGCGGTTGTTCTTATGGCTTATTTTCGAATTACCCATTGCATTTGGCATGAATTATGCGATTGCCAAAGTGTGTATGTTATATGCAAATGTATCTTTGCCGGCACACACCATTAGCCAACTCAACAACAACTGATTATGAAAAGATGTATCGTCATTCTTTTTGCTCTGTCGCCTTTCTGTCTCGTTTCGTGTGTGAAGACAGATGTTCCTGCCGAATGCCCGGGCGATTTTACCGCTTATCATATGTTCATGTGCGTGAAGCACCGGAGCTACCATAACGACCTGACGGACAGCGACCAATTCCTGCCGTATGCCGATTATATCACGAATCATTTCCATGTGTGGCAGGATGTCGAAACTGGCGAGGAGACCAAAGGCGAGGATGTCCAGGAAACAACGACCAATTCCAAACGCTATCCCGTCATATTGGACGGCATCGCCCAGGTAACCCATCAGTTCACGTCATGGGGTAATCTGTCGGGTATCGACGCTATCACCACCAACGGCATATTTACCCGTGCCGACGGCGTGGATGTACCTGCATCCGGCGTGTACCTGCATCCCGGCGGTACGGAATCCACCGACATTTACCGGGCATCGCAATTGATCGACCTCACCCCCGGCAATGAACAGCCTTATATGGTGCCCATGACACGCACCAAAGGGTTGCTGTCGGTGGAATACCCCTCCCTTCCCCCCGAAATAACGAGAGTAGACATCAGCTTCGGCCCCGTCTATTCCCATATCGCCGGCGACGGCACCTATTCGGGTTCCATCACGGTTGCAAAATCATTCCCCGTAAACCAGCCTGTCGCCGCCGCAAAACCGGCTGCCGAAGAGACTCCCGCGATTCTGAATACCTTCATGGCTCCGACCATCGAAGGAGCTCCGGCGAGCCTCGATATGTCGCTGTACAGCGACGGTGCCACGGAGCCCGACATGGTGTTCCCGGCTTCGGGTATCGCCATCGAGCCGAACGTTATCACTCCCTTGCGGCTGACGAACCCACAGGAGGGAAAATGGGAGTTGTGGATAACGGTGGACGGCGCATGGGAAATGGTCAGCGATTTCACGGTCGAGCCGAAATGATACATATTTGTTCGATTAATAAATCAATCCCTTTTTTATTAACAGTTTAAATCAATGATTATGAAAAAATCTCTTTTACTACCTGTCATGGGCGTCCTTCTAATCGCAGGCTGTGCAAAACAGGAGAACGACGGCTGGAAGCCCGGCACCATTCAGTTCGAAATTACGGCGGAGGCCGGCACCCGCGCCATCCTTTCCGAGGAGGCTCCCTATGCGAACGTTCCCAACGTGGATGTCCATGTGTTCGATGACGGCGGTTCGTTCGTCAAGACAATTGCGCTCAACTCTATCGTTTTCGGAAACGTCTACACTCTCGAAAACTCCGATATTCTCGCCGCTGGCACTTATCGGTTCCTTGCTGTGGGTCAGGTCGCAGGCAGCCTCTTCACTATCGACGAACCCGAAGTGGGCGTCACCACATTCGACAAGATGTCGGCCGCCCTTACATCGGGAGAAGAGGCAAGCGACATCTATTCGGGCAGCACTACCAAAGCCGTCACAGACCAGGGCGGCCGCATCGCCATCAACATCACCCGCCTTGTTTCGGGCGTGATGGGATATTTCACCAATATTCCCACCAAGATAGGCGGACAGAATGTAGGATACCTCCGCCTTACCATGAGCACGGTCAACACCACTCTCGATCTTTCGAACGGCGAAGGTTCTATCCCGTCGGTAAATATTCCATACGACGTTATCGAGTTCGATCTGACCGACGATACCTCCACGGACGGCGTATATGACGGTAACGGCGACGAACTCTCTGCAGGCGACAGCGGCGTCGTGACACTCGATTTTTCCTATCTCGACGGTAAATTCGTAGTTCCCTCGGATGCCGTATTCAGCCTGGCCCTCTACGGCACGGACGGAATCACCATTCTCAAAGATTGGACTATAAACGGAGGCGAACCTGTTGAAATGGCACCCGGAACCCTCTACTCGCTCGGCACCAAGAAGGTGGCCGACGATACCGATGGCGGCACGCCCGGCGACACTGCCGACGACGACAGGGGCATAGACCTTATGACCACTCAGGAACTTATTATCACCATAAATCCGGATTGGGGTACGACAAATTACCTTACCATCGACTAATGTCATGGGATGTATATTTACCTGTATAATAAAATAATACAAATCAGCAGTCATGAAAAAGACAATTATATTCTCAGCCGTATGCGCGCTTCTGGCCGCAGGCTGTACAAAACAGAAAACCGACGACTGGAAGCCCGGCACCGTTCAGTTCACGATCACGGCAGGAGCCGACACCCGCGCAGGCATCTACTCCGAGGAGGAGATAGTTCCGGTCATTCCGGGCGTCGACATTTACGTATTCCAGAACGATCTGTTCGTCAAGACCATCAACATCCCCGCTTTTACCAGCGGAATGATCCTCACCCTCGAAGAGGACAACGTTCTTCCCGCCGGTGAATACCGATTCCTCGCCGTAGGACGGCTTGCCGACGACGCATACGCTCTTCCCACGGATTGGACAGGCCTCGCTTTCGATGAGGCGATAGCCACGCTCGTCGCTGCGAATATCGCGGGCGACATCTACGCAGGCAACGCAACTGAAACCCTCACCGACCAGGGCGGCCGCGTGACTATCGACATGACCCGCAAGGCGGCCGGTATACTGGGATATTTCTCCAATATCCCCGCCGTGATAGACGGCAAGCAGGTGGGCTATCTCCGCCTTACCATGAGCAATACCAACACCGCGGTCGGCCTGACCGACGGTGCGGGATCGGTTCCGACCGGTGCCGGGTTCGATATCATAGAATTCGACTTCACATCGGAAGAGCACGTCAACGGAGTGTATCCAGGTATCGACCTTACCGGACAGGGTGTGGTAACCGTGCCCGGCTCTTATCTCGACGGCTCGTTCGTAATTCCCGTAACCGCCACATTTACCCTTGGTCTCTACGACGCAAACACATCGAACACCGTTCCGCTCAAGGAGTGGACGATAAACGGCGGCGCCGATATTCAGATAGAGGCCAATAATCTCTATAAGATAGGCCGCAAGCATCAGGCAGGCAATATCGACGGCGGTACGTCCGCCGACGATACGGACGACGACTACGCATTCGACCTTATGAACAGTCAGGAACTTACCATTACGGTATCTCCCGGCTGGAACGACGTGATCGACCTGTTATAACTATACGGTTATGAAAAGTATATTCACATCCTTGCTGCTGTCGGCTGCCGTTCTGCTTCTCGCGGGTTGTTCCCGCGAGAGGCTGGACGGCCTTGCCGGCGGGCGGGTGGATGTCTCCGTAGCGTTCGATGGCAACGGTCTCCCGCTCACGAAGGCTTTCACCGGCACTCACGACGTAGACCGCGTGCTGCTGATACCGTTCGCTAAGATCGATCGCTCAGGTGCCGACACTTACGACAATTTTACGCCGGAATCCGATTGGATACGACAGGTCGATGTGAACGATTTTCCTGTGGCAGCCTCGCTCTCCCTTATTCCGGGTATGGAATACATTGTGCTGGCTATTGGCTATAATCACACCGGTTTGGATTACGACACCCAGGGTCTGACCGGGACAGGTTTCGGTATGGCTTTTGCCGGCGATACGGCGCTACTCTCCGATATGGTGATCGGTATTCCGTCTCCCTATACCTATCCTTTCGCCGCGCCCGAACTATTCAGGTGCTTCTGTACTCCGGCTTCGGGCGAACAGGTTTTTACCGCGAGCGATACCGTAAGTCTAACGGGCGACCTGACACGTATGGTAAGCGGGCTTTCGCTGCAGATCTCGAACATTCCAGACGATGTGACCTCCATAGATCTCAGGGCGGAAATGCTGACTTACTCCATAACGGCAACCAGCCTGCTCCCCATGTTGTACGACACCTCTCCCGAAACGGACAACAATCTGATCGGCTCGCAGACTCCGGTCTCCGGCGCGGCTGCGTTCGACACGATGCTGTTCCCGACCGCCCAGGTCTACTCCACAAAACTCCATGTCGACATTATCAAAAACGGCAACACGGAGCGCCATGAGATAAAGGTCAACGACCTCGAAGGCGTATCGTCGGACAGCGCCATTACTCTAACACCCAACGGTGTAGTCTCCATAAGCGGAGACTACGACAAGATAGATACGGGATTCACCGTCACCGGATCGCAGTTCAACCTCGACTCGGACAATTGGGACGGCGTGCAATAATACCGGTTGTAAACACCGGAAACCTTAATAAATACTGATATGAAAAAACTTCGATACTGCCTTATGACCATCGCCTGTATGGTATTGGCCACAAGCTGCGAAAAAAATGACGACACCCTTAAGGAAGGCCATTCCGCGGAGGATCAGGCCGGCATGGTTCCCGAAGGATATTTCGTCGCCACTTTCGATATGGGCGGCGGGACACGGTCACTCGACCCGACGATAGGTCCCGACAGCCGCGTGCAGCATATCCGTTACATCATTTTCAATGCCGCCGACGGCAGTTTCGTCAAGGAACGCGCAATATGGGGGCCGGCGAACGGGACACCGCAGTGGCCGCTCGACACGGCTTTCCGCGACACACTGCCCAACGGCGATTATACGGCTGTTTTTTTCGGCAATGTCGAAGCATCGCTCTTCCCGCAGGCATCCGACGCGGCCGACGTGCTTACCGGTTATCAGTCGGGATATGCCGACACACGTATCGCATTGCCGTCCACCGGTCTCAATGCATCCACGGAATATTATATGGGTAAAGCCGCTCTCTCCGATGCGTCGCCCGCGCCGGAGATATGGCTTCAGAGAATCGTAGGCGGGGCAAAACTGCACCGTAACACCATCGACGCACAGGAAGCGCTGAATATGCTCGTAGACAACATATTCGACCAAATCGACTACCGGAATATCCTAACCTCGCAGCTCGAAGCCATCCTTACCGACGAACTGACCAATGCTCTGGGTGGATTGGGCGGTCTGCTCAGCCCTGTAGACCTGATAGCCTTTGGTTTGCTCGGTGGTGTGGACGCCGTAGTTGGCGCTATCGTACAGCCGCTCTCCGATGCCCTGCTCGATCCTCTGCTGACGATACTGATCGATCAGATAGGAGCTGTCCTGGCAGGCAATAACGACCAGGGCACCGTACTCGAAGCTTTGGGAATGATACTCAATCCCTGGGCATGGGCCGAAGCCGGCACCGTCATTGCCACGATCGATAATTTCCCCTCGCAGATCGACCTCGATATGAATATTACCGCCACGTATCAGGGTAAGCTCCAGTTTGCCCTGGATTTCGAGCCATACACTCTTTTGGATGAGAGGGACATTTTCGTCCGCGGCTTCGGCCAGGGTACGGATTATCCATGGAATATTCTGAGACTCAATGTCATCAAGGCGGGTCTGGTGTCGGGGCTCGTAGTGGACGGAGTCGCCGACGGTCTTCTGCTGCCCGGGGCTCTGGTCGATATCAACGATCCGGTAACGATAAACCCCCTGCCGAACATACGTTTTCAGAGCAACTTCTCGCTGGTAGATCTCGGACTGAAAGATTACACCCAACAGACTGAAGGTACGGATAACCTGGGTCTCTCGGTACGTTTAGGCGATGTAGCCAACCTCTCCAACATCCTGACCAACAGTCTGGGAATTTTGGGCGACCTGACGGGCTGGCTGCTCGGTCCCGTTATCAGCCTGCTGGAAAACATAACGATAACCGTTCCTGTCAATCTGCCGCTGCTGAGTATAGACAACCTCCAGCTTTCGGGCGGCTGGGGAACTCCCGTACAATACTGATAAACGCAAAGATCATGAAGCGCATACTACTGTTATTATCGCTGGCGATGCTTCCCCTTACGGGATACGGCCAACATATGGGCGTAAAGACAAACCTGCTCTACGACGCCACCACGACAATGAACCTCGGCGTCGAATACAGGCTCGGAACATACTCGACCATCGATCTCGGCGTGAGTTACAACCCGTGGAAATTCCGGGACAACAGGCAATGGAATTTCTGGCTCGTACAGCCCGAATACCGTTACTGGCTCTGCGAATCGTTCGACGGCCACTTCTTCGGAGCGCATCTCCACGGCGGGCAGTTCAACATCAATCACGCCGGAGCGCCGTTCGGCCTCTGGCCTGAATTAAGGGACAGCAACTATCAGGGCGACTTCTACGGCGTGGGCGTCTCGTGGGGCTATCACTGGATACTTTCCGACCGGTGGAGTCTCGAATTTACCCTCGGAGCGGGCTACGCGCGCATCTGTTACGACAAATACCCGTGCATAGTGTGCGGCGAAAAGCTGGAAAACAACAGCCACAAAAATTACTGGGGGCCTACGAAAGTGGGCATAAGCCTCGTATTTAACATATTCTGAGAGACACATCCAAATTCATGACCATATGAAAATGAAAATCATATATACGGCGCTTGCGCTCCTTTGCGCGACCATCGCGGCGCCGGCGCAAGGACAGGTAGCCGACGGACGTGTTACGATAAGCGACATCTCCGTAACATCCGCCGGTGGAAATATCGAGATATCCATACGGATGGATGCGGAGAATACAGGCCTGCGCCGCGGGGAAGCGGTCGTCCTTACGCCTGTCATTACCTCGGGCGCCCGCAGGCGCGAACTTCCGTCCGTCGTGTTCGCCGGACGCCACCGCATGAGGTCCGACCGTCGCGCCGAACGCTTCGGCACCCGCACGATCCCATACGAGACCGGATCGGCCATGACCCCGGCAGAGGTATTCTATGACGAAAGCACCGAATTCGAACCATGGATGGCGGGAGCGGAGGTAATTCTGGAAGAAGACGTTTACGCCTGTGCAGCGAATCGCATCTCCGGCGGATCGGCCAAACTTGCATTGCTGAAGCCCGCACCCGTGAAACCGACAGACACTCCCAGGGTTATATACATTACACCCGCCGCAGAGACTGTCAAGAACCGCAATATGAGCGGTTCGGCATTCATCGATTTCCCTGCGAGCAGATCGACGGTCCTCGCCGGCTTCGGCAACAACGCACATGAACTCGACAAGATAAGGCGGATGATACACGACTTGAGGAACGACGCATCGGTCGTCATCAATTCGGTATCACTGCGCGGCTACTCTTCGCCCGAAGGCGGTTATGCCCTCAACGAGCGCCTGTCACAAAAGCGTGCCGAAGCTCTGCGCAGCTATCTGCAAAGGGAGCATCCATATTTGAATATGCTGTTCGTCAGTTCGACAGCCGAAGATTGGGACGGACTGAGACTCCTCGTGGAAGAGTCCGGCCTGCCCGGACGCAATGCTATCCTCGATGTGATAGATTCCGGCGGCGACCCCGATACCAGGGAGCGCAAACTTAAGGCGCTCGATTCATACCCCGAGTTGCTGGGCGATTATTACCCGCTGCTTCGAAGGGTGGAGTACCGTCTCGATTACACGGTCAGGGACTTCACTGTCGAAGAAAGCGCGGCGATAATAAAGACCGACCCCGAACGGTTGAGTCTCGGCGAGATGTTCGCCCTCGCAAATACCTATCACGTGAACAGCGAAGAGTTCGAACAGGTGCTCGATACGGCCGTACGTGTTTATCCCAACGACCCGGCGGCCTGCATCAACTACGCGGCCATGCTGCTCGAACGGGGACGCGCCGCCGATGCGCACCGTTACCTCGACAGGTACGCATCCCATACCGAAGCGTGGAACAATCTGGGAGTGACGTATATGCTCGAAGGCGACTACCCCAAAGCCAGAACATATCTGGAGAGAGCGGAAGCAACTCCCGAAGTCGTGTACAACCTCGAACTTCTCTCACGCCTGGAAAAGTACGCGCAGGAGCTATCGGCAGCCGACGCCCGACAATGATTATGCGGGAACGGGCGGATACCGGACAATAATTCGATTGGATTTTAGTTTTATTAACGTGGGTTTTGCCGGTGGCGAGGCTCACGTTGATAATATTACAGTGTTATGAAAAGAGTATCGATCATCGCCGGTTTGGTGATAATTCTGGCGGCAACAGTCGGCCTTGCGGCTTTTTTTGCAATGAACCGCGCCTTTGTTGCGCGCGGGCAAAGAGGTGTGGCGCAACAACAGGCAGGACATGAAGCGCATCCGGCCTCCGCGGAGGGAATGCCCGGCGCCGGAGCCCATTTCACGGATCCGCGGCACAGCGGCGGTTATCCCGACCTTACCTACGCGGCCGAGAACGCAGTGCAGGCGGTGGTGAACATAGAAGTGACCGAAGTGGTGAACATAAGGCGGGCGAGAAATCCTTTACTGGAGTTTTTCGGATATTCGCAGCCCGAAGCCGCACCGCTGGAGAGAAAGTCGGGCGGATCGGGCGTAATAATCAGCCCCGACGGATATATAGCCACCAACGACCATGTAGTAGCGAACGCCCAAAAGCTCGTGGTGAGGCTTTACGACGGCCGTACTTTCGGGGCGGAGGTCGTAGGCTCTGATCCGGCGACCGATGTGGCACTTATAAGGATAGACGGCCACGACCTTCCATCGCTGCCTATGGGAGATTCCGACAACCTTAGACTGGGCGAATGGGTGCTCGCCATAGGAAGTCCGTTCGACCTGCATTCGACCATAACTCACGGAATAGTCAGCGCCAAGGCACGCAACCTCGGCGTCACGGAAAGCGCCTACGGCATAGAATCGTTCATACAGACCGATGCCGCCGTCAATCCTGGCAACAGCGGAGGCGCGCTGGTGAACACCCGCGGCGAACTGATCGGCATAAATACCCTGATAAAATCGCCTACGGGAACTTTTTCGGGCTATTCGTTCGCAGTGCCGTCCTCCATAGTTTCGAGGGTTGTTTCCGACCTTAAGGAATACGGGGTCGTTCAGCGCGGCCTGCTTGGAGTGTCGTGTGTCAAGGTCGACGACAACTTTCTGGGCAGGCACGGCGAGGAGTTGGGTATTTCGGAGCCCGGCGGATTTTATGTGGGTGCCGTGGATCCCGGCGGTGCGGCAAAAGCGGCCGGCATCAAGGCCGGCGACATCATAATCGCCATCGACGACACACCACTGAACGGTTCGTCGAACCTTTCGGAAGTCATGTCAAAATACCGTCCGAACGATAAAGTAAAAATTTCCGTAAAAAGGGATGGCAAAGTGAAACATTTCGACCTGACTTTGCGTAATAAGGCAGGTAAAGCGGAACTGCTTTCCAAAGGCCGTGTCGATGTCGGGGATTAACTCGGCGGCTCGTTCGCCGAAACAGACAAAAGCGTCTTGAAGTAACTCGGCATAGATCACGGCATAAAGGCAGTCGATATATCTGCGGGAGGCATTCTCTCCGACGCAGGACAGACTGCATATTGGGAAAATAATCTCCCGTGAGGGAACGTTACATAATTACGAATGAGGCAACTAAAGATCACAAAATCCATTACCAACCGCGAGAGCGCGTCTCTCGACAAGTACTTGCAGGAGATAGGCAAGGAAGACCTTATCACCGTCGAGGAAGAGGTCGAGCTCGCCCAACGCATCAAGAAAGGCGACCAGGAAGCCCTCGAGAAACTCACAAAGGCCAACCTCCGTTTCGTCGTTTCGGTGGCGAAGCAGTACCAGAACCAGGGACTCAGCCTGCCCGACCTTATCAACGAGGGCAATCTCGGCCTCATAAAGGCCGCCGAGAAGTTCGACGAGACCCGCGGTTTCAAGTTCATCTCCTACGCGGTGTGGTGGATCCGTCAATCCATACTCCAGGCCTTGGCCGAGCAGTCGCGCATCGTGCGCCTTCCGCTCAACCAGGTCGGCTCGCTCAACAAGATAAATAAGGCGTTCGCCCGCTTCGAGCAGGAGAACGAACGCACCCCGTCGCCCGAAGAATTGGCCAACGTGCTCGATCTTCCGAAGGAGAAAGTTTCCGACACCCTCCGCGTATCGGGTCGCCACGTGTCAGTCGACGCCCCGTTCTCGGACGGTGAGGACAACAACCTGCTCGACGTGCTTGTCAACGCCGACTCGCCCAATGCCGACAGGGGGCTCATCAACGAATCGCTCTCCACAGAAGTCGACAGGGCGCTTTCGACACTCACCGACCGCGAGAGGGATATCATCCGCTATTTCTTCGGTATCGGCTGTCCGGAAATGACCCTCGAAGAGATCGGCGAGAAGTTCGGCCTCACGCGCGAACGTGTCCGCCAGATCAAGGAGAAGGCCATCCGCCGCCTCCGCCACAGTTCACGGAACAAATTTCTGAAATCATACCTTGGGTAGACTGCGAACAGTTAGCAGTTGTCATATAAAACCGAGGCCGCTCCGGAATGTGGGGCGGCCTCGGTTTTTTTATGAGCAGCAAACTTTTTAAACAACCTCTAATCGGCTCTTGTAAGGACGAGATTGCGGAAAACTCCGCCCGGCGAGAATGTCGAGTACGAAGCAGGTTCGAGGGTCGATGGATCCAGGTCGTGATAACCGAACCCGAAACCATAGGTGTGTTCGACGCCTTCGTACATCCCTGTCGCAGGGAATGTGATGGTGTTGCCATCGCCGTTACTTACGCCTATTACGACGACAGTACCTTCCGCCAGACCGGAGAGCGCTATATTGGAATTGTCCGAAGTATAGAAAGATACATAATTATAATACTCCCGCGTACCTCCCCAGTAGGTGAATATCCTGTCCAGTTTATCGAAAGAAACGAACTCCACCTGATTGTATTCGTTGACCCGGAGTGCGATGCTGCCGTCCACGCGGTCGGCGGGATCCAACAGGTCGGTCATCCCCTGATTTGCGTAGAACGGTGTGAACACATACGATCCGAGCTCTTCGTTATATACGGCCGTCGCCGTGCCCGACATGGACGTGAAGCTCCTGTCCGTGTCCCATATCTCGCCCGTCCAGTCCCATGTTCCGGCAAGGTCGAGTACGGACATTGTCGGGGCGACCTGCGTTATTTCCACTATGGCCGCGGGCGCGTTGCCCGAGCCGACGGTGATCCATCCCATGCGGTTCTCGTAATTGTCGATTTCGGCTTCGGCTTCGGTATATTCATCGACCCTGACCGAGAACGAACCGGCGGATTTGCTTATGTGTATCCAGGGGGCGGATACCGTAGCCTCGTACTGTGCGGCCGTCGTGGTAACAGTCACGGTTTTAGCTGTCGTTTCGTCTGCCCCGAACGTAAGCGACGTCGGGGTGACGGTAAGCTCATCCACCACTGTCTCGGTTCCGAACCTGCGCATGGCACGCGTGAAATGGACGTCGTGCTGACCTTGGGTACTTGCGCTGCCCCATCCGCCCAAAAACTCGACATACCATGGTTTAACCTCTATGGAGGGATTGTCCACGTCGTACTTCGTCGATGTCCACAACTGGGGGCCGATGCTTCCGCCCTCGAGGTCCCAGTCCCACAATCCGTCGCCTCCGACCTCGATCAGGCGCATATCGTATGCCCTGCGGTGGTCTTCCGAAGCGAACCAGATATCAGCCGGAAGGGCGCTCAACCGGCGGCCTGTCATATAGGCCTCGGTCTGTTCGGGTGTCAGGCCTGCATAGGCGGTCAAAAAGCGGCGCATCTCCTGCAACGAGGGAATGTACCACTGTTCATCGTAATTTTCGCGGCACCATTCGAAGATCCGGAACGTACCCGTGTATTCGGGGTGCGCCGCGTCGTAAGCCCATATCGCCTCATAATTTATACGTCCGTCTATGTCGGAATTGGTACCGAAATCGGTTTCCATATAATTGGCACACCAAGGCAATTCCGGGGCTTGTTCGAGGCTCATCACCCAACCGGTCGTGCCCGTCGCGCCGCCGTCGGTGCTGCTGGCGGGATCGATCCAGAAAACGATGCCTTCGGGGTTTTCGTCGTCAGGCCACAGATCGTCGACGCTGTATGCGGGGACGGCCGGAGCATCGGCGGCCAATTGCTTGACGGTCGTTGCTCTTTCGGGGGCATCGCCCGCGGTAAACGAGATCTTTACGGATGCGGGAGCCGTCGTTTCGGTGTTGGGCGCTGCCGTCAGTCGAAGTTTGTCGTTCTCTTTGACGGCGGTCAGCCAGAGGGCACCGTCGGCCGGATCCATAGTGTATTCCCATTCGGTTTGATTTGTGGTAACGGTTATGGCCTCCATGCCGCCCGTACCGTCGGCTTTGAAGGTGATCTCGGCGGGAGCGTCTATCTCCAGCGTCGCAGTTTCGGGTGTCTCTGGCTCTTTATGGCACGCGGTCGAAAGTATCAGCAGAGCCGCCCATAAAGCCCGTTGTATAATTTTCATAATTTAAGGGTTTTTAGTAAAACATCGCTTGCAAAGATAAAGGGCGCTATTTTTCGAAACGTTATACTATATCAACCTTTTGGGCGTATTCTTATTTTTTTCCGGCCGACAGCGTTTTTTTCAGCCGCGACAGGTATGCCGGCGTGATACACAGATAGGAAGCTATGGCGCGCATCGAAACGCCGGCTATGATCTCGGGACGGTTTTTCATCATCGACTCGAAGCGTTCGCAGGCGGTGCCGTTGATGACCGCCAGCTTCACCTCGTTGATGTTGAGCTGCGACAGCGAGAGGTTGAGCATCCACTTGGCCACTTCGTGCGAGGTGTCGATCATATCATCCAACTCCTTTCTGGGAAGTTTGAGGGCTACGACCTGCTTCAGGCCGGCCTCCAATTGGAATAACGAGGGCTGACGCGAATAAAAACATTGGTACGAGATCATCATCGTGCCCGGCAGGGCGAAACCGTAAGTCCGCTCGTTCGTGCCGTCGAACCACGAGTAACGCACGATGCCCTCCTTTAAAATATAGACATTATCGTCGAACTGTCCGTAACCTATAAGAGTGTGGCGCGGTTTTATCACAACGGGCGTCGTAGCCGCGAGCAGACTGTCGAGCAATTCTTCGGGGAGCCTGTACGAGCACTCCTCATACATCTGTTTTTTCAATACATCCATAAGTGCGGGGAATGCAAATTATCAGTTCAATCATTGCCGTCGGCTAAAGCCGACGGGTAACGTCAGTGTCTCTTTTGTGGGCTTTAGCCCAAATTATTAAAAAATGAATTTTCAAATTTCCACACTCCAAGCTCAATACCTGTAAATCTCCGGCTTATAAGGCCCGTCGGCATCGACACCTATGTAGTCGGCCTGCTGTGAGGTGAGCCTTGTGAGTTTCACTCCCAACTGGTCGAGGTGCAGGCGGGCGACCTCTTCGTCGAGATGCTTGGGCAGGCAGGTGACGGCTGATATGCGGCGGTCGCGTTTGGTCCACAGTTCCATTTGCGCCAACACCTGGTTGGTGAACGATGTACTCATCACGAACGACGGATGGCCGGTCGCACAGCCCAGATTGACGAGCCTTCCGGAGGCCAGAATGAATATTTCGTGCCCGTCGGGGAAAGTGTATTTATCGACCTGCGGTTTGATCTCGGTTTTCTTTACGCTCTTGTCGCCGTCGAGCTTGCCGACCTGTATCTCGTTATCGAAATGGCCTATGTTGCAGACTATCGCCTGGTCGCGCATATGTTGCATATGGTCGCAGGTGATGATGTCACGGTTACCCGTGCAGGTCACATAGATATTGCCTTCCGGAAGTACGTCCTCCACCCTCTTCACTTCGTAACCTTCCATGACCGCCTGCAGCGCGCATATCGGGTCTATCTCGGTGATTATCACGCGGGCGCCGTATTCGCGCATACTCCGGGCGCAGCCTTTTCCGACATCGCCGTAGCCGCACACCACGACCACCTTGCCCGCTATCATGACGTCCGTGGCGCGTTTGATGCCGTCAGCCAGCGATTCGCGGCAACCGTAGAGGTTGTCGAATTTGCTCTTGGTGACCGAATCGTTGACGTTTATTGCGGGTATGAGCAGTTCGCCCCTCTCCTGCATCTGGTAGAGGCGGTGTACGCCCGTGGTGGTCTCCTCCGAAACGCCATACAACTCCCCGACCGTCCGGTGCCACTTGCCGGGATCCTCCGCAAGACACTTGCGCAACGTCTGGAATACGATGCCCTCCTCGATCGAAGAGGGCATACTGTTGAGTACGGCAATATTGTTCTCGGCCGCGTAGCCCTTGTGTATCATCATGGTTGCGTCGCCGCCGTCATCTATTATGAGATTGGGTCCCTTGCCGTCTTCGAATGTAAGCGCCATGGCCGTACACCACCAGTATTCGGCCAGCGTCTCGCCTTTCCATGCGAATACCGGGACACCGGCCACAGCCATGGCCGCCGCCGCATGGTCCTGCGTGGAGAAAATGTTGCAACTGCACCACCTAACCTCGGCACCGAGGTCTATAAGGGTTTCTATCAGCACGGCGGTCTGAATGGTCATATGGAGCGACCCTGTGATCCGCGCCCCCGACAACGGTTTGTCCGAAGCGTATTTATGCCTTACGGACATCAGTCCCGGCATTTCCTTCTCCGCTATCTCTATCTCCCTGCGTCCCCATTCGGCTAACGAAAGGTCCGCCACCTTGTATTTGATCGACGTATCCAAAAACATGATCATCTATTATTAAAATATTTTAATATGTCTGTCAGGTCGGCTTCTATCTGCTGCCTGAGCTCGTTTATCGAGTCGAATTTTTTTTCGGGACGGAGGAACCACTGCGGCTTTATCTCTATCGTCTTTCCGTAGAGGTCGCCATCGAACCCGAATAGATAGGCCTCCGCCAAACGTTCCCCGCTGCCGCCGACGGTGGGTTTGCGACCCACATCGAGCATACCTTCGAATGTCTCGCCGCCGCAGACTATCAGCGCGGCATAGACACCGTCCCCAACGGGCGCGTCTGCGTCCAGGGGTATGTTGGCGGTCGGAAAACCTATCTTGCGCCCTATCCGGTTACCGGCGACTACTTTTCCTTTGAGTGTGATATAGGTCATAACATCTTAAAACTGCATAAATATAAGCATAATACCGATATTTGTAATAACTTTATCGTCAATAAACTTGCCGCCGATGAACTTATTTCCGGCAACGGAAGCAATTATCATTGCAAAACCCCCTCTTTTTTTGTACCTTGCGGCGTTTATATAAAGTAACAGGAATCGATGCAGGATATAATTCACCAGAAAGGCAAGGTCTATTACTCGATGGGCGAAGTGGCCGAGATGTTCGATGTAAATCCGTCGCTGCTCCGCTATTGGGAAAAGGAATTCGACGTACTGAAACCACACCGCAATAAGAAGGGCAACAGGCTTTTCACACCGCAGGATGTAGATTACATCAAGGTGATATATCATCTTCTGAAGGAGAAGAAGATGAAGATCGAGGTAGCCCGCAAACACATCAAGGACAACAAGAAAGAGGCCGACCGCGACGCCGTTATAGTCGAAAGGCTCATGTCGATCCGTTCCATGCTCCAGCAGATCAAGCAGGATATGCTTCACGGTGCGGCCGACGACGAGAACGACGATCCGGCAGAAGATGTTGCCGAAGCGAATGTGATCATTACCACGGGTGAAACCGCCGGACACGTAAAGCCTGGAAAGGCGACCGCACAGGCAGAGGCATCGCCGATCCCGACGGCGGAAAGCACTCCTCCTGTTCCGGATACCGTCGAGACGGAACTGACCATAACGGAGATACTTGCCCAGGAGACGGATGCCGAAAAACGGCCTTTCAGGGAGCAGATGCTATTCGAGGTCACAGAAGCCGGGGTGCCGTCGCTCGACAGCATGATAAACTCTTTCCTGGCAAAGAATTTCAACTCCGGCACGGATGACCCGCAGTCTGTCGAATATGATCCCTTTGCCCTGTTCGCCGGCGGGGACGATACCGCCGGCGATGCGGAAAGCGCAACGGCCGAAGTTGAAAAACCGAGACCTGCGGTCATAGAACAAACGCTGTTCTGATAACGAACGATAAAATGAGAATAAAGGATATAACGGCCATAATCGAAGAGGCGGCGCCACTCCGTCTTCAGGAGAATTACGACAATTCGGGGCTTCTGGTCGGGGATGAGGGCGCCGAAGTGGAAAGCGCTTTGCTTTGCGTGGATATAACCGAAGCGGTATTGGACGAGGCTCTGCGGCTGGGCGCGGGACTCATCATAGCGCACCACCCGGTGATATTCCACCCTCTGCGGCATATCACCGGCTCGACCTACATAGAGCGCGTAGTGGCGAAGGCCATCGTACACAATGTCGCCCTCTACGCCTGCCACACGAATCTCGACAACGCACCCGGCGGAATGAGCTTCCGTCTGGGCAATCTTTTAGGCCTGCGCAACGTTATACTGCTCGGCGATCCCCCGCTTTGCGATCCAGGTGCCGGATACGGTGTCGTGGGAGAACTTCCGGCGGCGGTAAAGCTACTTGATTTCCTGCGTTTTGTAAAGGAAACGCTCGGCACCGGAGCGATAAGGTACAGCAGCGGAGGCGATCCCGAAATACGCAGGGTCGCCGTTTGCACCGGGGCGGGAGCTTCGCTTGCCGACAATGCCCGCAGAGCCGGCGCCGACCTGTTCATATCGTCGGAATTCCGGTACAACGATTTTCTCGACGCGGCAGGCGGCATGACGATAGCGGATGCAGGACATTTTGAAAGCGAATATTGCGCAATTGATCTTGTATATGATATAATTACAAAAAAAATACCTACTTTTGCACTCCACAAGAGCAGCGAATCGATCAATCCGGTCAACTATATAACAGCGTAACCATATGGCAAACAGCAAGAAAGCAGTCGACACGACAGACTACTCCATGCAGGAGAAGATCATGGCTCTGTACGAGCTGCAGAAGATCGACACCAAAATAGACGAGATAAACAAGATCAAGGGCGTTCTTCCTTCCGAAGTCGCCGACCTCGAAGACGAGGTGGCCGGACTCAGGTCGAGGATGGATACCATCAAGGCCGGCATAGATGAGATAAACCTCCGCACGAAAGCCGCCAAAGAGGAGATCGAACAGGACAAGATACTGATCGAAAAGTACAACGAGCAGCAGAAAAACGTTCGCAACAACCGTGAGTTCGACGCCATAAGCAAGGAGATCGAATATCAGGAACTCCAGATACAGCTTTCGGAAAAACACCTCAAGGAGTTCTCGACCGAACTGAAAGTGAGGAAAAAACAGCTGGAAGACACCGAGGGTCTGCTGGAGGAGCGCAAGATAGACCTCGACATGAAAAAGGCCGAACTGGAGAGCATCGACCGCGAGACCGCCAAAGAGATCGAGGAACTCATGGCCGAAGAGGGAAAGGCCGAGGCAAAGATCGACGACAGGCTTCTGGCGGCTTACAGGCGCATCCGTTCGAACGTTCACAACGGTCTGGCCGTGGTCACCGTCAAGAGGGACGCCTGCGGAGGATGCTACAACCGCATACCTCCCCAGCGCCAGTACGAAATACGCCAGAACAAGAAAGTGATAGTTTGCGAATACTGCGGCAGGATACTCGTCTCGGACGAACTTGCAGCCGAATAGCAGTTCGCGGTTAACAAATACGATTTACGGCGGCCGATCGAATATCGGCCGCCGTAAATTTTAGATATTGTTTGGATTTTTCCGCTCTTAGAGCTTTTTTATCCTAATCCATCATCACCATCCCCTGTATGGTCCGGATATACCCCATTACACTCATCGGAACCATCATAACAAAGATGTCCGATTACTTTCTTTATCTGTTGCGCGTCAGTCGAACAAGTCGGATTTTTCTATCCCCTTTATAGTCTTTTTCCGGGATATGACAAACCATGCAAAATGGGCTACGACAAAAACCGCCCAGATAATTTCTATGATACGCCATGGCCAGAAAGAATCGTATTCCGACATAAGACCCAGCGCATTCCACAACTCGGAAACGACGGCAAAAACGACAAAAGTCGCCAGATGATACCGGAAACCGGCATCGTACATGGGCAGCGTACGGCTGTCCCTGCTCCCGAAGAACCAGCCCAAACCGAATGTGATCACGCCATATGCCGCACCTATGATCCACGGAAGCGTATAGAATAACCCTGCATCCAGAGCGGCGCCGATCGAACTCTTCATGACTATAGTCAATACAGTGAACGACAGCGCGAAAAATAATAGATTTCGTGTTATGAATCTCATAATCTTTCCTCCATATTAATATTAAGTAATTGTCTGATATCCGGTCTGAAGAACAGCGCAATATTCCGGTCGATAAATTGCGTTAATAGATTTTTGCCCAGAGGGGTCAAAAAATAGTACTTTCTTTCGGGGCCGCGGTCGCCCTTGCCGGCTTCGTAGTCTACCATCCCGAGGTACTGGTATTTGCGCAGGCTCCGGTAGAGGCTCTGCTCTTCGCAGGTCATAGTGCCGTTCGAGCGCCCGACGACGAATGCCTGTATCTCGTCGACATACTTGCGCCCCTCGCTCAAAGAGAGAAATACCCACATGGTCAGTTGTCCCTTCTTGTAGGTCTCCTCCCAAGCGGCGAGTAATTCCAGCTGCAGGTCGTTTTTCATAATTGTGGTCATTTGTATTATTCATGTTGTACACTACAAAGGTAATACTATAAATTGAATCTGCAAACAAAATCAGGATTTTTTTATATCTTTGCTCCATATGGGCAAGATCAAAAAGAAGGAAAAAAGGGTCGGCGGATTTTGGTACTTCGTGCGTAATCTGAACAGGAAGCACCGGGTAAGCATCCGCGACCAGCACGACGATACCGAAATGGGCTTCATGTTCATAAGTACATGGCGCATGATGTTCGCATCGCTTGGGTTGTTATTGCTCCTTGCGGCCGGAGTCGTCGCGCTCGTGGTCTATACCCCCATTCTCGACAGGCTTCCCGGCAATCCGGGGCAAAGGTCGAGGGATATGCTCGCCGAGAGTATACTGAGGCTCGATTCACTGGAGAATGAACTGAAAACGATGATGCTTTACGGCGAGAACGTAAGGCTCATCATGGAGGGTAAGACTCCCGTCATACGCACGATGAGGAGCCCGCAATCGGAAACCGAAGAGGGTAAAGACGTCGTGTCGAATTCTCAGGCCGATTCACTGCTCAGACGGCAACTTGAATCTCTCGATGGAAGGTATGCCCTCGTACACGACGGGGCGCAGAGTACGCCGGGAGTGAGGAGTATGGAGTTTATCGCTCCCGTACACGGCGAGGTCGCGGTTCCTTTCAACCCCTCGGCCGGAATGAACGGCGTGAGAGTGACGTTCGCCGAATCGCGGCAGATCGTCGCCGCGGCGCCCGGCACAGTGATCATGAGCCTGTGGACGCCCGAATACGACCACATAATACAGATTCAGCACAGGAACAATTATATCACGACATATAAATCGGTATCGCAATCGCTCAAATCGGTCGGCGACAGGGTCGAAACCGGAGAGGCGATAGGTTATGTCGCCGGCGGTGCGGAAACGGCAGGTGTCCGGACAGCCGGAGCCGAATATGCCGACACACCGGCGGAAACCTACACTGCCGGCACGCAACCCGTTGCGGGACAACTTATCTTCGAGCTGTGGAGCGACGGACAACCGACAGATCCGCAGAGATATATAGTATTCTAACCTAAGCGCCACGCCCCCGGCCTGAGATCCCGCCACCGATCGATATTCATTCCATATAACTCCACAATTCAAACTCCCGACCCACATAATGCCCCAAAGAATAGCCCTTTTAGGTTCGACAGGTTCGATAGGTTGCCAAACGCTCGACGTCATACGCCGTCTGGACGATATGTTCGAGGTGGCAGTACTTACAGCACACTCCAATTGGGAGATGCTGGCCGCCCAAGCCAAAAAATTCATGCCCGACAGCGTGGTGATAGCCGACGGTCGCTGGTACGTCGACCTGAAGAAAGCTCTCGAAGACCTGCCCGTAAAGGTATATGCCGGCGGGCAGGCTATCGAACAGGTTGTCTCCGGCGGGGGTATCGACGTGGTAGTGAACGCACTGGTCGGCTATGCAGGCATGATGCCCTCGCTGGCGGCCGTGAAAACCGGCAAGAAACTCGCTCTGGCCAACAAGGAGAGTCTCGTCGTGGCAGGCGGCCTGATCATCGACGCCGCATTGCGCAACAACGCTCCGGTAATCCCCATAGACTCGGAGCATTCGGCCATATTCCAGTCGCTCGCGGGTGAGGTGTCGCCTGTGAAGAGGCTGATACTTACAGCGTCGGGAGGACCTTTCCTGCGCACTCCCGGTGAAATGCTGTGCGATGTGACCGTGGAGCAAGCGCTGCGCCATCCCAATTGGAAGATGGGCGCGAAGATCACGGTCGACTCGGCCACAATGGTTAACAAGGGCTTCGAGGTGATAGAGGCGCGCTGGCTGTTCGGCCTGCCGCCGGAGCGTATAGACGTACTGGTACACCCGCAGTCGGTGGTGCATTCGATGGTGGAATTCCACGACGGCGCCATAAAAGCGCAGTTGGGTACACCCGACATGAGGGTGCCCATACAGTACGCACTCACGTTCCCCGACAGAATGGATCACGGGGACGCCGGGTTCGACTTTTCCGTGGCGCAGGCCTTTACTTTCGAGCCTGTCGACAGGGCTAAGTTCCCCGCTCTGGACATCGCCTACGATTGCCTGCGCAGAGGCGGCACCGCCCCGTGCACTATGAATGCCGCCAATGAAGTAGCCGTCGAAGCATTCCTGAACGGACGCATAGGATACACAGGCATAGTTAAAACCATAGAGCGGACTCTCGCCCGGGCGGGATTCGCATCCGAACACGACATAGACGCCCTCGCCCTGTGCAACGCGGAGTCGCGTGATTTCGCTGCAAGCATCATCAATAACTTATAGCTCATACTTACTCATCATGGATATTATAATTAAAATATTGCAGTTCATACTGAGTTTCTCCCTTCTGGTCATCGTACACGAGTTGGGGCATTTCGTTTTCGCGCGGATATTCAAGATACGGGTGGAGCGCTTTCAACTGTTTTTCGGCAGGGCGGTGGCTTCGGTCAAAAGGGGGCGTACCACCTACGGGATAGGCTGGATACCTTTCGGCGGATTCGTCACCCTTTCGGGCATGATCGACGAGAGCATGAACACCGACCAGATGAAAAAGGAGCCGAAACCCTATGAATTCCGCTCCAAACCGGTATGGCAGAGGTTGCTCACGATGACGGGGGGCGTTATAATGAACGTAGTGATGGCTTTCCTTATATATGTGGGCATGAACTATACGTGGGGCGACGCCTACCTCTCGAACAGCGATGTGAAGTACGGATATGTGTTCAACGACGAAGCCGAAAAGCTGGGCTTCAGGGACGGCGACCGCATCCTTTCCATAAACGACGAGGAAATAGAGGATGTAGACAGGTTGATCATGACCGTGGCCATCGGACAGGGGAACCATGTGAAACTGCTTCGCGACGGACTGGAAATGGAGATCATCACGCCGACCGTGTCGGTTAAAGACCTGCTCGAATCGTCCGGCTTCATGTCGCCGCGCTATCCGTTCACAGTGAGTGAGACGGTCGAGGGCGGCGGTGCCGGGGAAGCGGGATTGCTGCCGGGCGACAGGCTCGTGTCGCTCGACGGGCGGCCGATGGAGTATTTCGACCAATATCAGAAAGCGCTGCAAAGCTACAAGGGCGGCAATGTGGCGATCGGTATCGAGAGGGACAGCGCCGCAGTTACGCTTAACATGACTTTCGATGTGAGAGTTTCCGGCCAGGGCACGATCGGCGCAAGCATAGATATGCTCTCCGTCACGCCTCTGCACACGCGCAATTACACTCTGCTGCAGTCCATTCCGGCAGGGTTCAGGAGGGTCGGCACGGAGATCGGCAGTTATTGGAAGCAGTTGAAACTGCTGGTAAATCCCAAGACCGAAGCATACAAGACGGTCTCCAGTCCGTTGGGCATAGGCAACATATTCCCCGGAGAGTGGGATTGGTACCGGTTCTGGAGCATCACGGCCATGCTCTCGATAGTGTTGGCGATAATGAACATACTGCCCATTCCGGCACTCGACGGCGGCCACGTGCTCTTCCTTTTGGCCGAGATGTTCACCGGAAGGAGGCCGAGCGACAGATTTATAATATATGCGCAGGTTGCCGGAATGATCATACTTTTCCTGATTATGATATACGCTCTGGGCAACGATATACACAGGCTATTTATCAAATAACAATACACTCTATGGACGTTCAACTTTTAAGGGACAAAGAGATGCCGCCGGGTGACGATGTCTTGAAAAACCCGCTCTATCTCGCATTGATGGAGGGCTTACAACCCGAATGGAGGTATTACAACGATGGGAAAGCATGGCTCTGCAAGGTGGGCGACGGACGTAAAACCATCTTCTGGTTCTCGGTTTGGGACGGCTTTTTCCGTGCGAGCTTCTTCTTCGTGGAGCGTCATCTGGAAGGCTTGGCGGCACTCGATACCGAATACGGCAAACTTGAAAAAGAGTGTGGAAAGATGATCCCTTTCATTTTCGATGTGCGCGATATGCAAACCGTGGCCGAGATACGGAGGGTTGCGGAATTTAAGAAAAAGGCAAAATAACGGACAGGAACATCATGGCAAAGGTAAAGAAGGCATATTTTTGCAGCGCCTGCGGACACGAAGCGGCGCAGTGGATGGGCAAATGTCCCGCCTGCGGTGAGTGGAACACCTTTGCCGAGGAAATCCTGAGCCGCGGCGACAAAAAGGCGTCGACCCAGTTCGGCCGACCGCTGTCGAAGCCCGTTCCCGTCCGCGAGATAGAGGATGCGCCCCAGCGCCGCGTAATGCTTTCGAGCGAAGAGGTGAACCGCGTGCTGGGCGGCGGATTAGTGAAAGGGTCGCTTATTCTTTTGGGCGGGGAGCCGGGGATAGGTAAATCGACGCTCGCCCTGCAGCTTGCCTTGAGAAGCACAGGCCTCACGACGCTCTATGTTTCGGGCGAGGAGTCCCCGCAGCAGATCAAGATGAGGGCGGGCAGGCTCGGCGAAGGCGACGGCGAGTGCCTCGTTTTCGCGGAGACGATGCTGGAGGACATCATTGCGCAGGCGGAAGAGTATCACCCCGACGTTGTGGTGATAGATTCGATACAAACCATTTACAGCCAGGCGATAGACTCTTCGCCCGGCAGCGTGTCGCAGGTGAGGGAGTGTACCTCGATGTTGCTCAAATATGCCAAGACGACCGGGACGTCGGTCATTATCATAGGCCATATCACCAAGGACGGCGCTATCGCCGGACCCAAGATACTGGAACATATCGTCGATGTGGTGCTCCAGTTCGAGGGCGACAGCAACAACGTCTACCGCATTCTGCGCGGCATTAAGAACCGTTTCGGTGCGACGTTCGAAATAGGCGTGTTCGAAATGCGCGGCGAGGGGCTGGCCGAAGTGGCCAATCCGTCGGAAATACTGCTTTCGCACTACGACGAGCCGCTGAGCGGAATAGCGGTGGGAGCCGCGGCCGACGGCATAAGGCCGTACCTTATCGAAGTGCAGGCTCTGGTGAGCAATGCCGCCTACGGCACTCCCCAGCGGTCGGCGACCGGATACGATTACCGCAGGCTCAATATGCTGCTCGCCGTTCTGGAAAAGAGGGTCGGAATGAAGATGTTCTCCAAGGATGTTTTCCTCAACTTCGCGGGCGGATTCAAAGTTTCCGACACAGGGCTCGATCTGGCCGTGGTGGCGGCCGTAATATCGTCCTATTTCGACAGGCCGGTGGCCGGGGGCGTGTGCTGCGCGGGCGAGATAGGACTTTCGGGTGAGATAAGACCCGCGCCACGTACCATACAACGCATCAGCGAGGCCGCAAGGCTCGGATTTAAGAAAATCATCGTGTCGGGCTACCTCAAAGACGCCTCGCCATTGCCGGGGAACATAGAGGTCATCCACGTGACCCGCATCGACCAGTTGTCCCGGGCACTTTTCGGTGTTGCCGAGGAAATTGACAATTGATAATTTACAATTGAACAGACAGTAAAATGGCGCGATTTTATCGCGCCATTTTACTGTCAATTAAACAATTAAATCTCACTATCGGGAAAATTCCCGGACTTGCGGTCTAATTAACGTGAGTTCGGAATAATAAAAAATGTTCTACTTCCATGTTTTATAGTTTATAGCTATTGTTTTTCTTACCACTAACTCAGGTTAATTATATTCTATCGGGCCGCGATAGGTGGTCGCATCGAGCGAATAGCCGTCCGAGAATTGTAGATTGAACTCGATCACATAATCACTTCCGTCGCGCGCTACCGTGAACGAGCCTCCTGTGCACTGGAAGTCGTCATAGTACATATTCTTGAACGTAAATGCAGTCCTGTTGGTATTGTTCGCATATGTGTAGGTCCCGACGGAAAGGTCGCCATCGCCGTCAACAAGTTCGGAATATAAATAACCTATATAGAGCTCTCCGCCGAGATTGTCGTAGAATGTGATATCGTATTCACCCGATCCTCTTCCGGAATCTCCCCAATAGGTCGCGGACGCGCTGGTAAACTGCTGTGTCAAACCCCAGCCCGGTTCGCCGCCATCTACATATCCGGTGTAATTACCTGTAACGGTGTGCCCGTCGGGACCCTCGAACTCGAATGTGACCTCATACGAAGAATCACCCACTTTCACGACATCTACAAAGCCTTTATTAGGAACGGAGTATTGCATGATGCCGCCCATTCCGTAATTAATGCAGCCTATATCAGCCCAGTTGTCATACATCGAAGTAGGCTCCGCGGTTCCGGGCTCGAACAATCTCGCCTTGCTCGCCATCGGGAAATGTCCCGTAGGCGGATAGCGCAGATTATGCTCTCCGTTTATAGCAATGTATACTCCACGGTTTTGACTGTTTGCATCGGCATACAGACAGAACATCCAAAGGCCGTCGATATCGCTGACTTCCCACGTTTCCGCCCAGGCGGTATCTATCGCATCGAAATCCGCATCCACATCTGTTTCCGTATCACGCCATACCGACATGATCCCTTCGTAAGAAGCTTTCAATATGGTGCCATCGCTAAGTTCGATGTCGAACTCCAACGAATAGACCCAATCGCCCAGATATGATGAAGTGAACTCGCCGCCGACGACAGAAACCTCATGTATGCCATCGCTGTCGACATATATTGCCTCCGGGAGACCGTATTCGGGACAGCCTTCAAAGGTGAACTCACTGTAATCGTTAGCGTATTCATATGTTCCGTCGGGAAGATATGCCTGCATCATGTCGGGAATAAAGGGAGTGCTGACGCTGAGGTTCAAATAATTTCCCGCCGCATCTTCGAAGTCGATCTCGAAAATGGTGGTCCCGGCATTATTCGGATCCCAGAAGAAACCCATATCCCCTTCGGGAAAGACTATATCGACCACACCTGCCTGCGATACGCCGAGAGTTACTTCGTCCTCGCCGTTACCAACGATGACGGTACCGGTGCGGCGTTCCGTGGCATTGACACCGACGGTAACTGTAAAACTGTCGTCGGACTCCTCGACCGTGATCCAACTGTCGTTCGTGGTCGCAGTCCAATCCAATACGCTCATGACGGTTACGGTCTTCGTGCCACCCTGGGGAGTGAAATCCAAGTTTTCAGGATCGACTACGACACTGTTGGCGGTAGCCTGTTTTATGACCACTGTTGCTTGTTCCTCTCCGTTATCGACGGTAACACTACCCTCACGGGGTTCGGAACCATCGTTGACACCGACGGTAACGGTAAAGCTGTCGTCAAACTCCTCAACTACGATCCATTCGTCACTCGCGACAGTACCCCAGCCCAAGTCGCTTGTGACCGTAACTGTCTCGGTACCGCCCGCGTAAGCGAATATCAATTTATCGGGATCGACACTCAATTCCTGTCCGCCAACCGGGCCGGCCGCTTTCTGAGTTACGGCTACGGTCTTGGTATCCACTGAGTTCTTAACGGTGATCGAAGCGCTTCTCTCACCTGCTTCGTTCTTGCCGACAGTGACGGTTATTATGCCCTCGGACTGTTCCAATTTGATCCAGCCGGCATTTGTGGTTGCCTCCCAGTTCAAGCCTTCTACGGCAATGGTCTTGGTGCCACCGGCGGCAATAAATTCGAGCGATGACGGATTGACGGTGATAGGACCGTCTTTTTCTTCCTCCTGGCATGATACGATGCCCGCTGCCATGACACACGTCACAGCGATCATGAGTACTTTGTAAAATTTGTGCATAATTTAGAACTATTAAGGGATTATTTGGTATGATTTCACATCATAACCTTAAAACGAAATTAAACAAAATTTCACAAAGTTTTATCACATATCCGTAAAAATGTTGTAAAAAAGCCGCATCTGTGAAAGTATTCGCATTTATTCGTATGATTATAAGCCGCGTATATATTCTACTTTTATTTATCTAAATTAATACACAAATGGAGGACAACCGCCCGCCATTCCATGTATACGCCTGTCCTGTCAGAACCGGAACCCTGCGTAAATACGCAGATCTGAGGTATGCAGTCCGAAAATACTCCATAACCGCCGTGCTTCGACGCCGAGCGAGAACACCTCCCATGAGAGCGCGCCGCCGGCCGAAACGGATGTCCCGAAGCTGGGTATCACCATGCCGTAATCGTAGCTCATCAAACTCAGAATGGACAATGAGTGCCCCAAATGGAGATAGGTATGTATGCTTAAACTGCCCTCAAGATCGATATGTAGCGAGGGTCCTACGCCATATCCCACCTCGAACGAACCCATAAAATCATCATGTCTCGCGTGCGGGTCGACATATCTCGTATATTGCAAATCCAACCATGTGGCGTCGATAGCGAAACGCACTGTTCCGGCTCTCCGCCGCGGCGCAACGACATAGCTGCGTCCCATGGTAAAAGCACAGCCGTAGCTTCTGACATCCTCATCGACTATCTTTTGCGTAGAATAGCTGAAATTATAGTACGCCGGCCTGAACTCCTGCCCGCAGGAATCGGTCATACCAAAAGTGAAAAGGGCTAAAACGGTCAACAGGGCGATCTTTTTCATAGGCTGATACTTACTCTATATGTCGATTATAATTTATTTTACCGAATCGGACTCCCGTCCTTTCTACTAAGATGCCGGACAGGAAGATAATGTTGCATCCCGCCGGTCATTTTTTCGTAAATAAGGATGCGACCATTTTCAATTAAAATGCGTCGGCAGTTATTTTACATTTTCAATTCTCAATTTTCAATTAACAAAAAGCCGACGGATTTAATTATCCGTCGGCTTTTTGTCATAAAGCGCGATCTATTTCACGGTAGCCATATACTCCACCATATCTATGATCTTGTTGGAGTAGCCCCATTCGTTGTCGTACCAGGTGACGAGTTTCACGAAGTTGCTGTTGAGTGCGATACCTGCGTCGGCGTCGAAAATGGAAGTGCGCGGGTCGCCGATGAAGTCTGAAGATACCACGGCGTCTTCGGTGTAGCCGAGGATACCCTTCAGTTCGTTCTCCGAAGCATTCCTGACGGCCGCCTTTATCTCATCGTAGGTCGCCGGTTTTTCGAGGCGGCAGGTAAGGTCCACCACCGAAACGTCGAGCGTCGGAACGCGGAACGACATACCCGTGAGTTTGCCGTTAAGTGCGGGAATGACCTTGCCCACGGCTTTGGCCGCGCCTGTCGACGAGGGAATGATGTTACCGCTGGCCGCACGTCCGCCCCTCCAGTCTTTGGCCGACGGGCCATCGACAGTCTTCTGCGTGGCGGTTATGGCGTGAACCGTGGTCATAAGACCTTCCACGATACCGAACTTGTCGTTGATCACCTTCGCCAGGGGAGCAAGGCAGTTGGTCGTGCAGGAAGCGTTCGACACAATGGTCTGGCCGCTGTACTCCTTGTTGTTGACACCCATCACGAACATGGGGGTGTCGTCCTTCGAAGGAGCCGACATGATCACACGTTTGGCGCCCGCCTTGATGTGGGCTCCGGCGAGTTCCTTAGTGAGAAAAAGGCCTGTGGATTCGACTACATACTCGGCACCAACTTCGTCCCACTTCAGGTTGGCCGGATCTTTCTCGGCGGTAACGCGGATCTTCCTGCCATTCACCACCAGGTGGCCGTCCTTCACGTCGACACTCCCTTCGAACTTGCCGTGCACCGAATCGTAGCGAAGCATATAAGCCATGTAATCGACCTCTATAAGGTCGTTGATACCTACGATCTCGACATCGTCGTGCTTCATCGCGGCACGGAACACAAGACGGCCTATGCGCCCGAAACCGTTAATACCTACTTTAATCTTTGACATGATCTGAAAAAATTTTATATGGTTTGACTTTATTACTTTCCTGCAGGCAAAGGTATATAACTTTTAACAGATTTCCTCATTTATTAATATATTATAATCT
>QMCE01000139.1_pt1 | contig 43840 bp, 44 predicted proteins | sample 1821851 | NCBI WGS metagenome assembly QMCE01 (sample SAMN09453174, study PRJNA476694) | Termite gut metagenome, whole genome shotgun sequencing project. | isolation source: worker | host: Odontotermes sp. | place: South Africa:Pretoria | collected 2016-01-28 | reverse complement strand
CTACATCGGCTCTCGCTTCGTGCTGCGCACTCGCGCTCGCCGTGTGCGGGCTCGCGTGTTTTGCTCCGCAAAGCCACGCTCGGCCCTTCGGGCCCTACTCCCTGTACTCCTCCGTCACAAACGCCTCATAGATGTCGCCTTCCTTGATATCGGCGAACTTGTCCAGCCCGATGCCGCACTCGTAGCCGGTGGCCACCTCGCGCACATCGTCCTTAAAGCGGCGCAGGCTCTTGATGGTGTCCTCGGTAATCACAATGCCGTCGCGCACCACGCGGATGCTGCTGCCGCGCGCCACAAAGCCATCCAGCACGTAGCAACCGGCAATGGTGCCAATGTTGCTGGCTTTAAACACCTGGCGCACCTCTATGCGCCCTTGCTCCACCTCGCGGATTTTGGGCGTTAGCATGCCCTTCATGGCGTCGGTCACGTCGTCGATGGCATCGTAAATAACGCGGTACATGCGCATTTCCACACCCGCCTGGTCGGCATCGGCACGGGCCACGGGGTCTGGCCGCACGTTAAAGCCAATGATGATAGCCCCGGAAGCGCCCGCCAGCATCACATCGCTTTTGTTGATGGCGCCCACGCCAGAATGGATGACCTTGACGCGCACCTCATCGCCCGAAATTTTTTCAAGGCTTTGCTTCAGCGCCTCGGCGCTGCCCTGCACATCGGCTTTTACAATAATGCTTAGCTGTTTGGTGCTGCCGGCGGCAATTTGGCTAAACAAATTGTCCAGCGTTATCTTGGTGTAGCTGCCCAGCTGCTCTTCGCGCGCAGAGTGGCCGCGCTGCGAAGCCAGCTCGCGGGCCAGGCGCTCGTCTTCCACGGCGTCAAATTCATCGCCCGCGGCGGGCACTTCGGTAAGGCCGGTAATTTCCACCGGGGTGGACGGGCCGGCGGCATCCAGCTGTTCGCCGGCGGCGCTGCGCATAGTGCGCACGCGGCCCACGGCCGTACCGGCAATAATCACATCGCCCTTGTTCAGCGTGCCGTTTTGCACCAAAATGGTGGCCACCGGGCCCTGGCCCTTATCCAGGCGGGCCTCAATCACGGCGCCCTTGGCGCGCCTGGCCGGGTTGGCCGTCAATTCTTTCACATCGGCCGTTAGGTTTATCATTTCCAAAAGCTCGTCTATGCCCTGGCCGGTGTGGGCCGATACCAGCACAACCACGGTGTCGCCGCCCCATTCTTCGGGCACCAGCTCGTACTCGGTAAGCTGCTGCTTGATGCGCTCGGGGTTGGCGCTCTCTTTATCCATTTTGTTGATGGCCACAATTACGTTTACCCCGGCGGCCTTGGCGTGGTTGATGCTCTCTATGGTTTGCGGCATGATGCCATCATCGGCGGCTACCACCAGCACGGCAATGTCGGTGAGGTTGGCGCCGCGCGCCCGCATGCTGGTAAAGGCCTCATGGCCGGGCGTATCCAAAAAGGTTATCAGCTTGCCGTCTTTTTCCACCTGGTACGCGCCTATGTGCTGGGTAATGCCGCCCGCTTCGCCCTCGGTAACGTGCGACGCGCGAATGGTATCCAGAATAGAGGTTTTGCCGTGGTCTACGTGGCCCATTACCACCACCACGGGCGGGCGGGGGCGCAAATCTTCGGCCTTGTCTTCGTCGGCCTCAAACAGGCGCTCCTCAATGGTTACCACCACTTCGCGCTCGACCCGCGCGCCCAGTTCCTCGGCCACCAGGCTGGCGGTATCGTAGTCTACGGTTTCGGCCTGGCTTGCCATCACGCCCAGGCCCATCAGCTTTTTCACAACCTGCGCCACGTTCACTTTCAGGCGCAATGCCAGCTCGCCCACGCTAATCTCATCCGGGATAGATACGCGCAATTGTATCTTGCGGGCTTTTTCCAGCTGGATGCGCTGCAAACGCTCGGCCTCGGTTTCGCGCTTTTTGCTGATGGGCGCACCCCGGTTGCGGCTTTTCTGCTGCAATTTCTGGCGGTTTTGGGTGGGCTTGCGGCGGTTTTCGGTGTTTTTCGCCGAGGCCAGCTCGGTGTACCGTTCGTTAAACTTGTCCAGGTTCACGTCGCCGCCGCGGGTGTCGATGGTGCGGGTCACCACCTCGCGCCGGGGCGCTTCGGCGACGGGGCGGTCGGGTTTATCGTCGCGGATGCGCACACGGCCAAGGTCGTGCTTTTTGGGCTGCTGACGCCCTGCTGCGGGGCGGGCGGGCTGTGCGGGCGCCGCCGGGCGCTGCGCGCCCTGGGCCGCTGCGCGGCCCTGCCCGGCAGCCGGGCTTATGCCCGCCGCCGGGCGCGACGCCGCCTTCTCGTTCTGCTTCTTCTTTGCCGGCGGTGGCGCGCTGGCCAAATATTCCTCAAAGTTCGGCACTTCCGCCCCGCGGGTAAAGTGCTCAAACAAATAGTCCAGTTCGGCTTCCAACAGCGGTGTGGTGTGCTTTTTTGCTTCGCCGCCAAACCTTGCGGCAAGCAGGTCCACCACCTGCTTGTTCTGCACGGCAAGGTCCTTGGCAAAATCGCTCAGTTTGTACTTAATGATCAATTGAGTTCCTCCTCATCCGCTGTACGCGAAATCAACATGGCAAAATCAGGGCTGGTAACCGCCAGCACGCCCACCGGTTTGCGGGTAATCTGGGCCAGCTGGTTTTGGGTGCGGGGCAGTGTGCGCACGGGGCAGCCGCCCTGGCAGGCGGCGCGCACCCGCTTTTCAGTGCCCGGCGATACATCACTGGCCAGCAGCACCAGGCTGGCATGATGCCGCGCCGCATCGAGGGCAGTGTCGAACCCGGCGGCCAGATGCCCCGCGCGGCGGGCCAGGGATAAGGCGCCCAAAAGCTTATCCGTTTTCGTCGCTCCCGTCCCCTTGTGGTTCTTCGTTTTCGGCTATCTCGGCCAATAGCTTGTCCAGCACGTCCGGGGGGATATCCGCCGCCAGCGCCCTTTGCAGGCTGCGCTTTTTGCGGGCCGTTTCAAAGCAGCTGCTCTTGTGGCACAGGTACGCCCCCCGGCCGGCCTTGCGCCCGGTTGCGTCCAGCAGCACCTCGCCCTCGGCCGTGCGCACCACGCGCACCAGGTCTTTTTTCAGGCGGTTTTCGCCGCAGCCCACGCAGCGGCGCACGGGCAGCTTTCGCATCGGTTTTGGTTGCGGCACAAGTTCAACTCCTTATCCGTTACCTTCGTCGTCCCCTTCATAGTAGCCGCTCTCTGGGCGAATATCGATGTTGTAACCGGTGAGCCGGGCGCACAGGCGGGCGTTTTGGCCCTTGTTGCCAATGGCCAGCGACAGCTGGTTATCCGGCACGGTGGCGCGGGCGCTTTTGCCCTCGCCCTCCAAAATCTCCACCCCCACCACGGTGGCCGGGGAAAGCGCCGCGGCAATAAATTGCGCGGGGTCTTCGTTCCATAGCACCACGTCTATTTTTTCGCCGCCCAATTCATCCACAATTTCCGCCACGCGCGCGCCATGGCTGCCAATGCAGGCGCCGCGCGGGTCCACATTGGCATCCTTGCTGTAAACGGCAATTTTGGTGCGCGCACCCGCCTCGCGGGCGATGGCTTTTATTTCCACCGTGCCGTCATACACCTCGGGCACTTCCATCTCAAACATGCGCTTCACCAGGCCGGGATGGGTGCGGCTTATCATCACGCGCGGGCCGCGCTCGGTCACCGTCACTTCCACCACATACACCTTAATGCGCTCGCCTTCGCGGTACACCTCGCCGGGCACTTGCTCGTTCTTTGGCAAAATGGCCTCGTTCTTGCCAATTTCCAGCGCCACCACGCCGCGCGCGTTGTCCACACGGGTTACCACACCGGTTACAATCTCATGGCTTTTCGATTGCATTTCCGTGTACATCTGGCTGCGCTCGGCTTCGCGGATACCCTGGCGGATTACGTGCTTGGCCGTTTGGGCGGCGATGCGGCCAAAATCCTGGGTTTTCAGCTTGGTTTCCACCTGGTCGCCCAGCTTATACTTTTTCTTTATCTTTTTGGCGTCTTCCAGCGATATTTGGGTGCGGGGGTTCTCTGCCTCTTCCACCACGTCCTGCAGCAGATACACCTCAAAGGCGTCTGCGTGGGGGTCCAGCACCACGCGCACGTTTTCCTCTTCCACGTCATAGTCTTTTTTCACGGCAATCATAATGGCATTCTTCACTTTTTCCAGCAGGTAGTCCGCACCAATGCCGCGCTCTTTTTCCAGCATGTCCAGTGCCATAAACAGTTCGGTATTGTTCATTTCCAGCCTCTTTTTATGTTTTCTAGTTTCCGGTTTCCCAAATCCTTGTATCAAAACAAATCTTCATCGTCCCGCAGTTTCACCAGCGCGGCCTGCTTTTTGGGCAGGCAAAGCGGGCCCGTGTCGTCCTCATCCAGCCGTATCACGCCATCCTCAAGGCCGCGCAGCACACCGGTAAGCTCTTTTCGGCCCAGGGCGTCGGGGTGGTACAGTTTCACGCGGATACCGCGGCCCGCCATGGCGGCATAATGCGCCGGGCGCGTTAAGCGCCGCCCCAGCCCCGGGCTGCCCACTTCCAGATAATAGCTTTGGGCAATCGGGTCGGCTTCGTCCAGCAAAGGGTCTATGGCGCGGCTGGCGGCTTCGCAGGTGTCGGTGTCCAGCGGCTCGTCCCGGTCAATCAGCACGCGCAGGTAGTACAAAGCACCCTCTTTTTCAAACCGCACATCCCACAAACGCAGCCCAAGGGCCTCGATGGCGGGCAGAATCAACGTTTCTACGCGTGCTGCAACGTTTCCGCCAGGTTTATCCAAAGTGAAAATTCTCCATACACACAATAAAGAGCGGGCGGCGCCCACTCTTTCGCGTTGATGTCTTCCGAAGGGATTATAGCACAGTCTATCGGAGGATGCAAGGGTGCTTTAGCACAATTTGCCCACAAATTTTGTCCGGCAAACATTGGCAAAAGCTGGCAGAGCGTGTATAATGGTCACGCACCGGTGCGGCAAGCCGGGCAGCACCTGTTTTTACGGCGGGCAATAGGGGGGTGAGGCGCTTTTGAAACAGCTTTCGCTTCGCAAACGCAATATAATCAAAGGGGTGGCGGCTGCCGCGCTTGTTTTGCTGGCGGCGCTGTTTACCATGCTTTTACGCGATTTACTGGCCATACCAAACCCGGTGAATGTACTGCCCAAAATGGAGGTGTGGCATACAGTCCGCAACCAGCGCGAGCGCCTGGGCGACCATTACACCCTGCGCGACGCCTACACCTGGCAATTTGTGGTGGGCGGCCCGGTGCGCGGCGGGGGGATGGACTTGGAGGTTTGGCGCGAGATACAGCCCGCCGACGTAGAACCCGAAACCAGTTTAGAGCTTACCTTTAGCTTTGGGCCGCGCGCTGCGCGTGTGTACATGCTGCATGGAGGCCAAAGCATAGAGCAGACACCGGAAGGGGGCGCATACACCTACAAAGCGCCGAGTCAGGCGGCCACCTACACCTACCGGGTAGAGGCAAATTTTGGCGATAGCAAAGAGGTTACCTACTACTTCCGCATCAGAATACCGGAGTGGTAGGGCCCTTTAGGGCAAATTTTGGCTTTTGGGAGGATACCACCGTTACAACCTATCATTTCACCGCCCCCTGCTATTTTGGGCTTGAAAAGGCGGCGGCATTCGATTTTAAGCGCCTGGGCGCGGAAGACCTAAGCATAACAGACGGGCGCGTTGCCTTTACGGGCGGCGCAGGGCTGCTGGCCCGCGCCAATCTCTGGAGCCGCTGCGCCGAGCGCATCCTCATCCGGCTGGCTGCTTTCCCGGCAGCCAGCTTTGACGATTTGTACGATAACGTCTACGCCCTGCCCTGGGAAGACTATATCCCCAAAACCGCGCAATTTCCGGTAAAAGGGTCCAGCCTGTCCAGCCAGCTTTCCAGTGTGCCCGCCTGCCAAAGCATTGTAAAAAAGGCCGTGGTAGAGCGCCTGCGCAAAGGCCACGGCGTGCAGTTTTTGCCCGAGCGCGGCAGTGCTTACCGCATCCGGTTTTCCATCCGTAAAAACCAGGCCGAGGTTTTTCTCGATACCAGCGGTGAGGGCCTGCACAAGCGCGGCTACCGGCGCACGTCGGGCACAGCCCCGCTGAAAGAAACCCTGGCCGCCGCCATGGCGGATTTTACCCGTATACGCGCCCAAAGCCGGGTTGAAGACCCTTTTTGCGGCAGCGGCACACTGCTGATAGAAGCGGCGCTGAAAGCGCAGGGCATTGCGCCGGGCCTAAACCGCCCCTTTGCCGCCGAGCAATACGCGTTTTTGCCCGCCGGGGTATTTGACGAAGCGCGCGAGGAAGCGCGCTCGCAGGTGAAAACCGACGCGGCCTTTGAGGGCTTTGGCTGGGATATCGACCCCAAGATGGCCGCGCTGGCTGCCCATAACGCCAAAACGGCCGGGGTGGGGGCGTGCTGCCACTTTGCGGCGGCGGATGTGGCGGTTTTTAAGCCGTGCGCTGGCGGTGTGGTATTGGCAAACCCGCCTTATGGCGAGCGCATGCTGGCGCCCAAAGAGGCTGCCCGCCTGGCCGCCGTGTTTGGCCGGGCCGTGGCCAAAAGCGGCGCGGCGGCGGCGGTGGTAAGCGCCGACGAAGGCTTTGAAAAACACTTTGGCCATCGCGCCCATAAGCGCCGCAAGGTGTACAATGGCATGATACCCTGCCAGGTGTACTTATTTGAGGGCCTGTAAAAAGCGGAAGAACGGCAAAAAAGCCACCGACATCAAGATATCTTGATATCGGTGGCTTTATTACGTTTAGCTTTCTTCCCCCGGCAAGGGGCTTTTGCGCGGCCGCCCACGCGGGCGCTTGGGCAGGTCTTCCAGTATCGGGTCTTTGGGTTTTGGGGGGCGTCCGCGCGGGCGCTTGGGCAGGTTTTCCAGTGCCGGGTCTTTGGGCTTTGGGGGGCGTCCACGCGGGCGCTTGGGCAGGTTTTCCAGTGCCGGGTCTTTGGGCTTGGGGGGGCGTCCGCGCGGGCGTTTAAGCGGCTCGTCCGCCGCAGCCGCCATGGCCGCCGTACCGGTAGCCGGGGGTTGTGCCGGTAAGCCGCCGGTGTGCCCGGCAGGCGCGTGCGGGGCGTGCGCCGCCGGTATTGGCCCGGTGGCTGCCCTGCCCGCAGGGGCTGGCCGCGCTGCCGGGGTGGACGCAGGCCCAGTGGCCACGGGCGGCGGCATGGGCACACCCGTTTTCGCCACTGGGGGTGCGGCGGGGGTAGGTGCGGCCGCCTTTGCCGGCGTGGGCGCGGCAGGGGCAGCGGCTGGCGGCGCGGCCCTGCGGGCCGCCGGTTTGGCGCTTTGCGCCTGTGCCGGGGCTGGCGCTTGGCCGGCGGCGGCGCCTTTCCTGGGCAGTGCAGGCGCGGCGGGCTTCGCCTTGTCGGATGGCGGTGCATCGGCGGCGGCTATGGCCGCATGGGTTTGGGTGTAAGACATATCGCCGGGCAGCCGTTTGCCGGCCTGGCTGTTTTGCCAGGCATTGGGCAGCTTGGCGGGGGCATAGGTCCAGCTTTGCGTTTGCTGGGGTTTATCGGCGGGGTTATCTATCTCGGATAACGGCTTAAACTCGGTGGTGGGTTGGTAGTTGCGCGCGGTAAGCACCGGCGCGGCCGATTGCCGCACCTGCATGCGGTCCCAAATGCTGTCGCCCCGGGTGGTGCTGGCGGCGGGCGGCGGGGGCGCGCTGGGCGGGGGCGGCGTAGCGCCAAAGCTTGCAAACGATTGAGAACCTGCGATGTCGGCCGCTTTTTCAATCACCTGCGTGCTGAAAGCGGGCAGGTTATCGGTATGGATTGGCGCAAAGCCCTGGGTGCGCGCGGCAGTTTGCGCGGCGCGGCGGCGGGCGGCGGCAATGGCCTCGGCTTGTTTGCGGGCGCTGGCAATCGCCTGGGCCTTGCGGGCCAGCCGCTCCTCTTCTTCTTGCTGGGCCTGCCGGGTGGTCGCCTCTTTCTCGGCCTTATGGGCCGCTTCCTCGGCGGCCAGGCGTTGCTGGGCTTCCTGCGCGGCACGGCTCAAAGCCTCGGCTTCGGCCAGGGCCAGGCGTTTTTCGTCTTCGCTGCCGCCTTGCTCGGCGCGCTTGCGGGCCGCTTCCTCGGCGGCGGCAATGTGCTTTGCCTTGGCCTCGGTTTCCGCCAGCAGCCGCGCGGCGGCTTCTTCCTTCTTCTTGCGGCGGCTGGCTTCTTCGGCGGCTTTACGCGCCTCAAACTCGGTTTGTTTGCGTATGGCTTTTTCTTCTTCTTCCGCGCGTTTTTGCGCGCGCCGCACCAGCTGCGCCTGTTGTTTGCCGCGGCGCTGGGCGGCGGCTTCGGCGGCGCGTTTTTGCCGCGCGCTTGCGCCGCTTAGTATATTCTCAATATTGCGCTCGCTCAGCTTTTCTTCGTCCAGCTTGCGCTTGTGCGCGGCATCCGCCACCATGCTGCAGCTGATGTATATCGTAAACAGCATCAGGATAGCGACACAGCCGCACAACAGCCAGGTGATGGCAGGGCCGAAAAAATCGCTAAAACTAAGCAATACAACGATGAGGAAGAACAGCACCAGCAATACCGCCAGGCTGCCCGCCAGCACCGCAATAATCTTTTTAGCCAAATGCTCAACTCCGTTCTGCCGGATGGTATCCGCAGGCGCAAAACACTACCCGGGGGAAGAAATCGTGTTTCTGTTTCGCTCACGCTCGGCCTGGCTTTGCCGAAGATAGACGGGGCGCAGCATCCCGGCCGGGCCCGCTTGCCTGCCGTGCGCCGCCAGCGCGGCGCCCAGGGCCACCGGTAAGGGCTCTGCCGGGCCAGGCAGGCATAATGACCCGAAAGCGCTATCATTATAACACAAATGCGCGCCATCTCCAACCACAAAGTATGGCCGGCCGCTTCCCTCGTCCATAAACGCGGCGGCATCGGCCGCCGGGGCGGCGGCATCCGGGCTCAAGCGCCGCACCGTGCCGTCGCAGTCAAAAGCGGCCCAGTACACTTCGCCGCGCCGCGCGTTCAGCGCGCAAAGCACCCGGCCCGCCTGGTTTTGCGCACAGAGCGCCCGGTTTGCCGCAAAGGCCATGGCCTCCAGGGTAGACACCGCCACGGCGGGCGTTTGCCCGGGCAATGCCAGGCCCTTCACCAGGGCCATGCCAATACGCAGCCCCGTAAAGCTGCCGGGCCCGCCGGTAACGGCGTAGCAATCCACATCCGCGGGGGTAAGGCTGGCTGCGGCCAACGCGCCCTGCACCCGCAAAAGCAGTGTTTGAGAGTGGGTAAGCCCTTCGTCCAGGGTTTTGTGGTAGATGGCGGCGCCGTTTCGCAAAATGCACACCCCGCCGGTTTTCCCATGCGCGTCCAGCGCCAGCAAATGCTTCAAAACGCCGCCGCCCCCTCTATGGTAATGGTGCGCCGGTTTTTGCCGGCGGCCAGCATGGTGATGCGGATGACAGGCGGCTCGAGGAACGCTTCGATGCGTTCGCTCCACTCCACGGCCACCACAGCGCCCGCGTCGCGCCACTCATACAGGCCCGCTGCTTCCACATCGTCGGCGGTTTGCATGCGGTAGGCGTCAAAATGCGCCAGGCACAGCGGGCCGCGGTACACATTCACCAGGGCGTAGGTGGGGCTGCTCACCGGGTCGGTGCAAGCCATGCCCCGCGCAAGGCCGCGGCAAAACGTTGTTTTCCCTGCGCCCAGCCGGCCATAAAAAGCAATCAGTTCGCCGCCTTGCAGCGTGCGGCCCAGGCGCTCGCCCAGCGCGGCGGTTTCTTCGGCGCTGCCGGTGTGGTAAAGTGCCATGGGCGCCCCCCGTTTGTTTTTTGCGGCGCGCCGGGCGCGTTGCAGGGCCATTATACACGCCCGGCACGCCCAGTGCAAGCCCGCACGCAACGCGCTCTCGCGCTGCGCGCGAAACTGTGGTATAATGCCCAAAGACGGTTTGTATCAAGGAGGGCGTGCATGCGGCAAAAAATGGGCCGATTTATCCGGCACACACACTTCCCGCTGCTGGGCTGCTGCGCGCTGCTGTCCGGCGTGTCGGTGCTTACGTTGTTTGCGGTGGGCCTGCATGGCAATTTGCGCCTGGGCGGCCTGTTTGGCAATTTTCGCCCCGCCATCACCCAAATTTTTGCTGCCGTTGCGGGCTTGGCGGTGGCGCTGGCGGTTTCGGCCATCGATACCAGCCGCCTGGCTGGGTGGTGGCCGGCGCACCTGCTTTGCTGGGGGCTGGTGCTGCTCACGTTTATCCCGGGCATCGGCTACGAGCCGCCCGGCACGGGCAGCCGAAGCTGGATAGCCATGCCCTTTGGCATGAGCTTCCAGCCAACCGAAATTGCCAAAATCAGCTTCATGCTTACCTTTGCGGCGCATTTGGCCCGCGTAAAAGAAACTATCAACCGCCCCAAAACCCTGGCTGTATTGCTTTTGCACGTTTTTTTGCCCGCTGCATTGGTGTTTTTGCAAGGCGACGATGGCACGGCCATTGTGTTTTTGGCCGTTGGCGTGGGCATGCTGGTGGCCGCCGGGCTCAATCGCTGGGTGGTGGCGGGTTGTGCGGGCGCATTTGCCGTATCTGCGCCGTTTTTGTGGCAGTACGCGTTGTCCGCACATCAGCGGCAGCGCATTGTGGGCCTGTTTTACCCCGATTTTTACACCGACACCATCATGTACCAGCAATTACAAAGCCGCGAAGCCATCACCCAGGGGGGGCTTTTGGGCAAAGGGCTTTTTCAGCCGCAGCACACCTATGTGCCCCGCAGCGAGAACGACTTTATCTTCAGCTTTTTCGCCGAGGGATGCGGTTTCTTGGGGGCAATGCTGTTGTTGGGGCTTTTGCTGGCGGTAATGGTGGCCGTGCTGCGCGTGGCCACCCGCGCGCAGCACCGTGGCGGCGCGTTTCTGTGCGTGGGTGTGTTTATGGCCATTTTGTTTCAAAGCACGGTCAATTTGGGCATGAACCTGCTGCTTTTGCCGGTAATGGGCGTTACGCTGCCGTATTTCTCGGCAGGCGGCACCTCGGTGGTGATGCTGTACATCTGCGTGGGTTTGGTGATGAGTGTACACCGCCGTGCGGCTGCGCCGCCATACCCCACTTTTCTGTCTACCTCCATACCAAAGCCGTGCGTTTAGCTGCGTTGGCGCATAAACGCCCAGAAAATACATGCGAACGGAGGAAAGCTTCGAATGTATCAGACGGAGAACGACAAGCGGACGCCCTCCGTGGGCTTGTGGCTGGCGGCACTGGTGTGCCTGGGTGCGGTTATCTTTGCATTGTGCGCTGGGGTGGCGTATTCTGCCATCCGGCAGTCGCGGTTGGCGGCGGCCAGGGCGGGTGTTGGGCAGATAGAAGCGGTGTTTTACCTGGCCGAAAAAACAGCCGAGGTAAACGGGTGGGGCCCTGCGCCCGCCGAATATGGCGGAATGCTAAAAAGCTACGACCAAGCGTCACAAATAGACCTAAATGAGTACGAAAAATACATCCTTGCAGCCATGCTGGCCACCTTTGGCCAGAGCCGGGATTTTGACTTTGGCGTGGTTCGCCAGCACGACGCGGGCGGCGTGTTTTTGCAGGTGATATATTTCCCGGTGAAAGGCCAAACAGATGCCAGCAAAGACCGCTATTACACCATACGCGGCGCGGAAGTGGTAGAGGTTAACGGCTAGGCGCGGGTGCGGAAGTGTCGAAACATATCGAATGGTGCAGACAATATTGTGTTGCTAGAAATGATTTTAACATGCTATACTATGCAAGCTAATAAGGCAGTAGGTGCATCTCTTTTTACGCCTGCGGATTAACCCGGTTCGCAGACATGGAGGACTAATGAATGGAACGCAAGCATAGGCTCTTGATGACGGAAACCTCGCCCGAATTATGCCGGCTGTGCCGAGAGCTGCTGCCCGCCAGCGACATAGAAGTGACAGTGTGCCAGCGCAATGGAACGGTGGCGTATACCGAGTTGGTGCAGCGCAGGCCCAACGCCGTGCTGCTGGACATGTTTATGCCAGAAATGGACGCAATTACGCTGAAAGCAAGGTTTGACGAGAAATTCCCGGATAGCGGTATCGTGTTTTTTGTCACCGGCACTTTCCAAAACGAGGACATGGAAAAAGAGGTGATGGAAAGCGGTTTTTCTTTCTATTTCCTCAAGCCGCTGTCTACGCTGGGGGTAAAAACCAGGCAGGTGCAGGCCGATATCCTTGTTGAAGAGGATATGGTAACCGAAATGCTGCGCACCATCGGCGTACCCGCGCACATTAAGGGCTACCGTTTTTTGCGCGATGCCATTATGATGGTGATAGCCGAGCCCACGCTGATAAACGCCGTAACCAAGGTGCTGTATCCCGATATTGCCATGGCCAGCGACACCACCGCAAGCCGGGTGGAGCGCGCCATCCGCCACGCCATAGAGGTGGCCTGGGACCGCGGCGACATTGAAATATTGAATTTCTATTTTGGCAGCACGGTGCACAGCCTGCGCGGCAAGCCCACCAACAGCGAGTTTATTGCCATGCTGGCCGACCATGTGCAGCAGGCGCAAAAGCACCGGGCGCAAAGGCACCGGGCGTAAATATATGCCAAGGGCTGCTTTGCCGCCCGCCGCAGGGCGGGCCGGCAGGGCGGTTTTTGTGCAGGGCAGTTTTTGGTTTGTTTTTGTTGCCTGCGGTGCAGCTGCTATGCTACAATATACATCCAAAATAAAAGCGTGAGGGAAACAGGCCATGTATAAACCGGTGGGAACAACAGGTGACAGCGTGGCCGTGCCGCAGCTGTTGTTTTCCCGCCTTACCAGCGTGGGGGCAGACGACGGGCGCTTTCGCGTGGCTTTGTATGTGCTGGAGAAGGGCGGGGCGGACGCCGCCACCCTGGCGCGCGAGCTGCGCCTGCCGGCGGCCAAGGTGGAAGCCGCCCTCAATTACTGGGAAGGGGCGGGGCTGATAGAAACCGAAGCGCCGGCCGGCGCCAAGCCCCTGCCCGCGCCGCGCAAAAAGCTTACCACCCGCGAAGCGGTGAAAGCCGGTGAGGCCGACCCCGTGCTGGGCATGCTGCTGGGCGAATTGCAGCGCGTGTTTGGGGCGGTGATTGGCGAAAAAGACACAAACGCTTATGTGAGCCTGTACGTGGTTGACGGCTTTGCGGCCGATTTGATTTTGGTGGCTGCCAGCGAGGCCGCCGCCCGCGGGATAAGCCGCGCCGCCTATGTGGACAAGGTGCTGATGGATTGGCGGCGGCAGGGCATTAACGATTGCGCCGCCGCCGATGCCCACCTGCGCCTGCTGGCCAAGCGCGAAGCGCGCGAGCAGGCCCTGGCCCGGGCCATGGGCCTGGAGGGTGACCCCTTTACCCTGGCCGAAAAACGCAAGATTGCTGTGTGGCACGAAGAGTACGGCTACGATGAAGACATGATAGAAGCGGCGCGCATGGCCGCCGGGGATAAGCACAGCGAGGTGAAATACCTGGCGGGCATTTTGAAAAACTGGAACGCCAAGGGTTACCAAAGCCCGCGCGACGTGCAGCAGGGCGATACGGGCCGCAACCTGCGGGTAACCGGCACTGCCAGAATTGCGCCTGAAAACGATATATTATCCGCCCCTGCGGAGTACGTGCCGCTGGCCAAGGGAGGGCGCGCATGAACCGCCGCGAACTATACGCGAAAGCAATGGATACGGTGCAAGCCCGGCGGCTGGCCGCGCAGCAGCGGGTGCTGCAGGCCCGCCGCGCGCTGTATGCCGCCGAGGCGCGCTTTGCCCAGCTGGATAAAACCCAAACCGATGCGGGTGCGCTGGCGGTGCGCCTGGCGGCAGACGGGCAGATGGACGCGGCGCGGGCGCAGCTGGATATTGTGCGCGAGGCGGGAAAAGAGCGCGACGCTTTGCTGAAGAGCGCGGGGAGCGAAACCGGCTTGCTGCAAGCGGCGTACCAGTGCAAAGAGTGCGAAGACACAGGCCGCTTGCGGGGCGGCGCACTGTGCGCCTGTGTAGAGGAAGAAGCCCGCCGCCTGCGCCGCGAGCATCTTGGCCAAACCAGCGCGCTGCGCCTGTGCCGCTTCGAGCGGTTTTCGGTGGAGAAATACCCGCATAAAATGGCGGGCAGCCCGGTATCACCGCGCGCCACCATGGCGGCCATACTGGCCGATTGCAAGGATTACGCCGCCGCCTTTGGCCCGCACAGCCCCTCGCTGTACCTGTTTGGGGACGCGGGCCTAGGCAAAACCCACCTGGCGCTGTCAATTGCCAGCGTGGTGCTGGACAAGGGCTTTGATGTATTGTACGTGAGCGCGCAAGCCGCCTTTGCCGGGGTGGCCGCCGAGCGCGGCAGCGGGGAAGACGGCTTGTTCCGCAATATGATGGAGGCCGATTTGCTGGTGCTGGATGATTTGGGCACGGAGTATCTGGACGCTTGGGTGCGCAGCCGCCTGTACGAACTGGTGAACGGCCGTATGCACCGCCGCCCCACCATTTACACCAGCAACATTTGCAGGCAAGAGCTGCTAAATCAGCGATACGATGAAAAAATAGCCAGCCGCCTGCTGGGCGACTGCCATCTGATGCGCTTTTGGGGGCAAGACATTCGCTTGCAAAAAGGCAACCCGTAAAGCAAAACACCCTCGCCAGAGCGGCGGGGGTGTGGTTTTGTATGGTTAAGCTTTCGCGTCCGCCAGGGCGTGCCCCAGCAAAATGCCCGCAAAATCCAGTGCGTTGTATAAGCCGTTCTTCACGCTTTGCTTCACAATGCGGTCTTTGGGGGGCAGGGTGGTGTCGGTGTTCAGCAGCATCACCATCACCTTGTCCGGCAGGTCTTCGCCGCCTTCGCTCTTGGTAGACAGCACCTGCATAAACACCACAAAGGGGTCTGCCATATCCCCGTAGTACATCTCTTTTTTGCTGCGAACCAGCGGCTTGCCTTTGTATTTCAGCTTGGCTTCAAAGGGCATGTAAAATAAACTCCTTTAATCGTTAAGATAACTCTTCACCAACGTTTGCAGAATGTCATCGCGGTCTACCTTGCAAATTTTGGTGCGCGCGCCGCCAAAGGTGGTAATGTAGGTGGGGTCTTCGCTTAGGATGTAGCCCACAATCTGGTTGATGGGGTTGTAGCCTTTTTGCTTCAAGGCCGCGTACACTTCAGACAATATTTTCTTGATTTCCCGGTCTTTGTCTTCATAAACCGAAAAAATGGTTGTGGTGGAATCAGCCATCGAATACCCTCCTTTTGGCCGGATAGCACAGGCACAGCACCGCGCGCCCCAGCACCACCGGCAGCGCGCCGCGCAAATACCCTCGCATCTGCCATTATACTCGCAATGCCGGGCGGTTGCAAGCCGCGCGCTTACTTTTTGCGCTTGCGCGTGGATAGATAGCGCGCCAAAAAGGTGATAACAAGCGCCAGCCCCACAATCAGCATGATGTTCAGCCCGTCCATGCTGCCGCCGCCGGCCGCGGCGGCCGGGGCGGAGGAAGCGCCGGGCATTCCGCGCGTGTACAGGGGAAAGGTGTTAAAAATAGTGCTAATCATCATCGCTTTCTTGCTTTTCTACGGGCGTTTCGCCCGTGCCGCCGTCGGTTCCGGCACTCTTTTCATCGGCACTGTCATCGGCACTGTCATCGGCACTGTCATCGGCGTTTTCAGCCGGTGCGGGTTTGTCGTCACCACTCGCCTGGTCTTCCCGTGCCTTTAGGGCCATCTCCAGGCGCTGTGCGCGGCTGGGTGGCTTTTGGGTGGCGGGCCAGCTTATCAGCACCACCTCGCCGCCGTCGGCTTCGGGCAGGCGCACCTTGGCGGTGTGGGGCGGTATATCGGGCACAAGCAGCGGCTGGCCGCGCTTTTTGAAAAAGCGGATATAAACCCAGGCGGCCAGGCCGCCCACCGCGCAGGCAATGGCCAACACCTGGCTCACGCGGAAACCGCCGGGGCCCATCAGGCTGTCGGTGCGCAGGCCCTCAATAATGGCCCGCCCCACGCCATACCAAATGATGTAAAACAGGAAAATTTCGCCGTTGAATTTGCGGTGCTTAATGTACCGCCACAGCAAAATAAAGCCCAGCAAGCACCACACGCTCTCGTACAAAAAGGTGGGGTGTACGGGCATATTGGGGTCTACGTCCATGCCCTGCGTGGCCAGCTGGGCTTTGTGCTGGGCCAAATAAGCGCGCGTGCCGTCGCTTATCATGCCAAACGGGCCGCCGGTGTTGCCGCCAAAGGCCTCCTGGTTGGTAAAATTGCCCCAGCGGCCCAGGCACTGGCCAATCAAAAAGCCCATGCCGGTTAAATCAAACAACGGCATCACGGGCACTTTGCGCCACTTGCAGCCAATCAGCGCGCCCACAAACGCCCCAATAATGCCTCCGTAAATAGCAATGCCCCCGCTGCGCAAATCAATCAGCTGCCAAAAATTGGCGTAGGTGTTGCCGGAAAAAAGCACGTAGTACAGCCGCCCGCATACGATGGCACACACAAAGCCTATTAAAATCACGTCTATCATGCGGTCTTGGTCTACCCCGAAGCGGGGGGCTTGCCTAAAGGCAAACAACACGGCCAAAATCATGCCTACGCCAATAAATATGCCATACCAGTAAATGGGGATGCCAAACAGGTGGAAGGCCACGCTGGAGATATCCACGCTGAGCCCCAGGTTTGGGAATTGCACGGTTTGCGACATAGCACACTCCTTTAATTCTGCCCTTCGGGCTCTACCTACGCCTCGCACGCTCAATCGCGTGCTCTTGCTGTACGTCAAGCCAAATTTTGCCCTTCGGGCTCTATAACATGAAAAACACTGCGCGCTTCGGCCAAATAGCTTTGCAGGGCATTGTTGATGTCATCCGGGGTTACCGCCGCAATGGCCGCAAGCTCCCCGGCGGGGGTGCGGCGATGAAAGTAGCTGCTGCACAGCAAAGACGCCACACGCTCCACGCTGTCAAAATCGGCAATGGCTTCGCCGTACATCATTTTTTTGCAAATGTCAAACTGCCCGGGGTCTATCCCTTCGCGGCGCTGGCGGGCAATTTCGGCAAGCAATGCCTCGCGCACCGCCTCGGGCTGTTCGCTCTCGCCCGAGAAAATAAACTGCATGCACCCGTCGTACAGGCCGTACTCGCCCCCAAAGCCGGGCTGTACCAGTCCCTCGTCGTACAAGCGCCGGTACAGGGTGCTGGTTTCGCCGCAAATCAGTTCGGTCAATAAATCGCTCACCACCTCGGTGCGGGTGGTATCGCCCGCCGGGGGTGTTTCCTTAAAGCCCAGCGCAAACACCGGCATGGATACCGGCATGGTAAGGCGCTTTTCGGGCAGATAAACACTGTCTGGTTCGGCGGGGAACACCCGCCGCACCGGCGGCGCTTTGCCGCTGGGCAGCTGCGCGCGCTCGATGGCGCCGAGCAGCTGAGGCATGGTAAGGTTGCCTGCCGCGCACAGCGCCATGTTGCCGGGCACATAAAAAGCGTTGGTGCAGCGGTACAGCAAGCTTGGGGTAATTTGCGCAATGCTGTCTGCCGTGCCCGCAATGTCGTCCCGGATGGGATGGTGATGGTACAGGCACTCCATCGTGCCAAACAGGCTGCGCATGTCGGCGTTGTCTTCGTACATGCCTATTTCCTGCGCAATAATCCCTTGCTCTTTTTGCACGGTGGCCTCGGTAAAGTGGGCATGCCCCACAAAGCCCAGCAAGATATCCAGGTTGCGGTCTATCTGCTCGGTGGCTGTAAAAATGTAGCTGGTGCGGTCAAACCCGGTGTAGGCGTTGGCCGAGGCGCCGGTTTCGCCGTATAGGGTAAAGGCGTCTATGCCGTCTTCGTTCTCAAACATCTTGTGCTCTAAAAAGTGGGCCACGCCCGCGGGCAGCCGCACGGTTTCGCCGCCGCTTTCAAAGGCGCGGTGGATAGAGCCAAACCCGGCGGCGTAAATAACGTGTGCCGCACTGTAGCCGGGCATGGGCAGCAGCCGCACACACAGGCCGTTTGGCAGCAGGGCTTCTTCAAAGCGCAGCGCCGCCTCGGCAGCTTTGGGCAGCGATGTAATCACCCTTCCCCCTCCTTCTCGCTTATCAAATATTCCACAGAGGGGGTAAAGGCGGCCAGCGCCTCGCGCACTTCATCGGCGGATACGTCCTGTACCTGCCTTGCCACCTCGTCGGGGCGGCGGTTTGTGCCGCGCAGCCACTCGTTAAAGGCCCAGGCCATCAGGCTGTCGGGGTTGTCGGGCACACCGGTAAAGGCGCTTTGCAGCGCGCGCTTGCCGTTCTCAAGCTCTTGCGCGCTCACGTTTTCGCTTTGCATGGCGGTAAGCTCTTGCAAAATGGCCTCGGCGGCGCGCTTCGCGTCCTTATGGTCTATGCCGCTGTCTACCGTCAGCGTGCCGCTGTGAAAAGCGTAAGCCGCCGCGCAGTAATAGCACAGGCTTTGCTTTTCGCGCACGTTCATAAACAGGCGGCTGGTGGGCAGCCCGCCATATAAGGCACCGGCCAGGCGCATCACGGCGTCGCCCCGGCCGTCACGCGCAAGGCCGCTGTTCAGCACAATGGCCAGCTTGCCCTGCGCGGTGGCCATGGCCTCGGCGTAGTGCTCAAAGGTGGCGGTTTTGGCAAGGGGCGGCGCCGTGGCGGGGGATACGGGCGCACGGCCCACCGCCTCCAGGCGGCGGGCCAGCCGCGCGGCCACCGCGTCGGCATCAGCGCCGCACACATAGGCTTCTATCTGGGCGCTTTTCAAAAAATCCAGGTATCCGGCATACAGGCTTTCGGGCGTTACGCCGGGCAAATCTTCCAAATAGCCGGGCGATTCTATGCCCAGGGGCGAATCGCCGTACAGCTTGCGGCGGGCCTGGCGCAGGCAATAGCTGCGCTTGTCGTTCATTTCGCTGTTCAAATAATCGGCCTGCTTCTCGGTTTCAATCCCTACGTCTTGCGCGGCAAACACGCCGTTTTCCAAGTACGGCTCAAACAGCAAATTGCACAGCAAATCCAGGTACTCCCCGGCCAGGTCTTCACTCGCCAGGCTGTAGGCGTTTTTTAGGCCGCTCACCCCCGCGCTAAGCACCCGGTTTGCCCCGGCAGTGTAGCTTTCGCAGTTCAGCTCTGCCCCATACAGGCCAAACAGCCTGCGCGACAAAGCGGTGGGGTCGGGGATGGCCTTACAGCGCCGCTCCAGCACATGCGGCAGCACAGCCAGCGTGGTGGCGGTATCGCGGCGGCCGGGCGCCACCAAATGCACCGTGATGCGCGCGCGCTTAAATTTATCGCCCGGCAGCTGGGTTAAATACGCGCCGGGGGCAATCTGGGTTCTTGTCATGTGGCTTCCTTACTATACTTTGATTATCCCATCTGGCCGCTGCCGGAATCATCGCCAGAGCCCGACCCCGTGCCCGAATCCGCGTTGCTGTCTGCCGGCGGGGCGGTGCTGCCGGAATCATCGCCCTCAATGGCAGGGGGCTTGAGGCCCAGGTACTCTTCCAAACACAGGTTGTTTTGCCGTATCAGCGCGGCGTGTTCCGCGCCCACATAGCGGAAATGGTAGGGCTGGAAATCCATGCCGGTGATGGCCACTTTTTCGGCGGGATAGCGCAGAATAAAACCATACTCGTGGGCGTGCTCCAGCAGCCAGGCATACTCGGGCGCTTGCGAAAAGGCTGTGGCGGCGGGCGAGGGGGGCGTGGGCAGCAGCGTCAGCTGCACTACGGCGGTTTGGAAATCCACCGCAAGGCCGGTGCTGTGCTCGCAGTAGGGGGCGGGCGGTTCGTTCATGCGGGCCAGGCGGTCGGCCTCGGCGTCGGTGTGGCCGGCGGCTTTCAGGGCGGCCAGCAGGGGCGCGTAGTAGTCTTCGTTCTGGCGCTCAAAGCTGCGCCAGCCCTTGGCCACCTCCAGGCTGCCGCCCTCCACGGCGGCATTGCAGGCGGCTACCATGTCTGTCAGCGGGCCAAACATCTCCTGGGCTACGCGGTGGCCCTGCACGCCGGGTATCACGCTCAGGTTGTCGTAGTTGGCAAGGCCGTCGCTGGCCAAGGCCGATTGCCCGTTTACCAAAACCAGCTGCCAGTCGGCAGGGTCGGGCAAGGGCCAATCGTACCCCGCGCCGCTGGGCGTGGGCGCTGCCGATACCGAAACACTGGACACCGACGAGGTTTCGGTGCTGGACGGCTCGCCCTTGCCGCCAAAAATGGCATTGAAAATCATGATGACGGCGAAGATAACCAAGGCGGCGGCCAGCACAAAAGCGCCTATAAGCACCAGCCGCTGGTTGCGGCGCTGGCGGCGGCGCCTGGCCCGCGCGGCCTGGCGGCGGCGGTATTCTTCGTCTGGCATTTGGCTGCCAAAATTGTCTTGCGGGTTCGTTGGCATATCCTCACCCCTGTTCTATTCCACGGCTAAACACCACTATAGATAGAAAAGCGCGAAAAAGCGCCCTGCGGCGCGTGAACACCTGCCTGCGTACAGTATACCCCCAATATCTGGTGGTGGCAATAGGTTCGCGCACAAAATCTGTGGCCATGGTGCAAAATCCGCCATAAATCACGCTCTTAAAACCACGCCCAGCCCTTCCAGCCTGCCCAGTACCTTTTTCACCAGGGCGTCGGCGTCGGCGTCGGTAAGCGTGGCGTTTTCGTCGCGCAGCGTAAGGCTGTAGGCCAGGCTTTTTTTGCCCGCGCCCAGCTTTTCGCCGGTGTATACGTCAAACAGGCTTAGCCCCTCCAAACGCCTCCCCGCCCCGGCGCGTATGGCATCGGCCACCGTGGCGGCGGGCATGTCGGCGGGGGTTACCAGCGCCAAATCGCGCGTGATGGCCGGGAAACGCGGCAGGTGGCGGTATTGCGGCACGCCGCCCCGCAGGGCAAACAGGGTGTCCAGGCTTACCTCGGCGGCCACGGCCCGGGTTTTGATGTCGTAGTTGTCTAAAACAGCGGGATGCACCTCGCCCAGGGTGGCCAGCCACACCCATTCGCCCGGGTCATCATGGGCAGGCCGCGCGTAAACATCGGCGCAGCGCCCGGGGTGGTAGCTGGGGTTGCCCGGGTTGCGGCGCACTTCCCAGCTGGCCTCGGATAGGCGCGCGGCGGCCAGCAGCTGCTCCAAAACGCCCTTTATGGCCGCGTAATCCCAGCTTTGCCCGTAGGCCGCCAGCACCAGCTTTTGGGGCTCGTCCGGCAGGGTGTCGGGCGCTTCAGCCGGGCGATACTCGGTGGCTTTTTCAAACACGGCGCACGCGGGGGCGCGCGCGGCCCAGTTGCGGCTCAGCACCTCCATCAGGCTGGGCAGGGCGGTGGTGCGCATCAGGCTGGTGTCTTCGCCTAAGGGGTTTTGCACCGTAACGGCGCGGCGCAGGGGGCTGTCGGCGGGCAGGTTAATCTTGTCAAACGCGCCCCGCCCGTAAAAGCTGACGGTTTGGCACTGCCACAGGCCGCAGGCCGTAAGGGTGTTTACGCACAGGCGGTCAAATTTCTGGCGGGGGGTGGGCAGGGCGGCCGCCTGGCCGCGCAAAAGGGTGGCGGGCAGTTTGTTGTATCCCACAAAGCGCGCCACCTCCTCGGCAATGTCGCAGCTTTGGGCCACGTCTGCCCGGGCGGTGGGGATGGTAAGGGTGTCGCCGTTCAGCGCAAAACCCAGCGGCAGCAAGATATCCGCCATGTCCTGGCGCGGTATCTCCACCCCCAGCAGGCGGTTCACCGCCCCCACATCCAGCGCCAGGGTGCGCGGGGCGCGCGGCGCGGGGTACACATCTATCACGCCGCCCACCACGTCGCCCGCGTTCAGCTGTGCCACCAGTTCCAGCGCGCGGCGCAGGGCGGGCAGGGCGGTATTGGGGTCCAGCCCCTTTTCAAAGCGGGTGCTGCTCTCGGTGCGCAGGCCCAGCGCGCGGCTTGCGCCGCGCACGCAAGGGCCGTCAAAGGCGGCGCTTTCAAACACCACTTTCTGGGTGCTCTCGTACACGCCAGAGTGCTCCCCGCCCATCACGCCGGCCACGGCAATAGGCCCTTTTTCGTCGGCAATCACCATGATGTTTTCACTGAGGGCGCGCTTTGTGCCGTCCAGCGTTACAATGCTTTCGCCCGGCATGGCCATGCGCGCGGCAATACTGCCGCCGTTCACGTAGGCGTAGTCAAAGGCGTGCATGGGCTGGCCGTATTCCAGCATCACATAGTTGGTAATGTCTACAATATTGTTTATGGGCCGCACCCCGGCGTGGCGCAGCCTTTGGCGCAGCCACAGGGGGCTGGGCGCAATGCGCACGTTTTCCACCATGGCGGCCGCGTAGCGCAGGCAGGTGGGCGTGTCTATGCGCGCCGATAAAAGCGACGCAATATCGCCGCTGCCGCAAGGCTCTGGCGGGGTGTGCCCGCTAAAGGGCACGCCAAAGGTGGCCGCGGCTTCGCGCGCCAGGCCGCGCACAGACAAACAATCCGGCCGGTTGGGCGTAATTTCAAACTCAAACACCGTTTCGTCCATGCCCAGGGCCGTGGCGGCGGGCGTGCCGGGGGCATGCTCTTCCCCAAGCACCAAAATGCCGTCTTCCGTGGCGTCAGGGTAGTCGTTCAGGGTCAGGCCCAGCTCGGCCAGGCTGCACAGCATGCCCGCGCTTTCCACCCCGCGCAGCTTGCCTTTTTTGATGGTAACGCCGCCGGGCAGGCGCGCGCCGTGCAGGGCGGCGGGGCAAAGGTCGCCCTGTTTCAGGTTTTGCGCGCCGGTAACAATTTGCACGGTTTCCCCGTTCCCAACGGTTACCTGGCACACCCACAGATGGTCGGAATCCGGGTGGCGCTCTATCTGCGCGACGCGCCCAATCACTACGTTTTCAAGGTTGTCGGCTTCGCACTCATAATATTCCACCTTGCTGCCGGTCATGGTCATGCGCTCGGCAAATTCCTTGGGGGTGGCGGCAAACGGCGCAAAGCTTTGCGCCCAGCTCAGGGGTAGTTTCATAAATATCCTCTCTCTAAACAAACTGTTTCAAAAACCGCAAATCGTTTTCAAACAGCAGGCGTATGTCGTCAATGTTATAGCGCATCAGGGTAATGCGGTCCAGCCCCATGCCAAAGGCAAAGCCAGAGTACACGGCGGGGTCTATGCCGCAATTTTCCAGCACCTTGGGGTGCACCATGCCGCAGCCCAGCATCTCTATCCAGCCCTCCCATTTGCACATGGGGCAGCCCTTGCCGCCGCACTTAAAGCAAGAGAGGTCCATCTCGGCGCTGGGCTCGGTGTAGGCAAAGTGGTGCGGGCGAAAGCGCGTTTGGATGCTGCTGCCATACAGCTGCTTAAAGAATTTGTCCAGCGTGCCCTTCAAATCGCTGAAGGTAATGCCCTTATCCACCGCCAAGCCCTCTATTTGGGTAAACACCGGGCTGTGGGTGGCGTCGGCGGGGTCGCTTCGGTACACCCGCCCGGGGCAGATAATGCGGATGGGCGGCTTGTTTGCAAGCATGGTGCGTATTTGCACCGGGCTGGTTTGGGTGCGCAGCAGAATAGTGTCTGTTATATAAAAAGTATCCTGTGTGTCGCGGCTGGGGTGGCTTTCGGGCATGTTCAGCAGGGTAAAGTTGTACTGGTCGTACTCCACCTCCGGGCCGGTCACCACCTCAAAGCCCATCCCCATAAATATTTCTTCCAAATCGGCCTGCACGCGGTCGGTGGGGTGCATGCCGCCCAAAGCCGGGGCGGCGCCCGGCAGGGTTACGTCAATGGTTTCGGCGGCCAGGCGGCGGGCGGTGCTTTCGCTGGCCAGCGCTGCCGCGCGCGCGCGCACGGCGGCTTCCAGCGCCTCGCGCACGGTGTTGGCCAGCGCACCCACCACCGGGCGTTCTTCGGCGGCCAACGTGCCCATTTGCTTTAAGATGGCTGTAAGCTCCCCCTTTTTGCCCAGATAGCGCACGCGCAGGGCTTCCAGCTCGGCTTCGCCCTGCGCGGCGGTTATGTGCGCCAGCGCCGCCGCGCGAATGGCTTCCAGTGCTTGTTTCATGTTTCACACATCCTTGTAATATGCGTTCTAAAATAATAAACGCCCCGCCCCACAAACGGGACGAAGCCATGCTCCGCGGTATCACCCAGATTCCCACCGCTTTAGGTTCTTACCACGTAGTATAGCACAGCCTGTGCGGGTTGACAAGGGTGCTTGTATATAGAAGCGGTAATCGTGTATACTAAAAGCCATTAACCATCATAGCGGTATTCTGCCAAGGGGGCGGATACCAAGCATCGGGAGGAAGAATGCCATGCTGTACGGCCTGGGGGTGGATTGCGTGAAGGTGGCGCGCATTGCCGAAAGCCTTGCGAAGCCGCGCTTTGCCCAGTGGGTTTTCAGCGCGGAGGAGCGCGCGTTGGTGGAAGCAACGGGCACAAACAGCAAAAAGGCAGAGGAAACCGCCGCCGCCAACTTTGCTGCCAAAGAGGCTTTTTTGAAAGCCGCCGGAGTGGGTTTGGGGGGCTTTGCCCTGCAAGAGATGGCGGCCCTGCGTGAAGAGAGCGGCAAGCCCTACTACGCGCTAAGCGGCAAGGCGCTGGAGTTTTGCGAAAAAAACGGCCTGTGCGCCCACCTGAGCCTGAGCCACGAGGACGGGCTGGCCGTGGCCGTGGCCATTTTGGAGAAAAAGTGACAATACAAATCATCGGCTTGGGGCTGATTGGCGGCAGCTTTGCCAAGGCCGTCAAAGCCAAAACAGACGACGCGGTGATAGGCACGGACCAAAACCCCGCAACCCTGGCGGCGGCCCTGGCCGAGGGCACGATAGACAAAGCGGCCGAAGGCGCAGCCCCCGCCGCCGATATGCTGCTGCTGGCCTTGTACCCGCGCGCCGCCGTGGCTTTTGTGCAAAAATACGCCGGCAGTATCCCGCGCGGCTGCCTGGTGATAGATTTGTGCGGCGTGAAGCGCTTTGTGTGCGAAGGCATCGCGCAGGCCCTGCGGGGCCGCGATGTGGATTACATCGGCGGGCACCCCATGGCCGGGCGGGAGGTTTCGGGCTATGGCGCGGCCAGCGCCGGGCTGTTTGAGGGCGCCAGCATGATTTTAACCCCCGGCGCCGGCATCCCGCGCGAGCGGCTGGATTTTTGCGAGGATTTTTTCGCGAAGCTGGGCTTTGGGCGCGTAACGTACACCACACCCGAAAGACACGACGAGCTGATTGCCTTAACCAGCCAGCTGGCCCACGTGGTGAGCAGCGCCTACGCGCAAAGCCCGGCGGCGCGCGAAACCATGGGCTTTACGGCGGGCAGTTTTTTAGACATGACGCGCGTGGCAAAATTAAACGAAGACATGTGGACAGAGCTGTTTTTGCTGAATGCCGATTATCTTGCCGGGCAGACCGGCCAATTGATAGAGAAGCTGGCACAGTTTCAAACCGCCGTTGCGCACAAAGACGCGCCGCGGCTGAAAGCCATGCTGCGCGAGGGGCGGCTGACGAAGGAAAGCTTTGAAACATAAGCGCGCGGCGTTTATGTTTCAAGCATCATGCGGGCACACTTGTAAATATCCCCGCAGCCAAGGGTTAGTGCCAAATCGCCCGGCTGCGCGTGGGCCAGCACATAATCGGCGGCTTCGCGCTGTGTTTGCAGGCACACGCAGTGGGGCACTTTTTGCGCCAAATCCCCGGCGCGCACGGTGTAATCCTTTGCGGCTTCGCGCCCGCCCATGATGGCAGTAAGCACCACATGGTCCGCAATGGGCAGCACAGCGGCAAAATCATCCAGTAGCCTTTGGGTGCGGCTGTAGGTGTAGGGCTGGTGCACGGCCCACACGGCACGGTAGCCCATGGCCTTTGCGGTTTTCAGCACGGCTTCTATCTCGGCGGGGTGGTGGGCGTAGTCATCGGCAATGGTTACGCTATTCACCTGCCCCAGCACCTCAAAGCGCCGCCCCGTGCCTGCAAAGGCAGAAAGGCCCGCCGCGCACTGCGCGGGCGTTGCCCCCAGGCGCAGCGCGCCGCCGGCGGCGGCCAGCGCGTTGTATACGTTGTGCCGTCCCGGCGCGCCCAGCCGGATGTCGCACAGCGCCTGGCCGTTTTGCGTAAAGGTAAAGGCCCAAAAGGCGGGCTTGTGCTCGCGCAGGCCCGCCGCGCGCAAAGCGCAGCCCTCGCCTAGGCCAAAAGAAACAAGCGGCACGCGCAGCCCGTGAACCACCCGGCGGCTGTTTTCGTCGTCGGCGTTGTACAGCACCGCCCCGGTGGCGCTCGCGCAAAATTTACGGAAGGCCGCGCGCAGGTTGTCCATGCTGCCAAAAAAGTCCAGGTGGTCGTCGTCCACGTTCAGCAGCACCGCCGTTTCGGGCGTTATTTCGTGAAAAGTGTTGTGGTATTCGCAGGCCTCAACGACTATGCCGTCCCGGCCTTCGCCGCTTTGCCCGTAGCCGCCAATCAGCGGCAGCCGCCCGCCAATCACCGCGCCGGGGGCAAAACCCGCCATTTGCAGTATCTGCACGGCCATGCCGGTGGCGGTGGTTTTGCCGTGCGTGCCCGCAATGGCCAGCGGGCGCTTGTACAGCCCTGCCACATACCCCAGCATCACGCTGCGTTCTACGCACGGGATGCCCCGGCGCACAGCCTCCTGCCGCTCGGGGTTATCGGCCCGGATGGCCGCCGAATACACCACCAGCTCTGCCCCGTGTACGTTTTCGGCGGCGTGGCCCATCATCACCCGCACACCCGCGCGGCGCTCGTAGTCTAAAATCGCACCTTCGTTTACATCGCTGCCTTGCAAAGTATGCCCGGCGGCGCACAGTATTTGCACCAGCGGGTACATGCCGCTGCCGCCCACACCCACAAAATGGATGCGCCGCTTTTCGCTTAGCAGGGTGTTCAAATCCACGGTTATCGTTTCCCCCTATATGTGATATAATCAAGTGTAACGCAGGTGTAAGCAAGTAATTAAACTCGGAATAGCTCTGCGTCAGGGTGTTAATTATTCGTTGTTTTGTTATTATACCACATCCAGAGGTGAAACGCCATGATACCAGCCCTGCCATTCTGGGCAGCCGAACTAATAAACGCGCTGCGCCGCGCGGGCGGCGCGGGCTATTTGGTGGGCGGCGCTTTGCGGGATTTAATGCTGCAGCGCGAAGTAACAGACTGGGATTTTGCCACAACGTTAAGCCCCGAGGAAATATTGGCGGCCTTTCCCAAGGGGCGGCTGATAGGCGGGGTGTGCGGCACGGTGCGCGTGCCCCTTGGAGTGGGCACTTGCGAAATAACCCCCTGCCGCGCCGAAACCGGCTATACCGACAAGCGCCACCCAGGCGAGGTGCGCTTTGTGCCCGATATTTTGGCGGATTTAGCGAGGCGTGATTTTACCGTCAACGCCATGGCCTTTGACGGCACGGTGCTGCTGGACCCCTTTGGCGGGCAGGAGGATTTACGGCGCAAACTGCTACGCTGCGTGGGCAAGCCGGGCGACCGCTTTGAGGAAGACGCCCTGCGTGTTCTGCGCCTGTTTCGCTTTGCCGCCCTTTTGGGCTTTACCGCCGAGTGGCACACCTACGCGGCGGCCATGGCGGCGGCGGGCAGTGTTGCGGCGCTGCCCAAAGAGCGCGTTTTTGCCGAGGTGCGCGCCATGCTGGCAAGCAGCGCGCCGCAGGTGCTGGGCGGGCTGATTGCGGGCGGCGGGCTGGCGTCGTATGGCTTTGAGTTTGCGCCCAGCCTGCGCGCGCTGGCCGAAGTGCCCTGCCTGCCCCTGCAGCGCTGGTGGGCGCTGATTGCCCTGTGCGGCGCGTCCCCCGGGCAGGTGGAGCGCAGCTTTGGTTTTTCGCGCCGGTTTGCGGAAAAGCTGGCCGAGTGTACGCGCCTGTACCGCCGTGGCCCGGCGCGCGACACCGTGCAGCTGAAACTGAAGCTGAGAGACGGGCGGCTGGATTACGCGCCTATAGCGGCCACCTTTGCGGCGGTAAGCCCCGCTTACACGGCCGAGCCCGCGCTGTTTGCGCGGATAAGCGCTAAAAAAGAGCCTTATCGCTTGCGGGATTTGGCCGTGAACGGCGATATGCTGCGCTACGAGGGCATCAAGGGTGAGGGCTGCGGCCAGGTTTTAGACCAATTGCTGAGCGCGGTGATAAAGAACCCAGCGCTGAACCAAACCCCCGTGCTGCTGGGCCTGGCGCGGGGATTGAAAGAATTGTTGTAGAGCCCTTTAGGGCGAATAGCGACCAGCGGGAGCGACAGAGCCACAAGAGCACCCGATTGAGGGTGCGAGGCGTGGGAGGGCTGCGTTGAGAAATTGCCAACCTGTTTAGCAAAACTTTACACCGGCTTTTTCAGCGAAATCCCCCTTGTTTTCAGCGCGGCAAACCCTTATACTTACACAAGGGAGGGAGCGGCTATGACAAAGGATGAATTGCAGGTTTTGCAGGCTCTGTTCAATGCCAGTGAACAACGGATGGCGTCTGTGATGGATGAAAAATTGGCGGCCAGCGACGAGGCGATAGAAAGGCGCTTTGCGGCCAGCGACGAGGCGATAGAAAAGCGCTTTGCGGCCAGCGACGAGGCGATAGAAAAGCGCTTGGCGGCCAACATCGAGGCGATAGAAAAGCGCTTGGCGGCTAACAACGAGGTGTTGCTGCGAGAGGTCAACATCGTTGTTGAAAACAAGTATGACGAAATACTGAAACTGCTGCGTGAGGATTACACGCCCGTCCGGGAGAAAGTGGCCGAGTTCAGCGATTATCCGAAGATTAAGCGCCAAGTGGCGGACCATGACCGCGCTTAGCAAACGCAGCGCAAGCAGCTGGACGGGCTGATGAAGAAGGTCATATAGCGGTATCGTGAGCTGTTTTGCCGGTCGCTTTGGCTTCAGTACGCAAAATATCCCGGGCTTCCCGGGGTATTTTTGTGCAAAGGGGCAAAACCGGGCCATCTCCCTTGCCTGCCGGGCCTTACTGTGTTATAGTGCATAATACAAGAACAAGTGTGCGCGAGGGAAACACAATGGACACACACCGATACCTGCTGGTGGATGCTTCGGTTTTGCCCGAGGTGCTGCCGCGTGTGCTGCGCGCGAAGGAACTGCTGGCCGGCGGCGAAGCCAAAAGCGCCAGCCAGGCCGCGCAGATGGCCGGGATTAGCCGCAGCGCGTTTTACAAGTATAAAGACCATGTTTTCAGCGCCGAAACCGGCCGGCAGGTGTGCACCATCACCGCCACATTGCAAGACGAAACCGGCGCGCTGCAAGCCCTGCTGGCCGCCGTTTCAGCGGCGGGGGCGGGGGTGGTTACCATCAACCAAAGCGTGCCCGAAGACGGCGCGGCCCAAGTGGCCGTTGCCGTGCGCACAGACTGCATGCGGATAAATATGGATGAACTGTGCGCCAGGCTTAAACAGCAGCAAACGGTAGTGGGGGTGCGTTACACATGGTAAAAGCGGCCATTTTGGGTTTTGGTACGGTGGGCGGCGGCGTTTTGGAAATACTGCAAAGCAGGCGCGACGCCATTGCCGCCCGCCTGGGCGCGCCGCTAAAGGCGGGGTATATTTGCGACGTGCGTGATTTTACCGCCCACCCGCAGGCCGCGCTGTTTGTGAATACCCTAGACCCCATTTTGGCGGATGCCGACGTGCGCGTGGTGGTAGAAACCATTGGCGGCGCGGGCGTGGCTCTTGAATATGTAAAGCGCGCCCTGGAAAGCGGGCGGCATGTGGTTACCAGCAACAAAGAGCTGGTGGCTGCCCACGGCGCCCAATTGCTGGCCCTGGCCAAAGAAAAAAACGTGGCGTTTTTGTTCGAGGCCAGCGTGGGGGGCGGCACGCCCATTATCATGCCGCTAAGCCAAAGCCTGGCCGGGGGCGCGGTGCGCGCGGTGGCCGGCATTGTAAACGGCACCACCAACTTTATGCTTACCCGCATGGCGCAAAGCGGCTTGTTGTTTGACGATGCCCTGAAAGAAGCCCAAGCCCTAGGCTATGCCGAAACCATCAACCCAAGCTACGATGTGGACGGCCTGGACGCCGGGCGAAAGATTGCCATTTTGGCCAGCCTGGCTTTTGGCAGCCATGTGTATCCGCAAAACGTGTACACCCGGGGCATCCGGGATATCACCCCTGCCGATATAGCCGCCGCCAGGGCGCAAAATGCCGCCATTAAGCTGCTTGCCTACGCGCGCAAAGAGGATGGCGAAGAGCTGGTGATTGGCGTGGAGCCCATGCTGGTGCCCTGCGAAAACCAGCTGGCCGGGGTGCAGGATGTGTACAACGCCGTAACAATAGATTCATTCAGTTTGGGCACGGTGGCCTTTTACGGCAAGGGCGCGGGCCGGCTGCCCACGGCCAGCGCCGTGGTGGGCGATGCGCTGTGCGCGCTTGAAAGGGGCGCACGTGTGCACCAAAGCCTGTTTTGGCGGCCCGCTTTGCCCATGCAGGGCCTGTACCCGGCTTACAAAAGCAGCCGGGTACACCGGCGGGCTCAGGGCCAAGCGCTGCAATTTTGGGAGGGGTAATCCATGTCACTGATTGTACAAAAATTTGGCGGCAGCTCGGTGCGCGACGCGCAGCGCGTGCGCAACGTGGCGGGCATTGTGGCCAAAACCTACGCGGCCGGGCACGATGTGGCGGTGGTGGTATCGGCACAGGGCGACACCACCGATGATTTGCTGGCAAAGGCGGCCGAAATTACCGGCCAGCCCAGCGCGCGAGAGCTGGATGTGCTGCTGGCCAGCGGCGAGCAGCAAAGCATGGCGCTTTTGGCCATGGCGCTGGCCGAGATGGGTCTGCCGGCCATCAGCCTGGCGGGCTGGCAGGCGGGCTTTGAAACCAACCGCAGCTATGGCCGCGCGCGCATTCGCAACCTCAACACCGAGCGCATCCAAAGCGAGCTAGACAAAAAGCGCATTGTGATTGTGGCTGGTTTTCAGGGTGTTAACGTGAACCACGACATTACCACCCTGGGCCGCGGTGGCAGCGACACCAGCGCCGTGGCCATTGCGGCCGCGCTGAATGCCGAGAAATGCCAGATTTTTACCGATGTGGAAGGTGTGTACACCGCCGACCCGCGCCTGGTGAAAAGCGCCCAAAAGCTGGATGTGATTAGCTTTGACGAGATGCTGGAACTGGCCATACTGGGCGCGCAGGTGCTGAACAGCCGCAGCGTGGAGCTTGCCAAGAAGTATAATGTGGAACTGGAAGTGCTGAGCAGCCTGAACCCTGTGCCCGGCACGATTGTGAAGGAGGTTGTGGACATGAAGGAAGGTATGCTGATTAAAGGGGTGGCCAAGGACACCCAGGTGGCCGTTGTCACCATCCCCGACGTGCCCGACGTGCCGGGCATCAGCTTTAAGATATTCAACCTGGTGCAGCAGAAGAAAATAAACGTAGACATTATTTTGCAGGCCACCGGCCGGGGGGGCAACAAAGACATTTTGTTCACCGTGCCCGCTGCCGATGCCGCCGCCACGCGCGAATTGCTGACAGAGAACCTGCCGCGCTTTGGCGGCAAAACCGTGGATATCGACACCGATGTGGCCAAGGTAAGCATTGTGGGCGCGGGCATGCAAAGCCACAGCGGCGTGGCCGCCCGCATGTTCGAGGCGCTGTACGAGGCCAATATCAACATCCGCATGGTGTCTACCAGCGAGATTAAAATCTCGGTGCTGATAGACAAGGCCGATGCCGACCGCGCCGTGGCCGCCATTCACGAGGCGTTTATGGAGAAGGAGTAGGCCCGGATTTCGCGGTTGACACAACCTGCGCCGTTGTGCTATATTTGATAAGCCGCTTGGAACGGGCCGTTAAAGTGCTGCCCTTGCGCAGCCGCCCGCAGCCGCCGTTTTGCACGGCAGGGGGCACTCCAGCGAGAATATGAAACCAGAGGAATACCATGTACGCAGTGATTAAAACCGGCGGTAAACAGTACCGCGTGCAAAAGGGCGACGTAATACACGTGGAAAAGCTGGACGCCCAGCCCGAAGACAGCATTGCCTTTGAAGAGGTGCTGGCCGTGGGCGAAGAGGGCAAAGTGCAAGTGGGCACACCCACCGTGGCGGGCGCAAAGGTGCTTGGCAAGGTGCTTAAAAACGGCAAAGGCAAAAAGATTAATATCATCACCTACAAAGCCAAAAAGGGCAGTGCGCGCCGTTTGGGCCACCGCCAGCCCTACACACGGGTAGAAATTACCGATATTGCGGCGAAATAAGCGGGGGTAAACAACAATGGCACATAAAAAAGGCGTAGGCTCTACCCGGAATGGCCGGGATTCTGAAAGCAAGCGTTTGGGCGTTAAGCGCGCGGACGGGCAGTATGTGCTGGCCGGTAACATTCTGGTGCGGCAGCGCGGCACGCATATCCATCCGGGCGTAAACGTGGGCAAAGGCCGCGACGACACCCTGTTCGCTCTGGCCGACGGCAAGGTGCGCTTCGAGCGCTGGGGCCGCGACCGCAAGAAGGTTTCGATTGTTATCTTACAATAGGCAAATTTTCTACTGAAAACCAGCGACTATTAACTGGGGCTGTTGCAAGGCGGTGCGCCTGTAACAGCCCCGTTTAAGCGATTGGAGCGTTTATGTTCATCGATGTTGCGAAGATACGCATCGAGGCCGGCAAGGGCGGCAACGGCTGCGTGTCTTTTCATCGCGAAAAGTATGTGGCCGCGGGCGGCCCGGACGGCGGCGACGGCGGCAAGGGCGGCAGCGTGGTGCTGCAGGCCGATGACAACCTCTCCACCCTGATGGATTTTCGCTACAAGCGCAAGTACGCCGCGCAAAACGGGCAAGACGGCGGCAGCAAAAAGTGCAGCGGCAAAAACGCGCCGGATTTAGTGGTTAAAGTGCCGCGCGGCACGCTGGTGCTGGAAGACGCTACCGGCGCGGTGGTGGCCGATGTGTCGGGCGACGAGCCGGTGGTGGTGGCACGCGGCGGGCGCGGCGGCTGGGGCAACAGCCACTTTGCCACGCCCACCCGCCAAGCCCCGCGCTTTGCCAAGCCCGGCCTGCCGGGCCAGGCGCTGGACGCGCGGCTGGAGCTGAAGCTGATTGCCGACGTGGGCCTGATTGGCTACCCAAACGTGGGGAAAAGCACGCTGATAAGCGTGCTAAGCGCCGCCAAACCCAAAATTGCAAACTACCCCTTTACCACGCTGACGCCCGTGCTGGGCGTGGTGCGCGTGGGTGAGGAAGAAAGCTTTGTGGCCGCCGACATCCCCGGCCTGATTGAGGGCGCGGCCGAGGGCGCGGGGTTGGGGCACGCTTTTTTACGCCATGTAGAGCGCTGCCGCTTGCTTTTGCATCTGGTAGATGTATCCGGCAGCGAGGGGCGAAACCCCGCCGATGATTATGAAACCATCAACGCCGAGCTGGCGCGTTTTTCGCCCCAGCTGGCCAACAGGCCGCAGATTATCCTGGCCAATAAAGGTGACATTGCCGCGGAAGAGCAAATCAAGGCCTTCGAAGCCTATCTGGCGGGCAGGGGGCTGACGTGCGTGGTAATCAGCGCGGCGGCGCACACCGGGCTGCAGGCGTTGCCACGGCAGATATTTTCGCGGCTGCAAGCGCTGCCCCCGCCGGCGCGCTACACGCCGGATTATGTGCCCGGAGCGCCTGCGGCTGAAGGCCGCGCCTTTACGGCCCAAAAATTGGAAGCGGGTGTGTTTGCCGTAGACGCGCCGTGGCTGGAGCGTATTTTGGCCGGCAGCAACGTGGACGACTGGGAATCGTTACAATACTTCCAGCGCCAGCTGGACGCCGCCGGGGTGCTGGACAAGCTGGTGGAACTGGGCGTGCGGGAGAACGACACCATTAAAATTGGAGAGTACGAGTTTGAGTACATTTTCTGATTTTGTGCGAAATGGCGGCGTGAAAGGCGTGCCCGTTCGCTTTGCGTCGACACCAACTTATTAACGGAGAAGCTTTCATGGACTTGCTGTGCCCCCCGCCCGAAACGGATATCGCCCTTTGCGAGCGCTCGCCCTTGGCGCTGGCTTTTGTGGGCGATGGCGTGCTGGAACTATTGGTGCGCGCGCGGCTGGTGGCCCAAAGCCGCTTGCCCGTGGGGCGGCTGCACAGGCAGGCGGTGCAAATGGTGTCGGCCAAGGCGCAGTTTGCCGCGCTGCCCGGGGTGCTGGCCGCGCTTTGCGAGGAAGAACAAGCTGTTTACCGCCGGGGACGCAATGCCAGCAAGGCCACAGTAAGCAAAAACGCCAGCGCCGAAGAGTATCGCGCCTCTACCGGCCTTGAAGCCCTGCTGGGCTGGCTGTACCTGAAGGGCGACACCGCCCGCGTACAGGCGCTGTTTGAGATTATCTGGCAGGCGTACCTGCGGCGGGAGGCGCATCTGTGATGCCCGGTGTAAAACGGATATTGCCGCTCGTTTCGGCTGGTTTGGCCATGCTGGCGGCGGCGCTGTATCTGGCCGCCGTGGCGCTGGCGGGCGGCAACCCGCTGGGAGCGCCCGCTTACGCGCTGGCCTTTGGGCTGTGCGTGTGGCTGCCCGGCGCGGCCCTGTGCGCCGTTTTGCTGCCTGGTGTGCACGGCGCCGCGCGTTTAGCGCTGGCCGTGCCGCTGGGCGCTTGCCTGCTTATGCTGTGCCATGCGGTGTTGGGCGGGTTTGCCGTGCCGGTTTTAAGTGCGGCACCCTGTGTTTTGCTGGGGCTGGGCTGGCTGGTGCTGCGGGGCAGGGGGGGCTGGCGGCCGTCCCGGCCGCGTTTGCGTGCAATACCCCCGGCGGCTTGGGGGCTGCTGCTGGTGTTTTCGCTGGCGCTGGTGCTGTATCTGTTCACGGGCGTGTTTCGCTATGCGTGGCCCTCGGCGGCGGGCGGCAGTATGGTGTATAATCAAGATATGCTGTGGAGCGCTGGCAATGCCGCCGCCGCGCAAGGCGGCTTGCCGCTGGCCGATTTGCGCGCCGTGGGCGGCGAATTGCATTATCATTATTTTGCCGACGCGATAGTGGGCTTGCTGGCGGCTTGCAGCGGCCAAAGCGCGTACGAAGCCATGTGCTGGTTCAGCTGGCCTGTGTGGTGCGCGGCGCTGCTGCCGGCAGCTTACGCGGCCGCCCGGGTTCTGGGTGCGGGGCGGCGCGCATCTTTGGCGGTGGGCGCGGCACTGTTGTTCGGTGCCTGCCTGTGGCAACAGGGCTTTATCCACCTGTTTGTCAACATGAACGGCGTGCTGCCCGCCTTGCTGTTCTTTATTTGCGCCCTGCTGGCTGTGCAAGCCGGGCTAAATCTTCCTCTTTGGCGCACCCTGCCGGCTTTTGCCATGGTGTTTGCCGCGCTGGCGTGGACTAAAAGCACCATCGGCGTGCTGTTTTTCTGCGCATTGGCCGCGGCGGTTTTGGTGCGCAGCCTGTGCGCGCGCAAGGCGCAATGGCGGGCTTTTGCCCTGCTGGGTGCGGGCGGCGCGGTGCTGCTGGCGCTGTACCTGTGTATTCTGCGCTTTGCCCACAACAACCTGGTTTTCCAGCCAAGGGCTTTTGGCCCGGCCCAGGCGGGCCATGCGCTCCTCCATTGTCTGCCGGTGGCGGTGTTGTACCTGCTGTCGCTGGTTATCAGCCTCAGGTGCTTTGTGCATTTAGAAATCCCCTCCCTGCTGCTCAACGCCGTAGTGCCCGGCGGCTTGCTGGCCTATGTGTTGTTCACCCACTATTCGGCTTCGCAAAACTATTTTCTCATTTTTGCCCTTTACGCGGCTTGCCTGTGCGGCGCGCGCGCGGCCGATTGGCTGCTGGATGCAAAACGAAAACCACGTGGCACTTTGCCCGGCACAGGGCGTGTTGTGCGGGCCTTGCCAAAGCTTGCGCTGGCTGTGCTGGCGGTGGCGGCAGTGGCCGGTACGGCGGTTTCGGCCGAGCCCGTGGCGCGTGCGGGCGTGCAAGCGGCCCTGCGGTGCGTGGGGCTGCGCCCGCCGTTTGCGCAAGCGCAGCATAGCATTTCAGCAGACGACGAAGCCGCCGCACGCTGGCTGCGCGCCAACCTAAGCGGGGACGGGGTGTTTGCCACCAACCGCAACGCGCAGGACGCCGCTGTGGGCGAAGGGGTGTTTCACTACATGACGGCCGTGAGCGAGCGCCAGGCCTTTGTGGAAAGCTGGCGCTACGCCATGGATTACAGTATGAATTATGACGTGCTGCGCCACAATCTGGAGCAGGTGAGCGATGTGTTGTACTGTCAAACCACTTTCAAGGCGGCGGCCGCCATCGCGGCGGATAATGGCATTACGCACATTGTGCTGTATCTGCCGCTGCGCGCCGGGCCCTGGCCGGACAAAACCCCCGCCTTCAGCAGCGAAACGGTGTGGATATATGAGGTTGATGATGATAATCAGTTGTAGGTGCTTTTATCATTTGTTATTTGAAGTTGACGCGTTTAGATGCTATAATTATCTCATATACGGTGCGACGGTGTGAAATATCAATAATTGTGGCGCAAACGCAAGGTTTATGCGGTTTGTGCCGTTTGGTAGGGGGAGAGCGTTGTGTCCGGACACAGCAAATGGAACAACATTAAACGCAAAAAAGAAAAAACCGATGCGCAAAAGGCAAAGGTGTTTACCAAGATAGGCCGCGAAATTGCCGTGGCTGTGCGCGAAAGCGGGGCAGACCCGGCGTCGAACAGCAAGCTGAAGGATTTGATTGCCAAGGCCAAGAGCCTGAACGTGCCAAACGACAACATCAACCGCGTTATTCAAAAAGCGGGCGGCGGCGAGCGCGACGACTACGAAACCATTATTTACGAGGGCTATGGGCCGTCCGGCATCGCCGTGATGGTGGAAACCCTGACCGACAACCGAAACCGCACCGCCGCCAACATGCGGCACTATTTTGATAAATACGGCGCCAGCCTGGGGCAAAGCGGCTCGGTGGCCTTCCAGTTTGGCCAAAAGGGCATTGTGGTGGTGCAGGCCGAGGATGTGGACGAAGAAAAGCTGATGGAAGACGTGTTTACCGCCGGTGCGGATGATTTTGATTTGGACGACGGCATTTGCCAGGCGGAGTGCGAGCCGGGCCGGGTGCACGAGGTGAGCGGCGCGCTGCAGGAAATGGGCTATACCGTGCTGCAGGCAGAGCCCGAATACCTGCCGCAGAACACCATTGCGCTCAGTGCGCCCGAGGATTTGAAGCGCATGGGCCAGCTTTTAGAGCATTTGGAAGACGACGACGACGTGCAGAATGTTTGGCACAACCTGGAAAACGAGGAAGACCTGGAGGGTTAGCACCCCCTGGCCTATCCAGCGCGTGAGAGGAGGGCGGCCGGTGGCAGACCGCATTTGTGACAACTGCATGACCCCAGTGCCGCCCGGCGGCGAACGCTGCCCCAAGTGCGGTATTGGCTTTGAAAACCAAAACCCCGGCGGCGCATTGCCAAACGGCTGGCTGCTGGCCGAGCGGTATACGATAGGGCGATATATTGCCATAGACGGCGAGGGCGTGTGCTACGCGGCCATAGATGGCGATACCATGCAGCGGGTGCTGATTAAAGAATTTATGCCGGTAACCCTGTGCGCCGCCCGCAGCGAGGATGGGGATATCCAGCCCAAGCCCGGCAACGAGGTGCTGTTTAAGACCACCCGCATGGATTACGCGGATTTGTACAGCGTGCTGATGCGCCTGGGCCCAGCCGAGGGCCTGGTGCAGGTGCTGGACGTGCTGGAAGAGAACAACACTGCGTACGCCGTGCTGCAAAAAACAGAGGGCCCTACGCTGGCCGAATACCTGACACGGCGGCAGAACCCCATGGAACCCGCCCGTGCCCTGGCCCTGCTGCGCCCCGTGCTAAGCGGCGTGGAGAGGATGCACAACGCCAATTTGGTGCACCGGGGCATCAGCCCGGATAATATTATCCTGGAAAGCGGGGGCACGGCCAAGCTGTGCGGCTATGGCATTTTGGCGCTGCGCCAGCAGGGTAGCGAGCTGAAGCCAAAGCTTTACCCCGGCTACTCTGCGCCCGAGCAATATGCCGCATCGGAGTTTGAAGGGCGATACACCGACAGCTACGCGATAGGCGCGTTGCTTTACCGCCTGCTTACCGGTACGGTGCCCCAGGCGGCAGACCGCCGCCGTGCGCAAGATAACCTGCGCCCCGCGCGCGCCATCACGCGCGATGTACCGCCGTTTATGTCCTCGGGCATTGCCCGCGCCATGCGGCTTGCGCCCGCCGAGCGCATCCAGAACGTGGCGGATTTGCGCGCGGCGTTTTCGGGCGAGGGCGGCCGCGAAGCGCGCGGCCCGCTGGGGCTTACCCGCCAGCAGCTGATTGTAGGCGCGTTGGCGCTGGGCGCTATTGTGGTGCTGCTGGGCGTCATACTGGTTATCACGCTGTTCATGGGCGGGGAAAAAGACGCCTCATCGTCTGTGTCGCAGAGCGTAAGCGTACCGCCCCCGCCGCCTGTTTCCAGCAGCGTGCCGTTGGTGGCCATGCCCAAGTTTGTGGCGCTAAGGTACGAGAGTGTGGCCCAAAACGACGTGTATACAAGCAAATACATGTTTGCCGAGCCCACGTATGAATACAGCCTGAACGTGGAAGAGGGCCGCATTATTGCGCAAGTGCCCGCCGAGGGCGAATTATGGGACGGCAAAACGCCGGTTCAATTGGTGGTCAGCCTTGGGGCCGAGCCGGTAACAATCCCCGATTTTACCGCCGTCTTCACCCCCCAGGCCGATGCCGAGGCAGCCTTGAAAGCGATGAATATCAAGTACGAGGTGGTGCGGGTTACCAACAACGGTGAGGCCGAGCCCGGGATGGTAACGGGCACAAACCCCGCCGCCGGCAGCCAATATATCCCCAATAAAGACAACGATGTGGTGCTTTATATCGCAGGCGAGGTGAATACCGTTCCCCTGCCGGATTTGGTGGGTGAGCCGCTGCAAAAAGCCCTGGATACGCTGTCGGACCTGGGCATTACACCACTGGTAGAGCATGTGGAAAACAGTGTGGGCTACCGCCAGGCAGGGACGGTGCAAAGCACCCAGCCAGAGCAGGGCCAGGCGGTAGCCACCGCGGTTACCAACGTTACGCTGTATGTTTACGAGCCGTTCTATATGCCAAACCTGGCGGTGATGTACCCCGCGGGCACAAACCCAACCGAGATGTACCAGTATCTGAAGGGCATTGGGGTGCAGTACCGGGTGCAAATGGTGGCCAACACCGACCCTGCCCAGAACGGCCTGCTGCAGCAGCTGGACTATGTGGTAAACGCCGAGGTAACCGCCGAAACGGTGGTGATTGTGTACCTGTACAACAACGCGCCGCCCGCACAAACCTCGTAGATAGGCCCGCTTACATAATATGCCCGCCAAGGAGGCCCGGCCACTATGCAAATGCTATTTAAGCAGCGTTTTTTCTCGTGGTTCGACAGTTACGACATTTTTGACGAAGCCGGGAACGTGCTGTACGAGGTGAAGGGCAAGTTGGCCTGGGGGCATCGGCTTGAGATATACGATACCCAAGGCAACCACCTGGGCACGGTGAAAGAGCGGGTGCTGACTTTTTTGCCCAAGTTTGAAATATACATTGGCGGGCAATACATGGGGGAGATAAAAAAGGCGTTTACCCTGTTTAAGCCTGTTTTTACGCTGGATTGCAACGGATGGCTGGTGCAGGGCGATTTTTGGCAGTGGGACTACCGGGTGACCGACGCGCTGGGCCAGCCGGTGTTTACAGCCAGCAAGCAGCTGCTGCGCATGACCGATACCTACGTGATAGACTTGCCAAACCCCCAAAACGCCCTGCTGGCCCTGATGATTGTGCTGGCCATTGACGCCGCGAAGGACTCGGGCAATAGGTAGGGATAAACAGGGATAAAACTGCCATAAACGAATATTGACACCGGCGGGCAAAGCCGTTACAATAAAATGGCCGCGCAAAGCTGGCACACAGGCGCGGGTTTAGCTCATCCGGTAGAGCGTCTGCTTCCCAAGCAGAAGGCGACGGGTTCGAGTCCCGTAATCCGCTCCAAAAACCCACGCACAAACGCTAATCCCAGGCGTGTTGTGCGTGGGTTTTACCAAATGATACCGTTGGAATACCCGGGGGAGAGGCATGAACAAAGCCCGATGGGGCAAGGCGCTGGCGGCGGGGCTGGCTTGTGTGCTGCTGTGGCTGACGGGCTGCCTGGGCGAAGAAGCCCCGCAGGCCCATACGGCCAACACCTTTGCCATGGATACGCTGATTGAGCAGCGCGCCTGGGGCCCTGCCGCGCAAGACGCCATGCGGCAGGTGAACCTGGCCCTGGCCGCGTACGATAAGCGCCTGTCGCTGTTTAACCCAGAAGGCGACATCGGACGGATTAACGCGTCTGCCGGGGGCGAGGGCGCCGAGGTGCAGCCCGAAACGGCTAAGCTGTTATCCCGGGCGCTGGCGCTGTCGGCGCAAAGCGAGGGCGCGTTTGCCATAAGCATTGCGCCGCTTACGCTGGCCTGGGGCATTACCGGCGAAGCCCCCCGCAGGCCCACCAGCGGCGAATTGCGCGCCCTGCTGCCCTTGGTGGACGATACGCGCGTGGAGCAAAGCGGCAGCCGGGTGCGCCTGCCAGTGGCGGGCATGGGCTTGGATTTAGGCGGCATTGCCAAAGGCGCCGCCTGCCAGCTGGCCAAAGAAATATACGAAAACAGCGGCGTTGCCAGCGCCTGGATATCGCTGGGCGGCAATGTGTACGCCCATGGCGCGGGCCCGGATGGCAAGCCCTTTCGCATTGGCTTTGCAGACCCAGGCCGCCCGGGCGAAGCGCGGGATACCGGTGCGTACATCGCCTCTTTTGAGCTGCAAGACGCGGTGATGGCGGTATCCGGCGGGTACGAGCGTTATGCCGACATTGACGGCGAGCGCTTTGTGCATATCATAAACCCGCAAACCGGCCTGCCGGTGCAAAGCGACATTGTGTCTGTGGGGGTGGTGTGCGCCGACGGCGCCGAGGCCGATTTTTGGTCTACCACCCTGTACGTGTGGGGCAAAGAGCGCGCTTTGGCTAAAATGGGGCAGGGCTTGGCGGCCATTTTGCTAGACGGCGCGGGGCGTCTGTATGTATCCGAGAGCCTGCGCGCGGGCTTTAGGCTAAACGATGATGCCAGCTACGAGGTGAGCTATGTATCAGGGGGCTAGGCGGTGAGGCGCTCTAAGGCGCGGCAGGTGGCGCTGGTGGGGGTGCTGTTTGCGCTGGCGCTGGTGCTGGGGATGCTGGAGGGGTATTTAGCCCCCCTGCTGGGCCTGCCGCCCGGCGTAAAAATAGGCCTGGCCAACGTGGTGGTGATGTTTGCGCTGGTATTCTTATCCGCGCCGCAGGCGTTGCTGCTGGTGCTGCTCAAGGCGGGGTTTGGTTTTATCGCGCGCGGGGCAATAGCGGGGCTGCTAAGCCTGTGCGGCGGGCTGCTTAGCCTTGGGGTAATGGCGCTGCTGGCGTGGGCCGGCGGGCGCGCCGGGCTTATCTTGCTCAGCGTGCTGGGGGCGCTGGCCCACAACGCCGGGCAGCTGCTGGTAATAGTGGGCCTGTTTGGCGCACCGGCGGCGTATTACTACCCGGTGCTGGCGGTATCCGGCGTTGCCATGGGCTGCCTTACGGCGGTGCTGCTTAGGGCTTTGCTGCCCGCGCTGCACAAAGCGGGTTTTGGCGATAATGAAAGGAGAATGCAGTGCAAATAGCGGATATTGTAAAAACGCAGCGCGCGTTTTTTGAGCGAGGGCTGCCCCAAAACTTGATGTACCGGCAGCAGGCTTTGCAAGCCCTGCAGCGGCAGATACAGCGGCGGCGCGGCGATGTTGAAGACGCCCTGCTGGCCGACTTGGGCAAGCAGCCCATGGAAGCCTATATGACGGAAACCGGCCTGGTGGCCGCGGAGCTGCGCCACACCCTGCGCCATTTTCGCCGCTGGGCCGCGCCGCGCCCCGTGCTGCCCGCTTTGGCACAGCTGCCGTCCGTGGCGTTTACCAGCTGCCGGCCCTACGGTGTGGCACTGGTAATTTCGCCCTGGAACTATCCCTTCCAGCTAAGCGTGAACCCGGTGATTGCGGCGGTGGCCGCGGGCAATTGTGTGGTGCTGAAGCCTTCGGCCTACGCGCCCGCCACCAGCGCCTTGCTGGCGGAGATGATAGCCGCCAGCTTTAGGCCCGAGCACGTAACGGTGGTGCAGGGCGGCCGTGAAGAAAACAAAAGCCTGCTGAAGCAGCGTTTTGACACCATCTTTTTTACCGGCAGCGTGGAGGTGGGCAAAACCGTGCTGGCTCAGGCCGCCAAAACCCTTACGCCGGTAACGCTGGAGCTGGGCGGCAAAAGCCCCTGCATTGTGGACGCACCGGCCAATATTTCCCTGGTGGCCAGGCGCATTGTGTTTGGCAAGCTGCTAAACGCCGGGCAAACCTGCATTGCGCCCGATTATGTGCTGGTGCAACGCGACGCGAAAGACGCCCTGCTGGCCGCCATGAAACAGTGCATCACCCAGTTTTTGGGCGAAGACCCCCTGCAAAACCCAGAGTGGCCGCGCATTGTGAACGAGAAGCACTTTGCCCGGCTGCTTGGGCTGTTAAGCGGCGAGCGCTTGTTTGCGGGCGGCGGCAGCAACGCGCAAGCGCTTAAAATTGAGCCCACGCTGCTGGACACCCCCGCGCCGGACAGCCCCGTGATGAGCGAGGAGATTTTTGGGCCTATCCTGCCCGTGATTCCCTACGATACCCTGGACGATGCGATTGGCTATGTGAACGCGCGCGAAAAACCGCTGGCGCTGTACCTGTTTTCCGACAGCCGTGCCACGGCGCGCCGGGTGCTGGGCGCGTGCAGCTTTGGCGGCGGATGCATTAACGACACCATCATGCATATTGCCACCCCCCACATGCCCTTTGGCGGCGTGGGCCACAGCGGCATGGGCGGCTATCATGGGCGCGCCGGGTTCGATACCTTCAGCCACCGGCGCAGCCTGGTGCGCACCCCCACCATGGTAGATTTGCCCCTGCGCTACCACCCCTACACCCCCCTGAAGGAAGGCATATTGCGCGCGATGCTGCGATAGATAATTGCTAATGTGAGAGGAGAGCGAAGATGGACAAGATTTGTGTCACGGTATGGAACGAGTATTTGCACGAAGTGCAGTTTGAGGAAATTGCCAAGGTTTACCCAAACGGCATCCATGGCTGCATTGCCGGCTTTTTGCAAAAGGCGGGCATGCAAACCCGCACGGCCACCCTGCGCCAGCCCCAGCATGGGCTTACAGACGCGGTGCTGGCCGAAACCGACGTGCTGGTGTGGTGGGGGCATATGGCCCACGATGCGGTAGAAGACGCCGTGGTGCAGGCGGTGTGCCGGCGCGTGGAAGAGGGCATGGGCCTGGTGGTGCTGCACTCCGGCCACGCCTCCAAGGTGTTTCGCCGCCTGTGCGGGATGGACACAGGCGCACTGAAGTGGCGTGAAGACGGCGAAAAAGAGATTATTTGGGTGGTAGACCCCGGGCATCCCATCGCGGAGGGCCTAGAAGAAAAATTCATCATCCCGCACGAAGAGATGTATGGCGAGCATTTTAATATTCCCGCGCCGGACCAATTGGTGTTTATCAGCTGGTTCGAGGGGGGCGAGGTGTTCCGCAGCGGCTGCTGTTATCATCGCGGCAAGGGTAAAATATTCTATTTCAGGCCCGGGCACGAGGCTTTTGCCACCTACGAGATACCCGAGGTGCAAAAGGTGATTACCAACGCCGTGCGCTGGGCCGCCCCCGGCAATGCCCCCCCAATTACCTATGGCAACACCCAGCCGGTGGTAAGCTTTACGCCCGACGATGCCTTTAGCGGCGTGGCCGGCTTGCACGACGCCAAAGCGGGTGACAGCTAGTGTCAACACGCCCTGGTTTTATTTCTGCGCACCTTCTATAGCCGCAAGAAAAGGCTTTGTGAACGCGAAACCGCCGCCGGTGAACCGGCGGCGGTTTATGCAGGATTATTGGTTATGTTAAGCTAAGCAAGCCAAAATCAGCCTTTCAGGCCCACCCACGCCTCGCGCACTCAGCCGTGCGCTCTTGCGGCTCATATGCGCCCATAGTGCCGGGCTTCATT
>QMCE01000276.1_pt1 | contig 43883 bp, 43 predicted proteins | sample 1821851 | NCBI WGS metagenome assembly QMCE01 (sample SAMN09453174, study PRJNA476694) | Termite gut metagenome, whole genome shotgun sequencing project. | isolation source: worker | host: Odontotermes sp. | place: South Africa:Pretoria | collected 2016-01-28 | reverse complement strand
ATCGTGTTCGGCGACAAAAGCGGGGTCGTGATCATTCCCGCAGAACGGCTGGGGGACGTAATGGAAAAAGCCCTGCAGCTCTACGACAAGGAAGAAAAAATGGTCGCCGAAATACGCGCCGGTAGATCAATGGTAGAAATCGACGAAGAATTCAGCTACGAGACCATGCTCAAGTAGAACGGAGGTCGCCTTTATCCGGACGCAACCGCCGTAACTATGCGCATGGCTGCAAAAAAGCAATTAGACGTCCGCGCCTTGCGCGGGCCGTAACCCGCAGAGAGGGGGAGTGATAAAGCGCTAAACGGCAATATCGGACATCAAGTGTGTTTAATAACCGTTTTATTCAAAGTAGAGAAAGGAAGAAAATCAATGCTTAAAAAGATGTTATCAATCGTTCTAGTGGCCGCTATAGGCGCCGTCTCGCTGTTATCCGGCTGCGCGCAGACCCCCGCGTCTTCGGCGGCTCCCGCCGTCCCGGCGTCTTCCGCCGCGCCTGCTGCCTCCGCTGCGCCGGCTGCTCCCGCTGCCCCCGCGGAATCAGCGGCGGAGCCCGCGCCGGCGTTTGTGGCGCCTGACCGGCTGACGCTTGCGTCCTCCGCCGCGACCGGCACGTTCTACGCATTTTGCGGCGCGTTCGCGACTCTCATGCAAGCTCATATGGGCGTGGGCGTAGTGGACGTCACCAACGCGGGCGGAGCAGTCAACGTGCTCAAGAGCGTAAACGATGGCACGACCTGCCAAATGGGCGCGGCCTCAGACCCCGACGCATACGCGGCCTGGTCCGGTAATTCAGAGAAGTTTGACAACGCCCAGCTCGCCAACATCCGGCTGGCAATGCCGCTCTACATATCCGCCAACCACATCATCGTAAAAGCCAACTCCGATATCCAGACTTTCTCCGACCTCAACGGCAAGATCGCGGCTATCGGCGAAGCCGGAAAATCCTACAACATGCGCGCGCAGGAATTCTTCAACGCGCTGGGCGTTAAACCTCAAACGCTGGTTGAGTCCGCCTCGGCCGACGCCGAGAACGCCTTTGACGACGATCTTGTGGACGTTATGTTCCTGGGCGGTTATCTGCCCGAGCCAAACACCTCGAGTATCGACGCCACCACGGATATCCGGCTTATAGAATTCACAGCGGAGGAAGTCGCCAAGATCAACGAGGTTTATCCGTATCTTTCCGCTTACACAATCCCCGCCGGCACCTACCGCTGCGTCACCCAGGATATGCTCAACGCCGCGAATACTACCTCCTGGTATGTAAACGCCGGTATGGACGAAGAGTTCGTGTACCAAATGGTCAAAAACGCCTATGAGTTTAAGGGAGAAATGGCCGCCGCCGCAGAAGCCGCCGCCAGCATGAATCCCGAAGACGTCCTCTCCACGGCGGTCGTCCCGCTGCATCCCGGCGCGGTCAGGTATTTCCGGGAGATAGGGCTCACCATTGCCGACCAGTTTATCCCGCCCGAAATGAAATAAGACCGGGTAATAGTACGCGGACAAAATATTTTTGGGGGGAAGGTGGTCTGTAATTGGCCGGAGTAGTAGAACAAATCAAGGGCAAAGGACTTAAAAACATAGCCACGGTCATACTGTCTGTGGGAATCGTGTTGACAAGCATCATCTTTCTCGCGGTCATTCCCATAGACCTGCATATCCTTCGCTCTATCCATCTGGCGTCTCTCGCGATTATCATCATACTAAACAAACCGTTCAAGCCTTTTAAGGAAACTGCTCCTTATATCGGCAATTTTATCGATTTCTTACTTATTGCCGCAATTGCGGTATCGGCCGCTTACTATGCGATGGATCCGAGTGGGCTTGTAACGCGCACTCGGATCTCCCCCACGCCGATGGATATCGCAATGGCTACGGTCATGGTCATCGCCGTCCTTGAAATATCAAGAAGGACGGTCGGCAACGTTATAGTCGGGATCGCGATGTTCTTTCTGCTTTACGGGTTTTTGGGGCATCATATCCCCGGCTGGGTGGGCCACACGAGGTTCACCTTTGGTCAGGTAATATGCTATGTGTACGGATACGAGGGCATTTTCGGCATTCCCATGCAGACGTCCGCCTCGTATATTCTGTTATTCGTCGTGTTCAGCGCGTTTTTGACCAAATCTGGGGCCGCAAAGGCTTTCGTAGACATCTCGCTGGGCCTGTGCAATAAAATGACCGGCGGAGCGGCAAAGCTGGCTATCATCGTAAACGCGCTGCTGGGCATGGTTTCGGGCACTCCTATCGCGAATGTCGTCACCACGGCCCCGTTTTGCATTCCCCTGATGGAGGAGAGCGGGATGAAGCCGGTCGATTCCTCGGCGACTGTCGCGGCCGCGGCGGTCGGCTCGCAGATTATTCCGCCTGTCATGGGCGCGGCCGCCTTTATAATGATCGAGTATATGGGCGTTTCTTATTTCCAGCTGATGGGGATCGCGGTCATCCCGGCGGCGCTCTACATGCTTTCGCTTGTCATTGCCACCGATTGCTTCGCGCACCGTTATAATCTAAAGCCGGTGGACATGGAGAACATCCCCAAGGCGAGCGTCATCCTTAAAAAACAGTGGAACGTCTTTCTGGCGCCGGCCGTTTTGCTGTTCATGATCATCATTATGAACAGTTCGCTCTCCAGGGCCGTCATATACGCGACCGCGGCCGCTATAGTAATGAGCTGGTTTAATAAGGAAAAAAAGCTCACTTTTAAAGAGATCATCGGCGGCATGGCGGACGGCGCGCGCGATCTGATGTCGATCGTCTCAATGTGCGCGGCGGCTGGTATCGTAATCGGAATATTCAGCCTCACCGGGTTCGGCCTCAAGTTTTCCACGATGCTGCTGTCTCTTTCGGGCGGGGTCCCTCTGTTCGCCCTTTTGCTCTGCATGCTGCTGGTCATCCTGCTGGGCATGGGCCTGCCCCCGACCGCGGCCTATCTCATCCCCGCGATCATGGTCGCCCCCGCGCTGATCAACATGGGGACCGACAAGGTTGCGGCGCACATGTTTATCTTTTATTTTTCCTGCTTTGCGCCTCTTACCCCGCCCGTGGCCATGGCGGCCTATACCGCCGCTCCGTTCAGCAAGTCAAATCCCTCTACCGTGGGATGGGTGGCCGCGAAAATGGCGCTGGCCGGCTTTATCGTACCTTTTGTTTTCACCCTTCAGCCGTCCATGCTGTTTCAGTCCGGAACAATCTTCGACAGTGTGCTCGCCGTCGTGGCGGCTCTTGTCGGCACCTGGGCGTTTGCGAGCGGGCTGAATTTCTGGTTTTTTGGCAAGCCGAGTCCGCTTATCTGCGCGGTACTCATCGTCGGGGGGCTGCTGCTTATCTGGCCCGGGCTGGTGACCGACCTGATAGGTCTGGCCCTGGTGGGCGGAAGCATAGTGTACCAGAAGTTTTTCAATAAAGTTTCACAGAAAGAAGGGTAAACCGGTAATGGGTTATAAAGACATTCGCGAATACCTTGCGCGGCTGGAGGAAAAGGGCCTTTTAAAGCATGTGAAAAAAGAGGTTGACAGGGACTGGGAAATTTCTGCCGTATGCCGCAACTATTTTTATACGACCTCCTCGGAAGACCGCCCCGCGCTGATGTTCGACTCTGTAAAGGGCTTTCCCGGCCCGGTGGTCGCCGCTATCTGCGGCGGCTCTAAAAAAGTGTATTTTGAGGCGTTGGGCATGGAACCTTCTGACAACATGATGGCCGCCGTCTCGCAGAAATGGGCGGATTGCACCGCGAACCCCGTCGAACCTGTAATGGTCGCCGAAGGCCCGGTACACGAAGTTGTAAAGACCGGCGAAGAAGTAGACGTCTTCCAGTTCCCGCATCCAATCTGGAGTTCGGGGCTTGATCCGGGTTATTTTCTCACCGCGCCCTGCGTTATCAGCAAAAACCCAAAAACGGGGGTGCGCAACGTAGGCACATACAGGTGCCAGCTTAAGGCGAAAAACCGCACGGGACTTATGCTTTCCGCAAAGCACCGCGGGCTGCAGCAGCATCTTGACGCGGCCGCCGAGCTGGGACTAAAGAAGCTGGAGCTGGCAATAGTCATAGGCGCGCAGCCGTCGATCCCCCTGTGCTCTGTCAGCGGCATTCCCACAGAGGTGGACGAGCTGGGCGTGGCGGGCGCGCTGAACGGAGCGCCGGTGGAGCTGGTAAAGTGCAAGACCGTCGACCTGGAGGTCCCCGCCACGGCGGAGATAGTCTTCGAGGGCTATATCAATATCGGGGAACTGGAGGAAGAGGGTCCGTTCGGCGAGTATACCGGATATCTGAGCGGGCACAGCCCCAAGCCGCCTATCCATATCACGGCGGTGACGCACCGCAAGGACCCGATATACCACTGCTATCTCAGCCAGCGCTCACCCTCTGAAAGCAGCTGCATACGCGGGTTCGGCCGCGAATCCGCGATTATCGCCCATCTAAGGCAAAAGGTAAAGCTGCCGGTCAAGGACGTATGCCTGACAGAATCTGGCGGCGCCAGCGCGATGATCTTTATCTCGGCCGACAATCTTTCCCCTGGGCAGTTCTGGCAGTATGTCTGGGCCGTGTGGTCTATCGAACCGGCGCTTGGCAAATTCACCGTCGTCGTGGACGGCGATATCAACATACGCGACGCATTTGAGCGCGAATGGGCGATGAGCTTCCGCGTAAGGCCGAGCCGGGATATTCATATCGTCAACCAGACATATTCCGTCCCGCTCGACCCGGCGATTCCAAGACTGCCTACCGGCGAGAAAGACACCTCCTCCAAGGTAGTTATCGACGCCACAAAGAAAGGCAACTACAACCCTGTGGCGCTTCCGCCGCAGGAGCATTTTGAAAAAGTAAGGGCCGTCTGGCAGGAGTACGGACTCAGCGATTGACATTACAGGCAGGCGTTTGCGTCCGGCTGTATCAGGCCCCCCGCAGACGCCTGCCCGGGTTTATTTTATTTTTCAGCCTGCCGGTATGGCCGGCGGGTCTTGATGAGAGGAGCGGCAAATGACGGAAGTGAGGTTACATGGCAGAGGCGGCCAGGGCATGGTAAAGGCTGCCGAAATACTGGCGGCCTCAATGCTGCGGGAAGGCGTCCCGGCGTCCTGTTTCCCGCTTTTTGGTTCCGAGCGCCGCGGCGCCCCCGTGCAGTCCTTTTTGCGCTACGGGGAAAAGCGTGTCCGCGTGCGCAACAAAATCTATTCTCCGGACGTTGTCGTCGTGTCTGACGCATCCCTGGCGGCCAATCCGGCGTGGTATAAAGGGCTCTCCGGAGAAGGACTGGCTATTGTGAACAGCCCGGCTAAAAACGTCACTGATATTCTTCCGCCCGAAGCAAAGACCCTGGTCTGCGTAGCTGGCAACGATATAGCCATGGAAGTTATGGGCCGTCCCATCACCAATACGGTCATGCTGGGTGCTTTTGCGGGGGCGACGGGCGTAGTCGGCCTCGAGACGCTGAAAAGCGTTCTGGGCGAGTATTTCAGCGGAAACACTCTTGAGCTTAACAGGCAGTGCGCGGAGCACGGCTTTAACGAGTTTAAAACGTACCGCAGACAGCCGGACGGCTCGTTTGCGGCCGATGAAAGGGGTGACGGGGTTGGGGCCTGAATACACGACCGGTTTTGAATCGTCCTGGGGAGATTACCGCGAGAAGCTTCTTACAGTCCAGACGGGCGCCTGGCGTTCCGTGCGCCCTGTGGTGAGCCGCGACGGCTGTCGTCTTTGCGGATGGTGCTATATGGCGTGTCCGGCGGGCTGCATAAAAAAGTATAAGGACGGCTACTACCACGCCGATTTGGATTTTTGCAAGGGATGCGGACTCTGCGCTTTTGAATGCCCGGCGCAGACTATCCGCATGATAACGGAACAGGCGGTGAGTGAAGACTGTGATTAAGCTTTTAAGCGGCAACAAGGCGGCCGCGCACGCCGTAAAAATGGCGAAGCCGGACGTTCTTGCGGCTTTTCCTATAACGCCTCAAACCCCGTTGGTAGAGGAGCTTGAGGAAATGTTCGCCCGGGGTGAGCTGGGCGAATGCGAAATGGTCGAGACCGAAGGCGAAAATTCCAGCATGAGCGTTGTGACCGCGGCGGCCGTGGTGGGCGCAAGGGTTTTCACGGCCACGTCGTCGTGGGGGCTGGCGTATATGTTTCAGGACATGATGTACGCCGCGGGGATGAGGGTGCCGGTCGTAATGGCGGATGTCTGCCGCGAAACTCCCGCCATGCGCGGCGTTTCAGCCGGCCGGCAGGACATTATGAGCGCGAGGGATCTTGGCTGGACGATCATCGAGTGCGAAACCTGCCAGGAAATTTTTGATTCCCTGATCATGGCCTATCGGCTTTCGGAGGACCCGGACATCCTGTTGCCCACCGTCGTGGCGTATGACGGCTATTATCTCTCGCATCTCTCCGAGGCGGTGGATATACCTGAGCAGGAGGCAGTAGACCGCTTTCTTGCTCCCGTCAAGGAAAAACAGCGCACGGTGCTCAAGCCCGGAGAGGCCTTGGCTTTCGGCATGAGCTTCAGCGAAAAGCTGTACGCGGAGTACCGCTATAAAAACATGGAGGCCATTGAACGCGTAAAGCAAAAGCTGCCCCAAATAGAGGCGGAGTTTGAGGCGGTTTTCGGCCGCGCCTACGGGGGGCTGGTGGAGGGCTACCGCGCCGATGACGCGGAGCTACTCGTCATAACGGCAGGCAGTATAAGCGGAACCGCGCGCGAGGTTGTGGACAGCGAACGCGAAAAGGGCGAAAAGGTCGGGCTTGTGCGGCTCAGGGTGACGCGGCCTTTTCCCAGGCGTGAGCTGGGCGCCCTGCTCGAGGGTAAAAAAGCCGCCGTATGCCTGGATAACAGTATCTGCCTCGGCTGGAATTGCGGACACATCTTTATGGAGACAAGGGCTGTCCTGCCGGATCTTCAGCGCGCTCCAAGAATGATCGACTGCATAGACGGCATCAGCAATCTCGACGTCGTACCCGAGCATTTTGAACAGGCGCTGGAGCTGGCGCGGCGGGCCGCGGCGGGCGGCGACGTTCCCGAGGTCTCATGGCTGATCTGGTAATCACGCTATTTCTTTTTAACAAAGGAACAGTATCCGGCATCTGTAAAGACAGGAGGTATAAACTGGATAATGGGCAAAAAACACGTTATCATCGGCGCGGGGCCGGCAGGTTTGTCGGCGGCGGCCGCTATCAGGCGGACCGGCTCTGACGATGAGATCACGATAATCTCGCGCGAAAGCTGCCCCCCGTATTCTCCGGCCGCCCTCCCCTATTTGTTCGACGGGGAAATGACTGAGGAGCAGTTATTCGCCAAAGGCAAAAGGGCTCTTGAAGAGCTAAAGGTGGATTTTATTGGCAAGGCGGAGACCGTGGCGCTTGACGCCTCCGCCGGAACTGTCGGGTTAAGCGGAGGCGAAATGCTCGCTTATGACGACCTGCTTATAGCCACGGGGGCGAGTCCGTCCGTTCACGCGGTAGAGGGACTTAGGCGGGAAAGTATGCTATCTCTTCGCACGTACCGGGATTATTTGGATATAAAATCTCGGGCCGGCAATGTTGCGATCTACGGCGCGGGACTCGTGGCGGTCGAACTGGCGGAAAAGCTGGCCCACGCCGGAGTCAAAACCGCGATTATTGCACGCAGCCGCCTGTTGCGCAGGTATTTTGCGCCCGCGCTCGCCAAAAGGGTTGAAGATATTTTGTCGGCGCGCGGGATCTCCGTGCACAGCGGCAGCCCGGTCGCGCGCGCGTCATATGACGGCGCGTACCGCATTGAGCTGCAAAACGGCGGCGTCATCGAGTCCGGCGTTTTTGTTTCGGCGGTTGGGGTCTCTGCTAATCTCCCGTTCGGGGACGCCCTTCACACTGAGTCCGGCGGAATACGGGTAGACCGGCAAATGCGCACGAGCCTGCCGAATGTCTACGCGGCGGGCGACGTGGCGGCCGTGCCGGGGCTTTTCGGTGGAGAATCCTCGGTGTGTCCTATCCTCACCGAAGCTATCGAGCAGGGCAAGGTGGCGGGTCTTAACATGGCTGGAGAAAAAAGCGATTACAGGGGCGGCTTTCCTGCGAATATGCTGCGCTGCTTCGACGATTATTTCTTCAGCGCGGGGCTGTGCGACGAATCCTCCGCCTCGCAGGAGTATTCGGAGGAGGGCCGCGGATACTTTAAGCTGTTCTGGCGGGACGGCGCGGTGACCGGCATACAGGGCTGGAACCGCACGGAGTATAACGCGGGCGTTTTTCGCTATCTAATCAGAGAAAAAATTCCGGTCCAAGATGCTTTGGACTTGCTTAAAAAGGAACCCTCGCAGACCGCGCGGGTTTTGGCGGCGCAATATCGCGTCCGTCAGGCCATCGGCCTGACGCGATCTAATTAGAGGTGCGTTACAATGAACTGCAAAACGATCAAAAAAAACACGCGTAGCTGCCCGGACGGCTGCAACCTGTGTGTTGAAGCCTGCGCATCCTCGCACGGGGGATTTCCTCTTATCAGCCGCGTTTCGTTGCCCGGCTCCGGAATAGAGACGGTAGATATCTGCAACCAGTGCAGCAACCCCGAATGCGTGGCGATCTGTCCTTCCGGCGCTCTGAGCAAAAATTCCGACGGCGTGGTGCTGGCCGATGAAGAAATTTGCGTGGGCTGCGGCCTGTGTTCGCTTGCCTGTACTTACGGCGGTATCCATATGCGCCCGGAAGAAAAAAAAGCAAAAAAATGCGATATGTGCGGCACAAACCGCCCGGCGTGCGCCGAGGCCTGCCCGTACGGGGTCCTTGAGGAAAAGCATGTAGACGGCCTGCTGGAGGAACTGGACGGGGATATCATGACTCACGGCACCGTTTTTTGCGCCGGCTGTATGATGGAGCATCTCGTGCGCTTTACCATGCGGGTCTTGGGCAAGGATATCCTGCTGGTTGGCTCGCCCGCCTGCTGTATAGTCGGCGGCAGGGTCAAGGCGGCCCATTACGGAGCGCTCATGACCAACGCCTCGGCAAGTATGACGGGCATAACCCGCTATTACCGCCGGATTAAAAAGGACATAACCTGCGTGGCAATTTGCGGGGACGGCGCCACGGCCGATATACAATTCCAGGTCTTGTCCGCCGCGGCAGAGCGTGGGGAGCGTTTTCTTTATATTTGCTATGATAACGAGGCGTATATGAATACCGGCATACAGCGTTCCAGCAGGACGCCGCAATACTCCTGGACAACCACTACGCATGTAGGCCCAAACGCCCGGGGCAAAAAGGGTGAACCGAAAAACGTTCCGCTGCTGATGGCCTTCCACAATATCCCCTATGCGGCCACGGCCAGCCTGGGTGATCTCAAGGATTACGCGCAAAAGCTGCGGGAGGCGCGTGAAGCCGCGAAAACCGGCGTCGCCTATCTGCACGTGATGGCCCCCTGCCCCACCGGCTGGCGCAGCGAGCCTGCGGAGGCGATGGAGCTGTGCCGCCTGATGCTAGAGACTAACTATACCCCCATGTGGCGCGCGCGCTACGGCCGCTTTACAATGACGCGGGTAAACGACAATCCAAGGCCGATTAGCGATTTCGTAAAGAAAATGGGGCGTTTTGCCCATGTCACAGACGAGGAGATAGAAAATATCCAAAAATATGTCGACTGCAACTACCGCCAAATGCTTGCCCTTTCACGGGCGCTGCCGGAAGAAACAGAAGATCTGGAGGATACCTGTGTTTAATATTTTAATATTGGATAAGCTCTACGAGCCAATGCTCGAGCTCATAAAGCAACAGACCCCGCCCGGCTGCCGGATAATACAGGCCGACCCGCCCGGCGAGTCTTGCGCCGGCCAGCTTGCGGAGGCCGACGTTATCATGACGATCTCCGCGCGCGTGGACAGAGCGCTTCTTGAACAAGCAAAAAAGCTCAAGCTAGTACATCTTTGGGGCGTGGGGTTTGAAAAGATCGACGTCGCGGCCTGCAAAGAAAAAGGCGTTCCTGTGGCGCGCACCACCGGCGCTAACAGCGTTTCGGTCGCAGAGCACACTATTATGCTGATGCTGGCAGTTTACCGCAAGCTCATCAAGGCGGACCGTCTGCTGCACGACGGCGTGTGGCCCCGCTACGAGCTGCGGATGAACAGCTTTGAACTTTTAAGAAAGCGCGTGGGACTCGTCGGCTTCGGGCAGATAGGCCAGCATGTGGCTCAGCGGCTCAAGGGCTTTGAGACCGAGACCTATTTTTACGATGTGTTTAAGCCTTCGCCCGAAAGGCAGGCGCAGCTTGGCGTAAAGGGTTTCCTCGAGCTAGGTGAGTTAATCTCCACCTGCGACGTGATCTCTCTGCACTGCCCATTGACCGGCGAGACGAACAAGCTGTTCAACGCAGCCGCGTTCAAAAGTATGAAGTCCACGGCTATTCTTATCAATACGTCGCGCGGGGCTGTGGTGGACGAGGCCGCCCTGTTCAACGCTCTTGAGAGCGGCGAGATTCTGGGCGCGGGCCTGGATGTGTTCGACCCGGAGCCGCCTGTGGCTGACAATCCGCTCATGCGGCTTGAAAACGTCATCCTCACCCCGCATCTGGCGTCCGCCACGCGGGACACCTCCGCCGGCTTGGCCCGCGTCGTCATGGAAAACGTCGTCAGCATAATTGAAGGCAGAACCATAGACCCCTATTATTTGATCTAAAGGATTGGAAGTGTTAACATGATCCGGCCTAACGGGCTAGACGCATTTTTTATGCCGCGCGGGATCGCCGTGATAGGCGCTTCCGGTAAAAAAGGCAGCATGGGTCATCAGGTGATGTACCATCTGACGCAAATGGGGTTTTCCGGCGGGATATTCCCTATAAACCCGGGCTCCGGCGAGATTCTTGGACTGCGCTGCTATAAGGATATCAACGACGTTGAGTCGCCTGTGGATCTGGTCGTGCTGCTGCTCAAGGCTGAGCTCTGTGTCGCCGCCGCAGGGAGTATTGCGCGCCGCCGCAAGGAAAAAGGCGATGCCGGCGCGGTCGTGGTGGGCGCCGCGGGCTTTGCCGAGCTCGCAACCGAGGAAGGAGTCCAGCGTCAGCTTGCGCTGACAAATATGCTAAAGGAGGCCGGCGTCCGCGTTATCGGGCCAAACTGCGTCGGCGTGGTAGACCTTTACAACGGCGTTAACACAACGTTTACGGCGCCGCCCGGCACGCTTAAGGGCGGGATCTCGATCGTGAGCCAAAGCGGGGCTTTCGCCACGGCCTATCTGCGCTGGGGCAAGGAACTGGGGCTTTTGGGCGTGAGCAAATTCATCTCCGTGGGCAACATGGCGGATGTGACGATTGCCGAGATGCTGGAGTATCTGGGGCAGGACGACAGCACGAGGTCTATTTTCATATACCTGGAGGGTGTGGCCGACGCCCGAGGTTTGATTGAAACGGCCGCGCGCGTGACGCAAAAAAAGCCGATCGTCGCTATTAAATCCGGGCGTACCGCAATGGGTTCCAAGGTGGCCCAGAGCCACACCAGCTCGATCGCGGGCGACCATCTGCTCTATGCGGGTACGTTTGAACAAGCTGGGATTATACAGGCGGAATCCGTCGCGGAGCTATTCCACGCTACCCGGGCGTTCGACAAGCTTCCTCTGCCGAAAGGGAACCGAGTCTGTGTTGTCACGGTAGTCGGCGGCCCCAGTATTATTTGCGTGGACAAAATGTACGACCGCGGGTCCGCCCAAATGGCCACCCTGCCGGAACCCCTCAAGGAGGAGCTGCGCAAACATCTCTCCTCCTCCGCTACAATAGGCAAGCCGGAGGGTTTTATCGATATGACGGCTTCCGTCACCGACGAAATGCACTACGAAGTGCTGAGCCTGCTCATGAAATGCGACGACATAGACGGCATTATATTCCTCACGACGCCGCCGGGCTACAGCGATGAAAAAAGTATGTCAGACGCGATTATACGCGCATACAACAGCGTACCTGAGCATAAGAAAAAGCCGTTGCTCCCGGTGTTGATCTCAGGCTCGGCAGTTAACACCAGCCGCAAGCTGCTTGAAGCCGCCGGCCTGCCCACCTTTGAATACCCGGACGACGCGGCCGCCGTGATGTCCGACATGGTAAAATACGCGGAATACAGACGGCGCCTTGACCGCGAGGCGCTTTCGGACAGGGAGGGTATGTGAGATGACGGCAAACGAAATACTTAAAAAAGCCGTCGCCGCCGGCGCGGAGCGTCTGGCGGAGTACGAGGCCTATGCTGTCTGCCGTGAGTACGGGGTCCCGGTCCCCGACTGCGTGTTCGTAAGCGAAACCTGGAGGGCAGCCGAGCTGTGCTCCGGCCTTGCCTTTCCGGCCGTGCTAAAGATAGTTTCGCCAAAAATCGTGCACAAATCCGACGTCGGCGGAGTTATCGTGGGAGTCAAAGGCCCCGGGGAGCTCACGGCGGCCTGCGAAGGAATGCTAAACACCGTGCGCGAGCGCGCGGGAGACGTTCCGATCGACGGGATACTTGTGAACTCCATGGTGCCGTCCGGGGTAGAGGTTGTGGTAGGCGGAATGAACCACGCTCAATTCGGGCCTGTGGTCATGTTCGGACTCGGAGGCGTATACGTGGAAGTCTTTCGCGATATCGCGTTCAGAATGGCCCCGCTAACAGCCTGCGAGGCGTTGCGGCAGATAAAGGGCACAAAGGCCTGCAAGCTGCTTTCCGGAGTCAGAGGCTCACCGCCGTGCGACCTTGACGCTCTTGCGCTGGCTGTCGTAAATACAGGCCGGCTTCTGGCGGAGAACCCCTGTATCAGGGAAATTGACTTAAACCCCGTAATGGCGTCTCCCGGCGGATGCCGCGCGGCGGACGCCAGGATTATTCTTCAGGCTTAGCTTGATAGCGGCAGGTAACGTCCATGCAAATTCAAAGCAAAGAAACCCGCGAGCTTCATCCCGCAAGGCTGCTTATTATTTTCATCCTGTTCTTTGTCGCCAACCTATACAGCGTTTTCCAGCGCTCGGCGCTTGCTGTGATATCTGCCGAGTTGACCGCCGAGTTCTCTTTGACGCCGTCGCAGTTGGGTACTCTCTCGTCGGGTTTTTTGTATTCTTACGCGGTCATGCAGATAGTTTCGGGCGGCCTGTCAGCCCGCATCGGCGTTCGCAGCCTTATTGTTGCGTCGCTTGTGTCGGCGGGGGCGCTGAGCTGTTTCTTTGTCACTCTAAAAGCGGCCGTACCGCTTGTGGTGTTCCGCGCTCTGATCGGAGTCGCCTGTTCGTTTATTTACGTACCGGCGCTCAACGAGATTCGCCGTCTGGCCCCCGTCGGCTGGGCGGCCGTGCTTACCGGCGGCCTGCTGTCGGCCGGACATGTCGGCTCGCTGCTTGCGGCGGCTCCGCTCAGCGCCCTTTGCGCCGCGTTCGGGTGGCGCACGGCGCTCTTTTGGCTAACCGGCATACTCCCTCTTTTGGCGGGCCTGTTTGCTTGGTTGCTCTTGCCCGCGCGGCCGAATGATAAAAAAAACGCGGCCATGTCGGCCGACGTCTTGCCGGGCAAAACGCGCGGCGGCTTTCGCCAGCTGCTGCAGCCCGGTATTATTGCCTTGCTCATGTGGCCTGTACTGGCCGGAAGCCCCCGCCACGCCTTCGCCAGCGTTTGGATCGCGCAGTTTTACACTAACGCGTTGGGTTATTCCCGCGATGAAATGAGCAATATGGCGTTCTGCCTGTCTCTTGGCTGTATTGTGGGCGGTCCCGTCTGCGGGCGGGTGGCAAACCGTTTCGGCGTGATGAAGACCCTGCTTGTCACGACCGCCGCAGCCGGCCTAAGCTGGCTCACGCTTGTTCCGGCAGGGCTTTTTCTCTCCTCTGCCGCCGTTCAGGCGGCGCTTATGCTTATGACGGGCGTATTGGGTACCGGAGCGTTTACCTGTGCGTTCGCCGCCGTCTCGTATTACAATCTTCCCCAGGCCTCCGGGCTTGTTGTAGCGCTTATCAATTCGTTCAACTTTTTTGCGAGCGCCGTGATCTCTCAAATCATCGGCTCGGCGTCTGAACGCTTTGCTGCCGCGGACGCGGTGTCCCTGTACAGGTGCATTTTCGCGTCTTTCTGCTTCATGGGGCTTTTGAGCGTCCTTACGCTTTTCCTCACAAACAGGAAGCTTTTGGCCAAACCCTGAACACGGTCAGCGTTGCTGTGACCCTGGACGTTCTAACGCTTTTATAAGGTTTTCGTCAGTTTTCGGGTTTCGTTGCCGTTCAGGTCCTGTTCGTCCATGTTGCATTTCCTTTCTTTTAAGCCTTTTTGACGTCAATCTGTGGAAATAATATCATGTCCGGTCTGATAATGCAAGAAAAGCAAGCCCCCGCAACTATTAGACACGGCTTGCTTTTCTGTTTTATAATTCTGCATGTATGCTTTAAAAGAGTCATGCTGAATTTTTAGCTCTTCGCTTCATTCTTAGATTTTTATACTGCGTTTTTTTAACCTGATCGGAAATGTCCTCCACCCAGCTTACAAAAATATTCTCTAAATAATCCTTTGCATTATCTATATTGACTTTCTCTATCACCTTTACTCCAAAATTGCGGAAAAGATATATGATTCTTTCACGCATTGTTCCGCGCGCATCCAGCCGTGATTTCAAGCCCGCTCCTACATTTTTGTGAGAGCCTTGTAGTATTCCTATGACTGCCAACAGAATAGGCGACATAAATCGTTTGTACTTTTTTCCCAACAAATTAAAACCACCGTCTGGAGCATATCCGTAGTTCCAAAGCTGTATAAAAATCTGATTATTGAACACTTCGTCTGGGATGAATCCTATCCCTTTGCGATCGCTTCCCGTTTTGCGTTGTTTGCATTTATCGCATGAGTAATTGTTTAGGCACAAAAACAGAATGTTATCTCCAATACATCCTCCTTTTCCTGTTATTTTTTTTATAAATTCCATTACCTCGGTGGATTTTGCGTTAAGGAACTCACACTTGCCGCCTTCCGAGTCAAAAACAAAAAGAGTGAAGTCTCTGGAGAAATCTAGTGTTCTTGTATCAACACTACCCATGATTCGTGAAAAATAAATCGTGTAATTACTACCTGAAACCGTAAATCCTGTAAGTGTGTCATTCAGATTTATTACGTCCGGTGCACTCTCAATAAAGTACACCTGTATTGTCTCCAATGTCGTCTCGTTCCTTTCCTTTTGGCATGTTGCGGCGGGATCTATTGCTCAATAAATGTGTTCATGAAAAGCTCGCTGATTTTCTCGCTGAATTCCGCATGCTTTTCATCACTGAATTCCTTAAAAACCCAAGCGAATCTCTGTAATATCCTTTGCAGTTTTTTCTCTATTGTCCCGTCCTCTTTCTCTTTTACGACAGAACAAACGCGCACAAGCAAAGCCCCGCCTTCTTCGTCCAACGTCACCACAATATCTTCGGTGGTGACCGGCTTGCCCCCGGCGAGGTCGCTTTTGGCTTCCTCAAGGTCAAAATCTCCGTCCCGCAGTATGTATTCACCTTTGCCATAAAACAGAGTATACAGGCATTTCACGGAGCTATACGAGAGTTCGTCCAGCATGTCTTTCTGCCATTCGTCCATATGTGACCAAACACCCTTTAGCTTTACAAGCATCTCTTGTTTAACCACAGCATCATCTTCTTCATCGTTGATGTTACTATGGATATGTCCATTATCTGTTAAATATATCAATTTTCCATTATATCCCATATAGTTGTCGCTCTCGTTTTGTAATCTTTCGACAACCTGCGAAGTCAAATATTCAGAACGATCATTGTCCTCAATTAGTGACCATTTAACGAGAAACGGAGCCAGGAATATGAAATAATCATCGTCTTTGATTAGGATTAGTAATTTTTCAATAACCTGCGAATGTGGAATGTTAGCCTCGCCCACTTTGGGGAACTTTTCAACGTAGGGTTCGTTGCGGCTGTCATACACAAGCTTGGGTCCGACAGAAACGCGCCCGTCCGCCTGAGAGCGGATGAAGGATTTGCGTACATCTGTTTTACTCGAGCATTCCCCAAAATAATTTATAATGCAGTGAACAGGGACCTCCACACACTCATGCGCCTCGTCCTTATGCTTTGACCTATAAGCTTTATCATTGGTTACCACTTCAAGGCAGCTTTGTATGTCGTAATAGTTGATAATGTTTTTCTTATCAGCGGCGTCGCCGAAAAAGTACTCCAACATATTTCGGCTCGGCTCGTCTATAAGCGATTGTACTGCTATATCGACTTCAAGAACGTCAAAAATAGATATTATGCGCTTTTTAACATCCTCCGGGTCACCTTTCATCTTTTCGACCGCGGCTTTTATGATCTTTGCGGCGGCTTCGCCGTAATGCTCCGCGAGATGTTCCGTTTCAAAAACGAAAGAGCGGCTAACATCACCGAATGCGGTGAAAAAAACAAGGGAAGAGAGTATATAATTGAGCCATTCATATTTCAAAACTGGAGGGGCGTACGCAATATCGCGGTAATGTACGGAGTTCAGCTCATCCCTGAAAGCGACCCAAAGCCCGTCCACCGCTTCGTCGATATCATCTAGCCTCATTCTGGATAAAGACGCCCGCGCAACCATGCTTACGCTGGTTTCGTCATATACATATAACTCCACACTTGCGTGGCTTATAAACCGGCCAAGCTTGTCATTGAACATAGAGCAAAGCTCACGTTCGTCGAAATGGCGCTCGTAAAAATCTATGCCCAACGCTTGAAGCAGGTTTATTTTGTCAACCTTTTCCATGCGCATTCTTGAAAGTAGCGCACCTGTGTCCATAGAATCACAATTCGCCTTGGGCGCGCCAACGGCAAGGATGCTGCGGCTTTCATTAAGACTTTTTAATACCCCTTTGGCGCGCTCTTTCATATCCTTTAGCTCCGGGCAGACTTCAAAACAGTCTTCGTTGGGATCAAAGCTGACCGAAAAATTTTCGTCTTTCATGTCTTTGATAAAAGCCTTGGAATCAAAATCGGAGAACGCAAAAAGAACCTTGACGTTGACCGGAACGACAAGGCCATTCTCTTGGCAAATATCACGAATTTTCTCGCAGGTCTCCCGCAATTTGTGCCCGTACCTGACAGAGTCGTCAAACACGCATATGCTGATAGGGCCGTCAACTATTCGGGATTTCAGAAACCTCACGCATTCCGGGCTGCCCAGAAATCTGTCACTGCATATTATTGCTTCAGTTGCTTCGTGGCGAAAGAAATCCATTATGTAATAGCCTTTTTTGTTGATCGCGACTATAATCGCGTATTTTTCGCTCAGGATACCTTTCATGAATGCCTTGATGAGAGGGTTGCTCAGCAATCCGTTCTCCATGTAGTTATACGTCCTTCCCTTTAGCTGTCAACAGTTATAAGGAGTATTTTGCCAAATATGTTAAATTATATCAGATAGGCCGGGCGGGAACAATCCTTTATTACAAATTATTACAATGCTGTATCTATTTGTAATATGTAATATTCTGCCCTTATAATTTTGTGCATTACCCCAGCGCAAAATCCTCCATATACTACTATTTAATTATAGCATGCTTTTCCATCCGCCGCAATTGCCAATAATGCAAGGGCCGCGGCAAAGAGAGTCCTTACGGGATTGGATATCAAACTGCTGAAATTCTACGCCCACAACTCCAAAACAGCACCTGAGGGGCGGCAAGATGCCGCCCCTGGAGATTGAAGACCAAGCTGTATTTATGCGCGCGGGATTACCCCGCCCCTACTGCGTAAAGAGGTTTTTTGCAGGGGGCGGCTTTTGCTGTCGGCCACCGGCTAAGGACCAAATGTGCGCAGAAGATTATTTGATACTTTTGACCGCGCTGACTATATGTCCGGGGGTGAGTCCGTATTCCTCAAGAATATCCTCTGGCTTGCCCGATTGTCCGAACCTGTCCTGCACGCCTATCTTTCTAAAGCCGAAACTTCCGTTGCCGGACAAGGCCGAGGCAACGGCGTCGCCCAGTCCTCCAATAACGCTGTGCTCCTCGACTGTGACCACCCTTTTGCATTTGTTGGCGTAACCGAGAACGCAGGCCTCGTCTAGCGGTTTCAGGGTATGTACGTTTATTACTGCGGCGCTTACGCCTGTTTCCTCAAGCGCTTTTGCCGCCTCCAGCGCCGAAGCGACCATTATTCCGCAACAGAAAAGCGCGACGTCGCCGCCGTCCTTGAGGACGTTCGCCTTGCCGATTTCAAACGGCATGTCCTCAAAAATCGGGCTGGGCAGACGGGCTAGCCTCAAATAGACGGGGCCGTCGGTTTCGGCCGCGGCAAACACGGCCTTTTTAGTCTCGGCGGCGTCGCAGGGCGTTATGACTGTCATACCCGGAATCACACGCATAAGCGCCAGATCCTCTATGGCCTGGTGGCTGCCGCCGTCCTCGCCCAGCGTCACACCCGCGTGCGTCATGCCCAGCTTAACGTTAAAACCCGTATACGCAACGCTGTTTCGCACCTGTTCGTAGGCGCGGCCCGCGCCGAATATTGCAAACGAGCTGCAAAACGGTATGTACCCCATTGTTGAAAGCCCGGCGCTCATAGCGACCATGTTGGCTTCGGCAATGCCGGCGTTAAAGAACCGTTCGGGGAATTTTTCCGCAAAGGTGGCGGTCATAGTGGCGTGGGCAAGGTCCGCGTCAAGGACCACCACGCGCGGGTTCGCGGCGCCCAGCTCCGCCAGAGCCTCGCCGTAAGCCATGCGTATAGCTTTCATCCCGTTCATAACGCCGCCTCCAATTCTTTAAGCGCAAGCTCTCTCTCTTCGTTTGAGGGGGCTTTGCCGTGCCAGTTTACCTGATTCTCCATAAAAGAGACGCCCTTGCCCTTAACTGTACGCGCTACAATGCACTTTGGCTTGCCGGGCGGGGTCTTCTCATCAAACGCCTCCAGCACCTGCACGAGGTCATTGCCGTCTAAAAGCTCCGTGACGTGCAGGCCAAAGGCCGAAAACTTATCGTTAAGATTTCCAAGCCCCATGACTTCGTCGTTTTTGCCGTCTATCTGAAGTCCGTTGTTGTCTATTATAAGTGTCAGATTGTCCAGCTTATAGTGGGCGGCGGCCATGCAGGCCTCCCACACCTGGCCCTCCTGAAGCTCGCCGTCGCCCAAAAGGGTAAATATCCGCGAGCCGCTTTTTTTAAGCTTCGCCCCAAGAGCCATGCCAACGGCTATTGAGACGCCCTGCCCCAGCGAGCCTGTGGAGGCGTCGACGCCAGGGGTTTTTTTTGCGTCCGGATGGCCTTGAAGGATGCTTCCCAGCTGCCGGAATCGGGCGAGCTCCTTTCGCGGGAAAAAGCCCAGCCCGCACAACACCGAATAGTAACACGGCGCGGCATGGCCCTTGCTTAGAACAAAACGGTCCCGTTCCGGGTTTTTAGGGTCTTTGGCGTCGACGCGAAGCTGGGTGCAAAAAGCCGCTACCATCAGCTCAACCGCAGAAAGCGACCCGCCCGGATGTCCGCTCGCGGCGTCCGCCGTCATGTTAATAATATCCCGGCGCGTTTCGTTGCAGCGCCGTTTTAGCGCAAGAATGTCCACTTAACCCCTCCTAGATAACTACACACATTTAATTTTGCAACACATCATACAATTTCCCCCAGCGTACATCAAAATAATAAGAAAGTCAATTCGTTTTTAATAAAAAAGTTGCTTTAATGTTAAATATATGCTTTAATATTGTTAATGTCATTGTAGGACAGCACACTAAAAACATCTAGGGGGGAGTTCTGAATGAAATCGGTGCAAAGGGTTTCCATAGTACAACAGGTAGTGGATAATATCCGTGAGCTCATCACCTCCGGTGAGGTGGAGGCAGGGCAGAAGCTGCCGTCTGAAAAAGATCTGTGCGAAAAAATGAACGTGGGTCGCGGGACGATCCGCGAGGCGTTCCGCGTGCTTCAGGCCGGGGGACTGGTAGAGATCAAGCCCGGCCGCGGGGCGTTTGTCGCAAGTATGGACGAGACCCCGCCCGAAATGCTGATCGAATGGTTTGTTCAAAACAAGGTTGAACTGCGCGACTGCATAGAGATACGCGGCGCTCTGGAGCCTCTGGCAATACGGCTCGGCATACAGCGCGCCACTCACGCCGATATCGCGCAGATTGGCAGAACGCACGAAAAATTCCTGACAGCGGTGGAAGCGCATATCCCGGCCGATATTGCTAAATATGACGAGCGCTTCCACAATCAGATAGTAGAAATGAGCCAGAACAGGCTGCTGATAAGCATAAACAGGAAGGTCAGCATGTGCATTCAGGCGTTTCGCGCAAAGACCTTTCTTGTAGAGCAAAATATCCAGAACGCCGTGGGGCCGCACACCAATATTCTAAGCGCAATCCGCGAGCGCGACGCCGAAGGCGGCGAGTTTTTCATGCGCCGCCATCTTTTGATGGTTATGGAAGACCTGTTGGAACTGACGGAGGGAAAACCGACTTTGTAGATACTTACAAATATCTTCCAAGTTTTTTGGGCTGTTTGTGTATGGACAATCTTTGCCAACGTTTGTTATAATTTTGTCACACATCATACAATCTCAAATAATAATTCTTAGGAGGATACCCAAAAATGATGAAGAGAATCGTTTCTATAGCCTGCTGCCTGCTGCTTGTGCTGAGTCTCGCGGCCTGCGGCGGCGCTCCCGCGTCTTCCGCCGCGCCTGCCGTCTCAACCCCTGCACCCGCTCCGGCTCAGGCTCCGGCCGCGTCTGCCGCTCCCGCTGAAAGTGCGGCTCCCGCTGAATCCGAACCGGCGATCGAACCTGTTGAGTTACTCATTTATTCTCCCGGTAACGAGACGTCCGTTCCCACCAAGACGATAATCGAGTACGCAAGGCTCGTAACCGAAGCTTCGGGCGGCGCGATAACGCTTAATGTGCACCACTCCAACGAGCTCGGCAACGACGCCGAGGCTATCGAATCCACGCGCATGGGTACGATTGACCTCATCTTTGCGGGCACCTCCGGCTTTACGTCGTTCTATGACAAGGCAAAGGTCCTTGACCTGCCGTTCCTGTTTAACTCCGCCGAAGACGCCTACAATGTTGTCAACGGCCCCATAGGCGACAAAATATTCTCTGAGTTCGCACAGTACGGCCTGGTTTATCTGGCAGAAGGCGACAACGGAATGCGCCATATTTCAACCACCAACAGGGCTGTCAACACCGCCGCGGACGTCGCGGGACTCAAGCTCCGCGTTCCCACCAGCCAGATGTATCTTGACTGCTGGGAGACCCTTGGCGCCACACCGATAGCCCTCGCGCTCAACGAGCTTGCGATCGCGCTCGCCAACGGCACCGCCGAAGGGCAGGACAACGCCACATACCATCTTGTCGCCAACGCCACGTATGACGATATCAAATATTTCTCCAACATCAACTACATGTGGATGGGCTGCACCATGGCCGCCAACTCGGTGACCTGGGGACGCCTTACCGAAGAGCAGCAGACTATCCTCCGCGAGCAGGCGGTCATAGCCGCCAAGTATTCCTTCGACACGATCGCGCAGGACAACGAGACCGCCACAAAAACCTTGCAGGACGCCGGCGTGGAATTCAATTTCGCCCCCGACATCCAGAGCTTTAAGGACAAGCTTGGCGGCGCCGAGTACTACAAGCGCTACGAAAGCGAGGGCTGGTACGACCAGGTTCTCATTGATGAAATTATCGCGGCAAACGCATAAAGAAAAACGCCCCCTTTACGGGGGCAAACTTTTTGACACAGTTTACATGTTAGGGAGCTGGAGTTATTGAAGTATTTAAAGCAATTCACAGCCGGGTTCGCCAGGCTGTGCGACATTTTACTAATCGCTATAATCGGTGGAATCGTTCTGATGATCGTCGCCGAGCTTATCAACAGAAACGTGTTTAACAGCTCTTTCAGGGCGTCCATTGAGATTTGCGGCATACTGTTTTTGTGGATGGCTTTTCTGGGAATCATCTCACTGTACCAGCGCGACGGGCTCATGCGGTTTGAGATCCTTTTAAGCCGTGTAAAGGGCCCCGCGCTCACGGCCATGTGGTACATCTCAAAAATATGCGGCATCGCGCTTGGCGTTGTTATGATAATATCCTTTGTGGACATGTTCCCCTTTTTCAACACGCGCACATACGCGACTATTCCGTCGCTGCCCTACACCGTTCAGTTTCTGCCAATGGCGATAGCCGGCGCTTTCATGGCGATAAAATCTGTGGAGCAGATGGCGGAAAAGATTCTGTCGGGCGCGGCAAAGCAAGAGGGGGACGGTGAATAATATGCTGGTATTGGGCTTATCCTTTGCTATTCTGCTGATTATCGGCGTACCGATAAGCATTTCAATCGCGACCTCCGCCGTGCTCACCTGCCTCTATCTTGAGTATCCGCTCATGGTGATCGGCCAGAAGATGGTATCGGGGGTAGACTCATTTCTGCTTATCGCGGTTCCGCTGTTCATTCTGGCGGGCAACCTGATGAACGCCGGTAAGATCACCGATAAGATATTCAACTTCGCCAAGGAACTGGTGGGTTGGGCGCCCGGCGGCCTGGCGCATGCAAACGTGGTTGCGAGCATTATCTTCGCGGGGATGTCGGGCTCGGCTGTTGCCGACGCCGGCGGCCTCGGAACTATCGAAATGAAGGCAATGACCACCAACGGCTACGACAAGGAGTTCGCGGGCGCAGTGACGGCCGCTTCCTCGGTTATCGGGCCGATCTTCCCGCCGAGCATTCCCCTGGTCATTTACGGCGCTATCGCCAGCGTAAGCGTCGGGCGGCTGTTCATTGGCGGCGTGCTTCCCGGGCTGCTGCTGGGCGCCGCGCTGATGGTCCTTATAATCTTTTATGCGGTCAGGCGCAAGTACGAACGCCATCCGTTCAATCTCAATAATCTTGTTCGCCAGCTTTTTGGCTCCATACTTGCGCTTATAACTCCTCTGATTATACTCGCGGGCTTTATGGGCGGGCTTTTCACACCTACCGAGGCCTCCAGCATAGCTGTGGTGTACTCGCTTGTAATCTCGCTTTTTGCCTACAAGACAATGGACTGGCAGAATTTTAAGAAATGCCTGTTCGAGTCCGCGGTTTCCTCCGCGAACACGCTGTTCATAATAGGGACCTCCACGCTGTTCAGCTATATCATGATACGCGAAGGCGTTTCCGACGCGCTTTCCGGCTTTATTCTGGGCATAAGCAGTAACCCGGCCGTAATTCTGTTGGTTATCAACATTATATTGCTGCTGTTGGGTACCGTGATGGAACCCGGCGCGATTCTAACGCTGATGCTCCCGATGCTTCTGCCAATAGTAAAAGGGCTTAATCTTGACCTCGTGCACTTTGGCGTTATCATGGTGCTAAACCTGATGATCGGCCAGGTTACGCCTCCCTTTGGCGTATGCCTGTTCGTCACCGCTGATGTTGGAAGGATGAAGCTGGAAAGCCTTTCAAAATCCATATTGCCGTTCTTGATACCGCTCATTATTGTACTTATGCTGTGCACATACATCCCCGGCCTTGTCACTTGGCTGCCCAATATGCTTATACCTGAGGTTTAGTCGGCAAGAAAGCATAGGATATGGCAAAGATCCATAAACGTATAAACAAAAAAGGGCTGGCGCGCCGGAATTTTTAAAATCCGCTGCCCAGCCCTTTTTGTGGCATTATTTGTCTGTATCTGCTGACGGAGTATTTTTCGCGCATGCCGCATCGTTTCTATGTAGCTTTTTTTGGGTAAGCGGTATGATATAATCATACTAACGTCTCTCTTCGCAAGTGTATTGAACTGCACATGAGTTGCCCGGGGCTTTTATTGCTCGTGTTGAAACTCCTATGATAGAGGTAGCAAATGAAATCGACAAAGATAATCGCGTTTTGCCTTGCGTTGTTTGCGCTTGCTCTAAATTCAATATCTGCGGCGGCCGGCAAGCCGCCCGATTCAAGGCTGTCCGCTCTGGGCAACGCCTTATACTTTGCAAGAGTAGCATATCAAAACGATAGAATTTATTTCTGCGAAGTCAGCGGCTCCGAGCTGTTTTCGGCAAACATAGACGGCAGCGACCGCCGAAGCTTCACTAACCCCAATCATTTAATTCCGCCACTTCGATAGTCCCTTCCGGTGAATGGATATATTATGTGTGCTCAGATACGATATACAGGGTGCGAACAAACGGCGAAGACCAAAGCGTTATTATTTCCGGCAGCGATAAATATCCGAGAAATCTGCAAGTGTATGAAGATTGGCTATATTTTATGCTTGAAGAACAGATTCCTCTCGGTGATGATATAGTGGAGCTGGGGTATGCTATGCGCAAAATAGGTTCTATTGAAACTGACGGAACAGATAGACGGGATATTTAAGTCTTATATAGCAGGCTTGCAAAGCGCCCGGATATTGCTGTACGTTTTCGAGGGTATATCATAATACCTTTCGCCGTCCGCGCCGACAATCAGCGCCTGCGATTGCGTATCGAAAACATACAGCATATTGGTATGCGACATTCCAATCTGAATATAATTGCCTTCTGTTCCCGCCTCGCCAACCATAATATCCGGCAGTACAATCTCCTGCTTCATATTAGCGGCTGTAAACGCTCCGTAGTCAATTTTTGAGAGAAACTTAACAGCTTGATCGTAATTGTATTCCCATGTGTTTTGCGAGGCGGAATCGGTTATGAAAAGAGCAATATCGCCGCCGCCCATCAGGCCGAACGGGTCGGGATTGCTGACCAGTTCATTATCCGGCGAATACGGCCTTGTTTGATTCGTCCCGGTAATGGGTTCTTCAAGTATCGGCGGCTGTTCGCCATATGGCCGCACCTCGTTTGTGCCTGTAATCGGCTCTTCGCGGATCGGCTGCTGCGTTCTGTCAGGCTGCGACGATGCTTGTGGTTGTTGTGCGCTTTGGCTGCCAGAGGATTGAGGTGGCGAAACGGCAAGAGGCGGTGCGCTTGTCGGGCTGCTGCTTGATGTGGCAGGCCTTGTTTCGGTTTGTGTGTGCGATTCCAGTTTGTTACTGTTTGAACAGGCTGCAAGAGTAACTGCCAAAGCAACCGTCACGAGGGAAAGTATTATAATATCGAAAGCGTTAGTGCCGGTTATCGGTTCTTCGAGGATAGACTCTTGTTCCCTGTATCGGGAGGGCGTTCCCATTTTGAATACGACCGCACCAAATTCCCTAAGCGTTACGTTTATTACACTCTTCTGTGTTCCGTTATTATAAGTGTAGACATTGCCACTCTTTGAAAATACATCGGGAACAGATATGTCGCCAATAATATCAGTATCGTTTGTGATTTTGACCTTGCTGTTGGCGTATTTGTCGGATGAATATACATACAGCGTTCCGGCTTTAGATTTGTAATTGACCGAGCCTGCAAAGCCTTGACGCAATTCCAGAATTACGCCCGACAGATTGGCGTTGGCGGTAATGTTGCCGCCCGTTACCGCCAAGCTCATCACGGCCAATTCGAGGTTGAGCTTGATATTGCCGTATTCGATTTTTGGCAAATATAGCGTGACGTCCGGCGCTCCGCTCATGTTTTGCAGCTTGTTTTTTATATCCACGCTCAAGTTGCCGTCTGTATTGACAACAGACACATTATAAAAGGCGGGGTCATAGCTTACCGAGATGTGGTTGTCCACAGCGTTTATTACCTTGACATTCGCCGTGTCAATGCTCATATCCAGATTGGGCTTGCTGATTTCCGGATTGATAGGGGCTTTAGCGGTTTTATTGGTTTGGCCCGCGTCTGTGGCAGCGCCCGACGGATAAGCACTCATAATCTGGCCGGAGGCGTCCCTGCCCAACCTCACCCAAAGGCCTTCAATATCGCCATTCGATTTTACACGGCTGATATTCCCGGCTATCGACTCAGGTGAGTCAATTCGCATAATGTAAATCCAGTATGTTCCCGTTTTCATTTTTTCGTCCCATTTCAGAAATGACGCATACTTATCAGGAAATGTGTACGACCTTTTAAAATTGAATATACCGCCTGACATACTGCCAAGTGTGTTCTCGTCTAACTTGTTGTAGTCCGGCGTTGGTATTCCGCGCAATCCTTGAATGGGTACAATGATTTCTTCCCCGGAGCTATTTTTATCCGAACAAAGCAATATAACTTCTCCGGCTCCACCCCAATACAAATCAGCCTGTAAAGAATCGCCAGTCTGAAAAGTTACCGGCCCTATTTTCTCTATCGAAAAGTCGCCCCACGCTTCGGTTTTGTATATTTTAATATCAGGTTGCCCTGCAACATTTGAATTTTTTGGAGCCGCATACGCGCCGGCAAAGGCAAATCCACACAGCAGCAGCGCCGTTATGAAAACCGAAGCGTAAACGGTCAGCGCCGTTTTCTTCCTGTAATTTACAATCATGACCAGCCTTTCTTTCAATAACTTCTTGTTTTCGCTCAACGTAACGGAGGCCAGCGTCTCTTTATATCGCCCGACCGCCGCCATTGATTCTAAAAGCGTTTCCCCATATTCCGGCGCTTTTTCAGCGCCTAACTCCGATACAACCGCCTCGTCGCATGATAACTCGCACGCCTTGTTGATTTCGCGCCCCATAAGATACACCAGCGGGTTAAACCAGTGCAGGCAGACGGTGACTTGAAGAAGCCATTTGAATAACATATCACGCCGTTTATAATGCGTCAATTCATGCAGGAGCGTGTTGTATGCAGGAGCGTGTTGTGAAAATCTCTGTCCGAAATATCTGTGCTGGGGATCACAATGCAAGGCCGAAAAAATCCTAAAAGAAGCGGGGAGGATATGAGGGGATTCACGCAAAGCTCAACCGCCCTGCGGACATGGATTGACCTGCCGATCTCCGCAACCCGGTCTAAAAGCTCCGTATCCTGAACCGGCTGCATCCCTACTCTGACATATCGCACGAAACCTCTATATATTGTGATTTTTCGTATCATCAGCGCCACGGCGAAAGCAAGCCAAATAAGCCAGTAGTTTTCCCTGAAAAGCGAGATTGCCTCATAAAACGGATTGCTCTCCGGGATTGGCGTCGTCATATATTCAGAGACTGTGGTGTCAAGGCCGATTGGCACGTCATCCGCAGGGAGTAGATCCATAACGGGTCCGGCTGGGTCTGTTTGCGACGGTTGATCCTGCTCGACGGCTGTAACATTAACCAATGCGTCAAAAGTTTTTCCAGCAAAACTACCGGCCGGCGAGAACGGAAGCAGCAGCCGGGCAATAACAACAAGCCAAATGTAATACTGCCATTGTCTGCTCAGATTGGCCTTGATAAGCGGCTTTAGAATGAACAGAGCAAGAATGAGCATAGAACCTGAAAGCGACAGCGACAGAAAAGTTATAAAAATGTCGTTCATTACTGCTTTTCCCTGCCTATCAAGCTCTTTAGCGCGTCATATTCGCCCTCGTCCAGCAAATCGCTCTGAATCAGATTTGTAACAAGCCCCGCAGCGCTGCCCTCAAAGATTTTGTCCATCAGGTCTTTTGTTTGCGTCGTCTGATACTCCTTTTCAGACACAAGGGCGGTGTACGCATTTCTAATGCCGGTCTTTTTGGCCTTTAGGAATCCTTTGTCCATAAGGCGCGACAGCAATGTGATGGCGGTGTTTTTCTGCCACGTTTTGCCTTTCTTAGCCAGTTCCTCCATGAGATACGCAAACAGCGTCGGCCCCTCGTTCGCCCACACAACTTTCATGATTTCAAGCTCCGCGTCGGATATTGAATGAACCATAATTACCTCCAGCATTTGTATGACATTATGTAGTCCTCGTTTGTAAGGATAACATGTTGTCGTACCTCTGTCAATGTGAAATTTATTGAATATCCATGGGTAATTATTCCCAGACAATTATTCTCTACAGTTAGGATTTCATAGAATCTTGTGCACTTACGGTATAATAACGCTAAGAACAAAAACCCCATGAAATAAAGGGGTTGCGGGCTTAGCGTTATTCTTTTCTACTCTTTTTCACACCAAAATCCGGGGCGCTTTCAGGCCGCAAAAAGGACGATGTTTCATTTTTGTTGCGGATTAATAATGTAGTCATGATTCCTCCGAATCTTGTTGTTTCAGGAGGCCGGCATTGTCAGGCAGAGGTCTACCAATCCCCGGCATGACATGTCAGCAGTTCCATTTGAGCTTTGCGGGATTCGGCTCGCTCTCTATGGCGATATCGCGGAGTGCGGCAGTGTAGTCGAGGCACACCTCCGTTGCGATTGCGGCATAAACCTCTGCCGCGGCGTCAAACCCGACGCGTTCGTATGCGACGGCGGCGGCCGCGTAAAAGTATAAGCCCAGGGAGTGGGTCAGGGCGTGAACCACCGAAGTCCCCTGCCCTACCGCCCTTGCAGCCGCCTGCGCGATGGGGTTGGCGTCCAACTCACGGGCGGCGGCGTGGCATTCATTTAAAATGATATTCTTCACCACGGAGAATTTGACCTTGCCAGCGAGATACTCCCGCGCGGCGTTTACCGCGTTCCGTGGCCGGCTATCTCCGGGACAATTCCGCTCAAAAACCGGCAGCAGCTTCTGCTCAGCGTAATCAAGGCACCATTTGCGGATGGCTTCCTTGCTCTGTGTGTCGATCAGTTCCCGGAGCGCCACCGTCTCCGGCGCGTTTACATCGCCCAGCGTTTTGCGCAGCTTTTTCATGTAGCCACTCCTTTGTAGTAGTGCCGAAAATATAGTATGAGCGCGATGGAAACCACGGTGAAAAAGAAGCTAAAGAGTGGCGCCACGGCCGAAGTTAATCGATGGAACGCAGTACGCGATTACCCGACCATATGAGAAACGGGATAAGTCCAAGAAGAACAGCGCCAACAACAAGTGATGAAACAACTATTTCGCTAACTTTCAGGTGGGTTATGACGGCACGGTGCAGAATAGTCAAATGAAGCGGGATTATCAGCAGACATCCCGTCAATACCCCCGGACAATATCGTTGGTATTTTACTGTGCAGACAAGGTGCGGTATTACAGCATTAATCAGCATAGCGCCCACAAACCCGACAAAGGCAAACCCCCAGAATTGATTATCGGGTATCAGCAAATAAAAGCCAGCCGTCAAGCAACCAAAAATTGTAATACCCAGCGTCGCGAATATAAAGTGACGCTTTTTTGGTATCCTGCGGCTGTTCGGAAAGGTTTTAATCTGCCAATCCGTCCACCACAGTGCTTCTTCTATATTGTGAAGTGTTAAGCAAAGCATGAAGACAACAGCTTCCATTCATTTTCTCCATATCCGGTCTTTTTAGCGGTATCGTCCGATGATACAGCGGCGGGGCTGGTAATAATCAGTTGGTTGCTCATATCGTCTTTTCCTCTTATAAAAGTATTACAGCTTATCTGCGTTAGACTTTGGGGCTAAGATGTATTACGGGTATTATGGATAATGGGAAATGAGTTTTAGAGGGCTGAGGCGTAATTATAAAAAAGAGTCCTAATCTCTGCGGAACATTAAACCTTTCATAAAGTTTGATTCGTTATGAAAACGCATAATGGCTTCTTTTTCTTCTTCTGTGCAAGCCTCGTCGCAAAAGCCATCGGGCTTTGCGTAATCGGCGGCGAACTCCTGCCCTACGGTGTGAAACGGGCAGGTCGAAAGCCCCTCCACGCCGTATTCCTTTGCCTCCTCCTAGCAATACCATTATACACCATAATTCGGGCAAGCTCCATATCCTGCTAAAAATATGTTATCACCTGATTAGCAACCAATCCAGTGCATTCAGTTGTCGAATACCGTTATGCTTTGTCCCCGCGCCCACTTCATCAAGCGTAAGCAGAAGCTTGGGAAAGTGGTCCGGGATTTTTTCAAGTGAGGCAAGTTCGCGCCGGAGTGTACGTTCGTCCATCACTGTAGCCGCCACCTGATAATAAACGATGCCGTCGGCGTTTTGTGCGACAAAATCCACCTCAGCGTCCGGAAGATGTCCCACATAGACGTCATTTCCGCGCCGGAGCAGTTCCAGATATACCACGTTTTCAAGCACATGCCCCGTATCGGCGGAGCCAGAACCCAAAAGGAAACGGCGCAAGCCAATGTCCGCGACATAGTATTTCTCCAATGTAGAAAGATGCTGTTTGCCTTTTATGCTGTACCGCTTTGCCTGATAAGCGATAAGGCTGTCAGTCAATCCCTTGAGATATTTCTCCACCGTCTTTTGGTCGATTTTGCGTCCCGCCGAGGTCATCGTATTTGCAATCTTGTTGGTTGACAGGAGACTCCCTATATTGTCAAAAACAAAGCGTACGACGCTTTCCAGCATCATGACGTCCGAAACCTTGAGCCTTGCGACGATATCCTTCAGCATGATTGAGTTGTAGATTCCCGCCAGATACTCGCGGACATCCCTCTGCCTTCCGCCGAGCTGTAAGGTATAGGGAAAAGAGCTGTTTTCAAGGTAAGCCGCGTATCGCCCCATTTTTGTTGCGGATTTACGCGGCTCATAAAGCGTAAGCCCCTCGCAGTATTCCGCGAAGGAGAGCGGCAGCATTCTGAGTTCCACATACCGCCCGGTAAGCAGCGTGTTAATTTCGCCGGACATAAAATAAGCATTCGAGCCAGTAATGTACAGATCAACATTCTTTTTGATGAAAAGACTGTCCACAGCCCTTTCAAACTGCTCTACAAGTTGGATTTCATCCAGAAAGATATAATTCATCTTGTCCGGCAGCAAGAGCGTCTTGATATAATCGTGCAGAAGCCTGTAATGGCTCAAATGCTCGAAATCAACGTCCTCCAGGTTGACAGATATGATCTGCTCTTCGCTCACGCCGTTTTCCAGCAGCCAATCACGGTAAATATCAAACAGGGTGGATTTACCGCAGCGCCGTATCCCGGACACGACCTTGATGATCTGCCTGTCTTTTGACCTGATAAGGAAGTCCAAATAATCGGGCCTGTTAATACGTTTCATGTAGTATCACCTCTATTCTTATTATTTGCATTCTACTACGCAAATAATTATAAGTCAATAAGTTTTAGGTACTAGTTACGAAAACTTATTGCTATTCATCCTCGCACAAAGATGCTGATGGAACTGCACCATGCCTGAGTCCCGGTTTCTTGGCCCACGGCCGCAGGTACATCAGGTCACCACGAGTCGGAATCTGTCCAAGGTCTCTTTGGTAATGCTCTACACCTGTTGATACCATGTAGAGGCGAACTGTGCTCGCCCGCTATGCACACGGGCGAACACAGTTCGCCCCTACAGACAATCAACAATTTTGGAGCATGACCGTATTATTATAGTAAATTTCCCCCAAAAATCTACCCTCCGCTTACGATAAGCAAGCGGAGGGGATTGTCACATGTGGCGGCGCAAGCCGCTGTTCAGTCTGATGTGTTTATGCCGCTTCGTTAAAGTTTATGCTTGCAAGAAAAGATAACTCTCCGCTAAATCTCAATATCCTCAGGGGAATAGCCCTTTTTCAATAGTAAATGCTGTTGCCCTAAAAGGTGCATTTACTTGATGACAGCCAAAACATCCTCCGCCTCAAGCGCGGACTCACTGCTTTCCCCGGTCTGCATGTTTTTGACTTTCACACTGCCGCTTGCAAGCTCGCTTTCGCCTATAATGCACGAGAACCGTGCGCCGAGCTTGTCGGCGTATTTCATCTGCGCCTTTACGCTGCGGCCGCCCGTCTCGCACAGGGCGCGGACGCCGCGCCGCCGCAGGGCCGTGGCAAGCTCCAGAGCCTTTATATTCTCCCTCTCTCCCATGCTGCCGATGTATATGTCACAGGGTGTTTCCGCAGGGAACGCGCAGCCCTGCGCCTCCATTACCATGATAAGCCGCTCCAGCCCGATAGCGAAGCCCAGCGCCGGGGTAAGCGGGCCGCCCATCTGCTCGAACAGGCCGTCGTAACGCCCGCCGCCGCATACCGTTGCCTGCGCGCCTATCTCGCCCGAAACAAACTCAAACACAGTGCGCGTGTAGTAGTCCAGACCGCGCACTATGTACGGGTTAACGGTAAAATCAAGCCCAACGGCCCTCAGCCTCGCCTGCAGGCCCGTAAAATGCGTGTCGCAGGCCTCGCAGAGCTGCTCCGTTATTTTCGGCGCGTCTTTCGCTATAGCCGAGCAGCGCTCCTCTTTGCAGTCCAGCAGGCGCAGGGGGTTGCGCAAAAGCCTCTGCTTGCAGGTCTCGCAGAGCACGCTTTCGCGCGCTTTAAAATACGCCACGAGCTTCTCGTTGTATTTTGGGCGGCATTCGGGGCAGCCGATAGAGTTGATCTCAAGCGAGACGTTTCTGATTCCGAGCCGGGCGAAAATGTCATTCGCTACCAGAATTACCTCGGCGTCAATGGCGGGGCCGGCCGAACCGAAAGCCTCTATGTCGAACTGATGGAACTCACGCAGGCGCCCTGCTTGCGGATTCTCATGGCGGAAGCACGAGAGCTGCGTGCGAACCTTTAGCGGAAGAGCGCCGTTTAAAAGGCCGTTTTCAAGCGCCGCGCGGACAATTCCCGCGGTGCCCTCCGGCCTTAAGGTTATTGATTCGCGGCCCTTTTCAAAGGTATACATCTCTTTTTGCACCACGTCGGTGGAGTCACCCACGCTTTTGACAAAGAGCTCGGTTTTTTCTATAGTCGGTACCCGCAGCTCCAAAAAGCCGTAAGCCGCCGCCACCTCGCCGGTCACGCGCTCAACATGCCGCCACTTGTGGCTCTCCTCAGGGATTACGTCTCTTGTGCCGCGGATCGATCTTGTTTTAAGAGCCAAATAACTCTACCTCACTAAAATAATGTTATAATTGAGGGGGTTTGGAACCCCCTCAAAATCATTTATTTTGCCTTTTTGTCCTCTTTTTTAATGTCGTTGAACGGCAGCGGGGCCTGGCTGGTGCTACGGAAATTGCGTATGGCCTGCTTGACGTTTTCGCCTTTCCAGTCGCTTAGCCAGCCCTTTTGAAAGAAGTTGCCCTCGTTGCCGCACTTGGGGCAGTACCGAGCGTCCCCGCTGAGCATTTCGCCGCAGGATTTTATTATCTTTCCGCTGTCGATATCGAACGTGTCGCAGCAGTGATTTATTATATCGCTGCCGCAGATTTGGCAAAAATCGCCCTTGGCGGGCACCTCGTTCTCGCAATGAGGACAGGCGTACGCCTTGCTGTACTCGTTTACCCTTATGCCCTGATAATACATAGGTCCTACCTCCTTACGAACAAAGACCCATCTATTTTTTGTCGGTCAAAACTTGCTAAACTTTAGGGCGGATAATTTCGCGCCAGTCAAGATCGCCGCGCTCCAGCGCGTGTATAAGCGCCTCGGCAGTGGCGATATTCGTCGCCACGGGGATATTATGTACGTCGCACAGCCTTAAAAGCGTGGCGTCGCGCGGCTCTCCCCTTTTGGCGTTTATCGGGTCGCGGAACATGAGCAGCAGGTCGATCTCATTGCACGAAATGCGGGAGGCTATTTGATCCGCGCCGCCCTGCCCGCCGCTTAAAAAGCGCACGATCTGCAAGCCCGTGGCCTCGGAGACCATACGGCCCGTTGTGCCGGTGGCGCAGAGATTGTGCCTGCTTAGAACGCCGCAATAGGCGATACAAAATTGGATCATCAGCTCTTTTCTGGAGTCATGTGCGATAAGCGCTATATTCATACTCTAAAAGACCTCTTTCGAAGATAATTCCATAACAAAAATTCTTTTTTACCTCACTAGCAGCGGGGTCTGTTTGCCTCTGAGCCGTTCGGCCAGGCGCGAGAAAATGTCCGGCACGATTGATTCGCGGCCAAGGGGCTTGCCGTTGTTCGCGCTGTGGTGCAGACGCTGGCTCGCGGGGATAACCGCTATAAGCTGCGCGCCTATTTGATCAACAATGTCGTCAAAATCCTTGAAAAGCTTCATCGGGACTATCCTTGCAGGAACATTATTGACAACCAGGCGAACATTATTCGCGCCGTTCTCATAGAGCTCCCTGCATTTCTGCGCCGCCGCACGCACGCTTATGGAATCCGGCGTCGTCACCAGCAGCGCGCATTCCACACGTATCTGTGCAAACAGATCGGCTCCCGCGCCGTCTATGATCGCGTAGTCGTATTCACTTCGCACCTCATATAAAAGCTCGGCCATGGACTTCTGCCTCGCGGCCTTTGGAGAAAGGCCGGCCGGTATAAGAGACAGATTGCCCCGGTCTTTTAGCGGGAGCACGGCGGTTCGGGTTTCGCAAGCTCCTGTAAGAACGTCGCCGAGATTATACACGGCCGCGTTTTCCGCGCCGAGGATCAAATCCAGCGTACCCGGCGCGCGGCCCGCGTCTATAAGCAGGGTCTTTTTGTTCTGCGCCGCAAGCGCCGCCGCTGTATACGCGCTGACGCACGACTTCCCTGTGCCGCCCTTGCCCGAGTATACGGGAATGACCTTCAAGACTTTTCCCCCCTTAACCCGCATAAGGGTCTATCCGTTATTTTATCATATTTTTTCTCTGTTGAACAGTCTTTTTACATAATATATTACAAATATTTAAAATAATCCCATTAATTCTCAAAATTAAAATACTCGTTCATCATGTCCCGCGCGACGGGCGCTCCGGTAAACCCGTGCCAGCCGTTTTCGATCACCACGGCGACGGCGACCTCGGGGTCTTCGGCGGGGGCGAAGCATATAAATACAGAATTACAAAGTCCTGAGGTCTCGGGCGTGCCGGTCTTTGAAGCCACGTCCACGGGGTACGCGCCAAAGGTCGCCCGCGCCGTTCCGACCCGCGAGGCCAGGACCATGCCGTCCACGACCGTCTCAAACGCCTCGGCGGGCTGCTCCACTGTGGCCCCGACCACCGGGGTAAAGGGCTCCACGACATTTTGCCGCGAATAGTCGCGTATCTCGTCCACGATGGTCAGCTTCATCCGCGTTCCGCGGTTGCCGATCGTCGCGGCGTAGTTCGCGAGCTGCAGGGGCGTCACAGAATGATAAAGCTGGCCTATCGAACTTTGAAGCGTGTCTCCGGGGTACCATTCGGTGTCTTCCGCAATAAGCTTGCTTTCCGGATTGGAGCGCCGGCCGATCATCTCCGGCAGCTCTATTCCCGTGGGTTCGCCCAGCCCGTATTCTCTGGCTGTTTTGTCCACCATGTCAATACCCAGCCGGTTACCCGTGTTGTAGAAAAATATATTGCAAGACTCACGCAGGGCGCCCAGCACGTTTATGTTCCCGTGCGCGTTCAGGCATGTGAACCGCTGCGGGCTGCCCGGCAGCTGGAACACCTGCAGGCACGGGAAAGTCGAGGTCGGCGTGATGACCCCCTGCCCCAACCCCGCCGTCGCCACTATCGGCTTAAAACAGGAACCGGGAGCGTACGTACCCATGAGCGCACGGTTATACAGCGGGAGCAGGCCGTCTGCGTCGGCAAGTATTGAGTAATCCTCGAAATATCTGTTGATATCATAGCTTGGATATGTCACGCTTGCGAGTACGCGGCCAGTCTTGCACTCCACCATGGCAGCCGCGCCCGCGTTGGCTTCTTTGCCCCTTCCGGGTTCGGACGTTTCGTTTAAGAACTTTATTTGATTTTCAAGCGCGGCAAACGCCGTTTCCTGTAAATTCTTCCGTAAAGAGAGCATGACGGTGTTGCCCGGCACGGGCGGTGTGGTCTCGACGGTTTCTATAATGCGGTTTTCGCCGTCAAGTATGACGGTGCGCTCGCCGTTCTCCCCTCGCAAAAGGTCCTCGAAAGCCAGCTCGCCGCCGTCCTTTCCCACAGTGTCGTCCATGGCGTAGCCTTTTTCCTTCAGCGTCTCGAGCTCTTCTGGATATATCGGCCCCACCCTGCCCACAAGATGCGGCGCTAGCGTTCCGTTTTCGTGGATTCTCACCGCACTTTCGGCAACGTCCACCCCCGCCAGCATGTAGCTGCGCTCCTTTATCTGGATGACCGACGACATTTGAATGTCGGTGGCAAAGGTGTACGGCGTTGAGTAGTTAAATCCCCGGCGCTCCATCTCGTAGCGCACGCCGGCTATCTTTCGCGCCGCGGCGGGTTCAAATTCCTGAAGCTTGTATTTTTCCGCCAGCCAATACGCGGCGTCGTCCGCCGTGGCGTAGTCGTTGAGTTCCAGGTTCGACTTTAAACGCGAAACTTCTCCGTCCCTGTTGGGGGAATATCTGTACGGCGCGGTCATGGAAAGAGGCAGACCATCGGTCCAGACCTCGCCCAGTTTTTCGAACAGGCTTATCAACTCAAACAGTATCTCGTTTTCGCGGCCGCGCGGAAACGCCGCGTAGTCTATCACAACATTGTAACCCATGCGGTTGACAGCCAGCGGCTCGCCCCCGCTTAAAACAATCTCGCCGCGCGTCGCCTTTATTACCTGAGCAATGCGTGTGGTGTCGCCAAGGTCCTCGCCGTAACGGTAGAGCTTGACGATCTGTATGTTCATCAGCCTGTATATGAACGCAACGGCTATGCCAACAGTGACCGCCGCCGCAATGATTGCGCGAACGACCGGTTTGTTCACGTCTATTCCTCCTTACCGGCGGAAAACCGGCGGTTTATCTGTCTTATAAGAAAAAACACCGGCACCGCGAATGCGGTGGAATAAAGCGCCGTTGGTAAGGTGTACGACATGTAAACAAGCCCCGCGCCCGGATAATTCCACATTCCCAGGCTGAAGAAATACTCCAGGCTGCCGCGAATGATCATGGCCAAAAATACGAATAAAACACAGGTCAGCCCCGAACAGCGCATCAGGTTGGAAACCATAAGCCCTGCGGCGACGCAGCAGATTGTTACGACAAAGCCGTTAAAGCCAAACAGCAGGGGTCCGCTCATGTCGTACAAGATACCTGCGAACGCGCCATAGATACCCCCGGCAAATTCATCCTCCACCATCGCTACGGCGACGGCGGCGGGAATGGTGAGAATCGGCTTGACCTCCGCAACGACGAAAAGGCCGGGTACCGAACCCAGCACATGAAAAACAAAAAGTATCAGCGCATACAGCGCGTGCTTCATAATCCGGGCGCTTTTCTGAGTGTTCACGGTGTGTCGCCGCCCTCTCCGTCCGGCTGCCCCGCTCCGGCGGGGGCCTCTCCGCCCTGCCCTTCAAACGCGGTGATGACAAAGACGTCCTTGACCGTTCCCACCTGCGCCGTGGGACGCAGCACCGCCACCATGCTTATTCCGTGGCTGCCGGTCTTGACCTCCTCAACCGTACCGATGATAAGATCCTTCGGGTATAGCGTTCCGCCGCTTGTCAGGATGATGTTCCCGACGGCTATCTCGGAGTTGCGCGGCAGATATTCCACCTGGCAGAGCCCTGCCGCCGCAAGCTCGACCGTTCCGGTAACTATCCCGATATCCCGCGTGGCGGAGGAATACGCGCCCACATTTATGGTCACGTCAAGAATCGTCTTGACATTCGAGGACGTGAGGCTTACCTCTTCGACATAACCCACAAGACCGTCGGCAGTCATGACCGGATCAAGCTCCGAGACGCCGTCCAGCGAGCCCTTGTCTATCGTAAAGCCGTAAAAACGCCCCGCAGGGTCCCTGGCTATAACGGACGCGGTTTCGAATACGATATCTCCGCGGTTTTCTTTCATTCCGATAATCTCGCGGAACTGTTCGTTTTCGTGTTTTATCTTGTCGTAGTCGACAAGCTTGTCGTATGCCTCGTTTAGCTGCCGGCGCAGGATAGCGTTTTGCTCGTAAGTTTTGCTCGCGTTTAAAAACTGGTCGAGAAAACTTGTGGCGTTTTCGGCCACGTCCGCCGAAAAGCTCTGCACCGGTACGGTTACAAGGCTTAACAGCTGAGAAAAAAACGTGGCCGTTCCGCCGGTATATATGGACATAACCATAAAACCGACCATCACAGCCAAAATGCCGGCCAGTATCTTAAACCTTACCGATTTTAAAAAATCACTCAAGATGTATCTCCGGGTAATCGTTGTAGGGGCGAACTGCGTTCGCCCGTGCGGTGTATAAACCGTTTACCGTTTGTCGTCGTTGCCTCGTATTTCGTTGAGCAGCGCCATGTCCTCCAACGCCTTGCCGGTTCCCTCGGCCACGCAGTCAAGCGGGTTTTCGGCAATATGCACGGGCATTCCGGTCTCCTGCGTGATAAGCGCGTCAAGCCCGCGAAGCAACGCCCCGCCGCCTGTGAGCGTGATTCCGTGGTCGATAATATCCGCCGAAAGCTCCGGCGGGGTAGACTCAAGCGTCGCGCGTATCGCGTCCAGAATCGAGGAGATCGGGTCGGCTATCGCAAGGCGTATTTCCGCCGCCGTGATGAAAATATTTTTCGGCAGCCCGTCCACAAGGTTGCGGCCCTTGATCTCAAAGTCCTGCTCGTCCTCGTAGGGGTATGCGCTTCCCACCTGCATTTTGATATTCTCGGCGGTGCGCTCGCCTATTAAAAGGTTGTATTTTTTCTTGATATACGCGATTATTGAAGAGTCAAGCTCGTCGCCCGCCACGCGTACTGAGCGCGAGGCGACGATCCCTCCCAGAGATATAACGGCAACTTCCGTGGTGCCGCCGCCAATGTCGACAACCATGCTCCCGGTGGCCTCTGCCACGGGAAGATTTGCGCCTATAGCCGCGGCCATAGGTTCCTCTATTATAGAAACATGCTTGGCCCCGGCCTTAAAGGCCGCCTCTTTTACCGCCCGCCTCTCGACGTCGGTAACGCCCGAGGGTATGCAGATGATGATCCTCGGCCTTGAAAGAAACGTGTTCTTCACGGCCTTTTTAATAAATATCTGCAACATGCTGGCCGTGATGTCAAAGTCCGCGATAACGCCGTCCTTGAGCGGGCGCACCGCGACTATAGACCCGGGCGTGCGGCCGATGACCTCTTTGGCCTCATGGCCCACATAGCGCACGGTATCTGTGCGCACGTCAACCGCCACGACCGACGGCTCGCGCATTATCACGCCCTTGCCTTTCATGAAGATGAGCGTGTTGGCCGTGCCCAAATCTATCCCAATGTCCTTAGAAAACATTTTTTCAATCCTTTCGTCCCGAGGTACTTGTCCGTAAATATATTATATCATTCAAATCGACAATAACAACTGGTATTATCGCGTTTTTGCGAATTTTCCGGAGCTTTTTGCATTTTGCATATAGATATTTGCTAAAACCGCGAAAAAAGTGCTAAATTATCAAATCGTGGTGGTTATGTCATTATGTCATATTCCAGTTCTCTTAGCGTCAGATTCAGCTTTGCAAGGGGCAGTCCGACTATATTGCTGTAATCCCCGCAAATATGAACTGCAAATTTGGCGGCGCCGCCCTGTATGGCGTAGGCCCCGGCCTTGTCCAGTGGTTCGCCGCTGTTGGCGTAGGAGATAATGTCAGCCTCCGGGATATCTGTAAATGTCACGTCGGTGCTTTCCGCAAATACACGTCGGGCTCCCGGCGCGATAACGCAGACTCCGGTGACGACGGCGTGGGTCTTTCCGGAAAGCTTTCGCAGCATATTGGCGGCGTCGGCTTCGTCCGCCGGCTTGCCGAGTATTTCCCCGTCCAGCGTGACTATCGTGTCCGCGCCGATCACCGTGTCGTCCGGGAAGCTTTCGGCGACGGCTTTGGCCTTGCGGACGGCGAGCATCTGCGCGGCTTCAAGCGGCGGCGTGCCTTCCGGCAGGCTTTCGTCGGCGTCCGCTGGCGCGACTTTAAAATCCGCCGTTATAATTTGCAGCAGCTCCCGCCTTCGGGGCGACGCCGACGCAAGAATTATCATGGTCTCAGTGCCTCCATTTTAAACATTCGTGCTATTATACCAAAAACCGCGAGATTTGACAAGCCTGTCGACACTCTGGCATATAATAACGCCCCCGCGTGACGGAGGCGTTTGGAAATATTGACGCTTTGGGTTAAGCTTCAAGCCGGTTACTCGCTTTTGGATTCTATGAACCTGACAACATCTCCGACAGTCTTCATGTTTTCAATCTCCTCATCGGGGATCTCGACGTCGAATTCTTCTTCTAGACTCATAACCATGTCAACAATGTCCAGAGAGTCGGCCCCCAAGTCGTCGGAGATCAGGCTTTCCATCGTAACTGTTTCATCCTCGACGTCTAGCTGGTCTACCAGAATAGACTTGACTTTGTCAAATATCATACAGGCACCTCCTTTATTAGCTAAATTTGGTGTTATTTCAAGCTTTAAGCGCTTGCGGCTTTTGGCTATTCCATGAACACACCTATCTTACGAAACTTAATATACCTTGTTTCAAGTAAATTATCAATAGGTTTTTGAATTAAATTTATGATTTTCCGCGTCAAATAATTCCTGATAGCCTCGGCCGCAAGCCCGGGATTTTTATGCGCCCCGCCCTGCGGCTCGGGGATGACTCCGTCGCATATCCCAAATCCGGTCAAATCCTCGGCCGTTATGCGTATCAAGTTGGCGGCTTCTTTTTCGCGGGAGGCGTCGTTCCACAAAATACTGGCGAAGCCGCGCGGGGAAATTACAGAGTAGGTGGCGTTCTGCAGCATGGAAAGATCATCGCACACAGCCAGCGCCAGGGCGCCTCCGCTGCCGCCCTCGCCCAAGACTACCGAGACTATCGGCGTTTTAAGCGTCATCATCTCCATCTGGCAGCGGGCAATAGCCTCGTGCTGGCCGCGCTGCTCGGCCTCTATACCACAATAGGCGCCGGGCGTGTCCACAAGGCAGATGACGGGCCGCCCGAATTTTTCGGCCAGCTTCATCTGGCGCAGCGCCTTGCGGTAACCTTCCGGGTGCGCCATGGCGAAGTTGGTTTTTTTATTTTCCTCAAGATTGCGGCCCTTAACGTGGGCTATTACGGTCACGGGCATTCCGTCGAAGCCGAACATCCTGTCCCCGTGCATTTCGGTATAGTGGTCAAACAGCATGGGGATATAATCCCTGGAGGTGGGCCGCGCCTTGTGGCGGATAAGCCCAATCCTCTCCCAGGCGGTAAGCGCCGCGCTCACAGGCCGCGCCCCCTTTCTTTTGGTTTGTGAAAGCGCAGCAGCCTGCCAAGTACCTTGCGCATCCTGCGGCGCTCAACCAGCATGTCGACAAACCCGTGCTCCAAAAAGAACTCCGCGCTTTGGAAGTTATCTGGCAGGCGCTGCCTGATCGTGTTTTCTATGACCCTGCGCCCCGCGAAGCCGATCAATACCTTTGGCTCGGCGATGTTAATGTCGCCAAGGCTCGCGAAGCTGGCCGCGACGCCGCCCGTAGTCGGGTCCGTGAGCACGCTGATATACAGCCCGCCCGCCGCGGAGTGCCTTGCGGCCGCGCCGGAAGTCTTGGCCATCTGCATCAGTGAAACAACGCCCTCCTGCATCCTCGCTCCGCCGGAAGCCGTAAACATAATGACCGGCAGCTTTTCGCTTGTCGCGCGCTCAAAGGCCCGCGTTATCTTTTCACCCACGACCGAACCCATAGACGCCATCATAAAGTGCGAATCCATCACGCCCAACACGCAGGGTTCGCCCTCTATGGTACACAAACCCGTGGTCACGGCTTCTTTTAAGCCGGTCTTCTCCTGAAGTCCCAGTATCTTTTCCTCATAACCGGGAAAATCTATCGGGTTAAGGCTTGTCATTCCGGCGTCAAGCTCCGAGAACGAGCCCGGGTCGGCCGTCAGCTCAAGGCGCTCGGCGGTGGTGAGCCGCGCGTGATACCCGCACTTTGGGCAGACCTTTCCCGCCTGCTTAAATATGTCCATGAACTCGGTTTCCCGGCAGCGCGGGCACTTGAACAGCAGGTTTTCCGGCGTCTTGATCACGATCCCGGGGACCGTGCGCCTTTCGGAGGACTCGCCTTTGCCTGAGGACTTTGCCGTCTGGCTTTTTTCGGGAGGGTCCTTGACGGGCTTGCCGTCCTTTCGTTTAAATATGTTTTCGAGCATTACTTGCCCCCTTTGTAGGGGCGGTTCGCAACCGCCCGTGGATTATGCGGGCGATTACGAATCGCCCCTACTAAATGCAAACGTAATTTCCGCCGTTACAGCCTTTTCGCCGTTAACGTGCGCGAAGCCCCTCGCAACGCCCACCGACGAACGCAGCTTAATCATTTCGACTTCAAGCGTCAGTACGTCACCCGGCACGACCATACGGCGGAACTTGCAGTCGTCTATCTTGGCGAAAAGCCCGATCTTGCCCTCGTTGCCGGGCAGGCTTCCCACGCAGACGGCCCCGGTCTGGGCCAGCATCTCCACCATCAGCACGCCGGGAGTCACCGGCTTTTCGGGGAAATGCCCGCGGAACCAAAATTCGTCGGGCGTCATGCTTTTAACGGCCACGCAGTGAACGCCCGGCTCCAGCTCCAACACCTCGTCTATCAGCAAAAACGGCTCCCTGTGAGGGATAATCTTCATTATTCCTTCCCGGTCAAGCTTCATATCATATCCTCCTCAACTATCAACTGTCCACTTTCAACTATCAACTGCGGTCAGCCCTCCCAACGCTTAAAGGCCAAGGTGGCGTTGTGTCCGCCAAAACCAAGCGAATTAGAGATCGCGTAAGCGAAGTCGGCGGCTCTCGCGCCCTCAGTAACGTAATCCAGGTCGCATTCGGGGTCCGGTATCTTATAATTGGCCGTGGGCGGCAGTATCTGCGCCTCAAGCGCCTTTGCGCAAATCAGCGCCTCCACCGCGCCCGCCGCGCCCAGAAGATGCCCCGTCATGGACTTTGTCGAGGACATCGCGAGCTTATAGGCATGGCTGCCGAACGCGGTTTTTACGGCGTTGGTCTCGATCTTATCGTTTAAATCCGTAGAGGTGCCGTGCGCGTTCACGTAACCCACGGCGTCGGGCGAAACGCCCGCTTCCGCCACGGCGAAGCTCATGGCCTTGGCGCCGCTGTCGCCGGAGGAATCCGGCGCGGTGATGTGAAAGGCGTCGTCAGTCGCGCCGTAGCCGACTATTTCCGCATAAATATGCGCGCCGCGGCTCTTTGCGCGCTCCATTTCTTCAAGGATGAGCACCGCCGCGCCCTCGCCCATAACGAAGCCGCCGCGCTCCTTGTCGAAGGGGATCGAAACGCGGTCTATGTCCGTGCTTTTGGAGAGCGCGCCCATGTTGTTGAAGCCGCCCAGCGCAAACCTGTTAATTGCGGCTTCGGCCCCGCCGGTGACGGCGGCGTCGAGATAACCGTGTTTTATTTTGCGGAACGCTTCGCCAATTGCGTTGTTGGCGGACGCGCAGGCGGAAACGGGGCAGAAGTTGTCCCCCTTAAAGCCGTGGTCTATCGCTATGCGGCCGCCCGCCATGTTGGGGATCATCATGGGTATCAAAAACACCGAGATGCGCCCCGGTCCCTTTTCAAGATACTTTGCGTGCTCGTCACAAATGGTGTCGAAGCCGCCGATGCCCGAGGCCACCAGCACGCCCACCCTGTACGGATCCAGCCCTTCCGCGAACGCGCCCGCGTCCTTGATTGCCATGTTCGCGGCGGCTGTGGAGTACTGGCAAAAGAGGTCTAGCCGCTTCGCCTCTTTCTTCGTCATGCCGTGCTCTTCCGGATTGAAGCCCTGAAGCTCGGCCGCGTACTTAACGTCAAAATCCCCCGCGTCAAAGCGCGTTATCGGATGAAACCCGTGTTTTTTCGCCTTGATATTCTCCCACAGGCCGTCGGCTCCCACGCCGCTTGAAGCGACGACGCCCAGACCCGTTATAACTACCCTTTTTGTCATACAAAAACCTCCCTAAACTACATACTTAAGCCGCCGTCGACCAACAGGACCTGTGCGGTGATATACTGCGTTTCGGCAAGGAACAGCGCGGCCTGCGCGACGTCCTCTACGGTACCGAAGCGTTTTAGGCTTACGGCCTCAAGCATTTTGGCTTTTAACTCTTCGGGCAGCACGTCGGTCATCGCGGTTTGAATAAAACCGGGAGCTATTGCGTTGCAGATTATCCCGCGAGGCCCCAGCTCCTTCGCCACGGTCTTTGTGAGGCCGATAACTCCCGCCTTTGAAGCGGAGTAGTTCGCCTGCCCCGCGTTGCCGTAAACCCCCGCCACGCTCGCCATGTTTATGATATGGCCGCGCCTCTGCTTCATCAT